>Ga0075420_100001016_pt1 | contig 23283 bp, 19 predicted proteins | sample SoiMetdeltSBSDD4_FD_75296 | JGI IMG/M metagenome (GOLD analysis project Ga0075420, IMG submission 75296) | Bulk soil microbial communities from a Populus tree surrounding site in Tennessee, USA - Soil MetaG P. deltoides SBSDD4 | ecosystem: Environmental > Terrestrial > Soil > Tree plantation...
CTACAACCTGTTCGAGGCGGCGCGCCGCAAGGGCGTGAAGCGCGTGGTGTTTGCCTCCTCCAACCACGCCGTGGGCTTCTACCCGCGCCACCGCCGCATCGGCACCGAGGTGACGGTGCGGCCCGACAGCCGCTACGGCGTGAGCAAGGTCTTCGGCGAGGGGCTGGGCGCGCTCTACGCCGACAAGCACGGCCTGCGCGTGCTCTGCCTGCGCATCGGCAACGTCGCCGATGCGCCGGTGGACCGCCGCCGGCTGGCGATCTGGCTGAGCCCTGAGGATTTGCTGCAGCTCGCGCGCATCGGGCTGGAGCATCCGGATCTGCGCTACGAGATCTTCTACGGCATCTCGATGAACGAGCGCTCCTGGTGGGATAACTCGCGCGCCTACAGCTACGGCTATCGTCCAACGGGTCGCGCCGAGGACTACCGCGACCAGGCCCTCGCGGCCGATGCCGGCCGCGCGCCCGACCCGGTGGGCGACTTCTTCCAGGGCGGCCCGTTCTGCAGCGACGAGTTCGACGCGGAGCGGGATGGCATCTGGTAGGTTGGGTCGAGGCGAAGCCGAAGACCCAACGCCGGCCAGCCTCACAGGTATTGGGTCTGCGCTTCGCTTGACCCAACCTACAATGCCTTGATCGCCACCTTGCGGAACTTGATCACGCCATCCCCGTGCTGGAGCGTAAACGGCCCTTCCTTGAACAGGTCGTTGCGCAGGTCCACGGTCTTCTGGCCGTTGAGCACGACAGTGATGTGCCGGCCCTTGGCGGTGATCTCGAAGGTATTCCACTTGCCGCCGGCCTTGGGCATCGGGTCCACCTCGGCGAAATTGACGATAGCTCCGGTGCCGTAGGAGGGATCCTTGCGCTGGTCGAAAATGTTCACCTCGTAGCAGGACTCGGCACCAATCTTCGTGGGATTCTGGCAGCGGATGAAGATCCCGCTGTTGCCATCATCGCTGGTCCAGAACTCGGCGTGGATCTGGAAGTCCTTGTACTTCTGCTTGCTGACAAGATAGGCCGGGTCCTTGCTGGTCCGCTTGTCGGCGACCAGGGCGCCGTCCTCCATCCGCCAGTTGGTCTCGCCCACCTTGTCCCACTCACCCATGGCCTTGTCGTCAACCAGGATGGTCCAGCCGGGTCCGGCCTGACCGGCGCTCTTGGGTGCCATACCCACGGCGGCGACCGCCGCAAGCGTGAAGCCCAGGCCCAAGGCGAATGTACCGTTCCATGTGTGTCGCATCGTGAAATCCTCCCGAGGGGTCGTTGGTCGCGTCTTTCGCCGCCAGCAATTGTGAGTCGGCGCCGGCTTGAGCGGCAGCTTAGAGCTTCCTCAGCCGAGTCGGAAGGTCGGCCCTGTTGCGGGGGTGCGGACCGCGATCAGTCTGCGATACCGCCCGACGCTCCATCAGGCATTGCGAAGAACGCGCCGCCGCTCCACACGCCGAGCCCGCGCCCCTCTTCCGCCGCCGCGATCTCCACCAAGTCGTAGGCGAGCGCGCGCGTGACGAGCGCCTCCAGGCTGCCGCGCACGAGGAGATAGGGTTTGAGCCCGCCGTGCTCCGGCTCGACAACGAAACGCAGCCGGTGCTCCGGCCCGGCCGTGACGATGTCGTCGACGTTGGTGCGGAAGATCAGGCTCTGGGAGACGCCGGCACCGCGCACCTCCATCTCCACCGCCAGGAAGGGTGCATCGTCCACCGCCACGTCGATCTTCTCGACCGGCGTCACCAGGTAGTGCCGGCCGTCGGCGTCCTTGCACAGCACGCTCGAGAACAGCTTGACGAGGGCCAGACGACCGATGGGGCTGTCGCGGTAGAGCCAGGTGCCGTCGGAGCGAATCCTGAGCCCGATATCGCCGCAATAGGGCGGGTCCCACTGCGCGACGGGGGCCGGCCCCTTTGCGGCTTGCGCTTTGAGCAGGGCCTCCAGTCCGCCAATGCGATTGGTGCCGACGTCCGATGGCATGTGTCCGGCCAGTGCTCGACTCATCTTTGCCAGTCTGTGGGCACCGATGCTACTCTGGGATCACGAAAGGTCACCTATACACCTTCACGATCGTCCTGGAGCCTGCCATTGAGCTGGTCATCGAGGATCGCTTGTCTCCATGCCAGGTTCCGCGTTAAGGTACCCCTTCTGCATGCCGCAGCTCTCGCGCCGTGCGCACAACCGTCATGCCTGAGTACGCCACGCTGCATGACGTTATGGAAGGGATATTACGAGATTATGGGCATGGCCTGAATATCGCCGCGTGGCGTGCATTGACTTCATCGTCTGTTGTTCCAATTAGATCCTCATTGTAGTCCAGCCGCTCGCGTTTGTGGAACATTCTATTTGCATGCGTTCCAAAGAACCTGCCAAAATTTCCGCATTTCGTGATATTGATGCTCGTTGATGTCGAACGCCAACGCATTAGATCATCATCCGGAACGATGCGGACGAAAGATATATTAGAGCCACCATATTCCATGCTGGGGCGCGCTTGATAGTAGATATAGGGATGCCCGCACGCTTGATCTCCGACTCGTCGTGCACGGTCGGGCGCCGTGAGCCAGTCAGGCACCGTTAGCTGAAATGTCTCACGATACGTCTCCTCGGTCATTCCAGCCTTGCGCATTCGCTCTGCCTCTGCCCGCTCCCACGGTCTGCCAGTTTCCAACTGCGCAATGCTTCGAGAGAGAAAGTACTCTCTCGCAATTCGGACTGCGGCTTCAAGATCGATTTCTTTGTCGCAGCGCTCTGGGACGCAAGCGTGTAGCAGGAGGAACAGAATGAGAGAAAGGAGCGAGCTGGTCGTCATACCAGAACACCACGGCTTGAAAGCCTACGGCCTCAGAAGGATCGGCGTCATCACCGAATCCCCTGGGGTCTGACATCGTTTAGCGCCCAGGCTTGCAGCTATGGTGATGGTCTTTTGCAGCTATAGTGCAGACCCGGAGTGTCTGGCACCGCTCAGCTCGGAAACTTGACCAGCGGCGGGACGCCTTGCGCATCGGCCGGAGCCGGCGTGCGCGCCACGTTCATCATCATGGCGAGGAAGCTGTAGTAGCCGCAGATGCCGGTGAGGTCGATGATGCCACGCTCACCGAACAGGCTCAGCGCCCGGGCGTAGGTGGCGTCGCTCACACTCTTGCGGTGGTGCAGCTCAATGGCGAACTCATAAGCCGCGGCCTCGTCCTCCGCCATGCTCGCGGGGCGCCGGCCCTCGCCGATGGCGTCGGCGATTTCTCGCGCCAGCCCTGCCTCCATCGCATGGCGATAGTGGTAGGTCCACTCGAACTGCTGCGTCCATTCGCGCGCCGTGATGAGGATCACCATCTCGCTCACCCGCCTCGGCAGGACGTTGCGGAAGCGCAGATAATCGCCCATCGCCTTGGCGCGCAGCATCACCTCGGGCGAGCGCAGCATCACCGCGAACGGCCCGTGCACCGCGTAGCCACGGCCCTCCTGAAACTCCTCCGCGGCCTTCTGCTGCTCCTCGGTCAAGGCTGCAGATGCAAGCGGGGCCAAGCGCTCGGCGCTCATGATCACATTCCCTCGACTTTACGTTTGTTGCGCGATCTTTGCGTTATCATGCGGCAGATTGCCATCGTTTTCAGCACGCTAGCCAACATGTCCACATTGTGACCATCATTGCCGGCACTGTTTCGTGAATCGAGCCGCGGAGCGTATATAGTTCAGGGTCATGAGCACACTCACCCAAACCGACGAAGCCATTGTCGCCCGCGTCGAGGCGGCCGGAGAGCGTATCCAGCGCGTGCACAAGGCGGCAAGCGCCGTCGTGTTCGGCCAGGAGCAGGTGATCGAGCAGACGCTGATCACCATCCTGTGCGGCGGCCATGCGCTGCTGATCGGCGTGCCGGGGCTCGCCAAGACGCTGCTGGTGGAGACGCTCGGCAAGATCCTGGGGCTCGACGCCAAGCGTATCCAGTTCACGCCAGACCTCATGCCCTCCGACATCATCGGCTCGGAGGTGCTGGAGGACAATGCCGCGGGACGGCGCAGCTTCCGCTTCGTCAAGGGACCCATCTTCGCGCAGCTGCTGATGGCCGACGAGATCAATCGGGCGAGCCCCAAGACCCAGTCGGCGCTGCTGCAGGCCATGCAGGAGCACCACGTCACCGTGGCCGGCCAGCGCCACGACGTGCCGGCCCCTTTCCATGTGCTCGCCACCCAGAACCCGCTGGAGCAGGAGGGCACCTATCCGCTGCCCGAGGCGCAGCTCGACCGCTTCCTCCTCCAGATCGACGTGAGCTATCCCGACCAGGGCGCCGAGCGGCGGATGCTGTTCGCCACCACCGGCAACGAGGAGCGCCGCGTCGAGCAGGCGCTGACCGCGCAGGAGCTGCAAGCGATGCAGCGCCTGGTGCGCCAGATCCCGGTTCCCGACAAGGTCGTCGAGGCGATCCTGCGGCTTGCCCGCTCGGCGCGCCCTGGCACCGGGGCGGGTGCCGAGACCGACCGGCTGATAGCCTGGGGTCCGGGCCCGCGCGCCAGCCAGGCCCTCATGCTGGCCGTGCGCGCCAAGGCGCTGATCGACGGCCGGCTGGCACCCTCGGTGGACGACGTGGTGGCGCTCGCCGAGCCCATCCTCAAGCACCGCATGGCGCTCACCTTCACCGCCCGCGCCGAAGGGGAGACGGCGAGTGGTGTGATCAATCGCCTGACAGCAGCTCTAGGATAAGCTTAGGTGGCGGCGCGCGCATCTGCGAGGGCAACCGGCGACGGGGCAGGCGTCTTCAAGCTTGAAGGCGAGGCACACGTCCTTGCCGACCGTCTCCCGGACTTGCTGCTGGAGTCCCTCAAGGTCGCCAACACGGTGGCGCACGGCATCCACGGCCGCCGCCGCGCCGGCACCGGCGAGACCTTCTGGCAGTTCCGCCAGTTCCAGGGCGGCGACCCGGCCACGGTGATCGACTGGCGCCGCTCGGCAAGCTCCGACACGCTCTACGTGCGCGAGCGCGAGTGGGAGGCCTCGCATACATTCTGGCTCTGGCCGGACGTCTCCCCCTCCATGGCATTCCGCAGCCATCTGGCCGCCCTGCAGAAGCGCGACCGTGCCATCGTCCTCGCACTGGCGGTGGCCGAGATGTTGGTGCGCGCCGGCGAGCGCGTCGCGCTGTTGGGCCTCACGCCGCCGCTCGCCAGCCGCAAGGCCACCACCCGCCTCGCCGAGGCGCTCGCCGCCAACGAGGGCACGGAGGCCCTCCAGGCGAGCCTGCCGCCCAAGGCGCGCCTGTCCCGTTTCTCCAGTGCCATCCTGGTGGGCGACTTCCTCGACCCGGCCGAGGCAGTTGTCCGGCGCCTCAACGAGATGGCGGAGGGTGGCGTGCAGGGCCACCTGATCCAGGTGCTCGACCCGGCCGAGGAGACGCTGGCCTACGAGGGCCGCGTGGAGTTCCGCTCCCCCGAGGGCGGCGAACGCTGGATCGCCGACCGCGTGGAGACGGTGCGCGGCGCCTATCGCCAGAAGCTGGCCGCGCACCGGGCCGAGATCGAGGAGGCGGCCCGGCGCCTCGGCTGGTCGTTCCTGGTCCATCACACCGACCGCCCGGCCGCCGAGCCGCTGCTCACGCTCATCATGCGCCTGCAGGGGGTGGCGACGGACTACAGGTGGAAGCCGGACGCGCAAGCAGCCGACGCCTCCAAGGACACACCCCCGCTGCCCAGGCAAGCCCGCAAGGACGCACCGAGGGACGCCGGATGATGCTCGGCCCCATCGCCTTCCTGAGCCCCGTGCTGCTCACCGGCCTCCTGGCCCTGCCGCTCATCTGGTGGCTGCTGCGCGCCATTCCGCCGAGCCCGCAGCGCATCGCCTTCCCGCCCACACGTATCCTGGTGGGCATCGAGAACCGTGAGAAGACGCCGGCCAAGACCCCCTGGTGGCTCACCCTCATCCGCATGGTCGCCGCCGCGCTGGTGATCGTGGCGCTGGCGGAGCCGGTGCTGAACCCGAACCGCGAGACGGCGCTGACAGGCTCCGGCCCCGTGGTGCTGGTGGTCGACAACGGCTGGCCGGCCGCCGCGCACTGGTCGCACCGCACCTTCATGCTGGAGCGGCTGATCGCCGAGGCCGAGGCGCAGAGTCGCCCGGTGATGATCGTGCCCACCGCCAACGCCACCAAGAGCGTCAGTCTGCGCGTTGAGGCGCCGTCCACCGCGCGCTCGACGGCGGCCGCAGTGCAACCACAACCGTTTGCGCCGGACCGCCTGGCGGTGGCCCAGGCGATCGCCGCCGCGCTCGGCGGCGCCTCCGGCACCAGCGTGGTGTGGCTGGCCGACGGCATCGACCACGACGATCAGACGCGCGCCTTTGCCGAACGGCTCAAGGACCTCGCCTCGTCCGGGCTGGCCGTCATCGAGACCGGTCCGGGGCAGGAGGCGCTCGGCGCCAGCGCCACGCTGGTGAGTGGTGGACGGCTGGAGGCACAAGTCTTGCGTGCGGAGGGTGGAGGGACGCGCAGCGGTTCGCTGCACGCCCTGTCCGGACGCGGCCAGCGCCTGGGCTCGGCGGCCTTCAACCTCGGGGCCGGCGAGACGCGGGCGGTGGCGAGCTTCAACCTGCCGCTGGAGCTCAGAAACCAGGTGACCCGCATCGAGATCGAATCGGAACGCTCTGCCGGTGCCGTGCACCTCCTGGATGCGCGCTCGCAATGGCATCGCGTGGGCCTGTACGCCAGTGAATCGCGCGAGCAGGCCCAGCCGCTGCTGGCGCCGCTCTACTACATCGAGCGGGCGCTGGCGCCCTTCACCGAGCTGGCCAGGAGCGACATCGTCAATCTGCCGAGCGCCATCGACGCCATCCTGAAGCGCAACGTCTCGGTGCTGATGCTGGCCGACATCGGCGTGCTGCCGCCCGAGGTGCACGACCGCCTCGCCGAGTGGGTCAAGAAGGGCGGCGTGCTGGTGCGCTTCGCCGGCCCCAGGCTCGAGAAGGGCGGCGACGATCTCCTGCCCGTCGCGCTCCGCCACGGCGGACGCACGCTGGGCGGTGCCCTGTCGTGGTCGTCGCCGCAGCCGCTTGCCGCCTTCGGCGACGACGGCCTGTTCGCCGGCCTGCCCGTGCCACCCGAGGTGGTGGTGAACCGCCAGGTGCTGGCCGACCCCGCCGGGCTGACGGCGGACGTGAAGGTGTGGGCACGGCTGAAAGACGGCACGCCGCTTGTTACCGCCGCCCGGCGCGGCGACGGCCAGGTGGTGTTCTTCCACGTCACGGCCAACTCCGACTGGTCGAACCTGGCTCTGTCGGGCCTGTTCGTGGAGATGCTGCGCCGGATCACCAGCCTCGGCCGGCTGGGCGGCGCCTCGGAGGGAGCCGGCGGCACCGACGTGCAGGACGCCGCTGCAACAGCCAACGCCGACGTGCTCTCGCCTCTGCAGGTGCTCGACGGGTTCGGCCTCCTCAAGAGCCCGCCGCCGACCACCCAGGGCATCGCCGCCTCCAGAATCGCCGACGCGCGACCCAACGCCGAGAACCCGCCGGGCTACTACGGCCCGGCCGGCGCGCCGCGCGCGCTCAACCTGCTCACGCCCAAGAGCCTCCTCAAGCCGCTGCCCGCCCTTCCCGCGGGCGCCGAGCGCCGGCTCTACGAGGGCAACACCACCCAGCCGCTCAAGCCGCAGCTTCTCGCCGCCGCCATGGCCCTGTTGTTCGTCGACATCCTGGCGGTCCTGCTCCTGCAAGCCGGAGGTTTCGCCATGATGCGCCGTGCCCGCCGCGCCGCTGCCATGCTGGCCGTCGCCGCCATCGGGACCGGAGTGGTGCTGACCTTCACGGCCGGCCCGGCGGTCGCGCAATCCTCGCCGACGGCGCGCGCGGACGTGACGGCCGTCAGGGCCACCTCCAAGGTGACGTTTGCCTACGTCGTCACGGGAGACGCGGCGTCCGACGAGGCCAGCCGGCGCGGCATCATCGGGCTCAACCGGGAGCTGACGAAGCGGACGGCGGTGGAGCCAGGCGAGCCGTTCGCCGTCAACATCGAGACCGACGAGATCGCCTTCTTCCCGGTGCTCTACTGGCCGGTGCTGGCCAACGCGCGCCCGTTGTCCCAGGCGGTGCTCGCCAAGATCGACGCCTACATGAAGCAGGGCGGCATGATCGTGTTCGACACCAAGGACACCGGGCAGGGCATGCCGAGCGGCTACAACATGCGCGGTGACGGCACCACCCCGCTGCAGCGCATGCTGGGCAACCTGGACATCCCGCGCCTGGAGCCGGTGCCGGAGCACCACGTTCTCACCAAGTCGTTCTATCTCCTGCGCACCTTCCCCGGCCGCTTCGACGGCGGCAGCCTGTGGGTGGAGGCTGAGACCCCGCGTGACAGCGACCAGGGGCGGCAGGCCCGGCGCGTCGACGGAGTGAGCTCGGTTCTCATCACCGCCAACGACCTCGCCTCCGCCTGGGCCGTGGACGACTCCGGCCGCCACCTCTATCCGGTGGTTCCGGGCGGCGAGCGCCAGCGCGAGTACGCCATCCGGGTCGGGATCAACATCATCATGTACGTGCTCACCGGCAACTACAAAGCCGACCAGGTGCACGTGCCTGCCCTGCTGGAGCGGCTCGGGCAATGAGAATGGAAGCTCTACGCGGATTCCCTCTCCCCGCTTGCGGGGAGAGGGTTAGCCCCGGCGAAGGCCGGGGGAGGGGCAGCAACAGACGCCGACGTCGGAGCGCGTGGCTGCCCCTCACCCCGGCCCTCTCCCCGCGCTGTGGGAGCGCGTGGCGAGGTCGGAGTTGCGCGGGGAGAGGGAGATGAGCAACTGGTCGCTCGACTTCGCGCTGATGCTGCCGCCGCCCGTGTACTGGGCGGGCGTGGCCCTGGCGCTCGTGCTGGTGGTGCTGCTCATCGTGCGGCGCACGCGCGGAGCCATGCTCAGGGCGCTTTCGCTCGCGGCGTTACTGCTCGCGCTCGCCAACCCGACGCTGCGCCAGGAGGAGCGCGAGAGCCTCGCCAACATTGCCATCGTCGTCACCGACGAGAGCCTGAGCCAGGCCATCGCCGGGCGCCCCGAGCAGACTGCCGCCATCAAGCGCGAGCTGGAGACACGGCTCGGCGACATCCCGAACCTGCAGGTGCGCTGGGTTTCCTCGTCCCGCCCCACCGGCCAGCAGGCCGCCGGCACCAACCTGTTCGCCGACCTCAACAGCGCGCTCGCCAACACCCCGCCCGACCGTCTCGCCGGCGTCATCATGCTCACCGACGGCCAGGTGCACGACGTGCCGAAGTCCGCGCAGGTGCTGGGCTTCGATGCGCCCGTGCACGGCCTTCTCACCGGCGCTCCCGGCGAGTTCGACCGGCGCATCGAGATCGTGAAGGCGCCCCGCTACGGCATCGTCGGCTCCACGCGCGACATCGAGCTGCGCGTGGTGGAGACCGGCCGCAAGGGCCGCGCCAGCGAGCGCGTGTCGCTCAAGATCCGCCGCGAGGGCAGCCCGGATGCCACGCGCGGGGCGGTGATCGGCCGCTCCGTGACGGTGCCCATGCCGTTCCCGCACGCCGGGCAGAACATCATGGAGGTGGAGCTGGAGACGGCCCCAGGCGAGCTCACCGCCGCCAACAACCGGGTGGTGGTGGTGGCCGAGGGCGTGCGCGAGAACCTGCGTGTGCTGCTGGTGTCGGGTGAGCCGCACGCAGGCGAGCGCGTATGGCGCAACCTGCTGAAGTCGGACGCTTCCGTCGATCTCGTGCATTTCACCATTCTGCGCCCGCCGCAGAAGCAGGACGGCACACCCATCAACCAGCTCTCGCTCATCGCCTTCCCGACGCGCGAGCTGTTCTCGGAGAAGATCAAGGACTTCGATCTCATCATCTTCGACCGCTACCAGCACCGCGACATCCTGCAGAGCCTCTACTACGAGAACATCGCCCGCTACGTGCAGGACGGCGGCGCCCTGCTGGTCGCCTCGGGCGACGACTATGCCGGCAAGGCCAGCCTCGCCTACACGGCGCTGAGCTCCGTGCTGCCGGCCATGCCCACCGGCCAGCTCATCGAGCGGCCGTTCAAGGCCAAGCTGTCCGGCGACGGCCACAAGCATCCCGTGACGCGCGCGCTGCCCGGCGCCGAGGGCGGCGAGTCGGGCAAGGAGGTGGGCAAGGACGTAGCCAGCAAGGAGCCGAGCTGGGGCCGCTGGTTCCGCCAGGTCGAGGTGGCGCCCGGCCGCGGCCGCGTGCTGATGAACGGTGCCGACGAGCGGCCGCTGCTGGTGCTCGACCGCAAGACCAAGGGCCGCGTGGCGCTGCTGCTGTCCGACCACGCTTGGCTGTGGGCGCGCGGCTACGAGGGGGGCGGCCCGCACACCGACCTCTTACGCCGGCTCTCGCACTGGCTGATGAAAGAGCCCGACCTGGAGGAGGAGCGCCTGCTGGCCTCGGCCAAGGGGCTCAAGCTCACCATCGAGCGCCGCTCCATGGAGGAGGACACCGTGGGCCGGGTGCAGGTCTCGGCACCGGGCGGGGAGACCTCCGAGGTGGCGCTGGACAAGGCTGGCCCCGGCGTGTGGCGCTCCACCATCGATGTCGCGGCCCCCGGGCTCTACAAGCTCGAGACGCCGTCGACGCTCGGGCCCCTCACGGCCGTCGCCCACGCCGGCGTCGAGGACGCGCGCGAGATGAGCGAGGTGACGGCCACCGACGAGAAGCTGCGGCCGCTCGCCGAGGCCACAGGCGGCGGGGTGTTCTGGACGCGGGGCAACGGCCTCTTGTCCAATCTCGGCTCGGGCGTGGACGTGCCGCGCATCTCCATGCTCACCAACGCCCGCGTCCTGGCCGGCTCCGGCTGGCTCGGCCTCAAGGACCGCGAGGCTTTCGTGACCCGCGGCGTCAAGCTGATCCCGATGTTCACCGGGTTCCTGGCGCTCGCCGCGCTGCTGGCCCTGCTGGCGGCGACATGGTGGCGCGAGGGGCGATAAAACCCGCTCGTACTCTCGCCTGCCGGCTTGGGTGCTGCGCAGGAGGCTTGTTCGGGTGCCAACGGCTCCCTCTCCTGGTGGCCTTGCGCTGAACACATTGCGTTGTCCCTGAAGCTCCCCCATGCTCGGCTCGGGGACTTGGTTTGGGGGAACACGCAATGAGGACGTATACATGCGCGCTGTCCGTTTTCGCATGTCTGCTTACCATGACTGCGGACGGCGCACTCGCGCAACTTTCGCTCAAGACTTCAGCATCCCGCGCGGCTGATGCATCTGCGCTGAAAATGTGCCGAGAGAAGATTGCGGCCCGGACCTCGACCAAGATGGGGCCGGTGGAGCCCTTACCCGGCGCGAGCATTCGTTTCCGACCCACCATCGCCAACCTCTCCATGGGCCTGACTCCGTGCGCGCATCGAACGTGCGCTTGTTCAGGGCGCGCCTGCAGGGCACGAATCTTTTTGGGATGCCTCAGGATTTCTATGCAGTTTGCTTCTTTGAGGATCGCGGCAGAAGCCACCGCTTCATCCAGATCTGTCGCACCAAAGACCTTACGTTGAATTTCCTGCACTGCAACCTCGGCTGGCTCATGAGCGACGCGTTGTACGACGCGTCACTGAAGAATCAGAGCGGCTCTCGCTAGACGGACGACCTTGCGCCGCAACGCGAATGGGAAACCTGCAATGGCTATTCAGTTGTGCTTCATTCGCCGCTCCGGTCGGATCACGCCGGAAACAGCCGCGGCACGGCCGTGGCCGTCGCGACGGCCAGCAGGCTGCCAGTACCGTCGCGGAGTGCGCCCTGCATGACGACGCTGGACGAGCCGAAGCGCAGCACCTCGCCGCGGGCGATGACGCGCGCGATGGGCGTGGGACGCAGGTAGCTGACGGAGGTCTGCAGCGTCGGCACGATCACCTCGAAGCGGCGCGAAAGGCTGGCCGCGAACGACATGGTGTCGTCGAGCATCGCGCACACGAAGCCGCCCTGCACCGCGCCGGCCGGATTGGCGAACTCCGGCCGCGGGCTGAAGGCCACCTCGGCCCAGCCGGCGTCGATCGAATAGTCGAGAAGCTCAAACCCCAGATGCCGCGCGCACGGCGGATGCTTGGACGTGTCGCGCAGGAAGGCGTGAAGCTCGTCGTCGCTAAGCGGCATGATATTTCTCCCCCCGCGTAGGTTGGTCGATAAACGGGGTCAGACCCCTGGCCAAGACGCCAGCGATAAAGCTCCCGCGTCAGTGGCCAGAGGTCTGACCCCGGTCCCTCACAGCCCGCTGAACCAGTTGTAGCCTCGGTCCTCCCAGTAGCCACCCGTGTAGTGGTTCACCACGGACAGGCCGACCACGTGCTTGGGGTTCTTGAACCCGAGCTTGGTGGGGATGCGGATGCGCATCGGGAAGCCGAACCGGGTGGGCAGCACCTGGCCGTCGAATTTCAGCGTCATCTGCGTCTGCGAGTGCAGCGCTGTCGGCATGTCGATGGAGCTGGAGTAGCCCTCCGCGCAGGCGAAGTGCACGTATTTGGCGGTAAGATCTGCCCCGATCCGCTCCAGGAACGCCCGCAGCGGCACCCCGGTCCATTTGCCGATGGCGCTCCAGCCCTCGACGCAGATGAGGCGCGTGATCTGCGTCTCCTGCGGCAGCGCGTTGAGCTGGTCCAGCGTCCACGACTGTTTCCGCTCGATGAGGCCATCCACGATCAGGCGATAGCGGTCCTCGTCGACATCGGGGGCGTCCGCCTCGTCGTAGTAGGCGTTGAAGCGGAACGGGCGCATGATGGCGCTTTCCGGGTAGGTCTCGGCCAGACGGCCCGGGCTGAACAGGCGGGCCTGCACCCAGTCGTTGAACTCCGAGACCTTGCGCAGCACCCGCTCGGCGGAGTCGCTGTCGGAGACGCCGCAGCCGGTGAGCAGGGCGAGCGCGCCCACGCTGGCTGCGTTGCGCAGGAACAGCCGGCGGGAGGGATCGGGCAGCAGCCGCGCCGCGTCCTTGACGAGGAGCCGTCCGTCGACGCCGGGAATCGTCTTGGGCACGCGGTTCATGGCTGTTCTCCTCAGCGCCCCAGGATCATGGCACGCAGGCTCCGTGGCACCAGCAGCGCCATGACGACGTGGATGGCGAGAAATGTGACGATGGCGGCCATGGCGAGGAAGTGCACCAGGCGCGCGCTCTCGTAGCCGCCCAGCAGCGCCGCCAGCCACCACAGCTGCACCGGCTTCCATAACGCCAGCCCCGAGGCGACGATCACGACACCGGCCAGCAGGACGCCGAGGTAGGCCGCTTTCTGTACGGCGTTGTAGACGGCAAGGTCGGCGTGGCTGAGCCGGCCCGTCAGGGCTGCCCGGAGATCGTGGAGCACCTGCCGTGGCCAGACCGGCAGCAGCCTCTCCCGCAGTCGGCCGGTGACGAGGCCAACGACCAGGTAAGCGATGCCGTTGGCGACCAGCAGCCACATGGCCGCGAAATGCCAGAGCAGGCCGCCTGCCAGCCATCCGCCCAAGGTCAGGCTATCAGGAAATGTAAACGGAAAGAGTGGCGAGGCGTTGTAGATCTGCCATCCCGATCCAATCATGATCAGCATGGCGACCGCATTAATCCAATGCGTGACGCGCACGTACAGCGGATGGATGGCGGGGCGTCTGTCGCGCGCCGCCTCGGCCTTGGCTTCCGCATGAGTGCTCATGGCTACGCCCTTCCGGACTAAACCTGGCCGCTCCAGCGTCTACCGGCTACCAAACTTTTCGGGAGGAGCCGCAACGCAACCGGTGACGCGACTGCCACGGCCGTGATTGCCGATGTGGAACTTACGGTGCCCGCTCACCTACCCGCGAAGGTGGCAGGCGACCCAATGGCCGCTGCCGCCCTCCTTGAGCTGAGGCGCCTCGTGACTGCAGAGTGGCAGCTCACGAATCGGGCAGCGCGTGTGAAAGCGGCATCCGCCGGGCGGCCGGATCGGGTTCGGAAGCTCGCCTTTGAGTATCACCCGCCGGCGCTTTGCCTTGGGGTCAGGGATCGGCACCGCCGACAACAGAGCCTCGGTATAGGGGTGGAGCGGCGACGCGTAGAGATCGCGCGCCGACGCCATCTCGACGATGCGGCCCATGTACATGACCGCGACCCGCGTGCTGACATGCTCCACCACCGACAGATCGTGGGCGATGAAGATGTAGGTGAGGCCGAGCTTCTGCTGCAGGTCCTCCAGCAGGTTGATGACCTGCGCCTGGATCGAGACATCGAGCGCGGAGACCGGCTCGTCGCAGACGATCAGCCTCGGCTCGACCGCCAGGGCTCGAGCGATGCCGATCCGCTGGCGCTGCCCGCCGGAGAACTCGTGCGGATAGCGGCGCATGTGATCGGCGTCGAGCCCGACCGTCTCCAGCAGCTGGACAACACGCGCCTCGAACTGCTGCCGGGTTTTCGCCAATCCGTGGATGGTCAGCGCCTCGCCGATGATCGAGCCCACGGTCATGCGCGGGTTCAGCGAGGCGAACGGGTCCTGGAAGATGATCTGCATGTCGCGGCACAGCGACCTCAAGGCGCCGGGATCGAGCCTGGTGACATTCGTGCCCTTGAACCAGACCTCGCCGGACGTCGGCTCGATCAGCCGCAGGATGCAGCGGCCGGTCGTCGACTTGCCGCACCCGGATTCGCCGACTAGGCCCAGCGTCTCGCCGGCGCCGACCTCGAAGCTGACGTGATCGACGGCATGAACGCGGTCGAGTTCGCGGCGGAACAGCCCCCCGCGCACCGGATAGTATTTGACCAGGTCCTTGACGCGGAGAAGCGGCTCGGCCATCCGTTCGGCTCCCCCATCCATCACAGCACGCACGCCACCTTGTGGCCCGCCTCGACCTCGCGCAGCGGCGGCACGGCCTGCCGGCAGGTGGCCATCGCGAAGCGGCAGCGCGGCGCGAACCGGCAGCCCGCCGGAGGATCGAGCAGGCTCGGCACCGTGCCGCCGATGGCTTCCAGGCGCGTCTTGCGGGCCGCGGCCGTGTCGATGCGCGGGATCGAGCGGATGAGGCCGGCCGTGTACGGGTGCCGCGGTTGGCGGAAGAGCTGCTCCACCGGGGCTTCCTCGACGACCCTGCCGGCATACATGACGACGACGCGCTGGGCGGTCTCGGCGACCACGCCCATGGCGTGGGTGATCAGCATGACGGCCATGCCGAAGCGGGCCTTCATGTCCTGGATCAGCTCCAGGATCTGCGCCTGGATCGTGACGTCGAGGGCGGTGGTCGGCTCGTCCGCGATCAGCAGCTTCGGGCTGCAGGACAGCGCCATCGCGATCATGACCCGCTGGCGCATGCCGCCGGAGAACTGGTGGGGATAGTCGTGCACCCGGCGCTCTGGATTGGGAATCTGCACGAGCCGCAGCATGTCGACGGTGTTGCCGAGCGCCGCGCGCCGGCTGAGCCCTTCGTGGCGACGGATCGTCTCGGCGATCTGCTCGCCCACCGTGTAGACGGGGTTGAGCGAGGTCATCGGCTCCTGGAAGACGATGGCGATCTCCTTGGCTCGGACGCCGTCCATGGCCTCCGGCCCGAGCGGAACCAGATCCCGGCCGTGCCAGAGGATCTGGCCCTCGACGATCCGCCCCGGCGGCATGGCGATCAGCTTCAGCACCGAGAGGGCGGTGACGGTCTTGCCGCAGCCCGATTCGCCGACCACACCGACGGTCTCGCCCGCATGCACCGTGAGATCGACGCCGTCGACCGCATGCACCATGCCGTCGTCGGTCGCAAAGTGGGTCTTCAATCCGCGGATTTCGAGCAGAGGCTCGCCCATCACATCACCTTGCGTGGATCGAGCGCATCGCGCAATCCGTCGCCAATGAAGTTGATGGAGAGCACCGTGAGGAAGATCGCCGCGCCCGGGAACAGCGCCCAGTGCGGCGCGATGTCCAGGTAGTCCTTGGCGTCGAACAGCACCCGCCCCCAGGTCGGGATGTCGGGCGGGAAGCCCAGCCCCAGGAACGACAGCGTGGATTCGGCTATGATGGCGGCGGCGACGTCGATGGTGCCGGCGACGATCACCGGCCCCAGCGCATTGGGCAGGATGTGCCGGATGACCAGCCGGGTCCTCGACGCACCGAGCGCCCGGGCGGCCTCGACGAACTCCTTCTCCCGCAGCGACAGGAACTGGGCGCGCACGAGGCGGGCAACGGGCATCCACCGCAGGCCGCCGATGACGATGACGATCAGGATGAAAACGCCGCCCTCGGGACCGAAGGCGTTTTTGAGCGAGTCCCGGAACAGGTAGATCACGAGCAGAAGCAGCGGCAGCTGCGGCAGCGACAGAAACAGGTCTGCCAGCCACATCAGGGCCGAGCCGACCCAGCCACGCGAGATGCCGGCAACCGCGCCGATGATGGTCCCGAACAGGATGGCGACGACCATCGCGGCGAGGCCCACAGCCAGCGAGATGCGGCCGCCGTAGAGCAGCCGGGCGAGCAGGTCCTGGCCGAGGTCGTCGGTACCGAGCGGATGCTGCCAGGAGGGGCTCTGCAGCCGGGCGGTGAAATCGATGGCGTTGATCGGGTGCCCCCATAGCCAGGGCCCGAGCAGGATGGCGAGCACAATAGCGAGCAGAATCGCACCGCTGACGACGGCCAGCGGATGCCTGCGGAAGCGCCGCCAGGCCTCCAGCCACGGCGAGAAGGTTCGGGCGCGGCGCCGCCTCGCGGCTACGGCCTCAGCGGTAAGTGATGCGGGGATCGAGCCAACCATAGACGATGTCTGCGATGAGGTTGAAGAGGACCACGAGGCAGGCGAGGATGAACGTCACGGCCATGACGACCGGGGTGTCGTTGGCCAGGATCGAGCTGATCAGCAGCGATCCGATCCCGGGAATCCGGAAGATCTGCTCGGTCACGATCGCGCCGCCGAAGATGGCCGGCATCTGCAGGGCGACCAGCGTCACCACCGGGATCAGAGCGTTGCGCACCACATGCTTGGTGATGACCACGCGCTCGCCGAGCCCCTTGGCGCGCGCCGTGGTGACGTAATCGAGGCGAATGACGTCGAGCACGGAGGCGCGCACGTAGCGCGTCACGGATGCGGCCTGGAACAGCCCGAGCACGGCGATCGGCATCAGCGCCTGCCGCAGGTGCTCCCAGTACCACCGCCAGCCGGTGGCGCTGATGTCGGTGCGATAGATGAACGGCAGCCAGTCGAGATAGATGCTGAACACGAGAATGAGCAGCAGCCCGGTGAAGAACGTGGGCAGGGAGAAGCCGATGAAGGCCAGGGTATTGGCGAGCTGATCGAACAGCGAGTAGGGCCGTGTCGCCGCGTAGACGCCGACGGGGATGGCGATCAGGAGCGCGAGCACCTGCGATGCGCCGATGACGAACAGCGTCGTCGGCAGGCGCTGCAGGATCAGCGTGTCCACGTTCATGCGGCTGACGAAGGAGAAGCCCCAGTCGCCCTGCGCCATCGCCGCGAGCCAGCGCACGTAGCGCACTGGCACGGGATCATCGAGTCCGAACTTGGTGCGCAAGGCGGCGCGCACCTCGGGAGGTATGGCCGGATTGGTGGCCAGCTCCTCGAACGGGTCCCCGGGAGCGAGGGCGAGCACCGCAAAGAGGACGATACTGATACCGAGCAGGCTGGGAATGGCGATGAGAAGGCGCCTGACCAGATACTGTCCCATCGCCCCTTCCCCAACCGGATCACGCCAGCATCGATGTTGCTCCCTACGCCTCTCGATACCAGTCCGCCAATGCCCAGAAGTCGTTGTCCCAGCCGCTGAGCGGGGCCCGCAGCGTGTGCGCCACCGCCGCCACGCGCGATCGCGCGATCAGGGGAATGACGACGTGGTTGTCGCACACCAGATCGTTCATGCGGATGAACAAGGCCGCGCGCTTGACCGGATCCAGCTCGGCCTCGGCCGCGCGGAACGTCTTGTCGTACTCCTCGCTGCGCCAGCGCGTGACGTTGCGACCCTGCCACTTGTTGTCCTTCGAGGCCACCTCCCAGGAGGTGTACTGATTCATGAACACCTCGGGATCGGCTTGCGACATGGTGGTCGTGAACATCTGAATGTCGGAGTAGAAATGCGGATAGGTGTCGGGATTGGCGACATCCGATGAGAAGAAGACCGACGCCGTCACCGCCTTCAGCTCGACGTCGATGCCGGCCTTCTGGCAGGCCTGCTTGATGATCGCCTGGGTCTTCTGGCGCGGGGTGTTGATTGAGGTCTGATAGAGGATCTTCAGCTTCTTCCCGTCCTTGGCCCTGATGCCGTCGGGCCCCTTCTTCCAGCCGGCCTCCTCCAGGATCTGGCTGGCCTTGTCGATATTGAACTCCCATTTCGTGTTCTTCGAGCGGAAGCGCTCCGGGGCGTTGAGGAAATTCCCCGTGGCGATGCCCGTGCGCCCGTAGATGTGGGTCTCGACCGCGGCGCGATCGACGAGCATGGCGAGCGCTCGGGGAACTGCCGAGTCTGAGAACAGCGGATGCTTCGTCTTCGGGCTTGCCCGCTCGCCATCGACCTCCGTCCACGGGTCGGCCTGGTTGACCTGAATGAACTCGATGTTGCCGCTTGGATAGATGATGGCGCGCCCCTTGCCGCCCTTCTCCAGGCGCAGGAGGATCTCGTCCTCCACCTGCATGTTCCAGGCATAATCGTACTCGCCGGTCTGGATCACGGCGCGCGCCGCCGACACGGCGTCGCCGCCGCCCTTCATCTCGATGGTATCGAAGTGCGGCCGGTTCTCGACGTGATATTTTGGATTGAGCTCGCCTCGGACCAGATCTCCGGGTTTGAACTCAACGAAGCGATAGGGGCCGGTTCCCACCGGTTTCAAGTTGGTCGGCGCCTCGCGCGACTTTGCGCCCTTGTAGTCCTCGAACAGATGCTTCGGGATCAGCATGCCGCGCGTGCTGACGAAGGCGTCCGCCCAGAACGGCGTGGGCTTTTGGAAAACCACGCGCACCGTATAGGCGTCGACTTTCTCGACCTTGATCTCCTTGTAGCTGCCAACAGTCACCGTAGCCGTCGCCGGATCGGAGGCATACTCCCAGTTGAACACCACGTCGTCGGCGGTGAACGGCTTGCCGTCGTGCCACCGCACGCCCTGCTTCAGCTTCCAGGTGACGGACTTGCCGTCGCGGGCGAGGCCGCCGTTCTCGATGCTCGGAATATCCGCGGCAAGGATCGGCACCAGTCCGCCGTCCCGATCCCAGGCTGCGAGCGGCTCGTAGAAGATGCGCGAGCCTTCCTGGTCCTTGGTGCCGACCGCGAAGTGCGGGTTGAGCAGGGTCGCGCCTTGCCACCAGAGGGCTTTGAGCGCGCCGCCACCGCCGCGCTTGGTCGGCTTGTACTCGTTCATCGTGTCAGCCCGCGCCACGCCCGAGTAGGCCAGCATGTGGAAGGCGATCGGCGCCGTGAGACCAAGGGCTACGATTCTCTGGACGAAGGCGCGGCGTGTGAGCCTGCCGGTCTTTACCTCGGCGATCAGAGCGCGCAGTTCCTGCTCTTGCATAGGAGTCCCCTCGCGTGCTCGGCTGGCCCAGCCGCCACCCGGCAAATCTCGCAACCCAACTCAGCCCACTGGCGATCAAAACAGGCCCGGGGGAAGCGGTCAATGCGCGCCGTGCCCAACATCTGGGCTATCGCGCTGCAACATTGGGCGAATCCTCACCCGCGGCGATTTTTTCCGACGCGCCCCACACCGCCTCCTCCGTCCACCCGAGCGCGGCAAACTCCACCGCCCGCAGTGGAGCCTCGTTGGCAGAGAAGAACTCATCGAGCTGTGGCGGCTTCACCGCACAGTCTGACACCATCGCGTGCACCTGCCCGCGATGGTGGATCTGATGCTGAAAGAGGTGGAGGAGCAGGCGGTCGCGCCGCTCTGTCTGCACGCGGGTATCGCGATTGACTCGTACGAAGCCACTGAGCGACAGATCAGTCAGGCCTTCGCAAACGGCGATCAGGCGCCTATCGGCGGCCCGTTGCTCCCGCTGCAGCTCTGCTACCGACGCGCACGGCAGCCGGTCGGCCCAGGCCTTCGGGCCGAGCCAGCCGCCCTCGAGGGCATCGACGTAGAACCAGTCGATGATCAGGATGTGGTTGAGCGTGGCCTTGATGCTCGGGAAGAAGCCGCTGCGCCGGGCGGTGAACTCCTCAGGTGTAAGGGAGGCGCAAGTCGTCAGGAGGCGCTGATTGGCCCAAGCGTTGTTGTACGCCATGGCACGGTAGGTCCCGACCAAGGAAGCGGACATTGGTTCCTCCTGCGATGTGACGGCGATGCCATCGTGGCCCCCAGCTGCCGCGCCGGCAAGGCTACACCGACGAGCACTCGCGACGGGCGCAAGCCTTTTATGCGGGGCCCGCCATGGCCTTTGTCGGCTGCTTCGGCGATAGTCGCCTCAACGGCAAGCCGCCTAAGGCAAGGAGACGGGGCCATGGGAAATACCGACAAGATCTGGGAGCTGGTCGACATCCGCAAGGATGCCTACGAAGCGTTGTCGGATCGGGTCTGGGAGATGCCCGAGCTTGCCTACGGGGAACATCGCTCCGTGGCCGAGCACCGCAGCATGCTCGAACGGGAAGGCTTCCGCATCGAGGAGAACCTCGCAGGCATACCGACGGCGGTGATGGGCGAGGCGGGAGACGGCGGGCCGGTGATTGCCATCCTTGGCGAATACGACGCGCTTCCAGGCCTGTCGCAGGTTGCCGGCATTGCCGAGCAACGGGAGCTGGAGGCCGGCGGCAACGGCCACGGTTGTGGCCACAACCTCCTGGGCTCGGCGGCGCTGCTGGCTGCCGCCGCGGTAAAGGACCACCTGGCCGCGCAAGGCATCAAGGGCCGCGTCCGCTACTACGGGTGTCCGGCCGAGGAGGGCGGGGCCGCCAAGGCCTTCATGGTCCGCGCCGGCCTCTTCGAGGATGTCGACATCGCCATCACCTGGCACCCCGGCGCCACCAACCGTGTCGACGACGCCATGAGCCTCGCCAACACGCGGATCGACTTTACGTTCAAGGGCCGGGCATCGCACGCGGCGGCTGCGCCGCACCTCGGCCGCAGCGCCCTTGACGCGGTCGAGCTGATGAACGTCGGCGTCAACTACATGCGCGAGCACATGCCCTCCGATGCGCGCATCCACTACGCCCTTGTCGATGCGGGCGGGATCGCCCCGAACGTTGTCCAGGCCACGGCAACGGTGCGCTACGCCATCCGCGCCCGCGACCTGACCGGCATGCGCGCGCTGGTCGAGCGGGTGTTGAAGGTGGCGCAGGGGGCCGCGCTGATGACTGAGACGCAGATGACCCAGCGGGTCGTCAGCGCCGTCTCCAACCTGCTCGGCAACGCGCCCCTCGAGGCGGCGATGCAGCGCCAATTCGAGCATCTGGGGCCGCCGCCCTTCGACGCCGCCGATCGCAAGTACGCGGCCGAGATCCAGGCCACGCTCTCGGCGGAGGATATCGCGTCCGCCTATGCGCGCATGGGCGTCGCTCCGCGCAACGGCACTCCGCTGGCCGATTTCATCGTGCCACTCGGCACGAAGGGGGCGCCGATGATGGGATCGACCGATGTCGGCGACGTGAGCTGGGTGGTGCCAACCGTGCAGGCCAGGGTCGCCACGTGCGCCATCGGCACGCCGGGGCACTCCTGGCAGATCACCGCCCAGGGCAAGTCGGGGCAGGCAAAGAAGGGCATGGTCACCGCAGCCAAGGTGATGGCCGGCGTGGCGGTCGAGGCGCTGGAAGACCAGGCGCTGATTGCGCGGGCCAAGGCCGATCACAAGGCGCGCACCGAAGCGACGCCCTACGCGTGCCCGCTGCCCGCCGACACGCACCCGCCCGTGCGGCCGCAATCAAGTCCCGCCTGAGCTCGGCAGTCGTCCCTGACGCCCTTCACACGTCCAGACCCTTGCAGCGCAGTAAGCTGCGTGTGCAGGTTGCGACACTGCGGCGAGAATTGTGCGCGCGGCCCCCGAGGCTCTATCGTGCGCGGCAGACCGACGAAGGAGCCAACGATGAGCAGCGAGGCACTCAAGACGCAAATCGCCCGCGAGTTCGGCACGCCGGCTGTCGTGATCGATCTCGACCGCGTTGACGCCAACATCGCTCGGGTGCAGCAGCTGTGCGATGCCAAGGGCGTCGCCAACCGTCCCCACATCAAGACGCACAAGAGCCCGACGCTCGCCAAGATGCAGGTGGCGGCCGGCGCCCGGGGCATCACCTGTCAGAAGCTCGGCGAGGCCGAGGTGATGGTCGACGGCGGGCTCGACGACATCCTCATCAGCTACAATCTCCTGGGCGAGGAGAAGATGGGCCGCCTGGGCCGCCTCCTCGGGCGGGCGTCGATCACGGTGGCTGCCGACAACCCGACGGTGATCGAGGGCCTGCCGTGCGCCGCCGAGATCGCCGGACGTCCGCTCGGCGTCGTCATCGAGTGCGATACGGGGCGCAAGCGCGCCGGCGTCGAGACGGCCGGGGAAGCGATCGCACTGGCCCGTCTCATCAAGGACAAGCCCGGCCTCGGCTTCGAGGGTTTCCTGTTCTATCCCACCGAGCAATCCTGGCCCGAGACGCAGCGCTTCTTCGAGGAGGCGCAGGAGGGCATCCGTGCGCTCGGGCTCGAGGCGCGAATTGTCTCCACGGGCGGCACGCCGAACCTCGTCAACGTCGGCCAGCTCGAAGGCGCCACCGAGCACCGAGCCGGCACCTACATCTTCAACGACCGCATGATGCTGGCCTGCGGCGCCGCAAGGTCCGAGGACTGCGCGCTCAGCGTCTACGCCACGGTGGTGAGCCGTGCCGCGCCCGAGCGGGGTATCCTCGACTCGGGCTCCAAGACGTTGACCGCCGACTCGGGCGCGCTCAACGACGGCTTCGGCCTGATCCTGGAGTACCCACAGGCCAGGATTGCCGCCTTCGCCGAGGAGCACGGCTTCCTCGACCTGTCCCGCAGCAACGCCCGGCCCAAGGTCGGCGAGGTGGTGCGGGTGATCCCCAACCACGTGTGTGTGGTGGTCAACATGGTCGACCGGCTGATCGCCGTGCGCGGCGAGCGGATCGTCGAGGTGCTGCCGGTGGCGGCACGGGGCAAGCTGGCCTGACGGGAGCTTGGTGACGATCCGGCGCGCGCTGGCGCCACTTCAGCCGACCAGGCCCGCCGTGGGCGCCACATTGGCGCTTCCGGGGAACACGGCGCTTGCCAGCGCTGCCTCCTCCACCCGCAGGTGGTCGCGAAGCAGGCCCTTGAGCACCGCGCGCAGGTCGATCGTGGCCTTGAGGTCGCGACCCTCGTGGAGGTCGGCGCCCCTCAAGCCCGGCCAGTCGGCGACGACCCGTCCGCCCTTGAGAGCGCCGCCGGCCAGCAGCGCCACCGTGCCCGTGCCGTGGTCGGTGCCGTCGGTCCCGTTGATGCG
>Ga0075420_100001017_pt1 | contig 23261 bp, 18 predicted proteins | sample SoiMetdeltSBSDD4_FD_75296 | JGI IMG/M metagenome (GOLD analysis project Ga0075420, IMG submission 75296) | Bulk soil microbial communities from a Populus tree surrounding site in Tennessee, USA - Soil MetaG P. deltoides SBSDD4 | ecosystem: Environmental > Terrestrial > Soil > Tree plantation...
CGGAACAGTGCCGCCACGGTGAGGATGGTCAGGCCCAGGCTGACCGGCCACCGCGCGACAGCCCAGGCCGTGTCGGCGGCCGGACCCCACCCGTACCAGCGCTGGACGGACTCGCCGAGCGGCACACCGGCGACCAGCATGACGAACCCGACGAGCGCGGGAAGACCGGCGACCACCGCCAGCACCAGAGCCCGCGCATACTTACGCAGCGCCGGCCGGTCCCGCTCCACGCCGTAGATCCGGTTGGCGCCACGCTCCAGCTGGCCGACCGCCACGGTCAGCGCGACCACGGCGGTGACCAGGCCGAAAGTCAAGGCGGTCTCGCCGATCCTCTCGGTGCGGTGGTCGTCCCTGAGCAGGTCGTCGACCAAGGACTTGCTGGCACCCGGGGTCAGCGCCCACACGGTGTCCGCGACCACCCGGCCGCCTCTGGTGAGGCCAAGATCACTGGCCAGGCCGGTCAGGGCGATCAGAGCGGGAAAAGCCGCGAGGCTCAGCTGCAGGCCGAGGGCCCGGGCATGGCTGAAGCCGTCCCCGTAACGGAACCGCAGGAACGAGTCGCGCAGCAGGTGCCACCCGCCGTACCGGCGCAGCGTGCGCCACGCGTCGTCGGCGGACAGGTCGCCGCGCTCCATCACGCAGGTCTCGGGAACCGGACGGTTGCTGCTCACCGCGGCTCACCAGCCCTTGCGGCGGCGCATCCGCCACGGGCGGCCGTCCGGGTCGTAGACCAGCCGGTACACGGGAACCGCCCATAGCCCGGTGAGCAGGTTCGGCCGCTTCGGCCGGTGTGGCCGAAGGCGGCCGGGCGGCCGGGGGCCACCCCGGCCGCTGGCGTGCCATGCCTCCAGCGCCTCGGCGGAGGCGGTGATGGCCCGCACCGCCGACCCGGGGTCGAGCAGGTCTTCGTCCTCGCTGCCGTCCGGGGCACGGTCGAGATGCTCCCGCCAGAGCCGCAGCCGCAGGTCCCGGGCGAAGCACCGGGCGCCGTCGCCGAGGCCGGCCGGATCGGTCGGCTCCCGCGGGTCCCGGGTGCCGTCGAGCACCGCGCAGCTCAGCTCACTGTCGTGCGTCCACGACCGCCGGTTGAAGTTGTCGCTGCCGATGCTGACCCACACATCGTCCACGACACAGACCTTGGCGTGTACGTACACCGGTACGCTGTCGTGGTTCTCGACGTCGAAGCAGTGCACCCGTTCGCCGCCCGCCTGCCGGCACACGTCGATCGCCATCGCCCGTCCGACGATGTTCGGCGGCTGCACGAAGCTGCCGTGCAGGTCCGGATAGCGGGGCAGCACAATGACGAGGTGCAGGTCCGGGTTGTCCCGCAGCGCCCGGGCGAACAGCCGGGCGACCTCAGCCGACCATAGATACTGGTCCTCGATGTAGATCAGGCGTCGGGCCCGCTTGACCACCTTGGTGTAGCCGCGGGCGATCGACCGCTCTCCGTCGGGCGCGAAGTGGTAGGGCGCCCGCTTCACCGGGTAGGTCCGCAGCACCTGTACCGCATGCGTACCGCACACCGGCGGGTCGGCCGGCCGCGCCGGCAGCCGGCCAGGTGCCGGCCCGCCGCCAGCTAGCCAGGAACGCAGCAGGGCCAATGGGGTACGCCCGCCCGCCCGCCGGCAGTCCTCCCAGCGCTCCCGGAAGACGGTGTCGAGCGCACCGACTGCCGGGCCGCGCACCTCCACCTGGACGTCGTGCCACGGCGGGCGCCTGCCGTACGCGGGCGACATCGAGACCCGCTGCGGGTCGCCGCGGTGGTGCACGCCGTCGCGGCGGCTGTGGCTCAGGTCGATCCCTCCGGCGAACGCGACATCGCGGTCTGGCTGGTCAGGGTGGCGCAGGATGACCAGCTTCTGGTGGTGTGAGCCACCGACGCGGACCCGCTGGTCGAGCAGCACCTCGCCGCCGGCAGCCTCGATCGCCTCCTTGAGACGGCGGTTCAGCCTCTCGGGGACCCGGATCCTGCCCAGGTACGAGCGCCAGACGAGCCCCTTGACCACCACGCCACGAGCCGCCGCCTGACCGAACAGCTCCCCGAGCGTCGGACCGCCGGGCCGCAGGTGCTGGCCGCGGTCGCCCCGCCAGCCGGTGAAGAACAGGTGGTCACCCGCTCTGAGCGCCCCGACCTCGTCGACCAGCCGGTCGAAGTACGTCTCGCCGTGCACCAGCGCCTCCGCGCGGTTGCCGTGGCACCAGGCCGCCAGGGACGTGGCAGTGTTGCCGCGCTCCTGCGCGGTGAGGAACCAGTCCTCGGTCCGCCCGGACGTACTCCTGACCGGTCTGATCATCAGTCCATCATCGACGATGACGCGCGGTCCCGCAGGGTGCCGGAGGGCCGTCGGGACCGGCTGGGCGAGCGTGTGTCGTGAGCCGGGCCGGTGGGTAAACCCTGCCCAATGAGCGCCGGTACCGTTGCCGTGGTTGCCCATCGAAAGAAGTCGCTCGGTGGCGGGCTGGACGAGCTGCGCAAGCTCATCACCGACGAAGGCTGCGAAAACCTGCTCTGGTACGAGGTCTCGAAGAGCAGGAAGGCGGCGAAGAAGGCCCGGCACGCGCGGCAGGCCGGCGCGGAGCTGGTCTTCGTCTGGGGCGGCGACGGCACGGTCCAGCGATGCATCGACACGTTGGCCGGGTCGGACACCGCGGTCGCGATCATCCCCGCGGGCACGGCCAACCTGCTCGCCACCAACCTCGGCATTCCGCAGGACATGGCGGAGGCCGTCCGGACCGGGTTCCACGGCACGCGCCGGAGGCTGGACCTCGGCAGGATCAACGGAGAGCACTTCGCCGTGATGGCCGGGGTCGGTTTCGACGGCGCGCTGATCCGCCACGCCGACCGGAGCCTCAAGGACCGGGTCGGGCGGCTGGCCTACGTGTGGACGGGGCTACGGCATGTGAACGACCGAGCCGTACCCGTGCGGATCCGCGTCGACGGGGAGAAGTGGTTCGACGGCAAGGCGAGCTGCGTGCTGGTCGGCAACGTCGGCGTGATTACCGGAGGGATCCGGGCTTTTGATGACGCCCGACCGGATGACGGTTGGCTGGAGGTCGGCGTGGCCACCGCCGAAGGTGCCCTGGCGTGGGCGCGGACGCTCGGCCGGATGGCCACGGGTCGGTCCGACCGCTCGCCGTTCGTGCGGATCACCCGGGCCAGGGCGGCCGACGTCAAGCTCGGCGCCCCGATGACCTACGAGCTTGACGGGGGCGCACGAGACTCGACCAGGCGGCTCAAGGCCCGCATCGCTCCGGCCGCCATTACCCTCTGCGTACCAGAGCTGCAGTCCCGCGCTGATGGCGCTGGTGGACCAGCCAACCGCTGAAGAGGTAATGGCAACGGGTGCCGGCGAGGCAGCCACCGTCGCCACCACGCCGAAGTCGACCCGTCGCCGTAACAGCCAGCTCCGCTCCCACACGGCTCGTCACCACCGGATGCCTTCCTTCCACCGTCCCTCTAGCCATCCGCGGGCGCAGCCCACGAGCCTTGGCTAGAACCAAGCCATACATTTATAATCATCGAAGTTTCTCGCTGGGCGGTACGGCCGCCGCCGGCAGCCGCAGAACCGGGCCTCCGGCACTACACGGCTGCCGGGCAGACCGTGACCGGGCGAGATCCGCGGGAGGAGGACCTTCGTGCGCTGCCTACCCACCCTTCGCTTCCCCGTCGCCGTCCTCGGCGCCGCCGCCCTCGGCGCCCTCACTGTCCTGGTGGTGGCGACGCCGGTGCAGGCCGCACCGGCGTTCCAGCTCCCGTTCCGCTGCGGGCAGGTCTGGAGCGGTGCCACCTACACCAGCCACAGCCCGGCCAACGCCATCGACTTCAACCGCACCGACGACTACGGCGACGCGGTGACCGCATCGGCGTCAGGAACGGTCGCCCGGGTGGAGAACACCGGCAGCACCAGCTACGGCCTCTGGATAGAGATCAACCACGGCGGCGGCTGGACCACCCGCTACGCACACCTGTCCGGTGAGCTGGTCACCGTAGGAGCCTCCGTCTCCGCCGGCCAGCAGATCGGCACCGTCGGCAGCACCGGCGGCTCCACCGGCCCCCACCTGCACTTCGAGCAACGCCTCAACGGCACCGCGGTGAAGATAGTCTTCGGCGGCACCCAGGCCCTCTACTGGGGCACCAAGAACTACACCAGCAACAACGCCTGCATCGGGCCGGCGGGCACCGTCAACACGGCCGGCGCCGCGCTGACCGTACGAACCAGCACCAGCACCACCGCGGGCGCGATCGGGTCGGTCCCGGACGGCGGCACCATCTTCATGACCTGCCAGCGCACCGGCCAGACCGTCACCGGCACCTACGGCACCTCCAACTGGTGGGACAAGGTCGGCGCCGGATACGTCGCCGACGCATACATCTACACCGGCAGCGACGGCCGAGTCGCACCACTCTGCTAACCACAACACCACAGCCACAACCCAAGAACGACCACACCAAACACCACGAACCACAGCCGCCACAGCAGGGCTTCACCGGGCGCAGGACACCACCACCTCCCTGCGCCCGGTGAACCCCGCTACCTTTTTGGTCGTCCCCAGCCGGCGGGGCAGGCCGCGCCGGGACGGCGTGACGTAACCAGACTCGTACGCCGCGACGACCCTGTGGGTGCCACGGGCGCCGAGCACCGCCGCAAGCCACACCGGGCAGCGCGCTGATGCCACCATGCCGTCCATGGCAACCACTGGAAAGGGCGATGGCGCGTAAGGCACCGGCGCGAGTCCGCGCCGCAGCACACCGCCGCCTCGACCACGCCGTCCCCTCCTTGCCCGGGCTGACCCCGCGAGGCAAGCCGTCATCGCACAGCTCGAACGCACACGCCTATGGCCAGGAGCCTCCCGCGAAGCCTTGGACGCCTGGAGGCGCTTCCTCCTCGACCCCTACCACCGCCTCTTCGATCCGGCATACGGCTGCGGCGTCCCCGCATGCCGCCCCGACCCGGTCGAGCTCCGCCGCATCCTGCACACCGTCACCCACGCCCTGCCGCGGCGCGATGCCTGCTATCTCCGTCGACGCCTCGCGGCCCTCGATGCCCACTGGTAACCCAGCTCGACGAACCCGTAGGGACACTCTCCGACAGCGAGGTCGCCAGAAGGGCGGAAGGGCTTTCCACGGCGAGAGCTGGCTACTGTAAGACATCTCGGTCCACCGCATCACGCACGACTTCCCCGACGTGCTACACACCGTCACCGTGATGGAAATCTACCGCACCTCAACATAGGTTCTAAATGTCCCTCATTGCCGATGAAACAGGTACTTATTTCCGGCTATATTTATAGATCTTGAACCGGTTGGGCCGGCCAGCCGTTCTGTCTGGCATGGTCGGGATCGCGACGGTCGAAGACATCATGGACGGGGACGAGGATCCGCAGGCACTGACCGACGGGGTGGGGTTGTTCAACCGCCCAGAGCCATGGGGTCCTGCCGAGCATCCGAGGTTGGCGACGCCGCAGCCGTTGAAGCGCCTGCCGGGCGGGGCCCAAGCCGGCATAGCAGGAGGCAGAGCTGCGCGTTACAGCATCCCGATGCGGCAACCCAGCTCCTCAATAGATACACCGACAGCATCAACATATCGCAACACGCACGCTTCTGCGCCGGACCTCAAGATAGTTTTCGAATAGCTCCGTACTCGAGCTAATCGCCTTCGATGAGAGCCATGAGGACGGCACCCTCAGGACAAAATGCAATGGAGGTCGATGTAGGATATCGCATTTATCTATTGATTTTGGCCAATTAGTGTAACACTCGGCGATGTCTGAGGAGAGGCACGTCCAGCCGGCAGGAGCATCGACTCCGGCCTTTGTAGGTCGCATAGCCGAGCTAGGCGTGCTCAGCGAGGCACTTGAGTCTGCTGGAGAAGGACGTGGTGGAGCCTACGTCGTCATCGGCGAGGCCGGCATCGGCAAGACCCGCCTGGCGAGCGAGGTGGCCAGCGCTGCCGACCGGGCCGGGATGCCCAGCCTGCGCGGGCGGGCGACCGAGGCGACGGTGCCTTACCGCCCGCTGAGCGAGGCGCTTCTCTCCGCGTTCCGGCACCGGGTTCCGCCGGCGGACCCGGTCCTGCGGGCGTACCGGCCGGTCCTTTCCCGGCTGGTGCCGGAGTGGCGGAAGCGGCTTGTGCCGGCCATCGAGGAGGATCCCGTCGTACTCGCCGAGGCGGTGCTGCGCCTGCTGGCCGTGCTCGGCCGGCGCCAAGGCTGCCTCGTCGTGCTGGAGGACCTGCAGCACTGCGACGGGCACACGCTGTCGGTCATCGAGTACCTGACCGACAACCTCGACCGCGAACCCGTCGTGCTGATCGGCACCGTCGGTACGCAGCCCGGCCCCCCGCTCACCTTGGTCCGGTCGCTGGCCCAACGGCGGGTGGCCACCGTCGTGGATCTCGAAGGGCTCGATGACCAGGACGTCGGCCGGCTCGCGGCCAGCCGGCTCGGCGTACCAGTGGCCGACGTGCCGGTGGCCGTCCTCCACCGGCTGCGGCACGACGCCGGAGGCGTGCCCCGCTACGTCGAGGAGCTGCTGGACGCGATGGTGCGCGAGGGCGTGGTGGAGCGCACCGGCGGCGGCTGGCGGGTACGCGGCCCGCTGCGGTACGGCGTGCCGGGCTCGATCGTGGACTCGGTCTGCGCGCTCGCCACCCGGCTCGGTCCGGCGACGCGGTTGGTGCTGGAGACGGCCGCGATCCAGGGCGACCAGTTCCACCTCGCGGTGGTCGGCGCGGTCACCGGCCTCGACCGTGCGGAGCTCGCCGGATCCGTACGGGCCGCGGCAGCGGCGCGGCTCGTGGCCTGCGACGGGAAAGTGGGCGATGGGGAGCTGTACGCCTTCCGCCACGCCATCGTGCCCCGCGCCCTGCGCGCCGGCCTGTTGCCGCCCGAGCGGGCAGACCTGTCCCGCCGCGCGGCCGACGCCATCGAAAACACGTTTCCGGACCTGCCGGACCGGTGGTGCACGGTCGCCGCCGAGCTGCGGCTGGTCGCTGGCGACCGTACCCGTGCAGCCACCTTGCTGCACGAGGCCGGCCGGCGCGCCGCGAACCAGGGAGCCATCGCGTCCGCCATACCGTTGCTGGAGCGTGGCCTGAACCTGTTGGCGGAGGCCGGCGCGCCCGACAGCCCAGACCTGGCCGCCGGTCTGGTGGAGACACTCCTCGACGCCTTCCTGGCCGCCGGCACGTTCGGCCCTGCGGTCGCCCTGGCCGGCCGGGCCGCCGGGCTGGTACCGGACCACCGGCAGGCAGGCGTGCACCTGCGACTCGCGCAGGCCTACAGCCTGGCTGGGCGGCGGGAGGCCGGTGTGGAAGAGGTACGGCGGGCCGGCGCTCTGCTGGCCAGCTCGACCGATGCCGCGACCACCGCCAGGTTCGACGTGGTCACGGCGCAGCTCGCCCTCGACGGCCCGGCCGCGGACCGGGTGCCGGCCGCCGAAGAGCTCGCCGACCGGGCGCTGCGCACAGCCGTCACCGCACTGCGGCCGGAGATCGCGTGCGAGGCGCTCGAGGTGCTCGGCGGCTGCGCGCGGCTGCGCGACCCCGCCAAGGCCGACGCGTTCTTCCTGCGTGGGCTGGAGCTCGCGCACGAGCACGGGCTGGGTGCGTGGCAGATGCGGCTGCTCAGCCAGCTCGGCGACTTCGAAGGTGACCGGTCCGGTTCATTGGCCGGCCTGGTGGTCGCGCGGGATGCGGCCTTCGACGGCGGCGCGACGGTGACCGCGCTGGCCCTGGAGGCCAGGCTCGGCGTGCTGCGGCTCCTCAGGGGCGACTACGCCGAGGCCGAACGGGCGGCGCGGCGGTGCCACGACACCGGCGGCCGGCTGCACCTGGCCCAGATCCAGCTCACCGGGCTCGGCCTGCGTTGCTGCGTCGCAGCGCACCGGCACCGGCGCGGCGAGCTGGGTACGCTGCTCGCCCGGTTCCAGGCCGGCGGTGGCGACGGGAGCGACTTCGCCGTGGCGCTGTGGGGGTTGGGCCTCGCCTTCAGCGCGTTGCTTGACGAGGACCGTGAGCAGGCGCGCGCCGAGCTGCACCGCGCGGCGTCGGCGGCCGCGACCAGGCCGAGCCGCTACTGGCCACTCGTGTGTGGACCGCACCTCCTGCTGGCGGCGCTCGCCGGCGACGCCGGCTGGGCCGAGCTCGACTCCGCCGCCGGCACGCTCGGCAGGTCTGCCTGGGGCCGCCGGTTCAGCCTGCTGACCCGGGCGGTCCTGCGCGGCCGGGAGGGCCACGGTGCGCGGGCACAGCAGGCGGTAAAGGAGCTCCTGGCGATCCAGGCGCCGCAGCCGCTCGCGTACCACCTTGGGCTCCGGCTCCTCGCGCAGGCCGCGCTCGACGACGGCTGGGGCGACCCCGCACCGTGGCTGCGCGAGGCCGAGGCGTACTTCCACGCGCTGCCGGCGCCACCGGTCGCCGCCGCGTGCCGGGCGCTGCTCCGCCGGGCCGGCATCCGGGTGCCCCAGCGCCGCCAGGGCATGGCCGCGGTCCCACCGCGGCTGCGCAAGGTCGGGGTGACCGTGCGGGAGTACGAGGTGCTGGAGCTGGTCGCCGCCTCGCTCAGCAACCGCGAGATCGCCCGGAGCCTGTTCCTGTCGCCCCGCACCGTCGAGAAGCATGTGGCGAGCCTGCTGGCCAAGACGGGTGAGACCGATCGGGTCGGACTGGCCCGGCACGCCACCGGCCCGCACCCACGGGTGTAGAGAGTCAGGCCGCAGCGGCCGGCACAGCGGCCTCGGCGGCCCAGAACTCGACCGACCGCTGGAAGGCGGCGCACAGCCGGTCGTGGTGCAGCTGTGCCGCCAGGCCGAGCTCCGGCAGCGAGGTGGGCAGTGGCCGGCCGGTCTGGAACAGGTCGAGCAGCTCCGCGAACGAGTGGAACGTGCGCCGCAGGACCGGCGGGCCGATGTCCTCCAGCAGGGGCAGCAGCAGCCGGTCGACGGACTCCTTCGGCACCATCCTGGGCGGCGTGCCGGGCTGACCGGCCCGGACAGCGGCGGCCAGGACCAGCTGCACCAGGTCGTCGACGGTCAACGCGTGCGGGCCCGCGGTCAGCCAGAAGTCGCCGCTGCGGACCTCGTCACGGACCAGCCGGCCGACGGCGCACGCGGCGACGTCCTGGGCGATGAAGTCGATCAGCGACGACGGGTCCGCCGGCAGCACCGGGACCAGGCCCCGGTAGACCGCGCCCATGACCTTGTGGATGCCCTGGAACGCGGCCATCCGGCCATCGCGGGAGTCGCCGATGACGATCGACGGCCGCACGATGACCGCGTCCAGGCCGCTGTCCCGGACGGCACGCTCGGCCAGCTGCTTGGACTCCACGTACGCGGCCAGCCCGCTCGCGGCCGCGGCGGTGTGCTCCCTGGGCTGCGCCACCGCGGCGAACGCCGTACCGATGTGGTAGAGGCGGGCGCCGGCCTCCTCCGCCAGGTGCAGGACCTCCTGGGTGCCGGCGACGTTGGTCGCGCGTATCTGCGCCGGGTCGGCCCGCCAGTTGGTGGTCGCGCCGGCGTGCACCACGATGTCCACCCGCCGGCACAGCTCGCGCCACTCGCCCGCGGTCCGGCCGAACCGCCGGCTGCACAGGTCACCGGGGACCTCCGTCACCCGGGGGTCGCCGACCCGCGTGCGGCGGCACAGGCAGAGCAGGGTGAAGTCACCGGCGAGCTCCTCGATGAAGGCGCGCCCCATGACCCCGGTCCCGCCGGTCAACAGAATGGTGGGTCGGTGGTCCGTCATCACGCTCCCTACTGGACAGTCAGATGATGTTGGCGGTACGCAAAAGGCTCCAGACCGCGCCAAGGCCAGGCCGGCCGTGGAACGCGAGGTACTCGGGCAGCACGACGTGCGGGCCCCACTTCTCCTTGTAGGCGAGCTGGGTCCGGGCCGGGTAGATGGCATCGCCGTGCGCCGCCAGCAGCCGGACCAGCCGCGCGATGAACCGGCTGGCGCCGGCGACCTCGTGGGCCGGGTCCAGCCCGGTGAACGGGGTGAACCCGAAGTGCAGCCACTGCGCCCCCTCCGCCTGGAAGCGCTCGAGGGCGGTGAGGTTGATGGTCTCCATCACGCCGGGCGCGGCGTCCTGCCGGCGCCGGCTCAGGTCGTGCAGCCAGCCCGGGCGGCAGCCGCCGGCCGGCGAGTAGGAGATGTACGCCAGGACCTGCTCACCGCAGCGCCCGACGAACAGCCGCCGGTGCCGCTGGAGCGGGCCCGTCCGCTCGCCGACCAGGAACCGCAGCGGCCGTACGTGCCGCCCCTTCGCGCGCAGCCACTGCCGGTCCAGCTCGGCCAGGCGCGGCTCGTACTCCTCGACGGCGACCTCGTCCACGGTCAGGCCGCTGCGCCGGGCCCGCGAGATCTTGTTACGCAGCCGCATGAACCGGCCGCCGCGGAGGCTGAAGTCGGCGAGCCGGACCGCGTACGACGCGCCGACCTGGTTGACGGTGAAGCCGTGCGCCGCGTAGATCTCCGCGTCGGCCCGCTGGAGCTGGATGGCCACGACGCGCCGGCCCTGCCGCGCGGCGTACTCGAGAAAGCCGCGCAGCAGCGCCGGGTAGTCCGCCGGCGGGGCGAACGCTCCGGCGAACTGCACCAGGTACCGGCCGTGCTGGCGGTAGGCGACGAACCCGGCCAGCCCTGGTGTGGTGAAGGCGGCCTTCTCGGAGTTGAGCGCGAGGAAGGCGCTGGGGTTGTCGCCGAAGGCGGTCACCGCGTCAATGGTGGAGAGCATCGACGACCTCCCTCGCCTCGACGGTCCCCGCCGCCCCGACCCCCCTCGCCGCGGCGTACTGGCCTTCGAACGCGGCGAACGCCGGGTGGGTCGACGGCTCGAACGGCACCCCGAACGGCTTGGGGGTGTTGCCGAACAGGGCACGGTCACCGAAGAGGTGGATCGGCACGGCCAGCAGTGCCCACTCCGGACCGACCAGCAGCGCCCACACCCCGACCAGCAGCCCGCCGGTGACGAGGCTGTGCATGACGTTGTAGGCGACGTAGTATCCGCGCGCGATCCGCCCGGTCGCGCTGCGCCGGAACGCCACCGCCCCCGGCAGGTAGCCGACCAGGTCGATGACGACGAAGAGCACCACAAACACCGGCCAGCGGATCTCGCCCAGGTGGGCGGCTGCCAGGCCGGCCGACACGCCCAGCGCGGCCAGCCACTCGAGCCTCGCCAGCCGGTAGGTGGTGGGTGTCTCGAACCGGTTGCAGTGGTCCACGCCCGTCACCCCCCGGACAGACCCATGTACGCCAGCCGGGTCTGCTGCATCTCGTACGACCAGGTAAGCGCCTGGCTGATGCGCTCCTCCGGGGTGGTGTCCACGAGCCGGCGCCCGGGCCAGACCTCGTAGCCGCCGGCCACCTCCGCGTGCATGGCCAGCCCCGCCTGGAACAAGGCCTCCCGGCGGCCGAGCATCGCAAGGATCGGGACCGTCTGCCACAGCTGCTGGCCGCGCGCGACCATGTCGCGGAGCCGGCCGGCGTCGGCGGGGTTGTCCCGGACGTGCCGGCGGACGATCGTGCTGCCGACGGTGAGGTGGCGTATCTCGTCGATGCCCGCCCCGCGCTCGATCTCCGCCGCGGCCGGGTCGAGCACCCGCCACTTGCGTTCGCTCAGCTCGGCGGCTGGCGCGAGCACCCCCTCGACGAGGATGGTCAGCAGCACCACGCCACCGATGAAGTCCCCGGCGTCGATGGTGGGCCGGCAGAAGTCGTCGAGCGGCACCAGGATCTCCTGGATGTCCTTGCCGGACGCCGTCTCGATGGTGTCGGCCAGGTCGGGCTCGGGAACCCCCAGCTCCACCAGGTGGCCGCGGAAGACGCGCGCGTGCCGCGCCTCGTCGATGAGCTGGGTGGCGTAGAACTCCATGGTGTCGGTGTCGGGCGCCAGCGCCACCAGATGGGAGATCGCTCGCGTCGCCTTGTCCTCGGCCACCGACCGGAAGCCCAGCTCGCTGACGATCGCCGAGCGCAGCGGTCCGTCGGCGCACATGTACGCCGGGATGGCGGCCTGCGGGGTGTGGCCCCGGACGAGGCCGGCCAGGGTGCCCTGGGCGACGGCTGACAGCCAGTACTCGAGGTTGCACTGTTCCGGCGTCAGCTCCAGGCTCATCGCCCCGTCCAGCAGGCCGGGTGCGGCGTGCCAGTCGGCCTCGACCGGCGTGGCGGCCGTCTGGCTGGTTGCCTCGATGGTCATCCTCACTCCTAACAGGACAGTTGGCTCCTAACAGGACGGCTCCAGCGCCGCCTCGACCAGGCGGGTGACCTCGACCGCCGACGCGTGCTCCAGCGCCAGGACGCCGTCGGCGACGGCCTCGGAACCGCCGGTGGCACAGAACTTCCGCCGGACCAGATCCGGGTGGTGGGCCCTGGTGTCCGGGCCGACAGCTCCGACCGGGATGTCCCGTGCCCGCTCGAACGACCGCCCGTCGGCCAGCCGGACGACGACCCGGGCCCCGGTTGTCTTGCTGGCATCGACGAAGCTCGTCTCGGGCGGGCCCAGCTCGCCGATGAGGTCGGCGAACCACTGGCCGTCGGACCCGGTGCCGCGCCGGCCGTAGCTGCGCAGCCAGGTCACGGCGCGCGGTCCGGCCCGGCGCAGCGCGGCGCCGACCGGGGCGGTCCCGGTGTAGCAGGCCCGGGTCAGGTCCGGGTCGTGCTCGACGCGCACCTTGCCGGCCAGGGCCCACCGCCGCGCGTCCCGAGCCGCCGGGGCGGCGAAGTCGGCTATCTTCAGCCCGCCGGTGAGCAGGGCCGTGGCGACCGGGTACGGGATCGACAGGACCAGGGGCGCTATCGGGGAGTCCGGCCCGCGCAGCTCCGTCTGGGCCCACCGGTCGACGAGCACGGTGTACCAGGGGCTGTGCACCACGACCTCGGCGACGTCCTCGACGTCGAACCCGGACGGTAGCTGGCCGTGCAGCTCGGTCGCGCAGTCCACGGCCGCGTCGCCGCCAGGGCCGCTCGGGCGCACCTTGAACGACAGGGTCTCGGTGTGCCAGCGCGTGGACAGGCCGGCGGTCAGCTCCTCGGGCAGCGGCACGACGGCGTACCGGGAGAGCAGGCCGTCCTCGTCCTCGAGGATGTCGGGGGCGCCGGCCAGCCCGACCGCCGCCGCGTCGCAGGCGTCCAGCCCGGCGCGTACCGGCACGAAGGTGTTGAGCACCTTGCCGTCGCCGCCCATGAACCCCGGCCCGACCGGCTGCGGCGCGTAGGCGAAGGCCAGGCCGAACGCGTCGACCCACCGGCCGGCGGTGGCCGACTCGGCGCGGCACCTGGCAGCGACCGACCCGGCCAGGTGGGTCTGGGTCGCCAGCTGCCCGTTGAACCGGCCGAGCGTCGAGGCGGCGGTCACCCGGGCGGCGCACTCGTTGGCGGCGACGACCGTTGTGACCAGGGCCCGCCCGTCGAGGCCGAGCTGGCGGGCGTAGGCCAGGGCGACGGTGACCGTCGAGCTCGACAGGTGCCCGGCGTACGCGGTGTCGTCGTAGTGCAGCCACGAGCCGAGCGCGGCCAGGGCACTCGCCGACTGCTTGGGATCGGCCGCCAGCGGCGGGCCGAACGCCTTGGCCAGCGCGGCGCCGACCGGGTGCGCCTGGCCTGCCCGGACGGCGGCCAGCTGGGACAGCACCTGGCTCTTCGCCCAGCCGACGACCCGCTCGGGAAGGTCGCCATAGGTCAGCTCGCTGGCCCACCCCGCCAGCTCGGCCATCCGGTAGCGGGGCGCGCTCATGACAGCCCTGCGGGTTCGACCGCGGGCTCGGAGACGGTACGGCGCTGCAGCCGCGCCAGCACCGGGCCGTCGGGGCGCAGCGTGACGGCCGGCCTCGGTCGGGGATCCTCCGCAACGACCGGATGCCACTGCCTGGTCAGGGTGGCCAGGACGAGGACCAGCTCCAGCCAGCCGAACGCCTCACCGATGCACATCCGGGGGCCGGCACCAAACGGCAGGTACGCCGCCCGCGGCTGCCCCGGGTTGCGGTCGCCGAACCGGCCGGCCGCGTCCAGCCAGCGCTCCGGGCGGAACTCACCGGCGTCACCGCCCCACCAGCGCGGGTCCCGGTGGCACACGTACGGGCTGGTGATGAGCCGGTCACCCGCGGGTATCCGCCAACCGTCCACAGTGAGCTCCTCCAGCGCCCGGCGGCTGATGACGTAGCCCGACGGGTAGAGGCGCAGCACCTCGGCCGCGACCGCGTGGGTGTAGGACAGGCGGGGAAAGTCGTCCACTGTTGGCGCGCCGGGCAGGGCGTCGACCTCGGCGTGCAGCCGGGCGGCGACCCCGGGGTGCCGGTCCAGCAGCCACAGCGCCCAGATCAGCACGTTCGCGGTGGTCTCGTGGCCGGCCATCACGAACGTCCGGGCCTCGCCGAGAACCTCCGCCTCCGACAGGCCAGACTCCAGCAGCCTGGACAGGAAGTCACTGGTGGTGCCCTGCTGGCCGGCCAGGAGCCGGGTGACCACCAGGTCGAACCGGTCGCGGGAGCGCAGGATCTGGCGGCGGGCCTGGCCCGAGAGCCGGGACAGCAGGGTCCGTGACGACCTGTCGCTGCCGAAGCCGGCCACGAAGCCGTCGAGCGCCGCGAGCGCGTCGCCCATCTCGCCGGTGGCGAGGTCGGCGCCGAACAGCGCCTCGGCCACGATGCTGAGCGCGAGCCGGGCCATCTCCTGGGCCACGTCGACCTGGCCGCCGTCCGTCCAGGGCAGGCGCGCGGTCGCGGCGACCATCAGGTCGCCGTACCCCCGCACCAGGTCCCGGTGGAACGCGGGCTGCAGCACCCGGCGGTGCCGGCGGTGCGTCTCACCCTCGATGGTGAGCAGCCCGGCGCCCAGGAACAGGTCGATCCGGTCGAAGCCGCGGCCCTTGCGCACCGAGCGCGACCTGACGACAAGGACCTCGCGGACCAGCTCCGGGTCGTTGACGAAGTACACGGACTTGTTCAGCAGGCGCAGGTGCGCCAGCCGCGGGTGGGCCGCCGCGACCTCGGTCAGCAGGCCGAGAATGTCCCGGCGCCGCCGGCGGTAGGCATCCACTGGGCCCCAGGCGGGGCCGGGCGGCCGGGGGATGGGGTCGGGCATCGGAGCCTCCCTGTCGCGTCGGCGGCGCGGGTCCGCTTCACCGAGAACTACGCGCAGGGTCGATGCCGGCCCTCGCCGTGGAAGCCTCGGGCTGTAGCGCGGTGCGGGCCGAGCCGGCCGGGGAGGGCGACACGAACGCCGAGGCGACCGCGCAGAGCACGGCGGCCCCGGCCGCGAGCAGGAACGCCAGCCGCATGCCGGCGATGAGTCCGGTGCTGGCCGCCAGTACCGTGCCGCAGAGCGCGACGCCGACGACCGCGCCGAACTGGCGGAAGGTGTTCAGGATCGCCGATGTCGTCGCCATCAGCCCGGCCGGCCCGGCCGCCAGTGCCGCCACCGTGGCGGGCGCGATGGCCGCCGGTATGCCGAACCCGACGAGCACCAGGAACCACCAGTACGTGCCGTAGCCACTGCCGGCTCGGAGCGTGGTCAACCCGACCAGCCCGGTGGCCAGCAACGCCGAGGCGAGCACGATGACCCGCCGGGTGCCCCAGCGCTCCGCCGCCGAGGCCGCGACGAGCGAGCCCACCGTCAGCGCGCCGGTGAGCGCGAGGAACCGCACGCCCGCCTCTACCGCCGAGAGCCCGTTGACGTCCTGGAGGAACAGCGTCAACAGCAGCAGGGTCGGGAACAGGGCGAGGAAGCCGAGGAAGTTGATCGCGGACGCGGCGGCTACGGCCGGTCGCCGGACGAGGTCCAGCGGCAGCATGGGGCTGGCGTGCCGGCGTTCGAAGGCCAGGAAGAGCACCAGTGCGACCGCGCTGGCCGCCAGCGCGGTGACGACCCGGGGCTCGGCCCAGCCGTGCCGGGCGCTTTCGATGAGCCCGTACGTGAGGCCGGCGGCGAAGGCTGTGAACAGGACCTGCCCGACCGGGTCGAGGCGGCCCCCCGGTGCGGGCGGCGACGGCAGGACCGCCGCCAGCGCCGGTACGGTGGCCAGCCCGATCGGCACGTTGAGCCAGAAGACGCTCTGCCAGCCGTACCCGGCGACCAGCGCGCCGCCGAGGACCGGGCCGATGGCGACGGCGAGCCCGCCGACGCCGGCGACCACCCCGATCGCCCGGGCCCTTTCCCGCGGCTGCGGATAGAGGCTCACGACGAGGGCCAGCGACACCGGCAGCAGCGCCGCCCCGAAGACTCCCTGCACCACCCGCGCCGCCACCAGGGTGGCGAGGGTCGGTGCCAGCGCGCAGGCGGCGGAGAGCGCGGTGAAGCCCACCAGCCCCGCCAGGAAGACCCGCTTGCGGCCGAGCGTGTCGGCGAGCGCGCCGGCGCCGACGAGCAGGCAGCCTACGGCGAGCACATACCCGTCGATGACCCATTGCAGGCCTGCGATCCCTCCGCCGAGGTCGCGGCCGATCTCTGGCAGCGCCAGAGCGACGACCGTGCCGTCGAGGTTGACCACGAACACGCCCGTGCACAGCAGCACGAGCGCCATCTGTTTGGTCCGCATGCCGCACATAGTCGCGTGTCGATCAGTCGGCCAAGAAGGGCTACGCCTGTTTATACGCGGCCCGGCGCCGGAATCTACGTACCCCGCCCCCATGTCATGACGGTCGTGGCCAACTCACGCTCAGAACCACAGCCCGCCACGACGAGGAGGCCACCGTGTCGTCGCCGGACCCGTCATCCAGCAGCCGTTGGGCGCTGGTACTGGAGCACCGCGAACGGTTGCAGCGCCTGGTGCGCGCGAGGTTGCCCGAGCCGCGTGATGCCGAGGATGTGGTGCAGGACGCGCTGATCCGGGTGGTGTGCTTCGCCGGCCTGGACGAGGCCAGGGTCGGTGCGCTGCTCACCACGACAGCGCTGCGGCTGTGTGTGGACACCCACCGGGGCAAGGCCCGGCAGCAGCGGATGCTGCGGCGGATCGCGGTCGCGACGCCGGCTCCCGGGCCGGAGGAGATCGTGTGCGACCGCCAGCTCGGCGAGTGGCTCATGGGGCACATCCAGCAGCTGCCCGGCCGGGAGCGGCAGGTTCTGCTGGCCCGGGCGTCCGGACTCAGCACGACCGAGGCCGCCAGCCGGTTCCAGATCTCGGCCAAGGCCGCCGAGGGTGCGTTCACCCGCGGGCGTGCGCGGCTGCGCCGCCTGCACGAGCAGGACGTCACCGCAGGCCACCCCACTGGCATCCCCAGTCGTGTCCACACTGGACGGAGAACCTGATGCGAGTCCTCTTCACCGCCCTGCCGGCGGCCGGCCACATCCGACCACTGGTCCCGGTGGCACACGCGGCGCTGCGCGCGGGGCACGAGGTGATGTTCTGCGCACCGGCTTCGGCCAAGGACCAGATCGAGTCGTACGGGCTGGCGTACCTGCCGGGTGGGTTGGACTGGTTGGGCGACGAGCTGCGCATGGTCTCGCAGCTGACAGTGCCGTCACAGCTTCCGGCGCCGTCGCAGCCGGCGGGACCGTCGCAGCTGGCCGGGCTCTCGCAGCAGGTCGGGCTGTCGCAGCAGGTCGGGCTGTCGCAGCAGGTCGGGCTGTCGCAGCGGGCGGGGTCTGTCCGCCGGGCGGAGGCGATACGGCTGCGCCTCAACGAGGACCTGACGACCGAAGGACTGGCCGGCGCCGCCGCCCTGGCGCTCGCCCGCGATGTGCTCGCCGCCGCCGAAACCTGGCGGCCCGACCTCGTCGTACGCGAGAACACCGAGTTCGGTGGCTACCTCGCCGCGGAGGTGCTCGGCCTGCCGTGCGCGTCGGTCGCGGTCGGCGGCGGCAAGGCGCACCAGCTCGCCCAGCTCCTCGCCGCCCCGCTGGACCGGCAGCGCCGGGCGCTCGGGCTGCCCGCAGACCCGGCCGGCGCACGTGTGCACGCCTACCTGCACGTCAGCCTCGTGCCGCCGACGTACCACGCAAGCGCGCGGACGGTGCCGAACACCCGGTACTACCGGCAGACCAACCCGCTACGCCCCGACGACGCCCTGCCCGCGTGCCTGACCTTCGACCAGCGCCCTACCGTCTTCGCGGCGTTCGGCACCATCCTGCCGGTGCTGAACGCCTACGACGACGCGGTCGACGCGGTCGTGGCCGGCCTCGGCGAGGTGGACTGCACCGCTGTCGTGGCAGTGGGGTCCGCAAAGGCGCACAGCACCCCGGCCCCCAACGTACGGCTCGTCGAGAGCGTGCCGCAGCCGCTCATGCTGGAGTGCAGCGACCTGTTCATCAACCACGGCGGGTTCAACAGCGTACGGGAGGCGCTGCGGCTCGGCGTCCCGATGGTGGTCGTGCCGTGGCTCACCGACTCACACCGCAACGCGGAGCGCTGCGCAGAGCTCGGAGTGGCCACCGTAGTGCCGTTCGACGTGCTCACGGCAGCGAGGCTGCGCGAGGCGTGTGTTGAGGTGCTCGGTGACCCCGGCTACCGGCGGCGGGCCCAGGCCATGCAGCGGGAGATGCTTGCGCTACCCAGCATGGACATCCTGGTGCAGGACCTGTGCGCACTGGCCGGCGCCCAGCCGCCAAGGCCGTTACGCAACGTGCGAGGCGAGCAGATCGTCGATGGCGAGGGTGGTGTCCGTGTATAGGACGGGAATGTGCTCACCACGTCGGTACTCGACCCGGACCCGGTAGCCGGTGGGGATGGGTCTGGTGTGCTCGTAGACCGCCTCCTGGGTGACCACCCAGTAGACCGGGTAACCGGCCTTGCCGTAGAGCTTGGCCTTGACGTTGAGGTCATGGATCATGGTGTCGTCGGAGACCTCGACCACGAGCAGTACGTCGTCGGCGTCCCAGACCGACAGCCGGGATCCGACTGTCCCGATAGGATCCGCGCCGGCCCGGCGTACCCAGCAGTCGGGGTCGGGAAGCGACTCCCCGGTCGGCAGGGTCGAGGTCGTCAGCTTGGCTCCAGACCGCGGCAGCAGCGCCATGAGCTGGCCGACCGTGTCACCGTGCCGGGAACCGATCACCACGGGCCAGATCTCTCCCTCAACGAGCTCCACCCGGTGGTCGAAAACTCCGGCTTCCCAGGCGCGCATGAACTCGTTCTGGCTCCAGTGATAGGCGAGCGCGGACCGGGTCATGGGCCAAGCCTAACAACGCCCACGCCGGCATGAGAGGTTGTTCATACATGCGGGCGGGGTGGCTGAGCTGGGGTCGTTGACCGGGGCACCGCAGCGCCCGCGGAACTCAGCCGTCCTCCGTCTAGCGGCATATGGTGCGGAGGGTGCCAGCAGCTCGCGGCACTTGGCGAGATCGCCCGCCTGGTCGCCATCGTCGATCGGCTGATCGGGACGGGTATGCCCTGAACAGGGGAGTGCAATCAGTCGACGCCCGCCAGTAACGTCGCGCTCGTGACGCAGTGGGCAATCGCGGTGCAGTGGTGGACCGTGCCGCCCGTACACCAGGTCAGCTACCTGACCGGGGCCGACCCTGAGCTGCTGAGCATCTCGCTGGACCCATTACCGGCGACCGCCCCGGCCGTCGTCCAGTTCCGTCCCGCAGCTGGCGGTCCACTCGGCGACCAGGTCACTGTGCTCCTCGACGAGCTGGACGAGGCCGCGGTCGCGTTGTTCCCGCGCTGGCTGCCCGGCGCCGAGCGGCTCGAGGGGTCGCAGAGCCTGGGCGTGCCCGCGGTCCGCACGCTCGCCGCGCGGGCTGCGGCGCAGTCGCGCGGCTTCGGCCCGTTCCTCGCCGATCTGGCCGAGCGTGGTCTGCGCGGTCGACCAGATGGATACGGTCGAGTGGATGAGTACCGTACGGCCGTAGAACCTGGTCACGCCGGCAAACCCGCCGAGAGTCGGGCCGGTGGTCGGCGGCGCTTTCCCGCGGAGGTACGCGCAGCCGGTCTCGCCCGGGTCATCGCGGACTCCTACGACCGTCAGGCGGCCGCCCTGCTGATCGAGGTGCCAGACGGGCTCGCAGCGGCCGACGAGTACGCTCTGGTCGCCGCGGCTGAGTGGCTCGCCCACCACGGACGCTTCACCGTGTGGCTCGCTGGCGCCCCGTTGCGCGCCGTGGACCGGGTACGGCCAGTGCCAGTCGCGCTGCCGGCGTACCTGGTTGACCTCATCGGGGAGCCGGCCGTCAGCACAGAGCCCGTGCCCGACCGGCGCGGAGCCGGACCAAGCGGTGAGCCTGGCGGACGGAGCGGGCGACCACCCGCGCCCGGCGCTCGATGCACGGCGACCGATCCGCCACGGACGGTGCCGGTCCTGACGTACCCGCCGCTGTCCGGCTTACCTCGCCGGGACAGCCCTGCCGAGCAGGCACTGGAGCGGGCGCTCGCGCCGCACGAATGGGCGCAGGGCCGACGCTGGAACTACACGTACGAAGGGCATGTCCTCGGCAGGACGTACCGGCTGGACCTTTTCTGGGCCATCGAGGGCCTTGTGGTCGAGGTGGATGGGCCAGACCATCGGGGGCGGCTGAAGTTCGCCGACGACCGGCGTCGCGACGTGCAGCTGCAGATGCTCGGGCACGATGTGCTCCGATTCACCGACGGGCAGGTGCTGGCGGATGTCCATGCCGCAGTCCTGCAGATCAGACACGTGCTAAGCCAACGACGCGCTGAGGCGCACCATCGGGAGATGAGACAACATGTCGACCACCGACGCCGTACCGAAGCTGAAGCCGTTGCAGCTTGGGGTGCTGCTCATACTGATGGCCGAGGCTCGTGAGGTCACCAACAGCGAGCTGGGTACTTTGGCGGGCTTCACGCTCACCGGTCAGGAGCGTGTCGACCTAGAGAAGCGCGGCCTTGTCGAAAGCCGCAAGGTGGGTCGTGGACTAGCCTTCCAGCTCACCGAACAGGGCTGGCACTTCTGCAAGCAGCTTCACAACACGGACGTGAACGTCGGCAACAGCCGGGTGGCGCGATCTATCTTCGTGCTGCTCGGCGGGCTGCACCGGTCCCTGGACCGGTTGCGGGTCAGCCACGCCGAGTTCTTCAAGCCGCTACCCGACGGGGCGACGGGTGGCGATGACGTGGAGGGGCTGGTCCGGAGCGCGTACAGCACTCTGGCCGATGCGCCCGGTGCCTGGGTTGGGCTGGCCGACCTGCGGGAGCACCTGGGTGGCCTGGACCGTGCCGCGGTCGACGAGGCCCTGCGCGCCTTGGTCCGTCAGGAGGGCGTGCGCATCATCCCGGTGGCCAACACCAAGGCGCTGGAACCTCGTGATCGCGCCGCGGCGCTGCGCATCGGCGGTGAGGACAACCACGTGCTGGCGATCGGCCCGACATGATCAGCCCCGACGAGCGGGCGGCGCTGTCCGCATTGAGCTTCAACCCGGCGCCAACCCCGGACGACGTGTGGCGGCCATCGCCGTACAACGTGCCGGAGCTGCACGAACGAGTGGTCCAGGAGATCCTCAGCGGCGTCAACAAGGCGCGCACCGGCGACGACGTCACCCCACTCGGAGTGGCCATGCAGGGCCGGGCCGGTGCGGGCAAGACGCACCTGCTCGGCGCGGTACGCGAGAAGATCCAGCGCGACGGCGGCTATTTCTTCCTGGTCAACCTGATAAATGGCAAGACGTTCTGGGAGAGCACGGCCCTGTGCATCGTCGAGAGCATGGGGCAAGATGCGATCGGCTGGGGGACCCAGCTCAAGACGTTCCTCCGCCGGCTCACCGCGCAGCTCGGTCTTCCGTCCGAGGTACGCGATGCAGTCGCCGGAAACGCACCGCTGGCCCGTGAGCACCTGGATACCTTCATCACAGCCCTGCGGGTACTCAACCGTGACGTGGGGCGGGAGTGTCGAGACACCGCGCGGGCGCTGGTGCTGATCGGCGCGCTCAGCTTCGAGGCGCAGGATGTTGGATACGCCCACCTGATCTCCGAGCCAGGCGACCCTTCCGACCGAGCAGCGTGGGGACTCTCGCCAGCATCCCGGAACCCGCAGCAGATCGTCCGCGACATCTCCCGGCTGGTCGCCCTGACGCTCAGCCCAACCGTCATCGCCATCGACCAGCTCGACACGCTCTTCGCCCAGACCAACACCTCGCTGCTCAACCGGCACGAGGGGCTGGAGGACGCTCACGCCAAGCTGGTCGGCCCAGTCGCCGACGGGCTACTAACACTTCGCGATATCACCCGGCGGACGCTCATCGTGGTGTCGTGTCTGCCTGACACCTGGGTGCTGCTGGCAAAGAGCGCGCCCACCCCGGTCGTCGACCGGTTCCGGTCGGCCGGCCTTCCCGACCGGATCCTCAACGCCGAGATCGGACAGGCGATCATCGCGAAGCGGTTCATCGCAGCCTTCGCCGAGCGGCGCTTCTCGGCTCCCTATCCGACCTGGCCAGTCAGGCCCGATGCCTTCAACGACGCACTCGATCTCACCCCGCGGGCTCTGCTACGCCGTGTCGACCACCACATCAGATGGTGCCTCGACCATGACGAGATCATCGAGATGGACAGCCTCGCCGAAGACAGCGGCGGTGTGCCAGGCGGGCCGGTCGGTTCGAAGAACGATGGCGGCTCAACGGACAAAGGTGTGGAAGTCGACCTCACGCCGCTGGACGACCGCTTTGACGAGCTTGTTTCCGCGGCCGACGTTAACGCCGCGCTCGACCCGACGACCGAGGATGCGCTGGTACCGGCGCTCCTCGGTGCCGGCCTCGCCGCATGGATTGACGAGCAGGCGCCCAGTGGGGCGACGTATAAGCATGACCCGCTGCCCAGCAAGAAGCCCGCGCTGCACGCTCGCCTGATCCAGGTGCTGGACGAGGCGACGGAGAACGAGGCCCACTGGGGTTTCCGGGCGATCGCCAGTACCAGTGCGATAGCGGTGATCAGCCGGGTCAAGGCGGCCTGCACCATGGCCGGCCTCGATTTGGAGATCCCGCAGCGCAGGTTGGTGTTGCTGCGTGACGGTAAGTGGCCGAGCGGGAAGCGTACCAAGGAGGTTCTTGACGCGTTTGTCGCAGCCGGCGGCGTCTTTCATGTGGTCTCCAACGATGATCTTAAGGTCTTCGCCGCGTTACGGGAGATGAGCGCCGTATCGGACACTCGCTTCCAGGCGTGGCTGGCCGAACGCAGACCGGCGAGCCGCACCAAACTCTTCCGCGACGTGCTGGGCGGCCAGGTCACAGCGTCTAAGACAGCCCCGCAGTCCGACCCCGGCCAGCCAATGCCAGGGACGTACGGCACCTCGGCGGCAGTCGGGACGGAGTGGCAGAACTCTACCGGGAGCGCGGTCGGGAATGGGCCGTCGATCAACGTCGGATACACAGTGGAGGGTC
>Ga0075420_100001018_pt1 | contig 23257 bp, 18 predicted proteins | sample SoiMetdeltSBSDD4_FD_75296 | JGI IMG/M metagenome (GOLD analysis project Ga0075420, IMG submission 75296) | Bulk soil microbial communities from a Populus tree surrounding site in Tennessee, USA - Soil MetaG P. deltoides SBSDD4 | ecosystem: Environmental > Terrestrial > Soil > Tree plantation...
GTCGAGCACCAGACGCTGCGCTGGCTCGGCGAGTTCGTGGGCTTCGACGCAGCCGCGACCGGGCTCCTGCTGAGCGGGGGTTCGGCCGCCAACCTGACCGCGATCCTCGTGGCCCTGCGCGCGCTCACGGCCCCGGACGACGACCGCCGGGCGATGCGGGTGTACGCGTCGGCAGAGACGCACTTCTCCGTGGCCAAGGCGGCCGCGACGCTCGGAGTCGGCTTCGAGCGTGTGGCTGTCGACCGCGAGCGCCGGCTGGACGCCGCGGCGCTCCGCACCGCGATCGCCGCCGACCGCGCCGCCGGGCTCTTGCCGGTCTGCGTCGTGGCCAACGCCGGTACCACGTCCACGGGCGTGATCGACCCGCTGGACGCGGCGGCCGCAGTGACGGCCGACGCGGGCCTCTGGCTGCACGTGGACGGCGCGTACGGGGCCCCGGCAGCGGCGGACCCGGCATCCCGCCCGCTCTTCGCCGGCCTTGGGCGCGCGGACTCCCTCTGCATCGACGCGCACAAGTGGCTCTACGCCCCGGTCGACTGCAGCGCCCTCTTGCTGCACGACGCGGCGGCCACCGCCCGGGCCTTCGGCGCCCGCGCCGACGACTACGTGCGCATCCTCGCCGGCGAGCCTGCGGAGACCTTCGCGTTCTGGGACCACGGCCTCGAGCTCAGCCGCCGCTTCCGCGCCCTCAAGCTGTGGGCCACGCTCCGCCTCCACGGCGCGCGCCGGCTGGCGGCCGCGATCGGGGAAGACGTCCGGATGGCGTCCCACCTGACCGAGCTCGTGGCGGCCGCGGAGGACTTCGAGCTCCTCGCCGGCCCGGGGCTCAGCATCTGCTGCTTCCGGCACGCGCCGCCGCAGCTCGACGAGCCGGCGCTCGACGACCACAACGAGCGGCTCCTCGACGAGCTCCAGCGCGACGGGCGCGTCTACCTGTCGAATGCGACCATCGACGGGCGCTTCGCCCTTCGGGCCTGCATCACGAACTTCCGCACCACGCGGGCGGACGTGGAGCAGGTGCTCACCGTCGCGCGCGAGCTCGCCGGCTGAGGCGTTCGTGCGGCCCGCGCGATGAGCGACCACTCGGGAGCGCTCGCCCTGGCCGCGCCGCAGGTCGCGGCCGTGCGTGACGATCCGGCGGCGCGTCTCGCGTTGATGTCGCGGGTCTTCCACGGGCCGACCGGCCGCGCGCCGCGGCACCTGCCCTTCCGTCGGGCGGCGCTGTCAATCATGCGCTGGCAGGCGCGCCGCGGCGTGCTCAACCCGCTCGACGCGACGCCCCCGGGCAGCGTCTGGTGGCGGGCGGTCAACGAGCGACTGCTGCACGACGGATGCGAGACGATCGCGCTCCTCGGCGGCTCGGCCGGCGAGCCCTCATCGCAGGCCGTACAGCTCTGGTTGGAGTTCGGCGCGAGGCCGACGGGGCGCAAACTGGTATCGCGCGCACAACGCGAGCGTCGTGGCCGGCTACCTGGAGCATCGCGAGCTCGCCGAAGCGGAGGCCGAGCCGGAGCGCTTCTTCATGAACGTCGCGCTGGCGCGGGTGATGTACGCCCACGCTCTCGCGGCGGCGCCGGGCCTGGCGCTCGGGCAGCTCGCTCCGCTCGGCCGCGTGCTCGGCGATCCCCGGCTCGGGATGGCCGGCGCCTTCCTCGTGTGGCGCAGCGCGCCGATGCCGTTGCGGGGCGTGTGCTCGAGCGCGTCACGACGGCGCGCTGACGGCGGCCGGGCGCCTAGAAGCGGTAGCGGCGCTCCTCCTCGTGCCGCTCGAGCGCAAGGGCGAGCAGCCGGTCGAGCAGCTCCACGTACGGGATCCCTGTGGCCGCGAACAGCTTCGCGTACACGCTGGTGGCGGTGAAGCCGGGGATCGTGTTGAGCTCGTTCACCAGCACGCGCTCGCCCTCGACGAAGAAGTCGACGCGGGCCATACCCGAGCAGCTCACGAGCCGGAAGACCTCGACCGCGAGCGCGCGCACCTCGGCGCGCACCGGATCCGGCACGCGAGCCGGCACCATGAGCTCCATGCCTCCCGGCTCGTACTTGGCCTCGTAGTCGTACCAGTCGGCCGACGTGATCACGATCTCGCCCGGCTCGGAGGCGATCGGATCCGAGTGCCCGAGCACCGAGCACTCCACCTCGATGCCGTCCGAGAAGCGCTCGACGAGGGCGACGGGGTCATGCCCGAAGGCGGCGGCGAGCGCGGTGCCGATCTCCGCCTCCGACCAGGCCTTGGAGATCCCCACCGACGAGCCGAGCCGGGCTGGCTTCACGAACACGGGCGCCGGCAGCGTGGGCAGCTGCCCCTGGCGCGCCACCTGGTATTCGACCTGCGGGATGCCATGGGCCGACATCAGGTCCTTGAACACCGCCTTGTCCATGGCCACCGACGAGGCGAGCACGCCGGCCCCCACATAGGGCACGTCGAGCAGCTCGAGCAGGCCCTGGACGGTGCCGTCCTCGCCGAACGGGCCGTGAAGCACCGGGAAGACCGCGTCGGCGCCCGCGAGGCCCGTCCCGGGCTCGAGGCGCAGCGGCTCTCCGTCGAGCGCCCACGAGCCGTCGCGCCCGAGGCGCACGTCCAGCACGTCGTGGCCGCCCTCGGCGAGGCCCTCGCGCACCGACTTGGCCGAGGCGAGCGACACCTCGTGCTCGCTCGAGCGTCCCCCTCCCAGCACCGCGACCCTCATGGCGTAGTGGGCGTCTCGGGCTCGACGGGCTCGACGGGCTCGATTGTGTCCTCTTCCTCCAGCACCCCGACGATGATCACCACCTGGCTCCCCTCGTCCAGGTCGACCCCGGCGCCGGGCCGCTGGTCGATCACCACGCCGTCTTGCGCGGGGTCGGTCACGGTCCGCTCGCGCTCGACCGGTGTGAGGCCCGCTCCGGCGATCTGGCTGCGGGCGTCGCCCGGTGCGAGCCCGATCACGTTCGGCACGCCCACCTGCTCGCGCCCGATCGACACGGTGATCGTCACGGTGGCACCCCGGTCCACCGCCGTGCCCCCGCCCGGGCTCTGCGCGATCACCTCGCCCTCTGGCTCGTCCGACTCCTCCTCCTGCACGGCCGCCCCGAGGCCCTCGTCGCGCAGCCGCGCCTCCGCCGAGTCGCGCGAGAGCCCGACCACCTCTGGGACGGTCACCTGCTCGGGACCCTGGCTCACCAGCAGCCGCACACGCGTGCCGCGCGTGACCTCCGTGCCCTCGCGCGGGACGGTTCGGAGCGCGATGCCCTTGCGCACCTCGTCCGAGAACTCGAGATCGCGGGTGACCTTCAGCCCGGCCCTCTCCAGCTCGTCGATCGCCTGCGCCTGCGGCAGGCCCGCGACCCCGGGCACGAGCACCTCACCGGGCCCGTCCGACACCTCGAGCGTGACGGTCGCGCCCTCCTCGGCCTGCTCACCGGGGTTGGGGTCCTGGTCGATCACCTGGTCGAAGGGCTGCGCGCTGCGCACGCGCTCGGTGGCCACCTCGAAGCCCGCGTTCTCGAGGATCGCGCGCGCCCGTACCAGCTGCTTGGCCGTCACGCGTGGCACGTCCTGCTTCTCGGTGGTGAGCTCGCCGCTTGCGAACGCCCAGATCAGGAATCCGAGCAGCGCCAGCGCGAGCAGGCCGATCGTGAACCAGGGCCAGCGCCGCCGGCGTTCTTCATGCGGCTCGGTAACGGGCGCCACCACGGGCACCTCGCCGTCGCCCACCGGTACGGGCACGGGAAGCGCAGCGAAGGCCGCGGTGTCCTGCACCTGGCCGCCGTTGCCGCCCGCCTCGATCTGGCTGCGAGCCGCCTCGAGCCCCTCGGCGAAGTCCTCGGCGCTCTGCCAGCGGTGGGCGGGATCCTTGGCGAGCGCGGCCATCACCACGGCCTCGAGCGCCGGATGCACGTCGGGGCGCAGCTGGGTGATCGGCACCGGGAACTCGGACAGGTGCTTGAGCGCGATCGCCACGGCGCTCTCGCCCTCGAACGGCAGCCGCCCGGCGAGCATCTCGTAGAGCATCACACCGATCGAGTAGAGGTCGGACGCGGCTGTGACCGCGTGACCCTGGGCCTGCTCGGGCGACAGGTAGTGGGCCGTGCCCATGATCGACCCGGTCTCGGTCATCTCCGAGGCGCCGGCCCGCGCGATGCCGAAGTCGGTGACCTTGGCGTGCCCCTCCTCGTCGACGATCACGTTGTGCGGCTTGAAGTCGCGGTGGATCACGCCGTGGCGGTGCGCGAAGCCGGCCGCCTGGAGGATCTGCACGCCGAGGTCGATCACCCGCCCCTGCTCGAGCGGCGCCTCGGTTGCCACGATCTCCTTGAGCGTGCGGCCGCCAAGGAGCTCCATGGCGATGTAGTAGGTGCCCTCGTGGTCGCCGCGATCGAATACGCCGACCACGTTCGGATGGCTGAGGCCGGCAGCCGCCTTCGCCTCGCGCCGGAAGCGCTCCACGAACTCCTGGTCCTGGGCGAAGCGGCGGTGGAGCACCTTGAGCGCCACCTGCCGGCCGAGATGGGTGTCCTCGGCGCAGTACACGTCGGCCATTCCCCCCGACCCGATCCGGCGCACGACCCGGTAGCGCTCGTCCACCACTGCGCCGGTGGCGACCTCCATCACCGGAAACCTCCGCACTCGGCCATGGCTACGTGCCTCGGCACTACACCCCACCCCCGAGCATCGCCTCGAGCACCGACTTCGCGATCGGGGCCGCCACGGTGCCGCCCTGCCCCGTGGTCCGCTCGACCGTCACGGCGATCGCCATCTTCGGGTCTTCGACCGGCGCGAACGCGATGAACCAGGGCTGCGTGAACTCACGCGCCGCGCCCACCTCGGCGGTGCCCGTCTTCCCGGCCACCGTGATCCCAGCGAGCGCGCCCGCGGTGCCCGTGCCCTCCTCCACCACCCGGCTCATCATCGCCGCGAGCTGGTCCGCGGTCTCCGGCTCCATCACCTTCGCCTGCAGGTCCGCCTCGACCTTCTCCTTTATGCGGCCGTCCTTGCGCACCACGCGGTCGGTGAGCCGCGGCTTCATCAACCGGCCGTCGTTGGCCACAGCCGCCGCCACCAGGGCCATCTGCATCGGCGAGGCGCGCACCTCGCCCTCGAGGCCACCCTGGCCGATCGCCGCGCGCCCGACGTCGAAGCCGTCCTCGACGTAACGGCCGTCGCCGTTGATGACCCCGCTCGGCACCATCTGGAAGTCGGGGTAGTCGAGCTCGGGGTCCTGGTAGAAGCCGAAACGCTTCATGTACTTCACGAGCGTGTCGCGGCCGATTCGCTCGCCGACCTGCGCGAACACGGTGTTCACCGAGTTCGTGAGCGCGTCCGTGAACGAGATCGGGCCGAAGCTGGCGCCGCCGGCGTTCTCGAGCGACACGCCCGAGATCGTCTTGGGCGAGCTGCCGTCGATCACCGTCTCCGGCTTGACCTTGCCGCTGTCCAGCGCCGCCGTGGCCGTCACGACCTTGAACGTCGAGCCGGGTGGGTAGAGCTCCTGCGTCGTGCGGTTGAGCAGCGGCTTGTTCGGGTCGCGGTTGATGCGCCCGAAGTCCGAGGTGATCAGGTTTGGGTCGTACTCGGGGATCGAGACCATCACGCGGACCTTGCCGGTGTCCGGCTCGATCGCCACCACGGCGCCCTTGCGCCCCGCGAGGCCCGCCACGGCGGCCTGGGTGCCGGCGACGTTCAGGTTGGTCACCACGTCGAGCCCCTCGCGGTCGCGGCCCTCGAGGCCAGCGAACAGCGACTCGAACTCGTCCTCCTGGCCGGCCAGGTCGTCGTTGCGCGACAGCTCGAGGCTGCGCCGGCCGTTCTCGATGAACGAGTAGCCGATCGGGTGGGCGAAGGTGCCACCCCTCGGGTAGACCCGCCTGAAGATCCGGTTCTGCCCGCGGCCGCTGCCCACGCTGCGAGCGAGCACGGTGCGGCCGTCGGACGCGTAGATCAGGCCGCGCGGGATCTGCTGCTCCTCGATCAGCGGGCGCCGGTTGAACTGGTTGTCGGCGAGCGAGTCGGCCTCGAAGACCGTCCAGCGCGACGTGAACGCCACCAGCACGGCGAACAGCACGGCGAACAGCAGGAAGAGCTGGATGATCTGGCGGTTCACGCGACCTAGACCAGTCCCCCGCGCCGGATGCGCTCGGCGCGAGCGTGGTTCGACACGATCAGGAGAAGCGCCAGCAGCACCATGTTCGCCACGATCGAGCTGCCGCCGTAGGAGACGAACGGCAGCGTCACGCCGGTGAGCGGGATCACGCGCGTGACGCCGCCCACGATCACGAACACCTGGAGGGCGAACACGCTTGTAAGCCCGACCGCGAGCAGCTTCGAGAATCCGTCGGTGGCGAGCAGCGAGACCTTGAAGCCGCGGAACACGAGAAGCAGGTAGGCGCCCACGAGGCCGGCGGCCCCGAACAGTCCCGCCTCGTTCGCCAGCACCGCGTACACGAGGTCGGTGTGGGCGGCGGGCAGGATCGTCCCGCCGCCGGGTAACTCGAGCAACGCCTGGCCAAAGCCCTGGCCGAACAGCCCCCCGTCCGCCTGCGCGAACAGCGACTGCGCGATCTGGTAGCCCTCGTCGTCGACCACGCCAGGCTTGAACGGGTCGAGCCAGATGTCCACGCGCTCCTGCACATGCGCCACGCTCCCTGCGAGGAAGAAGGCGCCGCCGAAGAACATCGTGGCGCCCACGCCCACGAGCGAGAGCCGCCCGGTGGCCACATAGAGGAGCGCGAGGAAGCCGCCGAAGAACATCAGCGAGCTGCCAAGGTCGCGGATGAAGATCAGCATCAGCATCGCGAGGCCCCACACGAGCAGCAGCGGCCCGAAGTGCTTGGGCGAGGGCCGCTCGCGCAGCACCGCCACGAGGCTCGCCGTGAAGACCACCAGCAGCACCGAGCCCGCCGGGCCGAGGTCGAGCACGACGATCGCGATCAGCGCGAGCAGAGCCGGCACGCCGTAGAGCAGCAGCTGGCGCTGCCATGGCAGCGGGCGCAGCCGGGCCCGCACGAGGATGTCGCCCGTCTCGCGCAGGTAGCTCGCGAGGAAGACGATGATCCCGATCTTGGCGAACTCCGCGGGCTGGAACTGGATCGGCCCCACGTTGATGGCGAGGAAGGCCCCGTTCACCTGCCCGCCGATCCCCGGCAGCCGCGGCATCGCGAGCAGGCCGATGCTCGCCGCCGCGATCAGGTAGCGGTAGCGCTCGAGCACATGGTGGTCGCTTATCGCGAGAATCGTGATGCAGAAGAACGCGAGCCCGACCACGAACCACTGCGCCTGTTCGCGCGCCAGCTCGGGGTCGATCCGGTAGATCAGCACCAACCCGATCGCCGCCAGCAGGGCGGCCAGCGGGAACAGGTAGGGGTCGGCGTCCTGCAGCTTCGCGCGGATGAAGATGTGCCCCACCACGCAGAGGCCGAGGAACACGAGGCCGTAGGTGAGCGTGGCCTCCTGCACGTCGGTGGTGCGCGTGGAGAGCACCGCGGCGAAGCCGGCGGCAACCAGCAGCGACACCGGCAGGAGCCCGAACAGCTCGCGCATGCGGGCGGACATCAGCCCGAGGCCCTGCCGGTGTCGAGCTCGCCACGTTCGAGCGCGCGCACGAGGTCGACGGCGTCCTCGCGGCTGCGCCATTCGTGGTCGAGCACACGCGCACGGCGGGCGGACGGGATGGCCCTGGCGGGCATGCTGCTTGCGTAGTCCTCGTCGTACAGCTCGACGCCGAAGGGCAGCTCGTACGGGATGCCGCGGTAGATCGTGACCAGGCCGGCGTCGTTGGTGCCCACGAAGTAGACCTCGCGCGACAGCGCGTACAGGCCCGCCACGACGGCGGCCACGAGCGCCAGGCCGAGCACGACCTTGAGGACCAGCCGGCCCACCCCGCGCCGACGGCGGCGCTTGCGGGCGGCGGGCGCGCTGCGCTCGCGCGGCCGCTCCGTGGGCGGCGCGCTCGCCTGCGGGGCCGGCGCCGGCGAGGCGGTTGCCCGCGAGGCGGTTGCAGCCGCCTGCACGTCCGCCACCGACACCTGGCCCGTGATCGTCTCGTCCTCGGGCGGCAGGGCGGCCGGCTCCCCATCCTCGCCCTGCGCGAGCCGGAACAGGATCACGGTGATGTTGTCCTTGCCGCCGCTCTGGTTCGCTGCGCGCACGAGCTGGCCGGCCGCGTCGTCGAGCGCGTCCGCCGAGCGCAGGATCGACGCCACCTCCTCGTCCGAGATCATCGACGTGAGGCCGTCCGAGCAGATCAGGAAGACGTCGCCGTCGTGCCCGGGCACTGTGTACGTGTCCACCTCCACGTCGGGCTCGGGACCGAGTGCGCGCGTGATGATCGAGCGCTGCGGATGGTGCTCCGCCGCCTCCGGCGTGATCTGGCCGCTGCGCTCGAGCTCGGCGACCAGCGAATGATCGCGCGTGAGCTGCTCCAGCTCGCCGTCGCGGAGCAGGTAGGCGCGGCTGTCGCCCACGTGCCCGAGGCTCACGTCGTCGCCGTGGATCTTGGCGGCGGTGAGCGTCGTGCCCATGCCGCGCCGCGACTCGTCAGACACGGCGATCTCGTAGATGCGGCGGTTTGCCTCGCGCACGATGCGCGTGAGCTGCGCCTCGGCCGCCTCGCCTGACTCGGTGGCGCCCTCGAAGGCCTCGGCGGCGATCGCCGACGCGACCTCGCCGGCGCGGGCGCCGCCCATTCCGTCGGCCACGGCAAAGAAGGGCGGCTGCACCACCAGCGAGTCCTCGTTGGCGCTGCGCTGGCGGCCTACGTCGGTCCGGCCCGCCTGTTCGATGATCCGGAGCGCGATGCGGCTCACTCCTCGTAGCGGTACTCGGAGTCGCCGATGCGGATCACGTCCGCCATCTTGAGGCGCTCGGCGCTCTTCACCTGGCGGCCGTTCAGGTAGGTGCCGTTCGTCGAGCCCATGTCTTCCAGGTACATGAACTCGCCGCGGGGATAGATGCGGGCGTGGGCCGAGGAGGCGAACGGGTCGTCCACCCGGATCTCCGCCGAGTCGGCGCGGCCCATCGTGGCGCCCTCGCCCACGTCGAAGCTCGTTCCCGGCTCGTGCCCCAACGCGGCCACCACCTCGAGCCGCGGATCCACGCCGGCGCGCAGGTCCGGAATCGCCCCCTGCCGCCCGCCCCGCCTCTGGCCCGGGGGCTCCACCGGCTCGGCCGCCGCCGACGAGCTCTCGTAGCGCGACAGGTCCTTCATGGCGCTGCGCGCGACCCAGAGGAGGAACAGGTAGAGGACGGCGAGAAACCCGAACTTGAGCGCGACGGCAAGCGGCTCGTCCACGGGCTACTCGAGCTCGAAGGTCAGGTCGGTAAGTCCGATCGTGACCCGGTCGCCGGGGCCCAGCGCCATCTGATCGACGCGCCGGCCGTTCACCTTCACGCCGTTGGTGGAGCCGAGGTCGACCAGGTGCCAGCCGTTCTCGTCGCGACGGACCTCCGCATGGCGGCGCGACACGTTGGGATCGGAGATCACCACGTCGCAGTCGCGGCTGCGCCCGATTACCACGCGGCTGCCGCTCAGGCGGCTCCTGCGCCCGTCGCCGACCAGCAGCGCTTGGCGCCGGTCGAGCTCCGGCTCGAGGCGGCGCGCCTCGCGGTCGGGGGAATAGACCATCGTGTGGCCGAAGTCGCCCGCCGATGGCGCCGCGGCCGCCGGGGCCTCGCGCTCCGCCTCCTGCTCCTCCTCGGGGGGCGCCAGGAGCTGCGCCTGGATCCCGAACTCGCCGAGGTCAAGGCGCTCGTCGGTGTGGAACTCGATCTGGGGCCGGCTCGTTAGAGCGTACGACTGCTGACGCGAGTGCTCGAGGAGGTAGTCCGAGAGCTCCTTGCGGAGCGCGGGCTCGTAGCTCGAGAACTGCTCGCGGTCCTGGGGTGAGAGGAAGACCCGGTAGTGGTTCGGCACGTACACGCGCGAGACGGAGGCCATCTGGTTGTCCTCCATCTCCTTCGCAAGCTTGTGCGCGAGCTCGACCGGCTGGACGCTCGTCTTGAAGGCGCGTCCGAAGGCGCCCTCCACGAGGCCGCCGAGCTTCGCTTCCAGGTTGCGCAGCACGCTCATCTCGCCTCGCAGAGTAGTCCTATGCCGTGGTCACTCGCGGAGCCCTGAAGCCCTCTGCGGGAGCCGCTACCCGGGACACCGACACCACCACCACAGCCGCCACGATCGCGCCCGAGATCGCCCCGCGCGGGGCGTCCAGCGCCACGTCCGCCGCCAGCGCGTTCCCGAGGGCCAGCTGAGCCGTCGCGAGCCCGGCCACCCAGAGCCCGGCGCCGATCAGGTCGAGCGCGAGCCAGCGGCCGCGGACCACGAGCGGCAGCAGTGCCGCGAAGGCCGCCCAGACCACCATAGGGGCGAGCGCGGGCGTGGTCACGAGCGGCTGGAGCACGTCGGAGATCGCCGCCGATATCGAGCCCTCCCAGTCGGGGCGAGGCGTGGTGCCGTCGGGCGAGCCGAACAGCAGCGCCCGGCCGCTCACCGCCTCGCCGAGCGCGAGCCAGAGGAAGCCTGCGGCGGCGAGGCCCGCGCGCCGCCAAGCGGTGGGGGCAAGCGCGGCCACACCCACGAAGGCGGGCGCCAGCGCCACCGTGCCGAGCAGCGGGGCGAGCACGGGTACCGACCAGAGCAGACCCGCCCGCGGGAGCAGGAACGGCACGGGCGCCGCGGCGGCCGCCAGCACGAGCGCCGTGCCCTGGCGGTCCGCCTCGGGCGACACGAACCATGCGCACACGCCGATCATCGCGAGGATCCAGCCGATGCGCGGCAGGAGCGCTACCGCGAGCGCGGCCACGCCCGCCGCCGCGGCCGCGGAGAAGGACGGCTCCGGGCCGAGCCCCTCGAGGGCGCCCAGCACGAGCCCGCCCGCGGCGAGACCGGCCAGCGCCCGCTGCACGACCTGGATGCCGAATCGCGGCCGCGGCAGGCCCCGGCGCCGCTCGGTGGTCGGAAGGCCGACCCTGCGAAGCGTCTCCGGCTCCACCAGGCCGCCCTCGTCGTCGAGGTCAGCCTCGGCTGCGCGCAGCGCGGAGCGCAGCTCCTCCGGCGACGGGCGGCAGGCGGGATCGATGTCCACTGCGTCGTCGATGGCGTCGCCCAGCTCGCCCGGCAGATCCGGGCGCATCGACCTGAGCGGCGGAAGAGGGCGACCGAGGCGGCGAGCCGTGGCCGCAGGGCCGCCCGCGCGCACGGGGTTCCTGCCCGCCCAGCACTCGTAGAGCGTCAGGGCGAGGGAGTACACGTCGCTGGCACCCGACACCGGCGCGCCGTCCGCCTGCTCCGGCGCCATGTAGGCGAGCGTGCCCACCACGTCGCCCGTGCGCGTGAGCGGGTCGCCGCTCACCACGTGCGCCACGCCGAAGTCGGCCAGCTTGGCGAACCCCACGCCGGCCGCCGGCTCGGCCACCACCATCACGTTCTGCGGCTTCACGTCGCGGTGGATCACGCCGCGCGCGTGCGCGTGCGCGAGCGCCTCGCAGAGAGCGGCGCCTATGCGCGCCACGTCGCGGTCGGCGATCGCCCCCGCGCGTTGCAGCTCGGCGAGCGTTCGGCCCCTAACGAGCTCGGAGACGAGGTAGACGTCGTCGCTGTCGGCGGCCAGCTCGTAGATCGCGACGATCGCCGGATGGCTGAGGCGCGCGGCCGCCCGCGCCTCGCGCTCCACCCGCTCCTCACCCGTCCCGCGCTCGCGCGGGATTGCCTTGACGGCGACCTCGCGCTCGAGCTTCTCGTCCCAGGCCAGCCAGACGACGCCGAAGCCGCCCGCACCGAGGCGGCGCTCGAGCCTGTAGCGGCCGAGCACGAGCCGCGGGCCTGGGGCGCCGGGCAGCCGTTCGGTAGGGTCAGAGGACCCGAGTGGCAGGGTGCCGGACTCCTCGCTCAGGCTGGTTTGGGGACGGTGCATTCCAGGTGTCGTTTTCGGTCTGCGAAGAGCGCGTCCTGCCCTCCGTTCATACTCCCACCGGAGCGCCATGGGCGCCTTCGTACGCCAGGAGCGATTCTGCTGTCCTTCCTCGACGAACCGGACGAGCCCGTAGCTCGCCGCACACGGCGGCGGCCGCCAGGCGGCCCCTCCAGCGATCGCCAGACGCTGATGGTCCGGAGGACCATAGCTGGCGGCGCCGTGCTGCTGGTGCTGATTCTGCTCGTTCTGGGCTTCCGTGGCTGCCTGAACGCGCGCAAGGAGAGCGCGATCAAGGACTACGTGCGCGAGTCGAGCGAGCTGGCGCAGCAGTCGAAGCTCCAAGGCAAGAACCTCTTCGGCCTGTTGAGCGAGCCGGGCGACCAGGACGAGGCGATCGACCGCGAGAACGCGGTCAACGGGCTGCGGGTCGAGTCAGCCACCACGGTGGACCAGGCGCGTGACCTCGACGTGCCCGACGAGCTCTCCACCGCACAGGGCTACTTCCTCGACGCGCTCGAGCTTCGCCGCGACTCGATCGCGCGCGTGGCCGACGAGCTGCCCGGTGCGCTCGCCGACCAGGAGCGCCGCCAGAGCAGCGACCAGATCGCGCAGATGATGCAGTTCATCTCAGCGAGCGACGTGCTGCTTGTGGGCCGCTGGAAGCCGAGCACCGAGCAGACGCTCGAGTCCGAGGACCTGCAGGGCGACGTGGCGCTCCCGCGCGACGGGCAGCTCACGGTCCTGCCCGACATCCAGTGGGTCGACCCGAGCTTCGTGGCGGACCAGATCGAGGGGATCCGCAGCGGCGCCGGCGCGGACTCGGGCGGCGACGCCGCCCCCGGCCTGCACGGGAACGGGCTCGGCACCGTCTCGCTCGGCGGCGTGGCTCTCACCCCAGGCGCCGGGGCCACGGTCCCCCTGAGCGACGACCTGGCCTTCGAGGTCCAGGTGCTGAACCAGGGCGAGAACAACGAGACGGACGTGAACGTGCGCGTCACGGTCGGCGAGGGCGACGAGGCGATCGAGCTCGAGGAGTCGATCGACACGATCGCGGTCGGCGAGCAGCAGACCGTCACGCTCCCCCTGGGCGCCCAGCCTCCGACCGGCCAGAACGTTCCCATCAAGGTCGTCGTCGAGCCGGTGGACGGCGAGGAGAAGACCGACAACAACGAGGCTGACTTCACCGTCATCTTCACGGAGTAGTCCGCTGCGCCTGCGCCGGTACCCTGGCTCTCCGTGGACGACCTGAGCAGCACCCAGGGCATCGTCGCGCTCGCCGCCGCGGCCGTCGGCGCGCTCGCGCTCATCTGGGCGATCGTGCTGAGCGTGAAGGTGCGCCGCATTCGCACCGCCCAGCGCACGCTCCTGGGCCCGACCGGCGAGAGCGATCTGGTCACGCACGCCGCCAGCGTCCAGGAGGCGTTCGTGCAGCTGCGCGACTGGGTCGAGGAGACCGCGGCCGGGCTCGAGCAGCGGGTCGGCGCCGCGGAGCGCCGGATGGACGGCTGCGTTGCGCACACCTCGCTCGTCCGCTACGACGCCATGAACGAGCTGTCCGGGCAGCAGTCGAGCACGCTGGCACTGCTCGACTCGCGCCGCACCGGCGTCGTGATCTCGTCGATCCTCCACCGCGACCAGGCGCGCTTCTACGTCAAGCAGGTGCACGAGGGCGCACCCGAGTTCGAGCTCTCACCCGAGGAGCAGGAGGCCGTCGACGCCGCGACGACCGGCGCGCAGGCCGCCGGCCCGTGAGGGTCGGCTACCTCGGGCCCGCGGGTACGTACAGCGAGGAGGCTCTGCGCGCCTCGGCGCCGGGGGCCGTCGACGAGGTGCCCTACCCGGCGATCCGCGATGCCGTGATGGCGGTCCAGCAGGGGGACGTGGAGCGAGCCGTCGTGCCGATCGAGAACGCGCTCGAGGGCAGCGTGGCGGTGACCCTCGACACGCTGGTCGCTGACGCGCCTGAGGTCCGGATCGCGTCCGAGCTCGTGCACCCGATCCGTCACTGCCTCGTGGCGCGCTCGGAGCTGGCGCTCGAGTCGGTGCGGCGGGTGGTGTCGCACCCCCAGGCCACGGCGCAGTGCGCTCGCTTCCTGCGCGAGCGCCTGCCGGGCGCCGAGCGTGTGCTGGCGCCCTCGACGGCGGACGCCGTTCGCTCCCTGCAGGACGCCGGCGACTTCGTGGCGGCGCTGGGCTCGCGCCTGGCGGCAGAGCTCTACGGCTGCGTGGTGCTGGCCGACGACGCCGGCGACCACCCCGACAACTCGACCCGGTTCGTCTGGCTCGCCCGCGCCGAGGACGCCCTTCTCGCCGAAGGGCCGGACGCCAAGACCACGGTCGTCTTCTGGGGCGGCGGCGACCGCTCGCCCGGCTGGCTCGTGGCGGTGCTCGGCGAGCTCGCGTCCCGCGGGGTCAACCTCACGCGGATCGAGTCGCGCCCGCGCCGGACCGTCCTCGGCCACTACATGTTCTTCGCCGACCTCGAGGGAGGCGCCGAGCGGCCGCCCGTGAGCGAGGCGCTGACCGCGCTGGCCGGCCACGTGGACGAACTGCGGGTGCTCGGGTCATATCCCTCCAGCTGAGGGCGCCGGTTCGCGCAAGACCCCGGGTACACTGATGCGACCGTGGCAGCGGGGGCGGAGATCACCTACGACACCGGGACAGGTGAATCGGAACCAGGCCATGCGCTCGCGCTGCCGGGCACCGGCCGGCACACGCAGCGCGCCTCTTCGTCCGGCCGGGTACTCGTACTGAACGCCTCGTACGAGCCGATCAACGTTTGCACGGTGCGGCGCGCGGCCGTCCTGATCCTGAAGAACCGCGCCGAGGTGCTCGAGCGGGGCGACTGGGCGCTGCACGCCGAGAGCCTCACCCTGCCGCGGCCCGTGGTCATCCGGCTGCTCACCTACGTCCGCATCCCGCGCGACGCCCACCGGCGCAAGATCACCCGCCGCGCGGTGTTCGCCAGGGACCGCTGGACCTGCCAGTACTGCGGCCATGAGCGCGGCAACCTCACGGTCGACCACGTGATCCCGCGCTCCAAGGGCGGGCCTTCCACCTGGGAGAACATCGTGACCTGCTGCGCGCCCTGCAACCGCCGCAAGGGCGACCGCCTACCGGCGCAGACCGGCATGACGCCGGCCCGCCGGCCCAAGGCGCCCAACCCGACGATCTTCATCCACGTCGCCGCGCCGAGCATCCCGGCGGCCTGGGAGCAGTACCTCGTGGTCCCGGCGCGGTGAAGGCTCGCACGCACCCCGTACTGGCGCGATGAGCACCCCGCCGAGGGAGCCGGCGCCGCCCGAGCCGCGGCCACCGGCGCCGCCCGAGCCCGTGATGGCCCCCGACGACGCGCCGGCGCGCGTCGGAGATCTGCGCAGCCTGCGGCGCTGGCTGCTTGTGGCCGGCGTCTGGGCCGTGGCCGCCACCGCGATCGCCGTGATCGCCCTGATCGCCGCGAACGACGACTCGGACGATCGCGCGGCGAACGAGCAGGCGGCCGGCGATCTGGCGCGCGTCCAGCGCGACCTGAACAAGCGGATGGACGAGCTCGAGGGGAGGCTCGAGGGGCTGCCGAGCTCCGACGACGTGACCAAGCTGGACAACCGCCTCCAGAAGGTCGAGGACGAAGCCGGCGCGACGTCGGACAGCATCGAGCGCCTCTCGGGTCGCGTGGAGGAGGTCGAGACCCAGCTCGAGGAGCTCGAGCAGACGGTGGCCGCCGGGGGCTCCACCGACGGCACCACCGACACCACCGAGACCACTCCCTAGAACGCGCTGCGAGCCGACGCCTCGGTCTGCTTCAATAGCGCTACCAGGGAAAGGAGGTGGTCCGAGCTTGACTGACAGAATTCTTGGGACCCTGGAGGTGTCCGGCCGCTAGACCGGTGCTGGGCCCTGCGGTTAGCGGAGTCCAACCCGAGACACCGTCGGTCGCGAGGACCAGGAGTGGTCCCTCTGGTCGCCCTACTCGAGCCGACGACAAGTCCAGCAACCAGACTGCGAGGGGCGTCCGCACGGGCGCCCCTCGTGTGTTCTAGGCCTCGGGCTCCGCGTCGGCGGGCGGCTTGCCGTCGGATTCCGGCCCACCCTCGTCCGCCGCGGGCTGGTCTTCCGCGATCCCCTCGACCACGACCTGCGCCGCCGTGTCCGTTGTGCTCTCCATCACGAGTGCGACAGCGCTCACCATGTCGTCCTCGCGCAGGTTCATCACCCGCACGCCCTGCGCGGGGCGGCCCTGCTTCGAGATGCCCCTGACGCCCGTGCGCTGGACCATGCCGTTCTGCGAGATGAACACGAGGTCGTAGTGCTCGCGCACGATCAGCGCGCCTGCCACGCCACCCTTCTTCTCGGTGAGGCCGATCGTCTTCACGCCCATCGTGCCGCGGCCCTTGACCGGGTACTCCTCGATGGCCGTGCGCTTGCCGTAGCCGTTCTCGGTGACCACCAGCAGCTCGGTGTCGGGGCGCACGACGTCCATCGCCAGCACCCGGTTGTCCCCGCGCGAGACGTTCATGCCGCGCACGCCGGCCGTGTCGCGGCCCATCGCCCGCACCTGGTCCTCGCTGAAGCGCGCGGCCTGCCCTGAGCGGGATACCATGATGATGTCGTCGTCCCCGCTCGTGCGGCGCACGGCAACGAGCTCGTCGTCGTCGCGGATCTTGATCGCGATGATGCCGTCCGCCTTGATCGGCGTGTTGTAGGCGAGGAACTCGGTCTTCTTGACCATCCCCTGGCGGGTGACGAAGACGAGGTAGCGCCCCTCCTTGAAGTCGCGCGTGGACAGCACGGCCTGGACCCGCTCGCCGTCGCGCAGCGGCAGCACGTTCACGAGCGCGCGGCCCTTGGCCGTCCGCGACGCCTCGGGGAGGTCGTAGACCTTTTCGCGATAGACCTTCCCGCGGTTCGTGAAGAAGAGGAGGTAGTCGTGCGTCGAGCTCACGAAGAGGTGCTCGATGTAGTCCTCGTCCTTCATCTCCATCCCCATCACGCCCACGCCGCCGCGGCGCTGCTGCCGGTAGGTGGCGAGCGGCAGGGTCTTGATGTAGCCGGAGTGCGTGATCGAGATGACCATCTGCTGGTCGGCGATGAGGTCCTCGATGTCGATCTCGTCCTCGGAGTGCGTGATCTCGGTGCGCCGCTCGTCGCCATAGCGGTCGCGGATCTCGATCAGCTCCTCCTTGATCAGACTCATGACCTTGCCCTCGTCGCCGAGCAGGTCGCGCAGCTCGCGGATCCGCTCGACCACGTCGCCGTGCTCGGTCTTGATCTCGTCCGTCTGGAGGGCGGTGAGGCGCTGCAGGCGGAGGTCGAGGATCGCCTGGGCCTGGATGCGCGTGAGCTCGAAGCGCTCGATCAGGCCGGCGCGCGCCGTGTCCGGGTCGCGCGAGCCGCGAATCAGCTCGATGACCTCGTCGATGTTGTCGATCGCGATGAGGAGGCCCTCGAGGATGTGGAGACGGGCCTCCTTCTCGCGCAGCTCGAACTTGGTGCGCCGCACGATCACGTCGCGCTGGTGATCGACGTAGTTTCGGATCACCGGCAGCAGGCCGAGCGTGCGCGGCACGCCGTCGACGAGCGCGACCATGTTCACGCCGAAGGTCGTCTGCAACGGGGTGTGCTTGTAGAGCTTGTTGAGGATGACCTTCGGGATGGCGCCGCGCTTGAGCTCGATCACGAGCCGGATGCCGTCCTTGTTCGAGTAGTCGAAGACGTCGGCGATCTCCTTGATGCGCCCGGCCTCGACCGTCTCCTTGATCTTCTGGATCAAGCCGCCCGACTCGCCGCCCTTCATCACCTGGTAGGGCATCTCGGTGACGACGATCGCTTCCTTGCCCTGGCGCAGCGGCTCGATGTGCGCGCGGCCTCGGAGCACCACCCGGCCGCGGCCCGTCTCGTAAGCGTCCCGGATCCCCGAGTGCCCGACGATGATCCCGCCGGTGGGGAAATCGGGCCCCTTGAGCTCCTTCATCAGCCCGTCGAGCTCGATCGCCGGATCGTCGATGTAGGCGATCGTGGCGTCGATCGTCTCGCGCAGGTTGTGCGGCGGGATGTTCGTGGCCATGCCGACCGCGATGCCGGAGGAGCCGTTGACCAGGAGGTTGGGGAAGCGAGCCGGCAGGACGACCGGCTCCTGGCGCGACTCGTCGTAGTTGGGGGTGAAGTCGACGGTGTCGGCGTCGATGTCGCGGAGCATCTCCGTGGCGAGCCGCGTGAGACGCGCCTCCGTGTAGCGGTAGGCCGCCGGCGGGTCACTGTCGATCGAGCCGAAGTTGCCCTGCGGGTCCACAAGCGGGTAGCGCATCGCGAAGTCCTGCGCGAGCCGCACCAGCGTGTCGTAGATCGGCGAATCCCCGTGCGGGTGATAACGGCCCATCACGTCGCCGACCACGGTGGCCGACTTCCGGTAGGGCCGGTTCGGCTGAAGGCCGTTCTCGTACATCGTGTAGAGGACGCGCCGGTGCACCGGCTTGAGGCCGTCGCGCACGTCCGGCAGCGCCCGGCCCACGATCACGCTCATGGCGTAGTCGAGGTACGAGGAGCGCATCTCCTCCTCGAGCCCGCGCGGCTCGATGTTCCCGCCTGTCAGCTGGTCGATGCTCACGGCCGTCCTCCCCTACCTAGACGTCCAGGTTCGTGACTTCGCGGGCGTGCGTCTCGATGAACTCGCGCCGCGGCTCGACGTTGTCCCCCATCAACATCGAGAAGATCTGGTCCGCGGCACTGGCGTCGTCGATGGTGACGAGCTGCAGCGTGCGCGACTCGGGATCCATCGTCGTGTCGAAGAGCTGGTCGGCGTTCATCTCACCGAGGCCCTTGAAGCGCTGGAGCGGGACGCCGTCGCGGCAGATCTCGAGCACACGCGCGCGCAGCTCCTCGAATGAGAGGGCGTCGCCCTCCTTCTTGCCGAGAACCACGTGGAACGGCGGGGTGCCGGCGAGCGCCTCGAGCTCCTTGTGGGTCTCAACGAAGCGACCGTAGGCCGGCGTGCCGAACAGCGAGCGGGCAAGCCGGTAGGTCTTCGCGGTGCCCGTCTTGCGCTCGACGACCCGCGCCACCAGCTCCGCCTCGGTCTCGTCGACGAGCTCGGTGACGTACGGCTCCCTCTCCGGGTCGTCGCCGCGCAGCAGCGCGATCACGGCCTCCGGATCGGCGGCGCCCTCGTCCAGGATCGTGGACTCCTCGAGGAAGGTGATCGGGTCGTGGCCCCAGTCGGCCCGGAGCGACGCGGCCCAGCCCTCGTACTGCTTGAGGAGCCGGCCGTACTTCTGCCAGCGCGCGTGCGTGAGCTTGAAGGCGCGCCCGTCGCGGTCGGTCACGTCCAGCATCTCGAGCTTGTCGCGCAGCAGGATCTCCTCGAGCTCCGACTCCTTCTCGATGTAGACGTCCTGCCTGCCCGACTTGATCTTGTAGAGCGGCGGCTTGGCGATGTACACGTAGCCGGCCTCGATCAGATCCTTCATCTCCCGGTAGAGGAAGGTGAGCACGAGCGTGCGGATGTGGGCGCCGTCCACGTCGGCGTCCGTCATGACGATCACCTTGTGGTAGCGCGCCCGGTCGATGGCGAACTCGTCCCGGATGCCGGTGCCGATCGCCGTGATGAGCGCCTGGATCTCCTTGTTCGAGAGGACCTTGTCGATGCGGTTCTTCTCGACGTTGATGATCTTCCCGCGCAGCGGCAGGATCGCCTGGGTGTTGCGGTCGCGGCCCTGCTTGGCCGAGCCACCCGCGGAGTCCCCCTCGACGACGAAGAGCTCCGTGAGCGCGGGGTCGCGGACCGTGCAGTCGGCGAGCTTGCCGGGCAGGTTCGAGTTCTCGAGCGCGGACTTGCGCCGCGTGAGGTCGCGTGCCTTGCGTGCCGCCTCGCGGGCGCGCTGGGCGGCCACGGCCTTGCGGATCACCTGGTTGCCGTCGGTGGGGTTCTCCTCGAGGAACTCCGAGAGCCCCTTGTTCAGCGCCGCCTGGACGAAGCCCTCCACCGGCGGGTTGCCGAGCTTCGTCTTGGTCTGGCCCTCGAACTGCGGGTCGGCGATCTTCACCGAGATGATGGCCGTGAGCCCCTCGCGGATGTCCTCGCCCTGGAGGTTGGCGTCCTTCTCCTTCAGCTCGCCCTTCTGGCGCGCGTATGCGTTGATCGTGCGCGTGAGCGCCGAACGGAAGCCGGACAGGTGCGTGCCGCCCTCGTGGGTGTTGATGTTGTTGGCAAAGGAGAGCAGGGCCTCCTGGTAGGAGTTGTTCCACTGCATCGCGACCTCGACCTCGCCGATGTCGCTCGATTCCTCGACGTAGACGATCTTCTTGTGCAGCGCCTCGCGGGTGCCCTGGCTGTGCAGGTACTTGACGAAGTCGCGGATGCCGCCGTCGTACTGGAAGCTCGTCTCGAAGCGCTCGCCGCGCTCGTCCCGGAAGTTGATCTTGAGGCCCTTGGTGAGGAACGCCATCTCGCGGAAGCGCTGCTCGAGGACGGTGCGGTCGTAGTCGATCGTCTCGAAGATCTCGAGGTCCGGCATGAAGGTGATGCTCGTGCCGCGGCGGTCGCTTTTCTCGCCCTTCTCGAGCGGAGCGCCGGGCTCGCCGCGCTCGTATGACTGGCGATGCTCGTGCTCGTCCCGCCAGATCGTGAGGTCGAGCCACTCGGAGAGCGCGTTGACCACCGACACTCCGACGCCGTGCAGCCCGCCCGAAACCTTGTAGCCGCCGCCGTCGCCGAACTTGCCGCCCGCGTGGAGCACGGTGAGCACCACCTCGGCGGCGGGGCGGCCCTCCTTCTCCATCACCTCGACCGGGATGCCGCGGCCGTTGTCGGTGACGGTCACGCTGTGATCCGGGTGGATGACCACCTCGAGCTCGTCCGCTTCGCCGGCGAGCGCCTCGTCGACCGAGTTGTCGACGACCTCGTAGATCAGGTGGTGCAGGCCGCGCAGGCCGGTGGACCCGATGTACATCCCGGGCCGCTTGCGAACCGCCTCGAGGCCCTCGAGGACGGTGATGTCCTGGGCGCCATAGGTCGCGGCGTGCCCATCGCCGGGACCCGTGCCTGTCTCGGCGGGACGTTCTGCGGCATTGTCGCTCTGCGGCTTATCGCCGTCCTGAGGCTCCTTCGCCAAGCCGTTCCTTCCATCGAGCGGCCCCCATCACGGGGCCGCGGCTTCGACCACGAAAAACCCCGGCGCCGCGGACCTTCCACACGGGCCGGGGGAGGTACATAAGACTGCGTCAATACTAGCAGGCGAGGGCCTCGCTCCGACACACGTGAGCGTTACAAAATGCCCGCAAATCGCACAAAAAGCGGTCGCCCGACGACCCCGCGCGCGCCGTTCAGACACGGTTCGCCCCCGAACCCACGACGAAGCGCAGCCGGGCGGCCTCCGCGCCGCCGTCACCGGACGCGAGCGCCTTGTTGAGCCGCGGCAGCAGCTCCGCGGCGAGCAGCTCGAGCTCGTGGGCCCAGACGGCGGAGTCGCACGCCACGGTGATCGTGCCCTCGCGCTCGCTCGCCGGCCGGGTGCTCGCGGCGAGTGCCGGCCCCGCCACGCCCGGCCAGGCGCTCTGAACGCGTGCGAGCAACGTGGCCGGCTCGGCGCGTGCCAGCACGCCGCCGAGGGCGAGCTCGAGCCGCCTCGGTGCGGTCCGCCTCACGCCGCCACGGGGCGCCGGTCGACCGAGATGCCGCCCTCATCCACGCGCACCAGCTCGCCGGCGCTGAGCGCCGCGCCCGGCACGTGCTCCGGCTCGGTCGTCGTGACCACCGCCTGGCCGCCCGAGCGCAGCAGCTCGGCCAGGAGCTCGCGGCGCTGGGCGTCGAGCTCCGACATCACGTCGTCGAGCAACATCAGCGGCTCAGCCGCTCGGCGCTCGGCCAGCAGCGCGCGCTCGGCGAACAGGAGCGCGAGCAGCGCCGCCCGCTGCTGGCCCTGCGAGCCGTACGCGCGCAGCGGTAGGCCGCCGAGCAGCAGCTGGAGCTCGTCGCGGTGGGGGCCGTGTGCGCTGAAGCCGCGCTCGAGGTCCGCGTCACGCCGCTCGCCGAGCTCCCTGGCGAGCCCGTCGGCGTCGGTCGCCGGCGAGCGGGGCCGGTAGCGGAGCTCCGCCTGGCCCGGCAAGCCGAGCCCGCTCGCGAGGTGGCTGAAGGGCTCCGCGAGGCCCGTCACCGCCTCGTCGCGGTCCGCCATCAGCCGGATCCCCTGCCGCGCCAGCTCCACGTCCCAGGCATCGAGGGCGGGCGGCCCGGAGGCGCCGGCGCGGACCCGCAGCAGCAGCGCATTTCGTTGCGCGAGCGCGCGTGAATACGCGGCTCGCGTTTCCGCCCGCGCCGGCCAGAGCGCCGCGACAAGCCGGTCGAGATGCGCCCGCCGCCCCGAGGGCGCGCCCTTCACGAGCTCGAGGCGCTCCGGCAGGAAGACGCTCACGAGCGGCCGGACCGACGTGACGCTGAGGTTGTCGACAGGGTTGCCGTCAACCCGCAGGCGCTTCGGCTCGCCCGGCTCGAAGCCGACCTCGACGCGATGCTCCCCCTCGCCGGTCGCGGTGTCGAGCGCCACCCGGGTGACCTTCGCGCCGCGACGCACCAGCTCGCGCTCGTTGGAGGTCCGGCAGGAGCGCGCGGTGCAGCCGAAGTAGAGTGCCTCGAGCAGGTTCGTCTTGCCGGCGCCGTTCGGGCCCGCGACGACCGTGAGGCCGGCCGACGGCTCGAGCACCGCCGCCTCGTAGTTGCGGAAGTCGCGCAACTCGATGCGGGTGACCCGCACCATGGCGCGTCAGACGTTGAGGCGAATCGGCATCACGAGGTAGCGGAAGCCGCCGCCGGCGTCGCCGCCCGACTCGATCAGGCCCGGTCGCAGCGGGCTGATCAGCTTGAGCGTGAGCTCGTCCGACTCCGCGCTCTCCAGGCCGTCGCGGAAGAACTCGGGGTTGAAGCCGATCTCGAGCGTCTCGCCGGCGAACGCGATCGGCAACGACTCGCTCGCCTCACCCACGTCCGGCGTCTGCGCGGACACGTCGAGCGCGCCCTCCGAGAAGCGCAGGCGAAGCGGGGCGTTCTTCTGCGCGAGCAGCCCCACGCGCCGCACCACCTCGAGCAACTCGTCCCTGCTGACCTTCAGCTCGTGCTCGTACGATTCGGGGAGCAGCTGCTGATAGTTCGGAAAGCGACCCTCGACGAGGCGCGAGGACAGCACCACGTCCTCGACCGCGAACACCACCTGGTTCTCGAGCGCGGCCACAGCGATCGTGTCGGCGCTGCCGGCGGACGCGATCCGGCCAAGCTCCTGCAGCGTGCGGGCCGGCACGTTCGCCTCGAGCGAGCCGCCCAGCTCTGACTCGAGGCCGGTTTCCTTGACGCTCAGCCTGTACGAGTCGGTGGCCACCATCCGCAGAT
>Ga0075420_100001019_pt1 | contig 23251 bp, 25 predicted proteins | sample SoiMetdeltSBSDD4_FD_75296 | JGI IMG/M metagenome (GOLD analysis project Ga0075420, IMG submission 75296) | Bulk soil microbial communities from a Populus tree surrounding site in Tennessee, USA - Soil MetaG P. deltoides SBSDD4 | ecosystem: Environmental > Terrestrial > Soil > Tree plantation...
CAGGCGCGCGTGCCAGTACGAGGCCCAGCCCTCGTTCATGATCTGGCAGGCGAACACCGGGTAGAAGTAGAGCGACTCGGCGCGCACCGCGAGGAAGATGTCGCGCTCCCACTGCTCGAGCTCGGGCGCGTAGTTGGCGATGAACCAGAGCAGGTCGTACTCGGGATGCGGCGGCACGCGCGTGCGCTGCGGGCCGAGGTTCAGGCCGAGCGGCACCGCCTCGGGCTCCGAGGCGCCGGGCAGCTCCTGGAACCTCTTCTGGAAGCCGTTCGCCTCGACCTTGCGCTTTTCGGCGATGAACTCCGGGTAGCGCGCGCGGTGCAGCTCGCCGCCCACGTCGACGTGCGACTCGAGCGCGAGCGCGGCGTCGAGCACCGCCTCGACCTTCTCCAGCCCAGCCGCGTCGATCGCCTGCTGGATGCGATGCGCGTGCGCGGCGGCCTTCTCCACGATGTTGCCGCCCGCCATCTCGTGGAAGCGCGAGAACAGCGAGTTGTTCTTCGAGAAGTCGGCGTGGCCGAGCACGTGGGCGGTGACCAGCGTGTTCTCGGCGAGGGAGTTGCCGTCCATCAGGAAGGCGCGGCACGGGTCGCCGGGGAACATGACCTCGAAGATCTTCGAGTGCCCCATGCTCTGGCGCACGAGCTGGTGGATGTAGCGCACGCCGAACGACCAGTGCGGCATGCGCACCGGCAGGCCGTAGACCGCAATCTCGGTCATGAGGCTTTGCGGCGCGACCTCGAAGTCGACCGGGTAGTAGTCGAGGCCGAGCCGGTGCGCGAGCGCCTCGATGCGCCCGGCGTATTCCTCCAGCTCAGTCACGCGCTTCCTCCTTGAAGAACTCCCGGATCGCGCGCCACACGTCGTCCTGCGCGTTCAGGTGGCTCACGCCCACCGGATGGCCGCGGCCCTTGAGCTCGCCGAAGACCTCGGCGAGCTGGGTCTCGCGCGGCCGGAAGGTGGCGACGCCGCCGGTCTCGCAATAGCCGGCGTAGTTCACGAGCGTGGCGAGCTCGCCGAGCAGGCTGCGCGCCTGGTCGCGGTCCTCCGCGGCGTTCTCGCCGTCCGAGGCGTAGAAGAAGTAGGAGTTGGTGCGGCTCGGGTCGAAGCGCTTCTGGACCATCTCCAGCGCGAGCTGCGCTACGCTGGAGGTGACCGTGCCGCCGCTCGACGACGCCTGGAAAAACTGGCTCTCGTCGAACTCCCACGCTTCAGCGGCGTGGGCGAGGAACACGGTTTCCACCTTCGTGTACTGGCGCCGGATGCCCTGCAGGGCGAAGAAGAAGAATTGCTTGGCAAGGCGGCGCTGCGCCTCGTCCATGCTGCCCGACACGTCGAGCGCGAAGATTACCGCGGCGTTGGTGGCGGGGGTTGCGCGCTTGGCGAGCTGCCGGAAGCGCAGGTCGTCGTTCGCAATCGCGACGGCGTTGGTCTGAAGAGACCTTCTCTTGACCGCCTCCTTCAGGGTCCGTCGGCGGTCGAGCCGGGAGCGCGCGCCGCGCTTGTCCCAGCCCTCGCGCACGTAGTCGGGCTCGTCCAGCGTCGCCGAGCGCTTGGGCTTGAGCTCGGGGAGCTTGAGCTCCTCCCAGAGCCAGTCGACGATCTCGTCGATTTTCAGCTCGAGCACGAACTTGATCTCGCCCGAGCCGGTGCCGCCGGCGCGGCCCTGCGAGTCGCCTTGCTCGCGTCCCGGCTGCAGGATGTCGCCGGGCTGGCCCTTGCCCTGGCCCGCGCCCTGCTGCGTGTCGGCGTCGAGCAGCCGAAAGCGCGCGTGCTCGAGGAACTTGACCGGCACCACCACGGTGCGGTTGCCCGGGCGGCTGATGAGGTCGGCGCCGGCGAGCAGCTCGGGCAGGCTTTCCTTCACCGCCGAGCGCACTTTCTGGTTGTGCCGCAGCCAGTCCCTCGCGCCTCTCGAGAAGAGGTCGTACCAGGGCGTCTCGGCCGCTATGCGGATGGTCACTCTTGTGCCAGTAGGGTGGTCACGTAGTTGAGCGCCTCGCGGGCGCTGTGGGTGTCGTAGCCGTACTCGTCCACCAGGCGCTTCTCGACCACCGAGATCTTCTGCCGCGTCTCGTCGTCGGGTCGCGCCGAGGAGCTCACCAGGCGCAGCACGTCGCGGCGCTGCTCGAAGAGGTACTGCTCGACCGCGTCGTGCAGCGGCGCGTGGCTGTCCAGGCTGAACTTCTCGCCGCGCTTGTAGGCGCCCATCGCCTTGCGCACCACTTCCTGGCGGAAGGAGAGCTTGCCCGACTCGGAGATGCGGATCTTCTCTTCCACGTTGCGCAGGAAGCGCTCGTCGGGTTTGCGCTCCTCGCTGGTGATCGGGTCCTTGATGAAGCGGTTGTCGAGCGTGGCCTCGACCTCGTCCAGGTACTTGTCGAGCAGCTGCTGCGCTTCCTGCTCGAAGGACACGAACAGCGCCTTGTGCACGTCTTCCTTCACCCAGCGGTTGTAGAAGTCCTTGCGCACCGTGACCAGGAAATCGACCCACTTGCGCTTCTTCTTGCCGTCGATGCGCACGTCGGACTCGATCGCGTCCTTGAGCGCGATCAGCACGTCCATGGTGGTCAGGCTCTTCGCCTGCGACTGGATGATGGCGCCCGAGAGCGCGTTGATCACGAAGCGCGGCGAGACGCCCGCGAGCCCTTCCTCGGGATTGCGCATGCGCATCTTCTCGACTTCCGACTGCGAGACGCCTTCGACGTCCTCGCCGGCGTACAGCCGCACCTTCTTCTGGTTGTCGGTCTCGCGCTCGTCGCCCTCGGTAAGGCGCGAGAGCACCGCGAACACCGCCGCCACGTGCAGCGCGTGCGGATCGAGGTGCACCTCGCGGAACGCCTGCGTCGAGGAGACGAGCTTGCGATAGATGCGCGCCTCCTCCCGGAAGGACAGCGTATAGGGCACCTGCACGATCACCATGCGGTCGAGCAGCGCCTCGTTCTCGGGCTCCTGCAGGAACTTGCGGAACTCGGCGAGGTTGGTGTGCGCGAGGATCGTTTCATCCAGATGGATGAGCGGGAAGCGCGAAACCTTGACGTTCTTCTCCTGCGTCAGCGTAAGCAGGAGGTACAGGAACTCGCGCTTCACCTTGAGGATCTCGATCATCTCGAGCAGGCCGCGGCTCGCGGCGAACACCGCGCCGGACCAGGACCAGGCACGCGGGTCGCCCTCGTCGCCGAACTCGGAGACTTTGGAGAGATCGACCGAGCCGACCAGGTCGGCGATGTCGGCGGTCGTCGGGTCGTGCGGCGCGTAGGTGCCCACGCCGGCGCGCCCGGCCTCGGAGATGAAGATGCGCTGCACCGGCACCTGCATGAAGTCGCCGCCGAACTCGCTCTGCACGCGCATGGTGCAGTGGGGGCAGAGCTCGCCGCTGATGTCGATGCCGTAGGTGGCGCGGAACTGGCCGCGCATGGTGTGCGGAATGAGGTGCAGCGGCGACTCGTGCACCGGGCAGCCGTGGATGCCGTAGAGCGCGCCGGCCTCGGTGTGGCTGTAGGCTTCCAGCCCGCGCTTGAGCAGGATCACCATGCTCGACTTGCCGCCCGACGGCGGCCCGAGCAGCAGCAGCAGCCGCCGGCCGACCTCGCTGCCGGCGCTCGCGGCCTTGAAATAGTCCGTCACGCGCTCGAGGGTATCGTTGATGCCGAAGAGCTCTTCCTCGAACAGGCCCTCCTTGGTGCGCAGCATGTCCCAGATGTACTGGTGGCTCGAGCGGGCGATGCCGCGCGCATCGGCCGGCACCACGCTCTCGAGGAACTGGGCGAAGGTCCCGGCCCAGTGCGCCGCGCGGTGCTGCTTGCTGAACTCGCTGAGCGAGCGGATGAGGCTGTTACGCTTCTCGTCGTGCTCGTTGATGGCTCGTGCCGGCATGTTCATGGTTCGCGTAACCTCCATTAAGCTCTGATGCTATTAATCACGAACTAGTGCCCGTCCACTATCACTGCAAAGCAAATAACGAACCGTCCAACGGGTCTACAAAAACTTAGTTGACGTAATAAAATGAAAAAGCGACGGGAGGTTTCCCGACAGGAAATGGGGATTCATGCGGCGCAAGAACAGCACCGCCTACTGCGCGTCATGATTCGATGACAGAACCGAAGAACGTTTCATCGGTCATAATCGTTGACGCGCATGCTTAAAGAAATTCTCGGCGTCGCCGACGACCCGCCAGCCAAGCGCCGCTGGTTCCACGACGAGTATTTCGACCTTTTCGTGTGGCAGGCGGGCGGCGAGGTCACGCTGTTCCAGCTTTGCTATGGCGGCGACAAGAGCGAGCGCGCACTGGTCTGGGACAAGGCGCGCGGCTTTTTCCACGACGGTCCCGCATCGCGGGACGTGGTTGCGCTATTCGAGGACGCCGCCGCCGACCTGCCGGCCGATCTGCGCGCCGAGATCCGCGAGAAGGTGCACGAGTTCGCCGGGCGGCAGCTGTCGGTGATTTCGCGCCGCAAGAAGTTCCGCCGGGCTTCGTGGCAGCGCTAGCTTCGCTCTTGTAGTTTTTCGGTTACGGGGAGGGGACGATGAAACCGGAGCTCGTGTGGTTATTGTGGGCCGTGGCGTTGACGTTCTTTCAAATGCTGGTGGCGGTGAGCGGCGCGACGCTCCAGGTGGGCCTGCCGAAGCTAGCCGCCAACCGCGAAGGGCTGGGGCCGTGCACCGGCTGGGCGGGCCGGGCGCAGCGCGCGCACCACAACATGCTCGAGAGCCTGGTGCTGTTTGCAGCCCTGGTTCTGATCGCGGTCGTCGCCGGCAAGACCAATTCCGACACGCTCCTCGGCGCCCAGCTCTTCTTCTGGGCGCGCCTCGCCTACGCCTTCGTCTACTGGGCGGGCATCCCGTGGCTGCGCACCCTGGTCTGGCTGGTCTCGGTGATCGGCCTGCTGCTCATTTTCTTGCAGCTCCTTTAGGCGCGCCGATCGCCACGGGGCGGATCGCCGAGCCCGCGGCGCCCTTGTCGCGCAGCGGCAGGATCAGCGCGCAGGAGGTCCACACGCGGTCGGCGGCGAGCTCGTCGAGCTTCGCGTTCTCGATGAGGTGGATCCCGGCCTGCGAGAGCATGTGGTGGTGCACCGCGAACGGCAGCCCGGGCGGCGTGCCCGGCGCCGGCCCCGCCTTGCCGGCGAGCATGCCGTCGGCCACGGTGTCGACGAACGGCGTGTCGAGCGCGATCGCCACAATGCGCCGCTCGGCGAGCCACTGCGCCGCGTCGAAGGACAGCCCGGGCGCCTTGGTGTAATAGAACTTCTCGGTATCCGGGTCGCGCCAGTGGTCGCCCCAGCCGGTGCGCACCAGCGCCACGTCGCCCGGCAGCACGCCGCGCTGCGCGAGGCCCTGCGCCTTCAGCATGCCCTCGAGGTCCTTCGCCGTGACCAGCTCCCCGTCCTTCATCGCGCCCTTCTTGTAGGCCTTGGCGTCGAACAGCACCGCGCTGGTGATGATCGGCGGCGCTTTGTCGATGCCGAGCCTGACGAGCGGCGAGTCCGGGGTCGGCTTCACGTCCTTCTGCGTGAAACCGCCGTAGTAGACGGCGGTGTCGGCGGGGAAATCGCTCTTGCCGTCCCAGGGCTGCTTGAAGGCGCCGAAATGCCCGAGCGCGTCGATCTGGGTTCCCTGCTGCGCCGGCTGCGCGCCCTGGTTGAAGGTCTCCACGTTGAAGAGGTGCGCCGTGCCGGCGATGCCCGCGCTCGGCTCGGGCTTTAGGTTGTACGCGCCGGCGAACGGCGAGAGCGGCATGGTGTTCGAGCGCAGGTACGAGAGCTCGTAGGGCTTCGCGCCCGGCTGCTGCATGTGCCAGGCACAGCGCATCTGCGTCGCCGGGCCGATCTGGTTCGCCATGCCGCGCTCGTCGCCCGCGGGCCAGGGCGGCGAGGGCACCTTCAGCCGGCGCAGGTTGTCGGGCTCCTGGGCTTGCACGGAGAAAGCCACCAGGAGCAAAAAAAATGGGGTCAGACCCCATTTTCCTTTCACGATGCGTCTCATTTACGGGCTCCGGTTTCCGCCAGATGCGCCAGCGCTTCGCGCCCCCTAACCATGTCTTCCAGGCTGCCGAAGGCCTGCATGTAATGCCCGCGGTAGCCGCTCGCCTCGATCGCGGCGAACATCGCGCCGAAGTCGATCGTGCCTTCTCCGGGCCGCAGGTGCTCCTCGTGCGTGCCGCGGCAGTCGGCGAGGCGAACCTCGCCGCAGCGGCGCATGTCCAGCCCGGCCATGAACGCGTCGATGCTGTTGGGCCGGATGTGGGCATGGTTCACGGTGAAGCTCCAGCCGAGCGCCGGCGAATCGAGGCGCTCGAAGTAATACTGGCATTCCTGCAGGTCGCTGGCTAGGTAATGCATCTCGGCCTGCTCCGGCTCGGGGTTCAGGTTCTCCAGCAGCAGCTTGAGCTTCTTCTTCTCCGCCGCCTTCGCCGCGCGCGCGATGCGCGCCACCGCGGCCTCCATGCGCACGCGCTTGTCGGCTCCGAAGTGGTAGCCGCCGTGCACCACGATCCAGCCTGCGCCGAGCTTCTTGGCGGCGTCCATGTAGGCCGCGAAGTAGGCGTCGGTAGCGCTGGTGACGAAAGGCGAGGTCTCGGCGACGTTCACCGCCGAGAGGGTATGGAGGCCGATCCGGATGTCGTGGGCTTCGAGGTGCCGGCGCGCATTCGCGAGGCGCGGCGAGCCCGTCTCCAGCAGTTCCGGGGTCTGGTCGAGGCAGAGGTCGATGTACCGCACCTTGTGCGCGATCGCCCATGCGACGGCGCGCTCGAGCGGCAGCTTCTGGTTGATGTCTACGCCGATGCGATCAAACAGTCTTGACACGGAAGAACCTCGACCAGAGGGGAACGGTGACGGCGACGAGCGCGCAGGCGAGCAGCACCGCGGCGATCGGGCGCGTGACGAAGATCGCCGGGCTGCCGTGCGATAACGTGAACGACTGGCGCAGCGCATTCTCGAAGATCGGCCCGAGCACCAGGCCGAGGATCATCGGCGCCATGCTCCAGTCGTAGCGCTTCATCAGCCAGCCGAGCACGCCCAGCCCGAGCATCAGCCAGGCATCCTCGATGTTGTTGGCGCGCGAGATCACGCCGGTCACGCAGATGGCGAGGATCGGCGGGTAGATCCAGCTGTAGCGGATGCGCAGCAGGCGCGCGAACAGGCCGGCGAGCGGCAGGTTCATGGCGAGCAGGATCAGGTTGCCGATGAACATGCTGGCGATCACGGCCCAGACCAGCTTGGCGTTGGTGGTGAACATGTCCGGCCCCGGCCGCATGCCGAACATGATGAGCGCGGCGAGCATCACCGCGGTCGTGTTCGACCCCGGCACGCCGAGCGCGAACATCGGCACCATCGCGCCGGCCGAGGCGGCGTTGTTCGCCGATTCCGGCCCGGCCACGCCCTCGATCGCGCCCTTGCCCAGGCGCGCGGGGTCCTTGGCCAGCTTCTTCTCCGCGATGTAGGCGATGAAGGAGGCGATGGTCGCGCCGGCCGCGGGCAGCACGCCGATCACGAAGCCGATGCCGCTGCCGCGCAGGATCGCCATGCGCGCCTGGCGCCACTCCTCGCGGTTCGGCAGCACGCGCCCCACGTTCAGGATCGGGTTCGCCGCGGCCATGCGGCAGCTCGCCAGCACCTCGCCGACGCCGAACAGCGCCACCGCCAGGATGATGAAGTCGACGCCGTCGAGCAGCCACGACTGGCCGAAGTCGAAGCGCGGCACCCCGACCTGCGGGTCGATGCCGATCGTGCCGAGCAGCAGCCCCGCGACGCCGGTGGCGAGCCCCTTCAGCACCGAGCCGCCGACGGCGGCCAGCGCGGTGAGCCCGAGCAGCACGAGCGCGCAGTACTCCGGCGGGCCGAAGGCGAGCGCGATCTTGGAGAGCGGCGGCGCGAGCAGCATCAGCCCGAGCGTGCCGAGCGTGCCGGCGACGAACGAGCCGATCGCCGCGATGCCGAGCGCCACGCCGCCGCGACCCTGCAGCGCCATCTGGTAGCCGTCGAGCGCGGTCATCACCGAGCTTGATTCGCCCGGCACGTTGATCAGCACCGAGGTAAGCGTGCCGCCGTACTGCGCGCCGTAGTAGATGCCGGCGAACATGATGATCGCCCCGGTCGGGCTCGCGCCGTACGTGAGCGGCAGCAGGAGGGCGATCGCGGCGGAGGGGCCGATGCCGGGAAGCACGCCGATCAGCTGCCCGAGCGCCACGCCGAGCAGGCACATCAGGAGGTTGGCCGGCGTCGCGGCGGCGGCGAATCCCTGCGCCAGCTGGGCGAGGAGCTCCACCTAGATACCCAGCGGTCCGACCGGCAGCGGCACGCCGAGCCAGGTCCTGAAGACGAGATAGAGCACCGCGCTCGCCGCGGCCGCGACCAGCATCGAGCGCAGAAGCGGCAGCCGCTCCACCGCCACGAACAACACCAGCATCAGCAGGAAGATGGAGAGCGCGAAGCCGACGAGCGGCACGCCGACGATCGCGGCGGCCAGCGCAGCGAGCACGATGAGCGGCTTGCCGATCGGCTCCTCCGGTTTTGCTGCATGATGAACCACGATATTGGTGGCGCCGATCATGCCCGCCAACGCGACGAGCAAGATGCCGTACCAGAGCGGCATGAAGCCGGAGGCGGGCGCGAATCCGTCCCACAGCGGCATGGTCGCGGCGCGGGCGATCCAAAGCCCGCCGAGCGCGACAAAAAGAAGGGCGAGCGCGAGCTCGCCCCGGACGATCCTCACTTACCCAGCAGCTCGCGGTACAGCTTCTCCTGGTTGGCCAGGAACGCGTCGAAGTCCTTGCCCGTGATCGGCGCGGCCTGCGCCACGTTCTCGCGGAAGTAGGCGGCGAGCGCGGGGGAGGCGGCGACCTTCTTCATCACGCCCTCCCAGTACTGCGCGGCCGCGTCGGGCGCGTCCTTCGGGATCGCGACGCCGCGCCACATCTGGAAGTTGGGCGTGTTGATGCCTTCCTCCTTGAACGTGCGTACCTCGGGCAGCGCGGCGAAGCGGCTGTCGCGCACCACGCCGAGCGCGCGCACCTTCTGGCCCTGGAGCTGCCCCATGAACTCGAGCGGGTTGCCCATCGAGGCCTGCACGTGCCCGCCGAGCAGCGCGGTGAGCGCCTCGCCGCCGCTGTTGAAGCTGACGATGTTGTACTGCACGCCGGTCGCCTTGGAGAGCACGGTCACCGCCATCACGTCGGTGGTGCCGCCCGCCGAAAACGCCATGCTCTTCGCCGGCTTCGATTTCGCGTCCTTCACGAACTCGGTGAGCGTGCGCCACGGCGCGTCGGCGCGCACGAAGAACACGAAGTCGTCGAGCATCAGGTTCATCACCGGCTTCACCTCGGTGAGCGTGCGCGCGCTCGGGTTCATGATCGGCGTGATCTGCGTGGTGCCGTTGATCAGGATCAGCGTGTGCGGGTCGCCCTTGCGGCTCGCCGACACGTAGCCGATGCCCGCCGCGCCGCCGCCGCCGGGCTTGTTCACCAGCGCGACCGGCACCGGCACCAGCTTCTCGTCGACGATGATCTTGTGGATCACGCGCGCCATCAGGTCGGCGCCGCCGCCGACCGCGAACGGGATCACGAACTCGACGTCCTTGGTGGGCTTCCATCCTTGCGCCAGCGCGACGCCGGGCAGCGCGGCCAGCAACAGCAGTCTTGCAAGAAAGCGCATCGATTTCCTCCTCGGGGAAAGACGTTGTTGTGGTGCGCACTATACTCGCGCCCATGGGCATGCTGGTAGAGGGCGTCTGGCGCGACGTTCCGCGCGACACGAAATCCACCGGCGGGGCCTTCGTGCGGCCGGAAAGCGCGTTCCGCGACCGGGTGCGCGAGCCCGAGCCCGGCCGCTACCGGCTCTACGTCGCGAAAAGCTGTCCCTGGGCGCACCGCACGCTCGTGGTGCGCGCGCTGAAAGGCCTGGACCGGGCGATCGCGGTTTCCTATGCCGAGCCCGAAATGGGCGAGAACGGCTGGGTGTTTCCCGAAGGCTTTCTGCACCAGGTCTACGTGAAGGCGAGCCCGCGCTACACCGGCCGCGTGACCGTGCCGGTGCTGTGGGACGAAAAGGAGCGCCGCATCGTCAACAACGAGTCGGCCGAGATCATCCGCATGCTGAACCGGGAGTTCGACGGCCTCGCGCGGCGCCGGCTCGCCGACCTGTACCCAGAAAAACGAAGAAGGGAAATCGATTGGCTCAACGATCGCATCTACCGCACGGTGAACAACGGCGTGTACCGCGCGGGCTTCGCCACCGCCCAGGACAAGTACGAGGAGGCGGTGACGGAACTCTTCCGCACCCTCGACTGGCTGGAAAAGCGCATGCGCAGGCGCAAGTGGCTCTGCGGGAGCGTCTTCACCGAGGCGGACGTGCGGCTCTTTACCACGCTCGTGCGCTTCGACGCGGTGTACTACTCTCACTTCAAATGCAACCTGCGGCGGCTCGTCGACTACCCGAACCTCTGGCGCTGGACGCGCCGCGCGTACGCGCTGCCCGGCGTGGCGAAGACCGTCGACATGGCGCAGATCAAAGCGCATTACTACCGCAGCATGAAGCAGATCAATCCTACGCAAATCGTGCCAAAAGGGCCGCTGCTGGATTTTGGTTCGTCATAAGCCTGGTCCTGCCGCTCGCTGCGGGAGCCACAACCGATCCGGTTGACGGCGTGCTCGCGCCGGGCGAGGCCGGGGTCGGCTTCACCTGGCGCTTCGAGCCCTCGCCGTACCGGGGCTCGGACGTCCATTCCGACCTGCTGCCGCAGTTCCGCTATGAGAGCCGCTATTTCTTCCTGCACTCGGACCGCATCGGGTTGAAGCTCGAGCGCGAGCACTCGCGCTACGAGCTGTTCCTGCGCCGGCGGCTGGAGGGCTTCGCCTCCGATCACGTGCCCGAAAGCATGCTCGGCATGGAGAAGCGCGCCGCTGGCGACGACCTCGGCGTCGCGTTCCGCTTCCGGCTCGGCGCGGGCGCGGTTTACGGCGAAGCGATGCAGAACGTGAGCGAGGAGTCCGACGGCACCGAGCTGCGCCTCGGCTACCGCTACGAGCGCTGGTGGACCGGCCCGTTACGGTGGCGCCCCTATGTGACGCTCTCCTGGCGCGACGCCAAGCTGAACGACTACTACTACGGTGTGCGTCCGGAAGAGGCGACCGCCGACCGGCCCGCGTACTCGCCCGGTTCAGGATTCAATCTCGAGCTCGGCGCGCTCGCCGCGTACCGCCTGACCGAGCGCTGGCAGGTGCTCGCCGGCGCGGGCGTGACGCGCTGGTCGAGCGGCGTGAGCGACAGCCCGGTGGTCGACAACGGCACGCAGTTCTACGGGATGCTCGGCCTCATGTACGGCTTCAAGCCCGACCAGGCGAGCGAGTGGGATCGCCGGCCGCTCATCGCGCGGCTTACCTACGGCCAGTCGACCGACTGCGACTTGTTGCCGATCCTCGGCTGGGGCTGCACCACGGTCAACACGCAGGACGAGACCAGCATCTGGGCGCTCGACGTCGGCCAGGTCCTCGTCAAGCGCGTCAACGACTGGCCGCTCGACATCGCGGGCTTCATCGGCCTGCTCAGGCATCAGGAGCGCGGCCTGCAGGAGGACTTCTGGCAGATCAACGCCTACTTGAAGCCCTACTACTACTTCGGACCGTGGTGGCGCGACTGGCTGCGCACGCGCTTCGGCTTCGGCGCCGGCATCTCGTACGCCAGCCGCATTCCATTCACCGAGCAGCGCGACCAGGCACTGCGCGGGCGCGACACTTCCAAGCTGCTGCTCTATCTCGATCCGACCATCGACATCAACGTCGGCGACGTCTTCCGCAGCCGGCCGCTTCGCGAAACCTACCTCGGCATCGGCGTCTCGCACCGCTCCGGCATCTTCGGCAGCGCGCGGCTCTTCAACAGCGTCGACGGCGGCTCGAACTACATTTACGGCTTCATCGAGACGGGCTTCTAGCGAGCAGCGCGAGCAGCTCTTTGACCGCGGCCGGCTTCACCAGGTAGTGGTCGAAGCCCATGGCGCGGGACAGGCTGCGATCCGCGGGCCGCGTGAACGCGCCAGTGAGCGCGATGAGCAGTGGGCAGCGCCGAGGGTGGCGGCTGCGCAGCCAGCGCGCGAGGTCGTAGCCGCTGATGTCCGGCATCTGCAGATCGAGGATCACCGCGTCGGGCCGGAAAGCGCCCTCGGCGGCGAGCACGTCGGCGCTGCGACAAACGCCTTGAACCTCGTGGCCTTCGGTTTCCAGCAGGGATGTCAGCGCCGACACCGCGTCGCGGTTGTCATCGGCAACCAGCACCTTCATCAGACCCTCCGCTAGGGCCCCCTCGCGCTATGCTCGCGCGCGCCGCCCCTGGCAGCTATCGTGGAATTGCTAATCTGGTGTCGCGCGCGTGCGACGGCTTGTCGGATCGGTCCGACGGCAGATTCGTGGCACTCCGGTAGATAAGCCCCCTTGCGCTGTGACAAAATTCACGCCGCGAATGTAGGGGGAGAAGTGTGAGAAGAGATGCATGGCGCAACGCGCGCGCTCGCGCATTGCGAACGCATTCGCGATCTGATCCTGCACCACAGCGGCGGCTGGGCCGACGCCGACTCGTTGCGCAGGTTCCGCAGCCTGTCCTACTCCGCCGCCTGCGCCGCGGACGACGCGGAATGCGTCGAGCTGATGCGCGTCGCCGACCAGTACGCGGCGGACCTCTTTTCCGCGGTCGGCCATCACAACTGGGCGCGCGGCAAGACCTCGGGTGCCGACGTGCTGCGGCTCTGCATTCTCGGCAAGCTCGACGCGGTCCGCCTCCGGCTCAGCCGCGTGCTGCAGGCCCGGAAGCCCTATCCGAGCGAGGAGTAGCCGCCGTCCACCGGGATCGCGGTCCCGGTAATGAAGTCCGACGCCCGCGAACAAAGAAACACGGCAATCCCTGAAAGGTCTTTCGGCTCGCCCCAGCGGCCCGCGGGCGTGCGCGCGAGCACGCGCTCGTGCAGGCCGGCGATGTCCTTGCGCGCGCGCTGCGTGAGCGCGGTGTCGATCCATCCCGGCAGCACGGCGTTCACCTGGATGTTGTCCTTTGCCCAAGCGCAGGCGAGCGCGCGCGTGAGCTGCACGATGCCGCCCTTGCTCGCGCCGTAGGGCGCAACGAACGCCGCGCCGAAGATCGACATCATCGAGCCGATGTTCACGATCTTGCCGCCGCCGGCGCGCTTCAGGTGCGGGTAGGCGGCCTGCGACGCGACGAAGGCGCTCGTCAGGTTGGTGTCGAGCACGAGCTTCCATTCGTCGAGGCTGTATTCCTCCGGCCGCTTGCGGATGTTGGTGCCGGCGTTGTTCACCAGGATGTCGAGCCGGCCCAGGCGCTGCGCCGCCGCTTCCACCATCGCACGGCAGGCTGTCTCGTCTTTCAGGTCGCCTTCGACCGCAACCGCGCCCGGCAGCGCCGCCAGCGCTTCCTGATTCTTGCCTTGGTCGCGCCCCGCGATCGCGATCTTCGCGCCCGCCGCCGCCAGGCCCTGCGCCATGCCGAGGCCGATGCCGCCGTTGCCGCCGGTCACGAGCGCGGCCTTGCCCTTGAGATCGAACAGGTCCATGCGGCGATTATCTAATACTTGACAAAAGCAAGTATCCCGGCCGACGATGCGTCGCATGATCGCCCGGCTGTGGAGAGGAGTCGCGCGCGACCGCGGCCACGCCGAGGCGTACCTGCGGCATCTGGACGCCAACGTGCTGCCCTCGCTGAAGACGATTGAGGGTCACCGCGGACTGCGCGTGCTGCGGCGCGACGAGGGCGCTCGCGTGGAGTTCCTCGTCATGACGCTCTGGGATTCGATGGACGCGATCCGCCGCTTTGCGGGCGAGCATCCCGAGCGCGCGGTGGTCGAGCCCGAGGCGCGCGCGGCGCTCGCGGAGTACGACGATTTCGTGCGCCACTACGAGGTGGAACGATGAACCGCATCGACGCGATCCGCCGCTTCAACCGCTTCTACACCCGCCGCATCGGCGCCCTGCAGCAGGGCTACATGGGCAGCACCTTCCCGCTGCCCCAGGCGCGCGTGCTCTACGAGATCGGCCAGCGCGGCGAATGCACCGCGAGCGAGCTCGGCGCCGAGCTCGACCTCGACCTCGGCTATCTCAGCCGGCTGCTCCAGGGGATGAAGCGCCAGGGCGTGGTGCAGGGCGAGGCGGCGAGGGAGGACGCGCGCCGCGTGCGGCTCTCGCTCACCGCCAAGGGACGCAAGGCCTACCAGCTGCTCGACAACCGCTCGCGCGAGCTCGTCGCCGGCATGCTCGGCAGGCTCGCGTCGCCCGACCAGGCGCGACTGGTGGGCGCCCTTCAGGCCGTGGAAGCCGTGCTCGACGGGAAGAAGCAGGCTCCGATCACGCTAAGGACGCATCGACCGGGCGACATGGGATGGGTGATCCAGGCGCACGGGCGGCTCTATTTCGAGGAGCGCGGCTGGGACGAGCGCTTCGAGGCGCTGGTCGCGGAGATCGCCGCGGCCTTCGTCCAGAACTTCGACAAGAGCCGCGAACGCTGCTGGATCGCCGAGATGGACGGCGAGCCGGTCGGCTGCGTGTTCGCGGTCGAGGAAAACCGGACCACCGCAAAGCTGCGCCTGCTGCTGGTCGAACCCAAGGTGCGCGGGCGGGGCCTCGGCCGGCGCCTGGTGGAGGAGTGCATCGCGTTCTGTAGAGACAAGGGCTACCGCAAGCTCGTGCTCTGGACGCAGTCGAACCTCACGGCCGCGCGCGCGATCTACGCCAAGACCGGATTCAAGAAGGTCAAAGAGGAAAAGCACGCGAGCTTCGGCACGAAGCTCACCGGCGAGTACTGGGAGCTCAAGCTCTAGGAAGGTTTGTAGCGAACGACCTTGTTGCGCCCTTCCTGCTTGGCCTGGTAGAGCGCGCGGTCGGCGCGCGCGGCGAGCAAGTCGAGCGTGCGCCCGTCCTCGGGGTAGCAGGACACGCCGATGCTGACGGTGGCGTTGATCGACTGGCCGTCGACCGTCAGCGGGCGTGAGGCGATCGCGGCGCGGATGCGCTCGGCGACCTCGAGCGCGCCCTTGGGCGGCGTCTCCGGCAGGAGCACGATGAACTCGTCGCCACCGTAGCGCGCCGGCACGTCGGTCGCCCGCAGCTCGACCTGCACCGCATTCGCAACCTGGCGCAGGAGCCGGTTGCCGGCATCGTGGCCGTGCTTGTCGTTCACGGTCTTGAGGTTGTCGGAATCGAGCATCAGCACGCTGGCCGGGCGGCCGTAGCGCATGGCCTGGCCGAACAGGCGGTTCGCCGCGATGGCGAAGCCGCGCGTGTTGAAGAGCCCGGTGAGGTCGTCGGTCTCCGAGAGCAGCTTCGCCTGCTGCAGGCCGTAGCGGATGTCGGCGGAGAACATGGTGGTGATGTAGGCGACGAGCAGCACGGGCGCGAGCTGCGCCGCGAACCCGGCGGCGAAGCGCAGCGAAAGCATCTCGTCGACGCTGGTGCTGCCGAGCAGGATGTAGCACGCGGCGATCAGGCCGACGTTGGCGAGCGTCGCGAACTTGCCGAGCGTCAGCGACGAGGTGATCACCGGCAGCAGGAACAGGTTGACCAGCGGGCTCGCCAGGCGCTCGGTGTACCACAGCACCCAGGTAATGAAGGCGATCATGCCGACCGTCTCAATCGCGATCTTCCAGCGCGTCTCGCGCTTGTAGAAGTTCGCGTAGCGAAAGCTCATCACCATCGCGGCGTAGAAGAACAGGCCGGCCGAGACCGCGGCGTGGGCCTCGGCATCGCCGCGCTCTCCGCCGAATACCAGGTAGAGCAGGACGAGGATCAGCAGCAGCCAGTGGATCTCCGCGACGGTGCGCGAGATGCCCCGCAGCTCTTCCTGCTCGATCGAGACCATTGCTCGCCGTTCTTCTTGTGCCACCTACGGCTCTCCCTAAACCCTGCGTGTATTATGCGGCGGCATGGAATTCTCCGCCAAAGGCCTGCGCGTCCTGGTGACCGCGGGCGCGGCCGGCATCGGCCGCGTGATCGCGCGGACCTTCGCCGAGCACGGGGCGCGCGTGCACATCTGCGACGTCGACGAGAAAGCGCTCGCCAGCACCAAGAAGCAGCTTCCGGCGGTCAGCCAGACCGTGGCCGACGTCGCGCGGCTGGACGACGTCGATCGGCTGTTCGAGGACGTGAAGAAGCAGCTTCATGGGCTCGATGTGCTGGTCAACAACGCCGGTATAGCGGGACCGACCGCGAAGGTCGAGGACATCCGCCCGGAAGACTGGGATCGCTGCATCGCGATCGACCTGAACGGGATGTTCTACGTCACGCGCAAGGCGATGCCGCTCATCAAGGAGGCCGGCGGCGGCAGCATCATCAACCTCTCGTCGATTGCCGGGCGCTTCGGCTTTCCGATGCGCACGCCCTATTCGGCCGCCAAGTGGGCGGTCGTCGGCTTTACCCAGAGCCTCGCCGCCGAGGCCGGTCCGGACAAGGTGCGCGTCAACTGCATCCAGCCCGGCATCGTCGAGGGCGAGCGCATCGACCGGGTGATCGAGGCGAAGGCGAAAAGCCTCGGCATCTCACAGGACGAAGTGCGCAACCGCATGCTCGCCGGCACAAGTCTCAACACGACCGTGACCGCGCAAGACATCGCCAACATGGCGCTTTTCCTCGCCACTGCTCCCGGCCGCCACATCTCCGGGCAGGACATCGCGGTTTGCGGCGGCTCGCGCTACCTGGTCTAGAAGCGCGCCGCGTTCGATCGGACGAACACCCGCAGGCGCTCGAGGAACAATTCCACCACGGGCGTCAGCGTGCGGTTCTTCACCGTCACGATGGCGACCGGAAAAGTGTGCGGCGGCAGCCTGACGGGCAACTCCTTCAGGCCCACGCCTCCCGCGCTCACGTGCAGCAGCGATCGTGGCATGCACGTGAGGAAACCGCCGTCCACCAGCAAGTGCGCGCGCAGCTGCACCGAGAATGTCATCACGCGTAACTTGGGAGCCGGGAGCGCGTTCTCGCGGAAAGCCTGCTCAAGGAGGATGGTGGTCAGCGTCTCGCGCGGGGTGACCACCCACGGCTCGTCGACGAGATCCGCGAGCTCGATCCTGCGCCGCCGGGCCCAGCGGCTGTTCGCACCGGCCGCGATCACCGCCGGGTCGTCGAACAGGATCTCCACGTTGAATTCATCACCGAATTGCGGCACGTGCACCCGGGTGAGCGCGATATCGAGCTTACGGGCGTGGAGCTCCGGCAGCTCCCCGCTGGGAATGGGCAGATGGTCGATCCGCAGCGCGATACCCGGATGCTCGACGCAGAATGCGCGCACCATGCTCGACAGCAGTTCTGAAAACGACTCCGGCCAGCCGATGCGCACCTCGCCTGCGCTCGGATCGGCGAGAAACGAGATATCGCGCAGACCCTGCTTCAGCTCGTCGAGCGCCGCCAGCCCCCGCTTGAGCAAGGCGTTTCCGTAGATCGTCGGCGCGACGCCTTGCGGGCCGCGATCGAGCAGCCGGACCCGGAATGCGCTTTCGAGCGACGCGACGATTTCCGACACCGCGGGCTGAGTCACGCCGAGGTGGGCCGCCGCCTTCGCCATGCTGCCGTACTCCACAACGGCGGAGAACACTTCCAGGTCGCGGAAGCGCACTCGCCGACCGACCGTCGTCATCGCCATAGGCATAGCTTATATGGGTAGTGGCAAGTAGGCTCTTCCGCTTATAAGGGCGGCGGCCTACGATGAACCCGCCATGAGAGTCCTCGCCTTGCTCCTGTGTACCGCCTGTGCGGGCGCGGCGGCGCAGGACAAGTTTCCTTCGCGGCCGATCACGCTGGTCTCGCCGTTCCAGCCCGGCGGCAGCACCGACGTGATTCCCCGCGCCGTCGCTCCCGTCATCTCGGAAAGTCTGCGTACCGCGGTACTCGTCGAAAACCGCCCGGGGGCGACCGGCGCCATCGGGGCGGCGCACGTGGCCAGGGCGAAGCCCGACGGTCACACGCTGCTCGTGGTGTCCACGCCGGTCGTGGCAATCAACCAGTGGGTCTACAAGAGCCTGCCCTACAACCCGGAGACCGACTTCATTCCGGTCATCACCGTCGCGACGGCACCCAATCTGCTCGCCGTGCATCCCGGCGTTCCCGTGAGTAACCTCGCCGAGCTGATCGCGCTGGCCAAGGCAAAGCCGCTGAGCTTCGCCTCGGCCGGACACGGCAGCCCCCAGCACCTTTGCGGCGAGCTGCTGAAGGTCGCCGCTGGTATCGATCTGGTTCACGTTCCGTACAAGGGCGCCGCGCCGGCGCAGCAGGATGTGGTGGCCGGGCAGGTGCCGCTGATCTGCAGTTCGCTGTCGGTTACGCTGGCGCAGGTCCGAGCCGGCCGCCTGCGCGCCATCGCGCTTGCCACGAAGAACCGCCATCCACAAGTGCCGGATATTCCCACTGCGCACGAGGCGGGCTTGCCGGGATTCGAGTTCGACGTGTGGTTCGGCCTGGTCGCGCCCGCGGCGACGCCGTCGGCGATCGTGGATCGCCTGAACGTCGAATTCGGGCGCGCGCTGCGCACGCCGGCCGTCGCCGCTCAGCTCCAGGGCCTCGGCCTGACGATCGTGGCCGACTCCCCGCGCGAGTTCGCCGCCCTGATCGCCGCCGAATCGGCAAAATGGCGCCGCATCGTCGAGCGCGCCGGCGTGAAGGCGGAATAGCTACCGCACGCGCGCCATCGCGTAGCCGTCGACGTACGCGCCGTCGCGGAAAGCGTACTTGCGGTACGTGCCCTCGATCTGGAAATCGAACTTCTTGTAGAGCTGGAGCGCGGGCTCGTTGTCGATATAGACGGAAAGCTCCAGGCGCGAGATGTTGAGCCACTTGTCGGCGATCTCGATCAGGTGCTTCATGAGCGCCGTGCCAATGCCGCGCGAGTGCCACTTGTCGTGCACCGCCATGCCGATCGACGCCGCGTGCTTGCGGCGCGGATAGCCGGGATTCAGGTTGAGCGCGGCGTGCCCGACGATCTCGCCCTGGACGCAGGCGACGAGCCCGTAGATCTGGTCGCCCGCCTCACCGAGGCGCTTCCTCCACAACTCTTCGGACGGGAAGGGGAGCTGCATCGTGCCCCAGATGGCGCGCGGCTGCGCGTAGACCTGCTGCACGCCCTTGTAGTCCCCCGGCTCGACGCGCCGGATCTCGATTTCCATCGTTAGAATCGGATCATGGCAGCAGCCCAAGGCAAAGTCATCATCACCTGCGCGGTCACCGGCTCGATCCACACGCCGAGCATGTCGCCGCACCTGCCGGTGACGCCGGCGGAAGTCGCAAGGGGGGCGATCGGCGCCGCGGAGGCCGGCGCCGCGATCGTGCACCTGCACGCGCGCAATCCGAAGGACGGCAGCCCGTCGCAGGATCCGGCGCTGTTCCACGAGTTCCTGCCGCAGATCGCGGTGGCGAGCGACGTGGTCATCAACCTCACCACTGGCGGCGCGGCGACCATGACGACCGAGGAGCGCCTGCAGCCCGCGCTGCAGCTCAAGCCCGAGGTCGCCTCGCTCAACATGGGCTCGATGAACTTCGGCCTGTACGAGATGCTCGGGCGCTACAAGGACTTCAAGTACGACTGGGAGAAGCCCTACCTGGCAGGGTCGGATGACCGCATCTTCAAAAACACCTTCAAGGACATCGCCTACATCCTGCAGTCGTGCAGCGAGAACGGCACGCGCTTCGAGATCGAGTGCTACGACATCGGCCACCTGTACACCGCGGCGCACTTCGTGGACCGGGGGCTGATCAAGCCGCCGATGCTCATCCAGTCGGTGTTCGGCATCCGCGGCGGCATCGGCCCGCACCCCGAGGACGTGCTGCACATGAAGCGCACCGCCGACCGCCTGTTCGGCGACGCCTACTACTGGTCGGTGCTCGGCGCGGGCCGCAACCAGATGTTCATCGCCGCGATGTCGGCGGTCATGGGGGGCAATGTCCGGGTGGGCCTGGAGGACAGCCTGTGGCTCGGCCGCGGCCAGCTCGCGAAATCCAACGCCGAGCAGGTGACGAAGGCGAAGCGCGTCCTGGAGGAGCTGGGATTGAGTGTGGCCACTCCGAACGACGCGCGCGAGATGCTCAAATTGAAAGGAGGAAGGAATGTCGCTTTCTAGGGTTCTGATTGCCGTGGGGCTATTGCTGGGCGCCACACTGGCTCACCCTCAAGACTGGCCCAATAAACCCGTCAAGTTCGTCTCGCCCTATCCGCCCGGCGGCTCGGTCGATCCGCTCGCGCGCATGCTCGGCGCGAAGCTCGGCGAGTCGCTCAAGCAGAACTTCATCGTCGAGAACCGCACCGGCGCCTCGGGCGTGATCGGCACCGACTACGTCGCGAAGAGCGCGCCCGACGGCTATACGTTCGTGTTCATCTTCGACACGCACGCGGTGCACCAGGCGCTCAATCCCAAGCTGCCGTTCGACCCGCTGAAGGATTTCGCCCCGGTGATGATCGTCGGCACCGCGCCGATGGCGATCACCACCGGCGCGCAGCAGCCGTACAAGAACTTCCAGGACGTGCTCGCCAAGGCGAAATCGGGTGGCGTATCGCTCGGCAACGTCGGCAACGGCTCGCTCGCGCACTTGACCACCATCGTGCTGAACCAGGCCGCCGGGACGAAGTTCGAGCCGGTCGCCTACAAGGGCGGCGGGCCGCTCTCGACCGACCTGATCGGCGGCCACGTGGAGCTCGCGATGGCCTCTACCGCCGCGCAGGCCCAGCACGTGCGGGGCGGAAAGATGCGCGCCCTCGTGCTCACCGGCGACAAGCGCTCGCACACCATGCCTGACGTGCCGACGCTGAAGGAGCTGGGCATCGACGTCGTGGCGCACGCTTGGTGGGGCATCCTCGCGCCCGCCGGCACGCCCAAGCCAATCGTCGACAAGTTCCACGCCGAGCTGGTGAAGGCGATCAAGCTGCCCGACGTCAACAAGATGCTCACCGAGACCCAGGGCATGGACGTGGTCGCGCTCAGCCCCGACGCCACGCAGAAGTGGATCGCCGACAACATGGCGCGCTGGGGCAAGGTCGTCAAGGACAACAACATCAAGGCTGAATGAAGCTGGCGATCCTCGACGACTACCAGCGCGTTGCGCTGGAGTGCGCGGATTGGAAATCGCTGAAGGGCGTCGAGCTCCGGGCTTTTCATGAAGCATTCACCGGACTCGACCACGCCGCCAAGGAGCTGAAACCCTTCGACGTCATTTGCCTGATGCGCGAGCGCACGCCGTTTCCGCGCGCACTCGTCGACAAGCTCCCCAACCTGAAGTTCGTGAGCCTCACCGGTGCGCGCTCGCCGAGCCTCGACACGCAGGCGCTGAAGCAGCGCGGCATCCCGGTGAGCAATACACGCTCCGCCGGTGGCGGACTCTCCACCGTCGAGCTGACGTGGGGCCTGATCATCGCCGGCGCGCGCAACCTCGCGCAGGGCGAGCGCAACATGCGCGCCGGGCGCTGGCATGAAGCGCTGTCTCCCGGTTTTTCCTTGGGCGGAAAACGCCTCGGGGTCATCGGCCTGGGCAATATCGGTGCCCGCGTAGCGGCGATCGGCAAGGCGTTCGGCATGGAGTGCGCCGCTTGGAGCCAGAACCTCACCCGGGAAAAGGCCGACGCCGCCGGCGTCGCGCTGGTTTCGAAAGAGCAACTCTTCTCGCAGTCCGACGTGGTGACCATCCATCTGGTCCTAGGCGAGCGCACGCGCGGGCTCGTGGGCGCGGCCGACCTCGCACGCATGAAGCCCGGCGCGCTGCTCGTGAACACTTCGCGCGGGCCGATAGTGGTGGAGAAGGATCTCATCAACGCGCTGAAGGCGGGGGAATTGCTCGCAGCCCTCGATGTCTACGAGCGCGAGCCGCTGCCGGCGGACCATCCGCTGCGCAAGATGGAGAACGTCACCCTGTCCCCACACCTCGGCTACGTTCACGCGGACAACTACCGCATTTTCTACGGCGACACGGTCGAGAACGTGGCCGCCTGGCTGGCCGGAAAGCCGATTCGCGTCATCAACGCGTGATTTGATTTCATCCTGGCGAACCGCTTGAACCTCCGGTGCCGCGGCTGGTCAAGCTTCTAAAGGAGGAAGTTCATGGATCGAAACGCCGTCCGCAAGCAGGTGCACGCAGCGCTGGAACGCGAAGGCCGCATCCACCTCCACCGCCACCCTGTGAAGATCGACTCCGCGGACGGCACGGTCACCCTGGAAGGGGAAGTCGGCGACGTCGCGGCGAAGAAGCTCGCGCTCGAGCTGGCGGGCGCGGTGCGCGGGGTGCGCACCGTGGTCGACCGGCTGCGCGTCGCGCCGGCCGAGCGCCGCGGCGACGGCGCGATCCGCGACTCGGCCGCGCGCCTGCTGCTCGAGGCGCCCGAGCTCAAGGGCTGCAGCTTCAACATGAAGACCAACGAAAAGATGGTGGTGCTGCGCCGGGTCGGCCAGGACGCGGCCGGCGACATCGAGATCTCGGTGACTGACGGCGTGATCCTGCTCGAGGGCAACGTCATCAGCCAGTCGCACCTGCGCTTCGCCGGCGCGATCGCCTGGTGGACCCCCGGCCGGCGCGACGTGATCAACGCGCTCGAGGTGCGGCCGGCGTACGAGGACCGCGACGACGAAGTCGCGGAGGTGATGCGCCTCGTGCTGGAGGCCGACCCCGAGCTCGACTCCGACCTGATCCGGACCAATTGCAGCAACAAGGTCGTGACCCTGGAAGGCAACGTGCCGAACGAGCAGCAGAAGCGCCGTGCCGAGCTCGATGCGTGGTCGCTGTTCGCGATCAAGGGCGTGGTCAACCGGCTCCAAGTCAGCCGCTAGCAGGGTAGGATCTTGGTCATGCTGGTCGGCGCGCATTCGATCATCTACAGCGCCCCGACTGCCAAGCGATGACCAGATGCCTCGCAGCGTTGGCGCTCCTCGCAGGTTGCGCCGGCCCTGCGCAGCAGGACGCTGGCCTCGGCGGGACCTCCTGGCAGCTGGTGAAATTCCAGGGCGGCGATGGCACCGTCCTGCGGCCCGACGACAAATCAAAATACACGCTGGCATTCGGCGCCGACGGCAGGCTCAGCGCACGCATCGACTGCAACCGCGGCAGCGGAGGCTGGAAATCCGCACGCAAGGGGCAACTCGAGCTCGGGCCGATGGCGATCACCCGCGCGATGTGCCCGCCCGGCTCGCTGCACGACCACCTGGTCAAGCAGCTGCCGTTCGTCCGCTCATACATCACCAAGGAAGGTCATCTCTTCCTGTCGCTCATGGCGGACGGCGGGATCTATGAATTCGA
>Ga0075420_100001020_pt1 | contig 23247 bp, 17 predicted proteins | sample SoiMetdeltSBSDD4_FD_75296 | JGI IMG/M metagenome (GOLD analysis project Ga0075420, IMG submission 75296) | Bulk soil microbial communities from a Populus tree surrounding site in Tennessee, USA - Soil MetaG P. deltoides SBSDD4 | ecosystem: Environmental > Terrestrial > Soil > Tree plantation...
GACCAGCTTCAGCGTCGGGAACTGCTCGAAGATGCCGCGCACGATCAGCCGCGCCAGCGCCAGGCAGTTGTCCTGCGGGCGGCCGACGCTCGACGACAGGCGATAATCGCTCATCGCCTCCTCGCCGTAGCCGACCGGCGGCGGATGGATCACCACCGGCACGTCGAGGTCGGTGCAGAGCTGGAAGAACGGTCGCGCCTCATCGGCGTCGGGATAGGCGTGCTGGTGGCTGGCGCGGATCATCACGCCCTTCATGCCGTCGACCTTGATCGCGCGCTCGAGCTCCTTGAGGTAGTCGTCGCGTCCGTTCGGGATCGAGCAGGCGAGCGCGTAGATCTTGCCGGCATGCGCGTGCTGCTGCTCGGCGAGGAATTTGTTGATCTCGCGATGGTCGACGAGGATGCGGTCGAGGTCGGCGTGACGAAGATAGGGCGTGTGGTTGCTGATGACGGTGGCGTCGACGCCATGCCGGTCCTGCGCCGCCAGCACATTCTCGATCGTCATCGGGCATTTGCCCTGCCAGGCGGGCGCGGCCTGTTGCTTCGGCGGATAGACGTGGGTGTGGAAGTCGATGATCAAGGGTTTCCTCCAAGGCGTCCCGGCTCGGCGCGTCCGTCACCGGGCCGGTCAGCCGCAGGATAGGTCGGTTGGCGCCTCGTGAACAATGCAATGCGAAATCCTGAGGGGACTGACAGCTAAAATCTTCTGTGGCATTGTTGAATGGGCTGCCTTTTTGATTGGGAAATATGCCTTTTTCACTGCGTGAGTTTGTCTCGACGTTGCGTCATGCACTCGTCGCGCGGCGAGGGTGGATAGCCGCGACGGTTGTCGTCGCCGCGGTGTCGTTCTTCGCGGGCGCACATAACTTTCGACATCACAACTGGCCGTTCGGTCGCGGCTACTATGCCGACATTCGGGAGGCTGTTGGTCTGCCGCCGTTCAACGATGGCCGGCGAGAACAGGGGCGTGAACGTCGAGCGGGCATGAGCCAGGTGCGGTCGCTCGCGGACGGCACACAGGAGTTTGACGTCGGCACGGCGCTGTACCGGTTGAAGGCGCGGCTATATCCGGGATTTCCAGAGGGCTATGTCGCATCGCTCGGGTACAACGATGGCGTTTTCAGTTTCCTGCATTTTGCGCGCAGTGGCGCGATTTCGCGCAATTCGCTTCACGCGGAGAACAGCAGCCTCGCCACGCGGCAGATCGGGATCGTCGAGAGCGTCAGCCTCGGCACCGATCTCTTCATTGCGCCGGATACCAACAAAATCTACGTGTCCTACGTGGCCATAGCCAACGCCTGTGCGTCACTGAAGCTCGATGAGATCGTTATTCCTGATATTGGCGCGATCCAGCAGCGGCCGTTGTTTGAGACCAACTGCGTGTCGCCTTATGGCACGGACCATGCGGGCGGTCGCATTCAGCAGGATTCATCTGGCCGGATGTTCCTCACCGTTGGCGATTTCCGGCGGACGGATTTGGCGACTGACGAGAACTCAAGCTTCGGCAAGATTCTGGTTGGCAGGCCCGGAGGGCAGTTCTCGACCTATTCGCGTGGGCACCGTAATCCTCAAGGATTGCTTTGGGATACGAGCACGCAAACGTTGCTCCAGACCGAGCACGGTCCGTACGGGGGAGACGAGATCAACATCATCCGCGAGGGCCAGCACTACGGCTGGCCGCATGAAACATATGGCACGCGCGCTGAACGCTTGGCGGACATTGGCGTCGGCGCGTACGGTCGCCACGACAAGTATACGAAACCAATTTTTTCCTACACGCCGAGCATCGGAATTGCGCAGATCCGCAAAGTGCCTGCTGACAGTTTTGAATTCCCAAATTGGGTCGGCAGCTACCTTGTTGCCGGCATGGCCCCACGTTCGCTTTCCTTGATGCGTGTCGTGCTCGTGCAGGAGCGCGTCGTCATGAGCGAAGCGATGAGACTCGGACGGATACGCGACTTCACGATCGCGCCGACGGGCATGATTGTCGCGAGCAGGAACGATGGACTCTTGATCGTGCGCCGTGACCAAGAAAAGAACGACTGATCTTCGCCGGTCAGCGCGGTATCTGCGTCGCCTTCCAGCCCTCGGGCGCGATGCCGACGATGGTGTCGTTCTCGACGCGCCCGCGATAGACGCGCGGCCCGACGCCCATGTCGATGGCGAAGCTGATCTCGGTACCGTTGAGCCGCCCGTCGCGGATCTGCGTGGTGTGTGCCTCGACCACCTTCGGCAGCGTGCGGCGTTCGACATGCGCGGCGGCTTTGAAGTTCTGGAACGCCTGGTCGATGTCGAGGGCGAAATCGCCGTCCTCGCTGTTGACCTGCCAGCGGCCGGCGACCTTGGCCGGGATCGTCCACACGAACAGCACGCGTCCGCGCATGTTTTCGGTCGCGTCCGGCCACCAGTCGTCGCCCATGTGGAAGGCGTGGGTGACGAGCCGCGCGCCGGGCCGCATCTGCTCCAGCAGGCGCGGGCGCACGTCGAGGTTCACCAGCGGCAGCAGATAGGTCGTCACCACGTCGGCCTTGCTGACGTCGGTGTCGAACAGGTCCTTCACCTCGAAGGTCGCGCGATCGGTGACGCCGGCCTTGGCGGCGTTGGCGAGGGCTTCCTTGACGCGCTGTGGGTTGAGATCGACGCCGAAGCCGCGCGCGCCGCGCTGCGCCGCGGTGACGACGATGCGGCCGTCGCCGGAGCCGAGATCGATAAGGTATTCGCCGGACTTGAGCTTCGCCATGTCCAGCATGCGCTCGACCACGTCCTGCGGCGTCGGCACGTAGGGGGTCTCGCGCTCGAAGAGAATGTCGTCTTCGGCGACTGCACAACCGAGCCAGAGGATAACCGCGGCCGCGCCGAGAACGGCGCGGGAGATCGACGCAACGAACGGCATGAACAGGTCACTCCGGGTAATAACAACGGAACGCGTCTGGCTAGCATACTCTTGTCGCCCAAAATCCGGCGATTGCAAAGGCGAGGCAGTCCTGTTTGGATCGGATGGCCGGCGGCCAGCCGGCGCCGGGGATACGCACGCGGATGAACCTGCCCGTCAATAAATTCGGTATCGGCCAGCCGGTGCGCCGGGTCGAGGACCGGCGCTTCATCACCGGGAGCGGCAACTTCGTCGACGACATCACCCTGCCGCGCCAGTGCTACGGCGTGGTGTTGATGTCGACCCATGCGCATGCGCGGATCGCCGGCATCGACACGTCGAAGGCTGCCGCCGCGCCGGGTGTGCTCTGCGTGCTCACCGGCAAGGATGCCGCCGCTGACGGGATCGGCCGGCTGATGGTGCCGATGCCGGAGGATATGGGCGGGCCGAAGGGCTATCGCGCGCGGCGGCCGCTGTTGGCGGCCGACAAGGTGCGCGCGGTCGGCGATCGCGTCGCGTTCGTTGTCGCCGAGACTCTGCAGCAGGCGCAGGAAGCAGCCGAGCTGGTGGCGGTGGAGTACGAGCCCTTGCCGTCGGTGACCTCGGTGGAGGAGGCGGTCAAGCCGGGCGCGCCGGCGGTCTGGGATGACAACCCGGGCAATGTCTCGTTCACGCTTGCCTTCGGCAACAAGGACGCGACCGACGCCGCCTTTGCCAATGCCCGCCACACCGTCGCGCTGCGGCTTGAAAGCAACCGGCTCAGCGCCAATGCGATCGAGCCGCGTGCCGCCATCGGCGACTATAATGGCGCGGACGACGCCTACACGCTCTATGCGACCTCGCAGAATCCGCACGGCAACCGCACACAGCTTGCCACCCACGTCTTGAATATCCCGGAGACCCGGCTGCGCGTGATCGCGCCGGATGTCGGCGGCGGCTTCGGCATGAAGAGCGGCGCCTATCCGGAAGATGGGCTGGTGTTGTGGGCCTCGCGTCGTGTCGGACGGCCGGTGAAATGGACATCGACCCGTTCGGACGCGCTGCTCGGAGACACTCACGGCCGCGACCAGGTGGTGCGCGGCGAGCTTGCGTTCGACGAACGCGGCAAGATTCTCGGACTTCGCGTCAATTCGATGCACGCGGTCGGCTCGCACAATTTCAACTCGACGATGGTGAACATCTTTTTCACCGTGAAGCTCGCGCCCGGTGTTTACGACGTGCCGGCACTGCATGCGGTGGGGAAGGCCGTCTACACCAATACCGGGCCGGTGCATCCTTATCGCGGCGCCGGACGACCGGAGGCGACCTATCTGATCGAGCGTCTGATCGACCGCGCGGCGACCGTGGCCGGCATCGATCCGATCGAGATCAGGCGGCGCAATTTCATCGCGCCGTCGCAGATGCCGCACAAGACCGGGACCAACACGATCTACGACAGCGGCAATTTTGCGCACGTGATGGACGAATGCCTCAAGCTCGCCGATTGGGATGGCTTTGCCAAACGCGCCGCTGTCTCGAAAAAGGACGGCAAGCTGCGCGGCCGTGGCATCTGCTATTTCCTGGAGGAGGCCTCCGCCTTCAACGAGCGCATGGAGCTCCGCTTTGATCCGAGCGGCATGGTGACCATTGTCGCCGGTACTCATTCGCACGGCCAGGGCCACGCCACGGTCTATGCGCAAATGGTGTCGGAATGGCTGGGCCTGCCATTCGAGAGCATCCGCCTGGTGCAGGGCGATACCAACGCGGTGCCGTTCGGCCGCGGCACCTATGCCTCGCGCAGCATGCATGTCGGCGGCAACGCGCTCAAGCGGGCCGCCGACACCATCATCGACAAGGCGAAGCCGATGGCGGCGCACCTGATGGAAGCGTCGGCCAGCGATATCGAGTTCAAGGACGGGCGTTTTTCGATCGTCGGCACCGATCGCTCGATGGCGCTCCCCGACGTCGCCAAGGCGTTCTACCGGCCGGCGCATCTGCCGCCGCAGTTCGAGGTCGGGCTCGAGGCTTCGGGCTCGTTCTCGAGCGAGCCGCCGAATTATCCGAACGGCTGCCACGTGTGCGAGGTCGAGGTCGATTCCGAGAGCGGCGCGGTCGCGGTGGTGCGCTATCACGCGGTCGACGACGTCGGCCGCATCATGAACCACCTGCTGTGCGAAGGTCAGATCCACGGCGGCGTCGCGCAGGGCGTTGGGCAGGCGCTGATGGAGGCCGTGCTCTATGACGACAGCGGCCAGCTCGTCACCGGCAGCTTCCAGGATTACTGCATGCCGCGCGCGGCTGACTTCCCGGAGATCGTGTCGGAGCTGACCGAGGTGCCGTCGACGACCAATCCGCTCGGCGTCAAGGCGGCGGGTGAGGCCGGCTGCACCGGTGCGCCACCGGCGGTGATCGGCGCGATCCTCGACGCGCTGCGCCCGCTCGGCGTCGAGCATATCGACATGCCGGCGACCCCGAGCCGGGTGTGGTCGGCGATCCAGCGCGCACGGGCGAGTGCGAAGTAGTTTGTAGAAATCGAACCCGCTCTGACTTGGTTGCTGCCGCTTGTTCCGCTCGTTGGTTCGATCGGCAATGGCGCCGCGCGTTTCCCCTCCCCCCGCGAAGCGGCGGGGAGGGGTCAGGGGTGGGGGGTGATTCCGTGAATCACTGACCTATCGATGATGCCGCGCCGGCCCCCCCTCCCCGCCATTCGCTGCGCGAACGGGGGGAGGGGAGCGGAGAGAATGCCGCCGCAGAAAGAAGAGGCGGAGAGCTGATCACGGGCGACAAAATGCAAAGTGACTGAGTCACACCGACATCACCATTCGACCGCGCGTGCCCGTCCCGCTATGACGTGCGGATGGAGCTTCGCAACAACAGCATCGCCGTCGTCGGCGCGGGACCGGCCGGACTGATCGCGGCCGAGGTGGCGGCGCAGGGCGGCGCGCGCGTCACCGTGTTCGACCGGATGCCGGCGGCCGGACGCAAATTCCTGCTCGCCGGCCGGGGCGGGCTCAATCTCACCCATTCGGAACCACTCGATGCGTTCCTGGCGCGTTATGGCGCGGCGACGCCGCATCTGCGCGCGGCGATCGAGGCGTTCCCGCCCGAGAAGCTGCGCGCCTGGTGCGAGGCGCTGGGGCAGGAGACGTTCGTCGGCTCCAGCGGGCGGGTGTTTCCCCGCAGCCTGAAGGCGTCGCCGCTGTTGCGCGCCTGGATCAGGCGGCTCGACGCGGCCGGCGTGGTGTTCAGGCCGCGCCATCGCTGGACCGGCTGGGGTGACGACGGCGCGCTGACATTCGAGACACCATCCGGCGTCGTGACGGAGCGCGCGGACGCGACGGTGCTGGCGCTTGGTGGCGCAAGCTGGCCACGCCTCGGCTCCGACGGAAGCTGGGCCGGGATCATGGCGCATGCCGGCATCGGCATCGTGCCGCTGCGGCCGGCGAACGCGGGCGTGCGCGTGGACTGGTCGGCGGTGTTCCGCGATCGTTTCGAAGGTGAGCCGCTCAAGCGCATCGCGCTGTCGCTGGCGGGCCGCAGCGTGCGCGGCGAGGCGCTGGTCACGCGCACCGGCCTCGAAGGCGGCGGCATCTATGCGCTGTCGACGCCGATCCGCGATGCGCTCGACGCTGCGGGCGAGGCGACCCTGTCCATCGATCTGCGCCCCGACCTCACGGCGGCGGCGTTGACCGCCAAGCTCGGCGCGCCGCGCGGCAAGCAATCGCTGTCGAACTTCCTGCGCAAGGCCGCGAACCTCGCGCCGGTCGCGATCGGCCTGCTGCATGAAGCGCAGTCCGGAGGCGCGCCGCTTGCGACGCTGTCAGCGGATGTGCTCGCCGCGCTCATCAAGGCGGTGCCGGTGCGGCTCTCAGGCGTCGCGGACATAGCCAAGGCGATCTCGACCGCCGGCGGCGTCGCATTCGACGCGATCGATGCGCAGTTCATGCTGCGCAAGCAGCCCGGCACGTTCGTCGCCGGCGAGATGCTCGACTGGGAGGCGCCAACCGGCGGCTATCTGCTGCAGGCATGCTTCGCCACCGGCGTGGCCGCCGGGCAGGGCGCGCTGGCGTGGTCGAAGCCTCACGCCAATTGACGGCTTCCGCTCGTCCCCGCGAAGGCGGGAACCCAGACCAGCGCAAAGATTCCTGGATTCCCGCTTGCGCGGGAATGAGCGGAGGATAGAGCCGTTTTCTGGCTTAGTTACCGCCGGCCCGAGCCGTTCACCGGCCCGCCACCGCCGTCCTTGAAGAAGCGGTCCTCGATCTCCGAGTGGATGCGGTGCATCCATTTCTCGGCGCGGGCGGCGCGCTCCTGGTAGTGGCGGATATCGCCCTCGAGCTGGGCAACGCGGTCTTCGGCTTCGCGCAGCTTCAGCGAGAGCTTGTGCGCGATGTCCATCGCGCGCTCGCAGTTCTGCTTGGCCACGTCGACGGCATCCTGAAGCATCGACACGATCGCCTGGCCGGAACGGTCGAGCGGATCGCCGTCATTTTGCCGTTGCTGCTGTTCGCGCGGCGACGGCGCGAACGGAATGACCTTCTCGGGGGCGCGCTGGTTCATGGCAGCGGACTTCTGATTGGGATTGGTGATGATCCCTCAATCGATAGCGAGCGGCGACTGCAAAGGAAAGATGACACGCAACAAATGTCCGGCCTGTGGCCCGCCCGCAACGGCGGCAGCATCCGATGCGCGAATCATTCCGGTGCGGTCCCAGTATATCCTTCGGGAGACTGGTTGCCTGTGGCATCCGGTTGCCGATTTTCCAATGGAACGACACGCAATAGTTGATAGGCTAAGCACCAAGGCCGGTGCCATTGCGCAAGAACAAGGACCGACCGCATCACGGGGAAACGTTTGCACCACAAGGAGGATTCATGGTTTCGTTCACGCTGAACGGACGGCAGGTATCGGTCGATGCCGCCGCCAACACGCCATTGCTGTGGGTCATCCGCGACCATGTCGGGCTGACCGGAACCAAATACGGCTGCGGCGCCGGCCTGTGCGGCGCCTGCACGGTGCATCTCGACGGTAAGGCCGTACGATCCTGCCAGACGCAGGTGTCGGAGGTGACGAACAAGACCGTCGTCACCATCGAGGGACTTTCCCCGAACGCCTCGCATCCTTTGCAGAAGGCCTGGGTCGCGCTGGAGGTACCGCAATGCGGCTACTGCCAGTCGGGCCAGATCATGAAGGCGGCCGAGCTGCTCGCGTCCACGCCCAAGCCGGACCGCGCGCAGATCGTCGCGCACATGGACGGCAACATCTGCCGCTGCGGCACTTACCACCGCATCATCGCCGCCGTCGAACAAGCGTCGCGGGAGGGCTGAACCATGACGATTGCGATCAAGGGTTCCCAAAAGACCTCGCAAGTCTCCCGCCGCAGCGTTCTCGCGGGCCTGGGCGGCATGACGTTCTGCCTCGCGTTCGGCAGCGACGGCGCAAGCCTGCTGTCCGAGGCGCAGGCCAACACGATGGCGAATGCGCAGGTCACGCCGTGGGTTCGCATTTCGCCTGAGGGGACAGTCACGATCCTGAGCGCCGGCGCCGAGATGGGCCAGGGCTCGATGACCAACCTGCCGATGATCCTGGCGGAAGAGATGGATGCCGACTGGTCGAAGGTGGCGATCGAGATGGCGCCTGCCGACGCCGGTGTCTACGGCTACATGATGAACGACAGCCCGCGGATGATGATGATCGTCGGCAGCCGCGCGACCATGTACTACTACGCCGATCTACGTCTCGCCGGCGCGCAGGTCCGCAAGGTGCTGCTGATGAACGCCGCCGAGAAGTGGGGCGTTGACGTGTCGATGCTGCGCACCGAACCGGGCGTCGTCATCAATCCGGGGAACGGTCAGCGGCTGACCTACGGCGAGATCGCGGCATTCGGCAAGGTGCCGTCGGAATTGCCGAAGGTCGATGCGAAGGAGCTGAAGGCCCGCAAGGACTGGCGGCTGATCGGCAAAGGCGTGCCGCGCCGCGACATGGCGGCGAAGTCCAACGGCACCGCCGTTTTCGGCCTCGACATCAAACTGCCGGGGATGGTCTACGCCACCACGCTGCACTCGCCGGTACACAATGCGGCGCCGGAAAGCTGGAACGACGCCGCGATCAAGGCCATGCCGGGCATCATCGCTACCGTGCAGCTGGCCAACGGCGTCGCGGTGGTGGCCGATCGCTTCGAGCGGGCGCTGGCGGCGCGCGATGCGCTCAAGGTGGTGTGGAAGAAGGGCCTTGCTTCCGGCTTCAATTCGGAAGAGGCGCTCAACCGCGACTACGCGAAGATCCATCACGATCCGAACACCAAGTCCGAGTCGGTGCACGCCGCCGGTGACGCCAAGGCCGCGTTCGCGAGCGCGGCCAAGGTCTACACGGCGGAGTTCCATTCGGACTACGGCTATCATGCGCAGATGGAGCCGCTGAACGCGGTGGCGCGCTTCAACGACGCCGGCGACGCGATCGAGATCTGGGAAGGGACGCAGGCGCCCGACATTGCCCGGACCGCGGTGGCGAAAGCGCTCGGCTTCAAGGAAGAACAGGTCACCCACCACCAGTGCTACATCGGCGGCGGCTTCGGCCGGCGCAATGGCGGCGACGAAGCGGTCGAGGCCGCGCATATCGCGCGCGCGGTTCGCCGTCCGGTGAAGCTGATCTGGACCCGCACCGAGGATCTCGCGCAGGGCCGGTTCCGGCCGCAGTCGTTCCAGTGCCTGGAGGCGGCGACCGACGCGTCGGGCAAGGTCACCGGCTGGAAGCACTGCGTGATCGGCGACGGCGGCAACATGCTGCTCACCGGCGGCATGCGCATCGCCTATTACGGCGTGCCGAACCAGAGCCTGGAGCTGCGCGGCGTCTCGCATGGCGTGCAGATCAAGCACTGGCGCGCCGTGGCGCACGTGTTCAACGTGTTCGCGATCGAAAGCTTCATCGACCAGATGGCGGTCGATGCCAACATGGACCCGATCCAGTTCCGGTTCGAGCGCATGGGCGCGACGCCCAAGGCGCGGGCGTGCTTCGAGACCGTGGCGCGCATGTGCGACTGGAAGGCGCCGCGTCCGGCGGGCCGCGCCATCGGCATCTCGATCTCCGAACGCTCGGGCTCGCTCGGCGCCGGCGTAGTCGAGATCTCGGTCGACCGGACCAGCGGCAAGATCAAGGTCCACAAAGTGTGGGTCGCGGCCGACGGTGGCATCATCGTGTCGCCCGGACCGGCCAAGGCCAATGTCGAGAGCGCGATCATCTACGGGCTCTCGGGCGTGCTGCACGAACGCGTCACGCTGAAGGACGGCGTCGTGGAGCAGACCAACTTCCACGATTACAGCCTGATGCGCATGTCCGATCTTCCGGACGAGATGCATGTGCAGTTCGTCGACGTCGAGACGCGCCCGACCGGCCTCGGCGAGATCGGCAACCCGTTCATCGCCGCCGCGGTCTCGAACGCGTTCCATAGGCTCACCGGCAAGCGGCTGCGCCATCTGCCGTTCACGCCGGAGCGCGTGCTGGAGACGTTGAAGACCTGACGCGCGCCGACGCGGTCATGCAAAATGCAAGCGCCCGCCGAGAGGCGGGCGCTTTGCGTTTGGGGCAACGTCTCTCATCCGCTCGTCCCCGCGAAAGCGGGGACCCAGAGCCAAGAAAAAGATTCTGGATGCCCGCCTTCGCGGGCATGAGCGGAGAAATAGAAATATTGCGATCAGTAACCCAGGCGTAGGTGATCGCGGTAGTAGATCCACAGATGCTGGGTGAGCCACACGATCTGCGCGCACAGGCAGATGAGAATTGCGTAGTGATAAACGGTGATGTCCGCCGCGTATAGGATGATCAGGCTGCTGATGCTGACGACCAGGAAGCTCACGGCGTTGGCGTAGAGGATGGGACGCAGCGGTGAACCGTCTCCGACGAGGACGCGACGGCGCACGTCGAAGCGCGTCAGCAGGTACTCAGTGAACATGTAGGCCAGGACGACGGTCGCGAACGCCCCGACCAGCAACAGCCCAACCACGACACAACTCCATACGCCGTTTGGCTGACGTCGATCTAAGCATGGACGATAACGTTCGGCTATGCTCGGACGGGCTTAGGCTTAATCACGGCCGTGCCATGTGGCATTTCCGCCACGTTCGTGGGCGCGTCTGGCGGCGCAGCAATGCGCGCCGTAAAATGCGGCCGTCGAAGATTTTGCCGGGAGAACAATACGATGCGTTGTGCGGTCGGTGCGGTCCTGCTGGGCCTGACGGTGTTGCTCGCCCCGGTGACGGACGCGGCCGCGCAGGCCTACCCGACCAAGCCGGTCTCGCTGGTGATCGCCTTCCCGCCCGGTGGGCCGAGCGACGTGCTGTCCCGCATCGTGGGCAAGAAGCTTGAGCAGATCCTCGGGCAGCCGTTCATCATGGACAACCGGCCGGGCGCCGGCGGCAACATCGCCGCCGAAGCGGCCGCGCTCGCGCCGGCCGACGGCCACACGCTGCTGATGGGCAACAACTCGATCCTGGCGACCAATGCCGCGCTTTATAAGAAGATCAATTTCGATCCCGAGCGCGATTTCGCGCCGATCAGCCTGGTCGGTTCGCAGGCCAACATCCTGGTGGTCAATCCGACCGTGCCGGCGAAGACCATGGACGAGCTGATCGCGCTACTGCGCGCCAATCCTGGCAAGTTCAACTACGCCAGCTCAGGCCACGGCGCCGCCGCGCATCTCGCGGCCGAGCTGTTCAAGGCCGAGGCCAAGGTCGATATTGTGCACGTGCCCTACAAGGGCGCGGCGCCGGCGCTCACCGACGTGATCGCCGGCCACGTGCAGCTCATGTTCGCCACCGCCGCATCGGTGGTGCCGCATATCCAGAGCGGCAAGGTGCGCGCGCTGGCGGTGACACCGCTCAAGCGCACCGCGGTGTTCCCGGAGCTCGCCACCATCGACGAGCTCGGCCTCAAGGGCTTCGACGCCACCACCTGGCACGGGCTGGTAGCGCCGGCGAAGACGCCGCGCGAGATCGTGCTGCGGCTGCACAAGGCCACGGTCGAGGCGCTCAACGATCCGGCAGTGCGGAAGTCCTTGGTTGATCTAGGAGTCGATATCGTCGGCGACACGCCGGAGGAATTCGCCGCCTACATCAAGGCGGAAATCCCGAAATGGACCGCGATCGTGAAGGCTTCGGGCGCGAAGCTGGATTGACAAGCCCCCATTCCTGAGGCCCGCACCAGCACGGCAATTGAAAATGCAGTTTACGGTTACGGCAGTCTCGCCTTTCACCGTCACCGGCCATGGGGCGGAAGGTGAATATGTGATTGCCAAGGAAGGTTATCATCCTCAACTGCACTGGGCTTTTAGCTACGGCGACGGCAAGTACGCGTTCTATTTCTACGTTGAAACCAAAGAGGATCAGCCGCGCTATACATTGAGCGTCTGGTACATCTCCGCCCAAAGGTTTGCCGGACTGCCGCCAGCCATCGATACTGCTGATGCGGACTATATCGAACAGAACATCAGGCAGTACCTTGAGAACGTCAGCATTATGAGTTTCGAGAAGGTGGTGCCACCGCATCCGGTTCCGTCGACAACGTTTGATTGGCGAATCCGGCAATGATCGCCTTCGTAGCGCGGCCGGTTGGATCACCTGGAATGCCGCATCGGCGTCATGGCTGGGCTTGTCCCGGCCATCCACGTCTTTAATCTGCCGACCACGAAGACGTGGATGCCCGGCACAAGGCCGGGCATGACGAAGCAAGAGCGAGTCAAAAAACATGAACGTCGTCGAGCGCACCCAGTCATCCATGGCCCGTAACGTCCGCCGGCTCGGACATCTCGACCTACCCGGCGCGGGACAGGTGTGCGTCGCGGGCAAGCATGCCTATGTCGGGCACATCCCGAACAAGGACCACCTCGGCACCTCGATCGTCGACATTTCCGATCCCGCCAATCCGCGCGTGGTCGCGACCATCACCCTCGACGACCATTCATCGCACAGCCACAAGGCCCGCGTCGTCGGCGACATCATGATCGTCAACCACGAGCGCAACCCGACCGCGATTGGCCGCCGCGCCGACGAACTGCCGCGGGTGATGAAGGAACTCACCGCCGCCAAGGGACGCGCGCCGACCCACGCCGAGATCGCGACCTGGCTCGGCGTCGAGCCGGCCGACGTCGCAGCGATCGAGGAGGAGGCGAAGCGCGGCTATCACACCGGCGGCTTCAAGGTCTACGACGTCTCCAACCCGGCGAAGCCGAAAGAGATCGCGCACCACAAGACCGGCGGCATCGGCGTGCACCGCTTCGATATGGACGATCGCTACGCCTACATCTCGACCGAGATGAAGGGCTATGTCGGCAATATCCTGGTCACCTACGACATGCGCGATCCGTCGAAGCCGCAGGAGGTTTCGCGCTGGTGGCTGCCCGGGCAGCACATCGAAGGTGGCGAGACGCCGACCTGGCTCGGCCGCCAGCACCGGCTGCATCATGCGCTGCGCTTCGGCGACGAGATGTGGGCAAGCTGCTGGCACGGCGGCTTCCGCGTCGTCGACATCTCCGACATGTCGAAGCCGAAGACCAAGGGCGGCTACAACTATCACCCGCTATTCCCGGAGCCGACCCATACGGTGATGCCGGTGCCGGGACTGGTCAACGGTAAGCGTATCGGGCTCGCGGTCGACGAAGAGGACCAGGCGCAGAGCGCCAACGAGGAGCAGATGCGGCGCGGCCGGGCACATGCCTGCATCCTCACCTTCGACGTCACCGACATGGCCGACATCAAGCCGCTCGGGCAGTTCCAGGTGAGCGAGCTCGACTCGCCGTTTGCGCGCACGGCCGGCGCGCGCTTCGGCGCGCACCAGTTCTGCGAACGCATGTCGGGCACCATCTGCTTCGCCACCTGGTTCGGCGGCGGGCTGCGGGTGATCGACGTCGGCAACCCGCTCTCGCCGCGCGAGGTCGGCCACTACATTCCGGAGCCATGCGGGGGCCGGGCTGCGCCGCAGACCAATGACGTGGCGCTCGACGACAAGGGACTGGCCTACATCGTCGACCGTTATGTCGGCTTCGATGTGCTGGAATTCCGGGGGTAAAGGGCGCGCACGCATGTCCCGGAAAAGTGGGTACCGGTTTTCCGATAAAGGACATGCGCCAAGACGCACTTAAAGATATAAAGATTTACTTATATCCTTATTGACTCCCCGCGGCCCCGCACTCATAGTGCGTGGGCCGTGGTTCTTCGGGTCGTTTTGCCCGGAGCCAAGAGGGAAGCCGGTGAGCCGCAAGGGTTGAAAACCTCGCAGCAAGGCCGGCGCTGCCCCCGCAACTGTGAGCGGTGAGCTTTCGTCCGTGACGCGCCACTGGGATCGCAAGGTCCTGGGAAGGCAAGGACGCAGGCCGTGACCCGCGAGCCAGGAGACCTGCCACGGCAATGTCGTCCTCGGGCGGGGTGTCCCGGTGGATCGCTTGCGGTCCGGCGGAACGATTCCGTGCGGCGTCCGCACGCGTCCGCTCGGCCTTTTGCCCCCAACTTAAAGGGGTTCAGCCGTGTCTCCATCCTCACTTCCTGACGCTACGCTTCCTGTCGCCAGCCTCCCCGTTGCCACTCTTGGCGTGCCGCGCATCGGTCCGCGCCGCGAACTGAAGACCGCGCTCGAAAGCTACTGGTCCGGCAAGTCGGATGAGCAGGCGCTGCGCGAAACCGCCGCTGGCCTGCGCGCCGCAAACTGGGCGCGTCAGGCGTCGCGCGGCGTCACCGTTATCCCGTCGAACGATTTCTCGCTCTACGACCACGTACTCGACACCAGCGTGATGGTCGGCGCGATCCCCGCCGGCTACGGCTGGAACGGCGGCGCGGTCTCGCTGGCGACCTATTTCGCGATGGCGCGCGGCGCGCAGCCGGCGTCGCATGACGATGCCTGCGCCCACGGTCATCACGGTGACGGACCGATGCCGGCGCAGGAGATGACCAAATGGTTCGACACCAATTACCACTACATGGTGCCGGAGTTCGCGCGCGGGCAGACGTTCACGCTGGCGTCGTTGAAGCCGGTCGAGGAATTCCGTGAAGCCAAGGCGCTCGGCTATCTGACGCGGCCGGTGCTGCTCGGGCCAGTGAGCTTCCTCAAGCTCGGCAAGAGCAAGGACGCGACGCTCGATCCGCTGTCGCTGCTCAGTGGATTGCTGCCGGTCTATATCGACGTGCTGCGCCGGCTCCATGCCAACGGCGCCGAGTGGGTGCAACTCGACGAGCCGTGCCTGGTGCTCGATCTCGACGACGCGACACTGCAAGCGCTGCGTGACGCTTACGGCGCGATCGCCCGCGCGCTGCCGGCGCTGAAGGTCATGCTGACGGCTTATTTCGGACGGCTCGGCGATAATCTCGACACCGCGCTGGCGCTGCCGGTCGCGGGCCTGCATCTCGATCTCGCCCGCGCGCCGCGGCAGCTCGAAGCGGTGCTGGCGAAGGCGCCGCGCGGCCTCGTGCTGTCGCTCGGCATCATCGACGGCCGCAATATCTGGCGCGCCGATCTGCCGGCGCTGCTTGATCTTCTGGAGCCGGCGGTCGCCAAGCGCGGCACCGATCATGTCCAGATCGGGCCGTCCTGCTCGCTGCTGCATGTGCCGATCGACCTTGACCTGGAGACGGGTCTCGATCCGGACCTGAAGAGCTGGCTCGCGTTCGCCTGCCAGAAGATGGGCGAGCTTGCGACGCTCGGCCAGGCGCTCGCCGCCGGCCGCAGCTCGGTTATTGCCGCGCTGATGTCGTCTGCCGGCGCCGCTGCGGCGCGCAAGTCGTCGCCGAAGGTGCACGACGCCACGGTCGCCGCACGGATGGAGGCCGCTACGGCGCAGACGGCCGCCCGCCACAGTGGCTTCGCCGCGCGCGCGTCATTGCAGCGGGCGCGCTTCAAGTTGCCGGCGTTTCCGACCACCACAATCGGCTCGTTCCCGCAGACGGCCGAAGTGCGAAAAGCCCGCGCCGCCCATGCCAAAGGCACGCTGAGCGACGCTGACTACCAGGCGTTCCTGCGGGATGAGACCGCGCGCGCCGTGCGCTGGCAGGAGACCATCGGCCTCGACGTGCTGGTGCACGGTGAGTTCGAGCGCAACGACATGGTGCAGTATTTCGGCGAGCAACTCGCGGGCTTCGCCTTCACCCGGCACGGCTGGGTGCAGTCCTACGGCTCGCGCTGCGTGCGGCCGCCGATCCTGTTCGGCGACGTGTCGCGTCCCAAGCCGATGACGGTCGGGTGGTGGCGCTACGCGCAGTCGCTGACGGCGAAGCCGATGAAGGCGATGCTGACCGGCCCGGTCACCATCCTCAACTGGTCGTTCGTGCGCGACGATCTCCCGCGCAGCGCCGCCTGCCGCCAGATCGCGCTCGCGATCCGCGACGAGGTCGCCGACCTGGAGCAGGCCGGCGCCACCATGATCCAGATCGACGAGGCCGCGTTGCGCGAAGGACTGCCGCTGCGTAAAGCGGGATGGCACGCTTATCTCGAATGGGCGGTGGCGTGTTTCCGGCTGTGCTCGTCGGGGGTTCGCGACGAAACCCAGATCCACACCCACATGTGCTATTCGGAATTCAACGATATCATCGAGGCGATCGGCGCGATGGATGCCGACGTCATCTCGATCGAGACCTCGCGCTCCAAGATGGAGCTGCTCGATGCGTTCGAAGCCTACCGCTATCCCAACGAGATCGGGCCGGGCGTCTATGACATCCATTCGCCGCGCGTGCCCGGCGTCGCCGAGATGGCGGACCTGCTGACGCTCGCCCGCGGGCGGCTGTCGGACGGTCAGCTCTGGGTCAATCCGGATTGCGGGCTGAAGACGCGTTCCTGGGCGGAGGTGCGGCCGGCGCTCATGAACATGGTAGCGGCCGCGCGTCAGCTTCGCTCAGCGGGCTAGCGGAGCCTCTGCACCAGCCTTGTTGTACTGGAAATAGTTGTCCCAGACGGTGTCCAGCCGCGCGAGCGCATCCTCGGGCGGCGGCACCGTGATGCGCTCGCCGTCGCGCCGCAAGAGGCCGAGGCGGTCGAGCTTGGCGAGCGCATCGTCCACCTCGAAATCGGTATCGAGGTCGAACGTGTCCTTCAGCCACGTCTCGATACGGCGGTCGAGCTCAGGTTGGGTGAGGGGGCCTTGCTGGAGGAAGTAGTAGGCGAGGAACGCTTCCTTGCACTCCTGCTCCTCCGCCGCGCCGATGATGTAGTCGAAGATGCCGGCGTTGTTGTTGACGTTGCGGAAGTAGATGTTGTCGGTGAGCTGCTTCTCGTACATCAGCGACTGGCGCTGATACTTCATCCATTGCCGCATGATGAAGCCGCCGAGCGCGACCAGCCCGCTCATCGCCGCGAACGCGGCCTTCATCTGGTCCTCCTCGACCGCGGCCGAGACGCCGAGATAGAATCCCGCCACCAGGAACAGCACCGTCACGGTCGACGCCAGGTTCAACAGGATCGGAATGCCGCCGGCGATCGCGGGCACGCCGAGGAACAGCTTGTCGAACGTGCTCATGACCACCTGCACATTCGGGAACAGGGCGTTGAGATCGGAGCTGGCGATGTTGCGGAAATACTTGATCAGCACCGATCCTGGGCGGGTACGCCGCTGCAACGTCCGCCGATGCTGCTTGTGGGCCTCGTGCGCGTCGGGCTTGAGAGCGACGAACAGCACCACGTCGTCGTAGACCGCCGCCTCGATCGTGTCGGTGCCGAAGCCATACCAGCGCGGAATCTCGAAACTCTCGCGGTGCTGGCCGCGGCGGAAGAAACGCACGTCGCGGAAATCCTCGAGCGGCGCCCGGGTCTCGACCCGCACCGCGACGTCCTCGCGGTGCGCGCGCTCGATCTCCTCGTGCGACACCTCGACGAAGTTCGCGCCCTTGAGCACCGCGGTGAGCTGTTCGACCAGTTCCGCATAGGCGCGATCGATGGCGTCAGGGCTGAACCGCGCGTGCGGCGAAAGCTCCGGGCTGAAATAGTAGTAGGCGTGCCGCAGCGTCTCGAGCCGGTCGAAATATTCGTAGTGGTAGACCGCGGCCAGCACCTTGCAGATCTGCCGGAAACGGTCGCGCTGGCTTTCATCCGCAAATGCGCCATGCTCGACCAGCGCGTCGAGGATGTCGGTCTTGCGAACCGGAATGAAGTTGCCACGATCGGCGGCGGGCGCGGGTGCGCCGCCGTTCAGCGCGTGCTGCATCAGGGCTCGGCCGCGTAGAACGAACGGGCATCGTTGGTGAAGCCGACCCGTGACGTGTCGTCGATGTAGAACATGTGGCCGCCGCGGTAGATCTTGAGCTGGGCCCGCGACGGGTTCGGGAAGTCGGGCAGGTGGTCGAGCACGTAACGGCTCACCGCATACGGCGTGATCATGTCCGCATAGCCGTGGACCACCAGCAGCCGGAACGACGAGTCGAGTGACAGCAGGTTGCGCAGATCCTCGTCGACGCTGGCGCTATCGCGGCCGCTGCCGTGGCCCCAGTCCCAGCGGTTGTTGGCCTCGCGCGACAATAGCACGTAAGTCATGTCGGTCTTGTAACCGAGTTCCTCGCGCACATAGACCGCCATAGCGCCGCTATAGGCCCGCGACACCGTCGAGAGCAGGGGATCGCCTCCGCGCGGCGTGGCGCTTTCCGGGTGCGGATCGGGGCCGGTGAAGTTGACGTCGTAGCGGCTGACGATCAGCTTTTCGTCCGCGCGCAGGTGCTTCACGTAATTGTCGCGGATGAAGCCGCGCGTCCTGGTCACCACGTCGAGCGGCATGCCGGTCATGTCGGCGATCCGCGCATAAAAGGCGCGGGCGGCGTCGCCTTGCGGCGGGGCACCGGCCAGCGTGGTCAGGTATTCGCCGAGCGCAAAGCGTTCGGCTTCCGCCAGCCGCTCCGGCGTGAGCGCGCCCTTGCGTTCGAGCGCCGCCGCCGCGAGCGTCGGGATCTGCATCGCCGCACCGAGCGCGAAGCGGCTACCACCGAATGTGAAGGAGCCTTCCATCAGCGGCGACACCATCATGATGCCGTTGACCGCGATCCCGTGGGTGCGGCGCAGTTCGCTCGCCACCTTGGCGGCGCGGAAGCCGCCGTAGCTTTCGCCCAGGATGAACTTCGGCGCGTCGGTCCGGCGGTTGTCCGCGGTCCACAGCGCGATCACCTTCGCCAGCGACTCGGCGTCGCGCGCCACGCCCCAGAACGCGTTGCCGCCGTCGGCCCGCACCGGCCGGCTGAAGCCAGTTCCGACCGGATCGATCATCACCAGGTCGGTGAACTGCAGCCAGGTCTGCGGATTGTCGTGCAGTTGTGGCGGGCCCTCGCGTCCGGCGCGGAATTCGGCGAGGCGCGGGCCGACCAGCCCGAGATGCAGATAGGCCGACGCCGCGCCCGGCCCGCCGTTGAACACGAAGGTCACCGGCCGTTTGATCGACGCCGGTTTGTCCACGACATAGGAGACGTAGAACACCGCCGCGACCCGTTCGCCGGATTGGTCGTGCAGCGCCAGCGTGCCGGCGGTCGCGGTGTAGCCGATCGGTCCGCTGTCGGTTGCGATCTCGTGGCGCGTCACCGAGCGGGCCGGCAACAGCCGCAGCGCGCCCTTGTCGGCAACCTGGCCAAGCTCAACGAACGGTACCGCCTGCTGCGGCTGGCTGGGCGCGACGAAGGGCACGGCCGGATGCGGCTGGCTCGCTTCCTGGCTACGCGCGGCGTCGATGTGCGGCGTCGCGATTGCGATGGCAGCGAGCAGCGCGGCGGCGAGGGCGTTTCGGGGCATGCGGGGGAAATGCATGATCGTAAAGCGCATGGTGGGCGATCCTAAAGCTCCGTCTCGCCCCCATGGCGCCGCGAGCCTAGCCGATCCGGCGCGCGCGTTCAAACGAAGCGGCCGACCTCTCGATCTTGTGAGGTTAGGCGTGTACGAACGTATGGACGAATGATGAAGAGACGAGGAAGGAGACGAAACAATGTCCGAGGCGCTCAGAAGGAAACTCACCAATGCCGGGCGCGTCCTGGCGATGCAGGACCAGGGCGATTTCGTCGCCGGGCACGTGACCGTGCGCCTTGAGGACGACAAGAGCCGTTTCCTGATGAAGCCCGCCACCATCGGGCTCGAAGAGATGACGCCGCAGAACATCATCACCGTCGATCTCGACGGCCAGCGCGTCGGCGGCTCGATGCCGCGCCACAACGAGGTCTACATCCATTCCGAGGTGCTGCGCGCGCGGCCCGATCTCAACGCCGTGATCCATACCCATGCGCCGCACGCGGTCGCATTCTCGTCGCTTGGCAAGGAGCTTGTGCCGGTCAACAACGAAGCCGGCTACTTCCACAAGCGGCTGCCGGTGTTCTCGGAGACCACCGACCTGATCGTGACGGCCGAACGCGGCAAGGCGGTCGCGAAGTGCCTCGCCGACCGCAACGCGCTGCTCTTGCGCAATCACGGCATCGTCGCGGCCGGCCGCACGATCGAAGAAGCGGTGTGGGTCGCGATCAAGCTCGAACGCGCCTGCCGCGTGCAGTTGATGGCGGAGTGGGCGGGCGGGCCGAAGCTCATCGCCGAAGGCGAGGATATCGACAAGAAGAACTCGCGCGGCATGCGCCAGGACCTCTTCACCAACGTGTTCAACTATCTGGTGCGCTCATGGTGCCGCGTGCACGGCAAGCACGACGATCCCTGCTGCGCCGATCACTACGAGACGGATTTGAGCGGGTACAAGGGCTGATACGCGTGTCCTGACGCTAATTTTTTCCCGACGCTAAATTTTTGCGGAGACCGTACCGCGGATTCGCTCTGTTCCCTCTCCCCAATGGGGAGAGGGAGCAGACCGAGTACGCAGCTCGATTAGCGTCCTCTTCGAAATTACCGCGGCTTCAGCACGATGTTGGTCCACAGCTCGTCCCACTTCTTCCGGTTATCGAGCATCTCGGCCGGATCGATCATGGTGAGATCGACGCCTTCCGGCAGCGGGCGAATCTTCGGATTGGTCGGCGTCATGTCGCGCTTGGCCATGATCTCCTGGCCCTCGCGGATCATGAAGTCGTGGAACAGCAGCGCCGCGTGCGGACGCGGTGCGCAGCGCGACACCGCGGGGCCGTAGGCGAGCGCGACCACCGGATTGAGATAGAGCGGTTCGACCGGCGCGCCGTCGCGCTTCTGCTGCTCGGGCTTGTAGCTGTAGACCGTCAGCGCGAGCGGCACCTCGCCGGCCTGCACCAGATTGGCGAGCAGCGTGTGGCCGCGGCGCACCGACATGCCATTGATCTTCACGATGTCGCGGAAGAGTTGAAGCCCCTTCTCCTCGCCCATCTTCATCACGATGGTGCCGAACCAGTCGAAATCCGCCGCTTCGACCGCAAGCCGTCCCTTCCAGCGCGGATCGAGCAGGTCTTCGTAGCGCCGCGGTGCTTCTTCGCGCTTCACCAGGTTGGTGTTGAAGGAAGCCGAGAAAATATTGAGGCGCGTCGCCACCCATTCGCCGTGCGGGCGGAACGCCAGCGGCGCGAGGTCGGCGGCGGCCGGCGTCTTGACCGCGATCAGGAGCTTCTCGCGGTGCAGGGTCTCGAGCTCGGCGGCGACGGTGGCGAAGGCGTCGACCGCGCAGCGGCCCGCGCGGTGCTCGTTGACGGAGCGCTGCACGAGCTGTTCGGAGCTCGCGCGCCAGTATTGGAAATCGATCCCATAGCGCTTGCGGAAGGCGTCGCTCACCGGCCGCATGTCTTCGGCCACGGTGGAGCCGTAGACCGTCAACGATTTTTCTTTCTTCGCGCCGGCGATCAGCCGCTGCGTACGGTCGGGCCCCTGATAGGCAGCGACCTCGGCAATGTCCGGCGTCTGCGCCGCCGCGGGAGCCGCACCAAGTGTCAGCGCGGCAAGCAAGCCCAGCGCGAAGGCAAGTCTCAGTGCAAAGGTCTGAGCGGAACTCCCGACGGTCACCACGGTCTCCTGCCGACGTGACGGGGCGTCTGAAGCGCGCGCGATTCAGCATGACCCGACAAAATATCGCTCTAAAGGACGACGTGATGCGCTGCAACGGGGCCCAATGCCGCGCTTGATCAGAACCCCGTTCAAGAAAGTTGGGTCATCGATTTCGGGATCGCGCTCCGGGTTCCGCGGTAGACAAGGGTCGCAATATCGGCAAAGTTCACCCCTCCCGGCGAGGTCCTCGGCCGGGAGAAAAAAATTCCTTGCAGGTCCAGAAAAATGCCGGCTCCCAAGGCTTCGCGTGCGCTCAACCGTTTCACTGTTCTCGACTTGACCCAGGTCCGGTCCGGGCCGACCTGCGTGCGACAACTCGCCGACTGGGGCGCCAACGTCATCAAGATCGAGCAGCCTCCCGAACTCACCACGGGCGAGCCGCCCGGCGGTCCGCGCGAGGGGCCGGATTTCCAGAACCTGCATCGCAACAAGCGCGCCATCACGATGAACCTGAAGGCGCCGGAAGGGCTCGCCGCGTTCAAGCGGATGGTGAAGAAAGCCGACGTGGTGGTCGAGAATTTCCGGCCCGACGTGAAGAAGCGCCTGAAGATCGACTACAAGGACCTCAAGAAGGTCAACCCGAAGATCATCCTCGGTAGTATTTCGGGGTTCGGCCAGGACGGCCCCTATGCCGGACGTCCGGGCTTCGACCAGATCGCGCAGGGCATGGGCGGCCTGATGTCGGTCACCGGCTTGCCGGGGCAAGGGCCGGTGCGCGTCGGTATCCCGATCGCCGACCTCTGCGCCGGGCTGTTTTGCGCCATGGGCATCATGGTCGCGCTGCTTGAACGCGACAAATCCGGCCAAGGCCAGCACGTCGCGACGTCGCTGCTGCAGGCGCAGATCTTCATGCTCGACTTCCAGGCGTCGCGCTGGCTGGTGAAGGGCGAGGTCGCCGGTCAGGCCGGCAACAACCATCCGACCTCGATGCCGACCGGCGTCTACAAGACCGCCGACGGCCACATCAATATCGCGTCGACTGGCCAGAAGATCTGGGAGCGCCTGGTCAAGGCCCTGGGCGCGCCGGAGATGCAGTCGAACCCCGATTACGCCACCGCCGCGACGCGATCGAAGCATCGCGACAAGCTCAACGAGGAGATCGACAGCCACACCGTCAAGCGCACCAGCGCGGATTGGATCGAGCTGCTCAACGAAGCCGGCGTGCCGTCCGGGCCGATCTATTCCATCGACCAGATGTTCGCGGACCCGCAGGTCAAGCATCTCAAGATGGACCCTGCGGTGAAGCGCAAGGACAAGTCGATGATGAAGCTGGTCGGCCAGCCGTTCACGCTGTCGCGCACCCCCACCAAGCTCGTCGCGCGGCCGCCGGAGATCGGCGAACACACCGATGCGGTGCTCAAGGAATTCGGCTTCAAGCCGAAGGACATCGCCGCCCTACGCAAAGCCAAAGCCATTTAACGCGCACGAAGGCGCGGGAGACCAGCCATGGATGACAAGACC
>Ga0075420_100001022_pt1 | contig 23233 bp, 24 predicted proteins | sample SoiMetdeltSBSDD4_FD_75296 | JGI IMG/M metagenome (GOLD analysis project Ga0075420, IMG submission 75296) | Bulk soil microbial communities from a Populus tree surrounding site in Tennessee, USA - Soil MetaG P. deltoides SBSDD4 | ecosystem: Environmental > Terrestrial > Soil > Tree plantation...
CTCGCCGACGCCTGGCGCCAGGCGAGCGCGGATCTCGACGCGGCGCGCAGCGACCCGGAGCTCGCGGGGATGGCGGCCGAGCTCGAGGCCGAGGTCGAACGGCTCGAGGAGGAGCTCAAGCTCGCGCTCGTCGAGAAGGACCCGGCGGATGCGAAGGACGTGATCGTCGAGATCCGGCCCGGCGTCGGCGGCGACGAGGCCGCGCTCTGGGCCTCCGACCTGTACCGGATGCTGAACCGGTACGCGGAGCGGCGCGGATTCAAGGCCGAGACGCTCTCGACCAGCGAGAACGAGGCCGGCGGCTTCAAGGAGATCGTCTTCGCCGTCAAGGGCGATGGCGCGTACTCCGTCTTCAAGTTCGAGGGCGGCACGCACCGCGTGCAGCGGGTGCCGGAGACGGAGTCCCAGGGGCGCATCCACACCTCGACGGCGACGGTCGCGGTCATGCCCGAGGTCGAGGAGGTCGAGGTCGAGATCCACGAGAACGACCTCAGGATCGACGTCATGCGCTCGACCGGACCGGGCGGCCAGAGTGTGAACACGACCGACTCCGCGGTTCGCATCACGCACCTTCCGACCGGCCTCGTCGTGGCGATGCAGGACGAGAAGTCCCAGCTCCAGAACCGAGTGAAGGCGATGCGCGTGCTGCGAGCGCGCCTGTACGAGCTCGAGCGCGAGAAGCAGCAGGCCGAGCTCGCGGCCTCCCGTCGGTCCCAGATCGGGTCCGGTCAGCGCGCCGAGAAGATCCGTACCTACAACTACCCGGAGAGCCGGGTCACCGACCACCGGATCAAGCTCACGGTGCACCGCCTCGACCACGTGCTCGACGGGGACCTCGGCGAGCTGACCGAGGCGCTGCGAGCCGCGGAGCAGCGCGAGGCCCTCGCGGCCGCCTCGGGGTGACCGTCCGGGAGGCGCTCGCGCAGGTGGCCGAGCGTCTGGCGGCCGCCGGGTGCGAGACGCCGCGGGTCGACGCGGAGCTGCTGCTCGCGCACGTGCTCGGGACGACGCGCTCGGGCGTGCTCGCCGAGGGCGAGCGGCTGCTCGACGGGGCTGAGGAGGCCGAGCTGGACACGCTCGTGGGCCGCAGATCGGCCCGTGAGCCGCTCGCGTACGTGCTCGGGGAGTGGGGCTTCCGCGGGCTCGTCCTCGACGTCGACGCGCGCGTCCTCGTCCCGCGCCCCGAGACGGAGATCGTCGTCGAGCGGTGCCTGGCCCTGCTCGCGGGGGTCGCCGTGCCGCGCGTGCTCGACGTCGGGACCGGGAGCGGGGCGATCGCGCTCGCCATCGCCGACGAGCACCCCGGCGCGCACGTGACGGGGGTCGACGTGTCGCGGGACGCCCTCGAGGTCGCGCGCGCCAACGCCAGGAGGACCGGCCTGGCGGTCGAGATGCTCGAGCACGATCTGTTCGCAGGTCTGCCCGAGGGGCCGTGGACTCTCGTCGTCGCGAACCCGCCCTATGTCCGCGCCGGCGACCTCGACGGCCTCCGCGCCGAGGTTCGCGACTGGGAGCCACGGGTCGCGCTCCACGCCGAGGGCGCGACCGAGGCCGTCGCGCGCGGAGCCGCTGCCGTGCTCGAGCCCGGAGGCGCGCTCGTGCTCGAGGTCGCGGACGGGGACGCCGAGCGCGTCGCGGGGCTCCTCGGCGAGCTCGGCTACGAGGACGTGGCCGTCACGCACGACCTCGCGGGACGCGAGCGCGTCGTGGAGGGCCAGAGACCGTGAGCTCGGTTGCCGACGCCCTCGCGACAGTCCGCGCGGGGGGGCTGGTCGTTCTGCCGACGGACACCGTCTACGGGCTCGCCTGCTCGCCCTACCGGCCGGCCCCGGTGCGCGCGCTCTCCGAGCTCAAGCGCCGCACGCGGGAGCAGCCGATCGCGCTCCTCGCCGCAAGCGTCGACCTGCTGCTCGAGTGCGTGCCGGAGCTGCGCGGGAGGACCGCCGTGACGGCGCGGGCACTCCTTCCTGGGTCGTACACGCTCGTCCTCCCGAACCCTGCCCGCCGCTTCCCGTGGCTCGCGGGCGACCGGCCCGACACGATCGGCGTCCGCGTCCCCGCGCTCGAAGGCGTGGCGCGCGACCTGCTCGACGAGGTCGGTGTCCTTGCGGCGACGAGCGCGAACCTCCACGGTGGCCCCGACCCGCGGCGGCTCGGCGACGTGCCGGAGGAGCTGCTCGAGCACGCGGTCGCGCTCGACGGGGGCGAGCTCCCCGGGACGCCCTCGACCGTGCTCGATCTCACCGGTCCCGAGCCTCGCGTGCTGCGCGAGGGCGCCGTCCCCGCTGCGGACGCCCTCGCCCGCGTCGAGGTCGTGCGCGGGGAGTAGCATCCTCGCGATGGCCGTCGCGCCGCTCGAGCTCGAGGATCTCCGCTCGGCAGGGCTCGAGCACGTCGATCCGGACGTCGCCGAGCTGCTCGGGCGCGAGCTCGAGCGCCAGCGGGGCGAGATCGAGCTCATCGCCTCCGAGAACTTCACGTGGCCGGCGATGCTGGAGGCGGTCGGCAGCGTGCCGACGAACAAGTACTCCGAGGGCTACCCCGGCCGGCGCTACTACGGAGGCTGCGAGATCGTGGACGAGATCGAGCAGCTCGCGATCGACCGTGCGAAGGCCCTCTTCGGGGCCGAGCACGCGAACGTCCAGCCGCACGCGGGGGCGCAGACGAACATGGCGGTCTACTTCTCGTGCCTCGAGCCCGGCGACACGATCCTCTCGCTCGAGCTCTCGCACGGCGGCCATCTGACCCACGGCCTGAAGGTGAACTTCTCGGGCCGTCTGTACCACGTCGTCCACTACGGCGTCTCGCGCGAGACGAACCTCGTCGACTACGACGACGTCCTGCGGCTCGCGCAGGAGCACCGGCCGAAGCTGATCGTTTGCGGCGGCTCGGCGTACCCGCGCACGGTCGAGGCCTGGCGCTTCCGCGAGATCGCGGACGAGGTGGGCGCCCTGCTTCTCTGCGACATGGCCCACTTCGCCGGGCTCGTCGCCGCGGGCATCCATCCGAGCCCGGTCCCGCACTGCGATTTCGTGACCTCGACGACGCACAAGACACTCGCCGGGCCGCGCTCGGGGTTCGTCCTCTGCCGCGAGGAGCACGCGCAGGCGGTCGACCGCGCGGTCTTCCCGGGGATGCAGGGCGGCCCGCTCAACCACGTGATCGCGGCAAAGGCCACCTGCTTCCGCATCGCCGCGTCCGAGCCCTTCCGCCACTACCAGGAGGCAGTCCGCGCGAACGCCGACGTGCTGGCGGAGACGCTCCAGGACGGCGGCCTCGACGTGCTCACGGGCGGCACCGACACGCATCTCCTCCTCGTCGACCTCCGCCGGACCGAGTGGACGGGGAAGGACGCAGAGGAACGGCTCGCGGAGGTCGGCATCACCGTCAACCGCAACACAGTCCCCTTCGACGAGCGCTCGCCGACCGTCGCCTCGGGCTTCCGGGTGGGAACCCCGGCCGTGACGATGCGGGGCTTCGACACGGACGACTTCCGCGAGGTGGGGAGGATCATGTGCGAAGCGCTCTCCGAGGCGCCGGACCTCGCGGAGTTGGCAGCGCGCAGCGCGACCCTCTGCGAGCGCCGTCCGCTCTATCCCGGCCTGACCGCGTTCCCCACGTTCGCCCGCGAGGGCGCGTAGGGCTGCGGCCATGGAGGCCTCCCGCGCCGTCACGTCCACGCCGGGCATCGTCGTCGAGGTCACGCACCCGCTCGTGCAGCACAAGCTGGGGCTGCTGCGGGACGTCTCGACGACGACGCAGATGTTTCGCCAGCTCGTCAACGAGCTCACGCTGCTCCTCACCTACGAGGCAACGAAGGACCTCGCGGACGAGCCGATCGAGATCGAGACTCCGCTCGAGCGGACCGGAGGGCGCCAGATCTCGGGCAAGAAGGTCGCCGTCTGCCCGATCCTGCGCGCGGGGATGGGGATGCTCGACGGCGTCCTCTCGCTCGTCCCCGGCGCGCGCGTCGGCTTCATCGGCCTGTTCCGCGACGAGCAGACGCTCGAGCCGGTCGAGTACTACGTGAAGCTGCCGGACGACCTCCCGGACCGGGACGTGATCCTCCTCGACCCGATGCTGGCGACCGGGAACTCGACCGCGGCCGCCGTCGAGACGGTGAAGCAGGCCGGGGCGACCTCGGTCCGGCTGATCGCGCTGATCGCCGCTCCCGAGGGCATCGCGCGCGTGCACCGGGACCACCCGGACGTGCGGATCGTCGTCGCCGCGGTCGATCGCGAGCTCAACGACAGGGGCTACATCCTGCCGGGGCTCGGCGACGCAGGCGATCGCCTGTACGGGACGAAGTAAGACCGGGACGATGCTCGACGAGCTGCGGGCGACGCCGGAGGTCCTGTACGGGGCCGTCATCGCCTTCGCGATCGTGGTGCTGCTCACGCCCGCGGTCGGCGGGATGGCTCGCCTGCTGGGGGCGGTCGACCGGCCGGACTCACGCCGTCTGAACCGCAGGCCGGTCCCGCGGCTCGGCGGCCTCGCGATCTTCTTCGGCATCCTCGTACCGGCGCTCGCCTTCCTCGACCTCTCGAGCGAGAGCCGCGGCGTGCTCCTGGGCGCGGCGATCGCGACCGTCGTCGGCGCCGTCGACGACTTCCGCGGGCTGTCGCCGCCGGTCAAGCTCGCCGGCCAGTTCCTGGCCGCGGCGGTGCCGCCGGCCTTCGGTGTCTGGATCGACCACTTCACCTTTCCCTTCGTCGGCGTGGTCGACCTGCCCGCCTGGGTCGGCGTCCCGCTCTCGATGCTCTTCATCGTCGCCGTCATGAACATGGTCAACTTCCTGGACGGCATGGACGGGCTCGCGGCCGGCGTGTGCGGGATCGCGGGCGTGACGTACGCGATTCTCGCACTGTCGCTCGGCAAGCCGGATCCGGCGATCTTGTCGGCCATCGTCGCCGGCGCGTGCCTCGGGTTCCTGCGCCACAACTTCTTCCCGGCCCGCATCTTCATGGGCGACTCGGGGGCGCTCTGCCTCGGGTTCATCCTGGCCGCGGTCTCGATCCAAGGGCTGCTGAAGACCGCATCCACCGTCGTGCTGCTCCTCCCGCTCCTCGTCCTCGCCGTCCCGATCCTCGACACGTCCTTCGTCGTCGCGCGGCGGCTGAAGCACGGCCAGCCGATCTACGGCGCCGACCGCAGCCACCTGCACCACCGTTTTCTCAACATCGGCTTCTCGCAGCGGCGCGCGGCGGTGACGATGTGGCTCTGGTGCGCGAGCCTCGCCGGCGCGGCTCTCGCGACCCGCTTCGTCCCCTTCCGCGAAGGCGGTGACTGGCACGTCTGGGAGACGGTTTTCGTCCTCGGGATCGGCTTCTTCGCGGTCGCCTTCTCCGTCTACGTCGTCTACCTGCTCGAGATCGTGAAGCTGATGAATCCTCGCATCCGCCGCCGCGAGCGCGAGCAGGGCGAGCCGGCGGAGCGCATCAGCGCCTGAGCTCCCCTGACGTCCAGCCTCGGCGATCCTCCGCTCGGGCGCCAACGGCCCCAAGTTGCAAGTTGTAACTTGGGCCTCGTCGTCCTCACTCGATGAGAGAGAGGAGATCCGCGATCACGGCGTCTGCGGGTCGGCTGTTACAGGCGAGCTGAAGTGCGAGCTCGCGTGCCTCGGCGCGTCGGGCCTTGCGCGATCGGACGGCACGGAGATGAATCCGGACCCGCTCGTAGCTCGGCCTGGGGACGTCCATCTCCGTAGCGAGCTGGCGGACCAGGCGGTAGGTCTCCGCAATCGGGACCGTGGGGTCGTCGAGACGACCGATCTTTCTCAGATACCGTCGATCGAGGCGTGGGCCGGCCGCATACACCCTCCGAGTATCGGGCCGCGAGTCCCTGCGCCCGTCTCCGATCTGCGCCAAGAGAGCGCCAAGTTGCAACTTGTAACTTGGGCTCTGTGTCCGTCCGCCGCAGCGGTGGCGAGAGTCCGCTACGAGCCCGCCGCCGCGCGCTCGACGAAGTCGGCGAGCACGCGGTTGAAGTCCGGGTGACGCGCGAGCGTGTGGCCGACGCCCGGCAACAGCGCCCGCTCGGCCGGTAGCTCCCGCTCGAGCACGTCGCAGATCGCCTCGAAGGCGAGGTGGTGCGCGCCCGAGACGACGAGCTTCGGGAACGGCGCCTCGCGCAGCACGTCCAGCGGGATCTCCGCCTCCCAGGGGCCACGTTCGACGACGAGCGCCCGCGCTCCCTGCTCCAGGTCGGGAGGAAGCGGCGACGGCGGGTGCCACGCGGAGCCGACCGCATCGAGGAACCCGCGGAGGAAGGCCTCCGGGTCGTCTCTCGGCCCGGTCTCCCAGTACACACGCGCGCTCTCCCCGAACCGGTCGGCATCGGGGTTGCCGCGCGCCACGCGCGTCGCGGGCGGTTCCATCACGGTCAGCGAGCGAAGCGCGTCCGGGCGCCCGGCGGCAGCGAGCAGTGCCACGACGCCGCCGTACGAGTGGCCGACGAGGTGGTCGCCGTCGCGGAGCAGATCGCGGACGAGCAGCGCGTCCTGCTCGAAGTCCACGCGCTCGACCGGCGGCCCGGGTGGGAAGCCCGGCCGCTCCACGAGGAGGAGCTCGAAGCGCTCGGTGAGCGGGCGCTGGGCCGCCCACGTCGGCGCCGCTCCCGCGACGCTGCCGTGAACGAGCACGAGCCGCTCCATGCGCGAAGTCTAGTCGTGTAACGAACTTGTCCGTTTTCCGCTCGGAATAGCAGAAAAGTGCTGTTACAAGCAGGTGGTATGCTGCCGCTCGGGATGACGCCGGACGCGGCCTCCTCACCTCACTCGCTCGCCACCGCCTCGGGGCTCCTGCTGGGCACCCTCGGCGCTGCCATGGCCCTCGGGGCGCTCGTGGGCTGGGCGCTCGGCGCGTGGGGCATCGGCCTCCTCGTCGGGGCGCTCGCCGGGATCCCGCTCGGCGTCGGCGTGGTCTATCTCGTGTACTCCAGGCAGGGCTCGTGAGCGCCGGGATCTTCTCCACGCCGAGAGCGGTCCCGGGCAAGCTCGCGCCGGTCCTGGCCGGCGGAGCCGTGATCGCGCTGGCGCTCCCGGTCTTCGCGGTCGCCGGCTGGCCGCTCTCCGGCTGGGCGCTCGCGGCCGTCCTCTGGGCCGCTGCCCAGGCGTTCGCGCTGCTACTTGCGCGCCTCCCCGTGGACGCAGATAACCTCGCCGCCGCAGGCATGCGGGGCATCGGAACAACCTCTCGGGCGCTCCTCGTCGGGATCCCGCTCGTCGTCGCGACGGTCTCGAACGAGGCGGTCGGGATCGCTGCGGCCCTCCTCTACGCGATCGCCTTCACGGTCGAGCTCCTCGTCGGGCTCGCCGCCTACTTCGGCGGGGAGGCGAGGGCGTGAAGCGCGTGCTCGCGATCGCCACGCTGCTGGCGCTGACCCTCCCGTCGCTCGCCCTCGCCCAGGCGGAGCCCGAGGAGGAGGCGAAGTTCGACCCGTCCCACGAGTGGGAGCTGCAGACGTGGGGCCCGGAGCTGAAGATCGGCCCGATCGACATGTCGATCAACAAGGCCGTCGCGTACCTCCTGCTGGGGACGCTCTGCTCGATCCTCCTCGGCCTCGTGCTCATGCGGGTCCGTGCGGGTCGCGGCCCGAACCGCCGCCAGGCGCTGGGCGAGACGATCTACGAGGTCGCGCAGGTGCAGGTCGCCGAGCAGGGACTGCCGACGAAGGCGATCGGCCGCTGGTTCCCGTACGTCGCGACGCTGATGATCTTCATCTGGGTCGTGAACATGCTCGGGTTCATCCCGCTCCCTCTCTCCGACGAGCGCTGGGAGATCGCAGGCCTCGAGGTCCCGACCCTGGCCATCTTCGCCGCCACCTCGACGCTCTCGGTCACGCTCGCCCTCGCGCTGATGACCTTCGTCTTCACCCACGTCGAGGGCATCCGTGAGAACGGCGCGAGGAAGTACTTCAAGAGCTGGATCCCGGACGTGCCCAAGGGGATGCTGCCGATGATCGTCCCGCTCGAGATCCTCGGACAGTTCATGCGGCTCGTCAGCCTGTCCGTCCGTCTCTACGCGAACATGCTCGCGGGCCACATGCTGATCCTCACCTTCATCGGGCTGATCTTCCTCGTGACCCCGTGGGTCTTCCCGATCTCGGTCGTCCTCGGCAGCGTCTTCTACCTCTTCGAGGTCGTCATCGTCGTCTCCATCCAGGCCTACATCTTCGCCGCCCTGTCAGCCATCTACATCGGCTCGGCCATCGAGCCCGAGCACTAAGGAGGAGCCCCACTCATGCTCTCGTCGTTCTTCTTCCTCGCCGCCGCCGAGGACGGCGCCGATGCCGGCAAGGCGATCGCCCTCGCGCTCGGCATCGGCCTCGGCTCGCTCGGCGCCGGCATCGGCATCGGCAACATCTTCGGCTCGATGATCCAGGCCGTGGCCCGGCAGCCGGAGCTCCGAGGCGAGCTCACCGGCATCCAGTGGCTCGGCTTCGCGCTCACCGAGGCGGTCGTGTTCTACGGACTCATCGGCGGCCTGCTCGCGTACGTCCTCGTCTGAACCGATGGTGTCGTCGTTCCTACTGCTCGCGCAGGAGAGCCAGGATGAGAGCTCCGGCGGTCTGATCGACGTCGTCCCGGGGCTGATGATCTGGACCCTCATCTGCTTCGGAATCACGTTCTACGTGCTCAGGCGGTTCGCGTTCGGGCCGATCCAGCGCACGATCGACGAGCGCCGCGACCGCATCGCGAAGGCGGTCGAGGAGGCGGACAACGCACGCACCGAGGCGCGCGCGCTGCTCGAGGAGCATCGCCGCCTGATCGGGGAGGCCAAGGGCGAGGCGGCGGGGATCCTGGCCGACGCCCGCAGGGTCGCGGACGCGCAGTTCGAGCGGGTGAAGGAGGAGTCCGAGGCCGAGCGGCAGCGACGCCTCGAGGAGACGAAGCGCCAGATCGACGCCGAGACGAAGCGGTCCCTCGACCAGATCCGCTCCGAGGTCGCCGACCTGACGCTCGCCGCGACGGCGCGCGTCACCGGGAAGGTCCTCGACGCCGAGGACCAGCGGCGGCTGATCGACGAGGCGATCGCCGAGCTCGACTTCTCCGCGCTGGAGAAGACCGACTAGATGGCAGTCGCCCAGCGAATGTACGCCCGCGCGCTGTTCGAGGCTGCGCGGGACGAGGGGAGGCTGGATCAGGTCTCGACCGACCTGGCCGCGGTCGCGGCTGCGGTCGAAGAGGTTCCGGAGCTCGGTGCGTTCCTTCGCAACCCCGAGGTCGATCCGGCGGGCAAGGCGGGTGTGCTCGAGGAGATCTCCCGGGGCGCGGACGAGCTCGCCCGGAACTTCCTCCGCCTCACCGCCCTGAAGGGCAGGGCCGGGGAGATCGTGGAGATGAGCGCCGAGCTCGAGGCGCTCGTCGCGCGCGAGCAGAACCGCCTCACCGTCGAGCTCCAGACGGCGCACGAGCTCTCGGACGCGGAAGCCGCGTCGATCGTGCGGACGATCGAGGAGGCCTCCGGCCGCGAGATCGAGGCGACGCGCTCGGTCGACCCCGACCTCATCGGCGGGATCGTCCTGCAGGTCGGCTCGTTCCGCGCCGACGGCAGCGTCCGCGGGCGACTGGAGCGCCTCCGCCACGACCTCGGGACGACCACCGCCTGACATGGAAGTCGCAACCCCAGCGGCCGCGAAGCGGACGCCTTCAGGGATTTGCGCGGGCGGGTTCCGCGCGAGCGGAATCCGCCTTCGCGCACAAAAGGAGACCACGTGAAACTACGCCCCGAAGAGATCACCGCGATCCTGAAGGACCGGATCCGCGAGTTCGACGTCGAGACCGACCTGAGCGAGGTCGGCACCGTCCTCCAGGTCGGCGACGGCATCGCCCGCATCCACGGGCTGGAGAACTGCGTCGCCCTCGAGCGCCTCGAGCTCGAGCACGGCGTGACCGGGATCGCGTTCAACCTCGAGGAGGACAACGTCGGCGTGGCGCTCTTCGGCCAGTGGCAGAAGATCAAGGAGGGCCAGCCGGTCCGGCGTACGGGCGAGGTCATGAGCGTGCCGGTCGGCGAGGGCATGCTCGGCCGCGTCGTCGACCCGCTCGGCAACCCGCTCGACGGGCTCGGGCCGATCGAGGCCTCGGAACGCCGGCCGCTCGAGTTCAAGGCGCCCGGCGTCATCAACCGCCAGCCGGTGAAGGAGCCGCTGCAGACCGGGCTCAAGTCGATCGACTCGATGATCCCGATCGGCCGCGGCCAGCGCGAGCTGATCATCGGCGACCGCTCGACCGGCAAGACCGCGATCGCGATCGACACGATCCTGAACCAGCGCGCGGGAGATGTCGTCTGCATCTACGTGGCCGTCGGGCAGAAGGGCTCCACGGTCGCCCAGGTCGTCGAGCGCCTGCGCGACGCGGGCGCGATGGAGTACACGATCGTCGTCTCGGCTCCCGCGCAGGAGGCGGCCCCGATCAAGTGGATGGCCCCGTTCGCGGGCTGCGCGATGGGCGAGTACTTCCTCTACCAGGGCAAGCACGCGCTCCTGATCTACGACGATCTGTCGAAGCACGCGGACGCCTACCGGCAGCTCTCGCTGCTGCTGCGCCGGCCGCCCGGACGCGAGGCGTTCCCGGGGGACGTCTTCTACCTGCACTCGCGGCTGCTCGAGCGCGCGTGCAAGCTCTCGGACGACCTGGGCGGGGGCTCGCTCACCGCGCTCCCGATCATCGAGACGCAGGCCGGCGACATCGCCGCCTACATCCCGACGAACGTCATCTCGATCACGGACGGCCAGATCTTCCTCGAGTCGAACCTCTTCTTCTCGGGCGTGCGGCCGGCGATCAACGTCGGCACCTCGGTCTCGCGCGTGGGCGGAAGCGCGCAGCGCAGGGCGATGCGCCAGGTCGCGGGCCGCCTGCGCCTCGACCTCGCGCAGTACCGCGAGCTGGAGGCGTTCGCCCAGTTCGGCTCGGAGCTCGATCAGGCGACGCAGAGCGCCCTCGGGCGCGGCGAGCGGATGGTCGCCACGCTGAACCAGCCGCAGTACCAGCCGTGGCCGTTCGAGGAGCAGGTGATCGCGATCTACGCGGGGATCAACGGATGGCTGGACGCCGTCCCGGTCGCACAGGTGCCGCGGTTCCACGACGAGCTGCGCGAGCACCTGCGGACCGAGGCCTCCGTCCTCGAGGCGATCCGCGAGTCGGGCGAGATCTCCGACGACACCGAGGCGAAGCTCAAGGGCGAGCTGGAGCGCTTCGTCGACGTGTTCGCGGTCGAGGAGGAGAAGGCGCTCGCCGGCTGAGCCGGCCGCCGACTCCCGACGACGTGGCCTCCGTCCAGGATCTCAAGCGCCGGATCGGCTCGGTCCGGAACACGCGCAAGATCACGCGCGCGATGGAGCTCGTCGCAGCCGCGAAGCTGCGCCGCGCCGAGCTCCGGATCAAGGCGCTGCGGCCGTACGCGGAGACGATGAACGAGCTGATCGCGGGCGTCGGCCGGGCGTCGTCCTCGGTTCGCCTGCCCCTGCTCGAGCAGCGGGAGACGGTGGAGGCGGTCGCGATCGTGCCGCTGACGGGCGACCGCGGCCTCGCCGGCGCGTTCAACGCACAGGTCCTGCGGCGGGCCTTCGCGCTCGAGCGCTCCCTCCAGGCGGAGGGGAAGACGGTGCGCTGGATCGCGGTCGGGAAGCGAGGGCGCTCGACGCTGACCTTCCGTCGGCGCGAGCTCGCGGGCGAGTACCTCGGCTTCACCGACCAGCCGGCCTACTCGGACGCGCAGGCGATCGCCCATCGGGTATCGGAGCTCTTCACCGGAGGCGAGATCGATCGCGTGACGCTCGTCTACAACACGTACGTCTCGGCGCTCACCCAGCGGGTGACGGAGCAGGACGTGCTCCCGATCTCGCCGGACATCCTCGAGACGGACGAGGAGGAGCGCGAGACGGACACCCTCCGGGGCGACTTCATCTTCGAGCCCGAGCCCGAGGAGATCATGGAGCGGCTGCTGCCGGTGTACGTCGAGACGCAGATCTATCGCGCACTGCTCGAGTCGACCGCGTCGGAGCAGGGAGCGCGGATGACCGCGATGCGGAACGCGTCGAAGAACGCGGGCGAGCTGATCGACAGCCTCACGCTGCAGATGAACCGCGCCCGCCAGGCCGAGATCACGCAGGAGATCCTGGAAGTGGTCGGCGGCGCGGAGGCGTTGACCTAGGACGCAGCCCGGGAATCCGCGACGCGGACTTCCCGGCGCGAGAACTCCTGAAGCGCGGCGGCTTCGCCGCCGCGGTCGCAGGGCACACACGATGGAGCGGTTGTCCGGCTCTAACAACTCGGGGCGCGCGGCGTAGAAGTAGCTGAGCGCGATGGCGGTGCCAGTCCCCGAGATCCCCGCAGCTACCATCACGCCGGTGGAGCCGGCGGTCGTCGAGCGCGAGCGTGACCCCGAGCGCTTCGCGCGCGCGAGCGCGATCGCGGCTCGCTTCCTCGACAACATCGAGAACGTCGTCTACGGGAAGCGGGAGGAGATCAAGCTCGTCCTGACGGCGCTCACGTGCGGCGGGCACGTGCTCCTCGAGGACGTGCCGGGGACGGCCAAGACGATGCTCGCGCGCGCCATCGCGGGGACGATCGAGGGGGCGACGCCCGCACGCATCCAGTGCACGCCCGACCTGCAGCCGACCGACGTCACGGGCATGTCCATCTTCGATCAGAAGTCGCGAGACTTCGAGTTCCGTCCCGGCCCGATCTTCGCGAACGTCGTCCTCGTCGACGAGATCAACCGCGCGACGCCGAAGACCCAGTCCGCGCTGCTCGAGGCGATGGCCGAGTACCAGGTGACCGTCGACGGGGTGACCAGGGAGCTCCCCGTGCCCTTCCTCCTCATCGCGACCGAGAACCCGATCGAGTACGAGGGGACGTTCCCGCTGCCGGAGGCGCAGCTCGACCGCTTCTTCCTGCGGACGGCGCTCGGGTACCCGGGCGTCGACGACGAGCTCAAGATCCTCGAGCAGCAGCGCTACCAGCACCCGCTCGACGCGCTCGAGCCCGCGGTCACGCTCGAGGACGTGCACGAGCTCCGCGCGCAGGCGCAGGACGTATACGTCGACCAGGTGCTCCACCGGTGGCTCGTCGAGCTCGTGCGAACGACCCGGGACCAGGAGTCGGTCGTCATCGGGAGCTCGGTCCGCGGCAGCCTCGCCCTCGAGCGCGCTGCGCGCGCGTGGGCGCTCCTCGACGGGCGCGGGTACGTCGTGCCGGAGGACATCGAGCGCCTCTTCGTCCCGGTCCTCGTGCACCGCGTCGTCTTCACCCCGAGCTTCGTCGCGCGGGCCCGCGCGACCGGGTGGGCGGCCGCGATCGAGGAGTTCCGCGCCAGCTGCCTCGAGCTCGCGCCGAGGCCCGGATCGGAGGAGGACCCCTTCTTCGGACAGCCGCGCCCCGCGTAGATGGTTGATGCCACGACATCGCCAACTCCGAGGCGCGCGCTGGCCGCTCCGGGGCGCGACGGGGAAGCGGTGGCGCGGCTGGACGCCTCGGCGCCGCTTCCCCGTCGCGAAGCGCACGCTCGACGCCAGGCCACTGCGCGGCCTGCGTCCGGGCGGGAGCGGCCCGGACGCGCCAGATCGCGCATCCGGACGCGCGAGATCGTGGCATCAACCATCTAGGGCCGAGGCAGAGGTGAGAACCGCCCGGCTGACGTTCCCCCTCGTACCCCGGCGGCGCGTGCACGGGGTCTCGTTCGGGACGATGCGGAGCCTGCGGCGGGGGGCGGGGACCGACGTCGCCGGGTCGAGGCCGTACCGTCCCGGCGACGACATGGACGCGATCGACTGGGCCGCGTCCGCCCGCTTGTCGACGGCGAAGGGCCGCGACGAGTTCGTCGTCCGCGAGCGGTTCGCCGAAGAGGCGCCGAAGATCGTCGTCGTCTGCGACCGGCGGCCGCAGATGGCGCACTTCGCCTCTCCGCTCCCGTGGCTCGACAAGCCCGAGGCGATGCGGCACACGGTGGAGCTCGTGCTCGCGAGCGCGGGCGCCGCGGGCGGCTTCGTCGGCTACCTCGACTACGCGGACGGTGACCCGCACTGGCGCCAGCCGAAGGGGGACCGGAAGCTGATCGAGCTCAAGGACGACCGGCTGTGGTCGCTCGAGTACGGCGGCCCGCAGGACTGGCTCGAGCGCTCCGTCACACATCTCGCGAATCACACCCGGGCGGTCAGCCCCGGCACCTTCGTCTTCATCCTCTCCGACTTCATCCCCGCGCCGCCGAGCGAGACCTGGCTGGCCGCGATCGAGCACCGCTGGGACCTCGTGCCGGTCGTGATCCAGGACCCGACGTGGGAGCAGAGCTTCCCCGAGGTGAGCGGTGTCGTCCTCCCGCTGCGGGACCCGGCGTCCGGGCGAACGGGCTCGGTTCGTCTGCGCAAGCGGGAAACGGAGGCGAGGCGCGCTGCCAACGAGGCGCGGCTCCACGAGCTGACCGAGACCTTCCGCCTCCTCGACATCGACCCGATCGTGGTCGGCTCGAGCGATCGCTCCGACATCCTCGCGAGCTTCCTCGTCTGGACCGATCTGCGCCGAACGCGGCGGGTGGTGGGCGCCTGATGCCGCGCACCCGGATCCCGACCAGGCTGGCGCTGGCGCTGGCTGCGGTCGCGGTGGCGCTCACCGTGCTCGTCGCGGCGGTCGCGCTCTCCCGCGCCGACGACGACGCCGCCTCGGTGCAGCGTGACCCGATCTCGGCAGCGGCCACCCTCACACCGCGGGTTGTGCTCTTCGGCGACACGTTGACCGCGACCGTCGACGTCGTCGTCGACCGAACCGTGATCGACCCGGACGAAGTGGACGTGCGGTGGTCCGACGTTGCCTGGAAGCCGGTGGGGACGCCGGAACGCACCCGGCGGGACACCGGTGCGACCGGCTACGTCCGCACCACCTACGTGCTCCGCTGCCTCGCGCAGCCATGCGTCCCGGTGCGCGAGACGGAGGAGGTCCAGTTCGACGCCGCGCGCGTCTCGTACGTCGCTCCGGTCGGAGGGGGCACGCGTCGCCTGACGGTCGACGCCGGGTGGCCCCCGCTCGTCGTCCACTCGCGGCTGGCCGGCCCGGACGAGAACCGACGCGATGCGCTCGCCGCGCCGTGGCGTGCCGACATGGTGTCGCTCCCTGCGGTCTCCTACCGCGCGTCCCCGGGGCTCGTGCTCGTGCTCCTCCTCCTCACCGGCGTGCTCATCGTCGCCGCCGCCGGGGTCATCCTGTTCCGCCTGCTCCCCGAGCGCGAGCCGACCCCTGAGCCGGAGCCCGAGCCGGAACCGGTCGCCTCGCCGCTCGAGCAGGCCCTCGCGCTGCTCGAGGCGCCGGCGGGGAACAACGGCGGCCAGGACCGGCGCCGCGCCCTGGAGCTCGTCGCGGAGGAGGTCGAGGGCTGGGGGGACGACGATCTCGCGCTCACGGCTCGCACGCTCGCCTGGTCGAAGGAGACGCCCGAGGGAGACGAGACGCGCGCGCTCGCGGCGCGGCTGCGTGCGCATCTGGAGAGGACGAATGGCGTTCCTGCGTAGCCGGACGCGGGCGATCCCGAGCCCCGACGCCGGCGCCCTCCAGCGGGCGCGGCTGCGCACCGGCGTCGTGCGCGTCGTCCTCGTCGCTCTCGCCTGCGGTCTGCTCGGTGCCGCGTTCCTCTCCGCGCGGAGCCTCGAGCCGCGCAGCAGCGAGCTCACTCCCGGCGGGCGGAGCGGGGTCGTCGTCATCGATCTCTCGCTGAGCATCGTCAGCCGCGACTACGTCCACGTGGGCGGGATCCTGCAGCGGCTGATCAGGGCCGACAACCCGATGGGCCTCGTCGTGTTCTCGGACACGGCGTACGAGCTCCTGCCGCCGCGGACGCCGGCCAAAGAGCTCCGGCCTCTCCTCCGTTTCTTCACCGTACGGGGCGGCCAGCTGCCTTCGAATCCATGGACGCCGGGCTTCCAAGCGGGGACGAGGATCTCCACGGCCCTGGCTCTCGCCCAGGAGATGCTCGTCCGGGATCGCGTCTCACCGGCCTCGATCATCCTCATCAGCGATCTCGAGAGCGCGCCGGAGGACTACACCGCCCTCGGCCGGACGATCTCACGCATCAGGAGGTCGTCGACGACGATGCGGGTCGTCCCGCTCTCGGCCTCCAGCGGGGCGCGCCGCCTGTTCGAGGGGCTCCTCGGCCAGGAAGCGTTCGTCGATCCGGTCGAGCCGAACGCCGGCGAGGTTCCGGCGCTCGACGTCACCCTGAGCGGGGAGAGCCCGCTCTGGCTGCTCGTCGCGGCCGGGCTCTGCCTCGTTGCGCTCGCGGCCCACGAACGCTTCGCGGGGCGGCTCCTGCTCCCGCCCGGCGCGGGCTGGAGAGAGACGTGACGCGACGACACCTGCTGACGGGGGCGGCTGCGCTCGCCTGCCTCCTGGTCGGCGTGGCGCTGCTCCTCCTCGCGCTCGACGTCGCCCGCGCCCGCGCGTCGCTCCGCGAGGACGACGCCCGCTATCGCGCGGCGGCGCTGGTCACGCGTATCGAGACCACGGGGGGCAGCGGCCTCGCGGTTCGTCCGCCGACCGCGGCCGGCACGCTCTGGAACCCGAGCGAGGTGGTGCCGGGAGGCCTCGCGCGACGCCTGCTCGCGGTGGACGACGACATCCTCTTCCGCCGCGCAGTCCGGGGCGTCCTGCTCAGTCATCCCGAGGCGCCCGGCTTCTCCGACCCCGAGTTCGTCGTCAACCGGAACGAGGCAACGGCGTGGCTCACCGACGTCGTCCAGCGGGACGACGACGACGCGCGGCGATCGAGAGCTGCGAATCTGCTCGGCATTCTCAGCTTCGGCGACGCGGTCGCGGACTACGAGAACCGGGGCAAGCTGCTCGCGAGCGCAGCGGGGCGCTTCCGCCAGGCGGTTGTGCTCGACGCCGCGAACGCCGAGGCGAAGTACAACCTGGAGACGGTCCTCGCGAGCTCGCGCGGCCTCGAGCTCGCGGAGTCGGGTGGGGGGACGAACCCGTCGCCGGGCGGGAAAGGCTCCCGCGGAGCAGGAGCGGGCGACGCCGGCAGCGGCTACTGATGCGCGTCGGTCCGCGCGCACCCAGTCCGGCCCGGTGGGCGCCTTGAGCCTCGAGTTCCTGAGCCCGCTCGCAGGGCTCGTCGCATTCGTCGGGCTCGTCCCGCTCGCGGCGTTCCTCCACGTGCGCGCCCGCGCGCGGCGGAACAGGCAGGCGGTCGGCCTCGACGAGCCTCCACGGCGGACACGCGTCCTCCCGCTCGTGAGCCTCGCGGCCGCGGCCGGCTGCCTCGGGCTCGCGGCGATGCAGCCCGTCCTCTCGCTCGACGAGACGCGGCGGGTCCGTACCGACGCCGAAGCGCTCGTCGTGCTCGACACAACGCGCTCGATGCTCGCGAGCGCGACGCCGAGCTCCCCCTCGCGGATGGCGCGGGCGAAGGCGGTTGCGAGCACGCTCCAGGCGAGGGTGCCCGACGTGCCCGTCGGGCTCGCCTCGCTCACAGACCGAACGCTCCCGCACCTCTTCCCGACCGCGGACGGCGAGGTGTTCCGCACGACGCTCGCCAAGTCGATCGGGGTCGAGCGCCCGCCGCCCGTGCACGCCTTCTCGAACCGGGTGACGAACCTCGAGGCCCTGTCGGCGGTCGTGACGCAGGGATTCTTCACCCCGACCGCACGCAGGCGGGTCCTCATCGTCGTCACGGACGGGGAGAGCCTGCCGGGGACACGCGCGCGCCTCGCCCTCGCGTTCCGGCGCCCACCCGGGATCGAGACGATGTTCGTGCAGGTGTGGGACCGCGACGAGCGCGTGTTCCGCCGGCAGGCGCCCGAGCCCGGCTACCGGCCCGACCCGTCCGCGCGCCCCACCCTCGACCGCCTCGCGCAGGAGGTCGGCGGCGAGGTCTTCGACGAGGACGAGCTCGCGCGCGCCGCGACGCGGCTCCCGCACCTCGTCGGCTCGGGGCCGTCCGTCGTGGAGGGCGAGCGCCGCCGCGACGTCGCCCTCCCGCCCTACCTCGCCGCGGCCGCGTTCGTCCCGCTCGTCCTCGTCCTCTGGCGCCGCGACCGCTAGGCATCGCGGGGGGAAAGCGATGTTCCCGCCGACTCCGACTTCCGAATACTTCCATGCGGCAGGCCTCCGCGGCCGAAGGCGGGCTTTGCCCGCCGGGAGGCCAGGTGCCGCGAGCCCATGGACTGCGGCGAGGAAGGGGGGCACGTGGGGGGAAACATCGTTTCCCCCCACGGATCAGTCGACGAAGGGCTCGATCGCTTCCGGGAAGCCGTTCTCGTCCATGTACGAGATCGCACGGCTCGCAATCCACACGAGCGCCTCGGGCGGCACCGCGGCGAGTGCGTCCCGCACCGCGGCGTCGCCGTGGCTCGTCGCTCCCCGGAGGCCGGAGCTGGAGCGGCGGAGCCGGCAGAGCGCGAGCGCGGCGACGTCGCAGTCGTTGCCGATCTCGTACCAGGGAACCCCGACCGCGCGCTCGATCAGCGGCCCGACCTCCGCTTCGAGGCGGGCGGCGTCGTCGGTGGCGACGACGAAGTCGGCGTCCGTCCGTTGGTCTCCCTTGCGCGGAATCGGCACTGGCTCTCCCTCCTAACCGAATTGCCACCCGAACGTCACACAGTATGATCCTGCACTTTGACCACGGCGAAGAGAGGGCCTTCGGGCGTCCCGGGCGCGGCGCGTTGCTGTCGCGCGTGTCGGGAAACGGGACGTCCGGCCTGCGCGAGCCATGGGAAAAGGCCCTGCAGGGCAAACTCGGATGGAGGGATACATGCGTAAACGTTCGATGTTGCTCCTGACAGGCGCAGTAGCGCTTGTCGCGAGCCTTATCGTCGGGCCCGCCGCGACCGCGAAGTCGGAGCGGCAGGCGGCCGGGACGGTGATCATCGGCCACGACCAGGAGCCCGTTACCCTCAACTTCTACATCACCGAGGGCAACGCGTACACGACCTCCCTGGCGATGAACCCGGTGCTCGCGAGCGCAAGCGTCTACAACCAGAACGCGAAGCTCGTGCCGTTCCTCGTCGACGCCGCACCGAAGATCGTCCGGGCGAACCCGCTCACGGTCTCCTTCTCGTACAAGAAGACCGCGAAGTGGAGCGACGGCCGCCAGATCACCGGCGCCGACTTCGTCGCGACCTACCGGACGTACATGAACCCGAACTACGACATCACGTCGAGGGAGGGCTGGGAGGACATCCAGAGCGTCAAGGCGAACGGCAAGAAGGTCACCGTGACCTGGAAGAAGGGCAAGGCGTACGCGGCCTGGGATGCGCTCGTCGCCACCTCCCCGATGCCCGCCCACAAGGTCGCCGGCCAGAACTTCAACGACCTCTGGCGCAACTCGATCGACGTCGCGAGCGGTCCGTTCAAGTGGCAGAGCTGGCAGAGGGGCACGCAGATGGTGCTCGTCAAGAACAACCAGTTCACCGCTGGCCCGAAGGCGAAGGTCGACCGTGTCGTCTTCCGCTACATCCCGTCGACGCCGTCGCTCTTCCAGGCGCTCAACTCGGGTGAGATCCAGGTGACGGAGCCGCAGCCGCAGCTCCAGATCGTGGACATCCGGAAGAACAGGTCGAAGTTCAAGGTGCAGTCCGGCCCCGGCTACTTCTGGGAGCACATGGACATCCAGTTCGGCCCGAAGGGTCACGCGGCCCTGAAGAAGCAGTACGTCCGGCAGGCGATCATCACCGGCATCAACCGGAACCAGATCAAGCAGGCGCTGTACGTCACGCCTGGCCTCGTCGGCTCGGCGAAGGAGCTGCCGGTGCTGCAGAGCCACATCTTCAAGCCGTTCGAGCAGTACTACCAGCCGAACTGGAAGAAGTGGTCGTTCAGCCAGAAGAAGGTCATCACCATGCTGAAGGCGAAGGGCTGCACCGGCGGCCCGAACACGCCCTCGGCGAGCAACAACAACATCTGGAGCTGCCCCCAGGTCGGGAAGCTGTCGTTCCGCTTCACGACGACCACGGGGAACCAGCTCCGGCAGCTGACGTTCGAGATCGCTCAGAAGCAGCTCAAGAGCGTCGGCATCGAGCTGCAGGCGCGGTTCGGCCCGTCGGGCACCGTGTTCGGACAGGTCCTCCCGTCGGGCGACTGGGACATCTTCATGTTCACGTGGCTGGGTGGCCCCACGAGCTCGGCGACGAGCTTCGGCCTCTACGGCTGCGGCGGTGACCAGAACTACATGAACTACTGCAACAAGAAGGCGTCGAACATGCTCCAGAAGGCGCAGTTCACGCCGGATCCGAACGCACGGGCGAAGCTTCTCAACGCGGCCGAGAAGATCATGGCGAACGACGTCATGTCGGTCCCGATGTACGTCCGCCCGGGCTTCCTCATCAACTCGACCAACGTCAAGGGCCCGGTCCTGAACCCGACTCAGCAGGGCTCGACGTGGAACGCGCAGGGCTGGACCGTCAGCTAGCACGACGCTGAGGGCCCGGTGCTGCGGCACCAACCCGAAGTCCCGCCTCCGCCGTTGGGCGGAGGCGGGACTTCCTTCTAAGATCCGGGAGACGAGAACATGCTGACGTTCGTCATCCGCAGACTGCTCTACAGCGTCGTCGTCCTGCTGGCGGCGAGCTTCATCATCTTCACGTTCGTCTCCGTCTCGGGCGATCCGGTCGCGTTCCTCAGGATGCAACCGACCGCGTCCGAGATCACGATCCAGCGGATCGAGGAGCGCAAGCACCTGAACGACCCGATCCCCGTCCAGTACGTGTACTGGCTCAAGGACATGCTCACGAACCAGTTCGGGACGACGACGATCGGCGACCGGCCGATCCTGCCCGACATCACGCGCGTGATGGGCCACACGCTCCAGCTCGTCATTGCCGCGGAGCTCCTCGCGATCCTCGTCGCCGTCGGGATCGGGGTCTACTCGGCGTTACGCCAGTACAGCGTGTTCGACTACTCCGCGACCACCTTCAGCTTCATCGGGCTCGCGACGCCCGTCTTCTGGCTGGCGCTGATGCTCCAGGTGCTCTTCGTCTACATCTACCAATGGACCGGGGTACGCATCTTCTACGTCGCCAACCTGAGCGGCGTGGACCCGGGAACGGGGATCCACTTCCTGCTCGACCGGGCCCAGCACCTCGCGCTGCCGGTGCTCGTCCTCATGGTCGCGAGCATCGCCTCCTACTCGCGCTACATGCGCGCCTCGATGCTCGAGGTCGTCAACTCGGACTACGTCCGCACCGCGCGCGCGAAGGGCCTGCCCGAACGGAGCGTGACCATGCGCCACGCCTTCCGCAACGCGCTGATCCCGCTCGTCACCATCGTCGCGCTCAACTTCGGCGCTCTCCTCGGCGGCGCCGTCGTAACGGAGACCGTCTTCGGGCTCGACGGGATGGGCCTGTACTTCATCAACGCGCTGAACAACGGTGACCCGTACCCGGTGATGGCGTGGCTGATGGTGACCGCCACGCTCGTGATCATCTTCAACCTCGTCGCCGACATCGCCTACGGCTACCTCGACCCGAGGGTTCGCTATGAGTGATCGCATGCCCACGTCGGACCAGCGCGCACAGGACAACGAGACCGTCCACATGAGCCGCGGCAACGTCGGCCGGCCGGCAGCGGGCGGAGCGGGCGTGGGCGCGATGGCCCTGCCGGAAGAGCCGAGCGGCGCCGGCGCCGACCTCACGCTCAGCTACGAGTCGGGCGTCGAGCTGAAGGCGCGCAGCCAGTGGGCCTACGCCCGCATCCGCTTCTTCCGTCACCGGCTCGCGGTGGCGAGCCTCGTCGTCCTGATCCTGGTCGCCTTCGTCGCGATCTTCGCCAAGCAGATCGCCCCGTACGGGTACGACGAGCTCGACCTGGAGAACATCGCGGCCGCGCCGACGCTCGAGGACCACCACTGGTTCGGCACCGACCTGCTCGGCCGCGACTACCTGAGCCGCGTCATCTTCGGCGTTCGGACGTCACTCTGGGTCGCGGTCTTCGTCGCCGTGCTCTCCACCCTGATCGGGACGGCCTTCGGCGCCGTCGCCGGCTACTACGGCGGGACGGTGGACAACCTGCTCATGCGCTTCACCGACCTCATCCTCACGCTGCCCGGGCTCGCCGTCCTGCTCACGGCTGCGGCGTACCTCGGCTCGAGCTCCTCGCAGGTGGGGCCGCTCACGATCTCCCAGCCGATGAAGGTCGGCCTCATCCTCGCCTTCCTCTTCTGGACCGGCCTCGCACGCATCGTGAGAGGCGTGTTCCTGTCGCTCCGCGAGAAGGAGTTCGTCGAGGCTGCGAAGGCGTCCGGCGCGAGCGACATGCGGATCATCGTCAGGCACATCCTTCCCAACTGCATCGGCCCGATCGTCGTCACGATGACGCTGATCATCGCGACTGCGATCCTCGTCGAGGCGGCGCTCTCGTTCCTCGGCTTCGGGATCCAGCCGCCGAACCCGGCCCTCGGGAGCCTGATCGCCGACGGCCAGGTGCAGGGCTTCGAGACGTGGTGGCTCGTCACGTTCCCGGGGCTCGTGATCGTCATCATCGCGCTCGCCGTCAACTTCATCGGCGACGGCCTGCGCGACGCCCTCGACCCGACCCAGAGGATCCGTGCCTGATCCGGTCCTGTCCATCCAGGACCTGACCGTCGAGTTCAACACCGAAGACGGGGTCGTCCACGCGGTGACCGAGGTCTCCTACGACCTGTTCCCGGGGGAGACGCTCGGGATCGTCGGGGAGTCCGGGTCGGGAAAGAGCGTCTCGGTGATGAGCATGCTCGGGCTGATCCCTGTGCCGCCGGGCAAGATCGTGTCCGGGCAGGCGCTCTACCAGGGCCGCGACCTGTTGACCATGCCGAAGAAGCAGCTGCGCAACGTCCGTGGCGGCGAGGTCGCGATGATCTTCCAGGACCCGATGACGTCCCTCAACCCGGTCCTGACGATCGGGGACCAGATCGCAGAGGCGATCCAGACGCATCACCCGGGAACGAGCGACGGCGACGCCCGAAAGCGGGTCGTGCACCTGCTCGAGGTCGTCGGCGTGCCTTCTGCCGAGCGGCGCTTCGACCAGTACCCCCACGAGTTCTCGGGCGGCATGCGGCAGCGCGCCATGATCGCGATGGCGATCGCGAACGATCCCGCGGTGCTGATCGCCGACGAGCCGACGACCGCGCTCGACGTCACGATCCAGGCGCAGATCGTCGAGGTCATGCGGGCGGCACAGCAGGAGACGGACGCCGCGATCATCCTCATCACCCACGACCTCGGCCTCATCGCCGAGCTCGCCGACCGCGTGGTCGTCATGTATGCCGGCCGC
>Ga0075420_100001024_pt1 | contig 23225 bp, 23 predicted proteins | sample SoiMetdeltSBSDD4_FD_75296 | JGI IMG/M metagenome (GOLD analysis project Ga0075420, IMG submission 75296) | Bulk soil microbial communities from a Populus tree surrounding site in Tennessee, USA - Soil MetaG P. deltoides SBSDD4 | ecosystem: Environmental > Terrestrial > Soil > Tree plantation...
CGCCTCCGGTGTCAGGGACCAGGGTCGGGGAGGAACTCGCTCGAGCTGAGCCGGGGCCGGGGCGGGGGCGCGGCCGGAAGCGCCGCCGCGGGAGCGGGCGCCGTGACGAGGGTCGTGACCGGGCGAACGGCCACCGCCGTGCCGTCCGGGCGGCGCGCCCCGTCGGACCTCGCGCGCCCCCGGGGTCTGCCTTTGTGCCGCTCGCGGGGCCGGCGGGCCTCGGGCGCTCGCGGGCGCGCCATGCGGCGCCTCTTCGACTTCTCCGAGGGCTGCCGGATTGACCCGTCGCGCGGCGGGTCCAGCGCCGCGGGCGGAGCCGGCGACGGCGGCGCTTGTCCGCCCCGGTCGGCCACGACGATCAGGAAGCCGGCGGCACCGAGCACGGCGCAGAGGCGAGCGAGGTTGCCCCATCGAATCCGCCGCCAGAGCGCCGGAGTGCCGCCTGCGCGCCGCCTGTCCACGCTCACGAGAAGCGTTCTAGCCCGCGCCTTCGCCCCCGGTTTGCCGCTTTCCCGCTGCTATCGTGCCCCGCTCGCAATGGCAGGCCTGTACGACCTCATGCTCATGATCGATCCGACCGCGCCGGAGGACCGCCGCAACGCCGCGGTCACCGAGGCGGAGTCGATGATCAACACCGGCGGCAACCTCGTGGGGAGCTACGACTGGGGCCAGCGCCGGATGGCGTACGAGATCGACCACCGGCCCGAGGCCGACTACCGGCTCTATCAGTTCGAGGGCGACAAGGCCCTCCTCGAGCGGCTCAACCAGCGGCTCCGGATCCTCGACGGCGTCCTGCGCTTCCGCATCATCAAGGCGAAGCCGGGCCAGCCTGTGCCGCCCCCGCCCGACCAGCAGGCGCTCCGCCGGCGTGACGAGCGCGAGCCGCAGGACACCAAGGTCGCCGCCCGCGCCGCCGCCGACGCCCCGGCGGCCGACGGCGCGGTCGAGGCCACGGATTCAGAGGCTCCGCCGTCCGACGCGCCCGCGCCCGCCGAGGCCGCCGCCCCTGCTGAGCAGGCCGCCCGGGCTCCCGCGGCACCGGCCGAGCAGGTCACGCCGGACGCTGAGCCGCCCGCCGGCGGCACCTCCGACGAGGCGTAGTTGCGCACGGCCTCAGCGCGGGCGTTCCGTGGTGTGACGTCCAAGCAACGAACGTCACGCGCCCGCGAAAGAACCCGCACTTCGCGGCCACTTCCGTCAGGAACCGCCCACCCCCGCCGACCCCATTTGTAGTCTCGATCGAACGCGAATCAGCCGCCCCGACCAAGCGGGACAGGAGGAAGCAGTCTCATGGCAGGAGTCAATCTGAACCGGGTTTGCATCACCGGCAACCTCACGCGCGACCCGGAGTTGCGCTCGACCAACAGCGGCACATCGGTGTGCAGCCTGCGGGTGGCCGTCAACACCCGCCGCAAGGACCCCCAGACCGGGGAATGGGGCGAAAAGCCCAACTACTTCGACGTCACCGTGTGGGGCGCGCAGGCCGACAACTGCGCCCAGTACCTCTCCAAGGGGCGGCCGGTGGCGGTCGACGGACGGCTCGAGTGGCGCGAGTTCACCGACAGGGAGGGCAACAAGCGCCAGGCGGTGGATATCATTGCCGACTCCGTCCAGTTCCTCGGTTCCCGTGATTCGGGCGAGAACGGTGGCCGTTTCACGCCGCAGAGCGACGTTCCCGCGGACACCGCGGACTTCGCACAGGCGCCCGCGGGCGCCGGGGGCTCGGACGACGACATTCCGTTCTGACCCCGAAGTAGCGAGTACGCAGGAGCACAAGTGGCAAAGCAGCGTGGAAGCTCAGGGCCGACCAGGGACCGCCGACGCGGCCGTGGCAAGAGCCTGCCCGGCACCGGGCGGTTCAAGCCCTGTCCCTTCTGCCGGGAGAAGATCGACGTCGTGGACTACAAGGACCTCGCCGCCCTGCGGCGGGCCATCAGCGACAAGGGCAAGATCCGTTCCTCCCGCGTGACGGGCGCCTGCCGCCGCCACCAGACCCAGCTCGCGATCGCCGTCAAACGCGCCCGCGAGCTCGGCCTGCTCCCGTACGTTTCCGACAGGTGATGGCTGCGAACCGTCGCATTCCGGCGTCCTCGGTCGCGGACAGGCAGAGCCTTGTCCGCTCCCTGCGTCCTTGGACTGCTCGGTTCTCGCAATCACCTTCCCTGTCGGCGTAAGGACGAAGACCATGGCTCAGGCAATCCTCCTTCAGGACGTCGACACGCTCGGTGAGCGGGGCGACGTCGTGGATGTGTCATCGGGGTACTTGCGGAACTTCCTCGTGCCGCGCCAGCTCGCTCAGCCGGCCACGCCGGCTGCGATCGCCGAGACCGAGCGCCGGCGGGAAGCGGCCGAGCGGGCCGCCACCGAGGCGGCCGCGAAGGCGGAAGAGACCGCGGCGCTCCTGCGCAAGACCGTGCTCACAATCTCCCACCAGGCGGGTGACGACGGCCGGCTGTTCGGCTCTGTCACTTCGCAGGAGATCGTCGACGCGATTCGCCAGGCACGCGGGGTGCGGCTCGACAAGCGCCGCGTCCAGCTCGAGGAGCCGATCCGGACCACCGGCACGCACATGGTCTCCGTCGAGGTCACGGACGGAGTGACGGCGGACATCAAGACCATCGTCACGCCTCAAGCCTGACCTGTGACGCCGCGAAGCGTCGCCTTGGTCAAGCTTGACCCGGGCGATGGCCACCGCGACGTCGTCTAGCGCCCCCGGGGGCGTCCCTCCCCACAACGAGGAGGCCGAGGCCTCTGTCCTCGGCGCGATCCTGATGACCGAGCAGGCCCTCGACGGGGTGCTGCTCGAGGTCGGGCTGCGGCCCGACCACTTCTACCGGCCGCGACATCAGCTCGTGTTCCACGCGATGATCCGGCTGAAGGAGAAGGCCGAGCCGGAGGCCGTCGACGCGCTCACGGTATGCGACGACCTGCGCAGCCACGGCGAGCTCGAGAGCGCCGGCGGCGAGGGCTACGTCCATGGCCTCCCGGCGGTGGTGCCGGCGGTCGGCGCGGTGCTGGACTACGCGCGGATCGTCCGCGACGACGCGCTCATGCGCGGCATCCTCGAGACCACGCGCCAGATCCAGGCCGAGGTGCTCGCCCATCGGGGCGAGCCGCAGGAGCTGATCGAACGGGCGGAGACGGCCCTCTTCCACATCGGCCACGACACCGGCAAGGGCGAGATGCGCTCCCTCGAGGACGTGCTGCACGACGAGATGGACAAGCTCGTCGAGCTCTCGCGCAAGGACGTGGGACTCACCGGCGTCACCTCGGGCTTCGCGGACCTCGACGACGTGACGGGCGGCTTCCAGGCCGGGAACCTCATCGTGCTGGCGGCCCGGCCGTCGATGGGCAAGTCGGCGCTCGCGGCCAACATCGCCGAGAACGCGGCCGTCGAGGCGGGCGTGCCGGTCGCGTTCTTCTCACTCGAGATGTCGGAGACCGAGCTCGCGCATCGCTTCCTCGCGTCGCGAGCGCGCGTGTCGAGCGACGAGTTGCGCAAGGGCAAGGTCCGCTCCGACCGCTGGCCGAAGGTCAACGCGGCGGCGAGCAAGCTCGCCGAAGCCCCGCTCTACATCGACGACTCGAGCGACCTCGGGGTGCTCGAGCTGCGAGCGAAGGCGCGCCGCCTGCAGAACCGCCACGGCCTCGGCCTGATCATCGTCGACTACCTCCAGCTCATGCGCCCCGACGGCCGCGCCGACAGCCGCGTGGAGCAGATCGGGCAGATGAGCCGCGGCCTCAAGATCCTCGCCCGCGAGCTCGACGTGCCGGTGATAGCGATCTCACAGCTCTCACGCGCCGTGGAGTCGCGCAACCCGCCCGAGCCGATGCTGTCTGACCTTCGCGAAAGCGGCTGCCTGACCGGCGACTCCCGCGTGTATCTGCCCGAAACTGGGGAGTACCGCCCAATCCGCGAGCTGGTGGGCCAGTCGGGATTCGATGTCGTCGCGGTGAATCCAGCGACCTTGAAGCTCGAACGGCGCCGCGGCACGAAGGCGTTCTCGACCGGATCGAAGCCGGTTCTGCGCCTGACCACGGCGCTCGGCCGGACGATCAGGGCGACCGGCAATCACCGCTTCCTGGCCTTCGACGGCTGGAAGCACCTCGACGAGCTCGCTGAGGGCGAGCACATCGCCCTTCCTCGAACGTTGCCAGGCCCGGCCGAAGCGACGATGACGGACGACGAGCTCGCGCTGCTTGGCCACCTGATCGGCGATGGCTGCACGCTTCCGCGTCACGTCATCCAGTACACGACGAGGGAGGCAGCGATCGCTCGGACCGTCGGCGACCTGGCTGACCGGGTCTTCGGCGACGCGATCAGGCCACGAATCAACCGCGAGCGAACCTGGTATCAGGTCTACCTGCCCGCTACGCGTCGGCTCGCCCGCGGCCGGCGCAACCCGATCGCCTCCTGGCTCGACGACCTCGGCTGCTTCGGACTTCGTTCCTACGAGAAGCGGGTGCCCGCGGCTGTCTTCCGGCAACCGGTCAAGGCAATCGCGCTTTTCCTTCGCCATCTCTGGGCTACCGACGGCTGCGTCTTTCTGAGCCGCGGCAAGCGAGGCGGAGCGCCAATCGTCTACTACGCCACGAGCAGCCCCGAGCTCGCGACCGACGTTCGTTCCCTGCTCCTACGCCTGGGAATCAACGCGATCCGCTCGCCGGTGCGCGCTTCGAAGGGCCGCCCCCACTTTCACGTCAAGCTCACCGGTGCACCCGACGTCACGCGCTTCCTCCAGATGGTGGGCTGTTTGGGTGAGAGCAGAACAGCCACCGGCCGCTTGATCCTCGAGGCTCTCGGCGCTAGCTCATCCAATCCGAACCGCGACGTGATTCCCGCGGCCGCGTGGCGGGAGCACGTCGTACCCGCAATGGCCGCGCCGGCCATCAGCACCCGACAGCTGCAGGCGGGACTCGGGAACGCCTACTGCGGTAGCTCGCTATATCGGTCGAACCTGTCCCGCGAGCGTGCGGCCCGAGCCGCGCGGGTTGTCCAGTCCGACAATCTCGCCCGGCTGGCCACGAGCGACGTCTACTGGGATCGCGTGGTCTCCGTGATCCCGGACGGACACGAGGAGGTCTTCGACCTGACGGTTGATGGCCTCCACAACTTCGTTGCCGAGGACATGGTGGTCCACAACTCGATAGAGCAGGACGCCGACGTCGTGATGTTCGTCTACCGCGACGAGTACTACAACAAGGAGACCGAACGGCTCGGGGAGGCCGATCTGCTCGTGCGCAAGCACCGCAACGGGCCGATCGGCGACGTGACGCTGTCCTTCCTGCCGAAGTATCCGAAGTTCGCGAGCCTCTACCGCGACCGCGAGGGCATCGCCCCGCCGCAGTCCGACAACGGGGGCGGCTGAGATGCTGCGCGAGGTCGACGACTCCGCCGGCACCTGCCCGTTCGGGGAGTGCGATGGCAGCACCTGGGTCCTCGACGAGGAGACGAACGAGACGCGTCCCTGCCGCTGCCGCTCGCAGCGCGTGCGGCGCTCGGTGAGCGGCGGCGTCGGCACGGGCATCGGCAGGCGCTTTCTCGAGGTGTCGTTCGAGCGAGAGCCGATCGTCTCCCAGGACGCGATGGTGCTTCGACAGGTGCGCCGCTTCGTGCACTCGATCGACGACAACCTCGACGCCGGCCGCGGTCTCTGGTTCGACGGGCCGGTGGGCACCGGGAAGACCTCCCTGGCCATCCTGGTCGCCAAGGCGGCCAAGGACAGCGGGCGCTCGTACGCGGTCTATCCGGTCCCGCGTCTGCTCGCCGAGATCAAGCGAACCTTCGATCGCGACGCGAGCGACTCGTACCTCGCCGTCTTCCGGCGCCTCTGCTCCGTCGACGTGCTGGTGCTCGACGACCTCGGCGCCGAGAAGCAGACCGAGTGGGTGCTCGAGCAGCTCTACTCGATCGTCAACGAGCGCTGGCAGGACCGCCGCTCGATCGTGGTCACCACCAACATCCCCGATCCCGACCCGGAGGCGCCCGGCCGGATGCTCCGCGCGAGCGCGCGCGAGCTTCGGGACCGGATCGCGGGCGGACGGGTCGACGGCGCCGTGATCGACGACCTCCAGCGCGTGCTCGACCGGCTCGAGCGGGTGATGGGCGAGATCGGCGCCCAGGAGGTGGCGGCCGACTTCGACCCGATCGCGCGCCTGCGGCGGCAGGTCGGCGCGCGCACCGTGTCCCGGCTGGTCGAGATCTGCGACGACCCGATCCCCATCATGGGCCCGGACCTGCGCATGGCTGCCCAGGGCGCGTAGCCGCGCGCGGCCGTACACTCGGTTCGCCATGCCAGGTCTCGTGATCGTGGGCGCCCAGTGGGGCGACGAGGGCAAGGGGAAGGTGGTCGACCTGCTCGCCGAGCACGCCGACCTCGTTGTCCGCTTTCAGGGCGGGAACAACGCCGGTCACACGATCGTCCGGGACGGCGAGACCTTCAAGTTCCACCTGATCCCGTCGGGAATCCTCTACCCCGGCAAGCTGTGCGCCATCGGCAACGGCGTGGTGGTGGACCCGAAGGTCCTCACCGCGGAGATCGACGAGCTGCGGCGGCGCCGGATCGACATCAGTGGGCTGCGCATCTCGGCGAACGCGCACCTGATCATGCCGTACCACCAGCTCCTCGATCAGGAGGGCGAGGCCAAGCTCGGCAAGCTCCAGATCGGCACCACGCGACGCGGGATCGGCCCGTGCTACGCGGACAAGGCCTCGCGCCTCGGCATCCGCGTCCAGGACCTGCTCGACGAAAAGATCCTGCGCAAGAAGATCTACGCGGCATTGGAGCCCAAGCGGATGATGCTGCGCCCCTACGCCAAGCTGCCGGAGCTCGACCTGCACACGATGACCGAGGACTACCGCATCCTCGGGCACCGGCTCGAGGCGTTCATCGCCGACACCGCGCCGATCTCCTGGCGCGTCCTGGACGAGGGTGGCCTGGTGGTCTTCGAGGGCGCCCAGGGCACGCTGCTCGACATCGACCACGGCACCTATCCGTTCGTCACCTCGTCGAACACGGTGGCCGGCGCCGCCTGCGCCGGGGCCGGTGTGGGGCCGCGCTCGATCGACGAGGTATGGGGGATCGCCAAGGCGTACACGACCCGCGTGGGCGCCGGTCCGTTCCCCACCGAGCTCGACGACGACCTCGGCGAACGCATCCGCGACGCCGGCGGCGAGTTCGGCACCACCACGGGACGCGCGCGGCGCACGGGCTGGCTCGATCTCGTGGCGCTCCGCTACGCCACCCGCGTGAACGGCCTCACCGGGCTCGTGGTCACGAAGCTCGACGTGCTCACAGGGGTCGACCCGCTTCAGGTGGCCGTGCGCTACCTGGGGCCGGAAGGGGCCAGCTTCGAGGAGTTCCCCTACCACCAGACGATCCTCCACCGGGCCGACGGCGACTACGTCGAGCTTCCTGGCTGGCACGAGGACATCTCCGGGTGCCGCTCGGTCGAGGAGCTGCCGGCGCAAGCGCAGGCCTACCTCGACTACATCGCCGACTTCCTCGGCATTCCCGTGGTGATGGTCGGCGTCGGCCCCGGCCGCGACGAGATGATCTGGACCGGGGCCGCCGAGCGGCTCCGGCCTGCCGCGGCCTGAGTTAGCCTCGCGCCGTGAACGCCCGTCAGGCCTTCACGACGTGGGACTTGACGAGCATGTCGTGCAGGCAGCGGTTCTCGTCGTCCCAGAGCGGCCAGAGCCAGTCGAGGATCGTCGGGATCGAGGCCAGGAAGCCCCCGAGGAACCCGAACAGGAACGCCTTGACCGCGATCTCACGCAGGAAGCCATAGCCGAGATCGACTGGCTGGCCCGTGTCGCGGACGACCCGGATGCCCACGATCTGCTTGCCCCAGGTCTGCCCGTTGTGCTCGCCCTGACGCGCCACCAGCACGGGCGCGTAGAGGATCGAAATGGTGATGTAGGCGAGGAAGGCGACGATCGCCGTGACCACGCCGCCCGCGTCGCTGGCCGAGAACACGCCCACCACGATCGCGATCAGGATCACCGACGGGATCAGCAGGATCAGCCAGTCGAGGAGCGTCGCCCCGACGCGGCTCCACCAGCCGGCGAGGGGAGTGCCACCCCAGCCCTGCGGCCGCCCGATCGGCTGCTGCCAACCGCCGGGCGGGACGGGTCCCACGTAGCCGGGCGGGCTCTCGGGGCCGCCGGGCGCCGGTGGTCCCGAGGGTGCGTGTGGCACCGGTGGTCCGGGCGGTGGCGCCGGCGGTCCAGATGGCTGCGGTGCCTGCGGGCCCGGCGACGGCGCCTGCGGTCCAGAAGGCGGTGGCGCCTGCGGCCCGGGGGGCGTGGGATCCGAGTCCGTCGGCGGGGGCTCGCCGCCCCCGGGCTCGTCGTCGGGAGGGCGGCCGGGAGTGGGGGGTCCGCTTTCCATTGGCCGGAATACAACCATCTTGGCCGGAGGGGGCGCCCTAAGCGTCCTCGAGCACGACCTGTTCGCCCCGCCGAAGGAAACGCAGCCCGAGCGCGAGCGCCCCGAGCATCGCCATCACGGCCAGCGTGATCTGAACGCTCAGCAGTCCCTCGCGGCTCCAGTACACGTCCTCGAGCTCGAGCAGGAGGGCCGACTCGTCGAGCGTCAGGCCCATTCCGGCGCCGAACGGGGCCGCGAGCCACGGCTCCAGGGTCTCGTCGCGCGTGAGGATCGCCGCGCCGCCGGAGGCGAACGCGAGCACGATTCCCGGAACGAAGTGATGGATGTGGCGGCGGCCGAGGCGCACGTTGCGGAAGGGACCCACTCGCGAGTGGCCGCGCAGCAGGTAGGTGACCCCACGGGCGACGAGGAAGGAGGCGCTGAACGCGGTGAGCATGTTGAACAGCGAGTTCTCGCGCGTCGAGACCTCGCGATAGCCGGCCCGCGCAACCTCGGCCGTCTCGACCACCGCCTCCTGGCCCGCGAGCAGCAGGTCGTCCGCCTCCGCGGGCAGAGGGGCGTGCCCGCGCTTCCACACGCGTCCCACCTCGCCCACCACCACGGCGCCGAGCAGGGCCGTGGCGAGCGCGCCGAGCGCCAGCGTGCCCCGCCCGGGGGCGAGCGGCCGCTGCCGGCGTCGCCGTCTCACGCGAGCAGGTCCTCGTCCGGGACCTCGCCCACCACGCGCGCCGGCACGCCCATCACGAGCGCGCGCACCGGCACGTCGCGGGTGACCACAGCGCCGGCAGCCACGAAGGCCTCCTCGCCGACCTCGACTCCCGGCAGCAGCACGGCGCGCCCGCCGATCCGGCAGGCACGGCGCAGCAGCGCCCCCTCGAGCTCGAGGCCGCCCCGCCGGCGGCCCGCGGTCGGGTCGTTCGTGGTCATCACCCCCGGTGCGATGAACACGTCGTCTTCGACGATCGACCACGCCGTCACGTAGGCGCCCGTCTGCATCCGCACGCGGGCCCCGAGGCGCACGTCGTTCTCGACGGACGCCCCGCGGCCGATCACGCACTCCGGGCCGATCACAGTCCGCTCGCGCACGTGCGCCTGGTCGGCGACCACGCAGCTTTCGCCGATCTCCGCCCCGGCGAGCACCACAGCCCCTGCACCGACCGTCGTGCCGGCGCCGACCAGCGCCGCGCGAGGCGATTCCGAGCTCGCGCTCGAGCGCGCGCTGAGCGCCAGCGGCTTTCCGATCACGCAGCCGTCCTGCAGGCGCACCCCCTCCCCCAGGGTGCTGCCGGCGTGCAGGATCACGTTCCCGCCGAGCTCGACGCTCTCCGGCAGCGACACCCCCGCTCCCAGCAGCAGACCCGGCGCGCGGTCGGATGGCTCGAGCGTCACGCTGGTCGCGCAGTGTAGGAGGCCAGCACGTCGCGGACGCGCTCCGCGGCACGACCGCCGCCGTAGAGCTCGGGGCGCTCGGCCGGCGGCCTGCGCTCGAGCGCCACCAAAGCCGCATCGCCGTCGAGGCCCACCAGCACGTTCCAGCCGGAGTCGACCGTCTCCACCCACTCCGTGGTGTCGCGCAGCGTCACGCACGGCACCCCGAGCAGGTACGCCTCCTTCTGCACGCCCCCCGAGTCCGTGAGCACGGCGCGTGCGTGCCGCGCGAGCTTCAGGAAATCGAGGTAGCCGAGCGGCGGGGTGAGGGTCAGCCCGGCGAGCCGCCCGAGGAGGCCGCTCGCCTCGAGCCGCGCGCGCGTGCGCGGGTGGACCGGGAAGACAACGGCGCCCGGCAGGGCCTCGAGCACCGCCACGAGACGCTCGAGCTGCGCGCGGTCGTCCACGTTGCCGGCCCGGTGAGCGGTCACCACGAGGTAGCCGCCTGCCTCGAGGCCGAGGTCCTCGAGCACGGTCGAGCGCTCCTCGGCGATCTCGCGGAAGGCCAGCGACACGTCCGCCATCACATCGCCCACCAGGTGAGCCTCGCCGCCGGTGGACTCGCGCTTCAGGTTGCGCATCGCGGTCTCGGTCGAGCAGAGCAGCAGGTCGCTCGCGTGGTCGGTGACCACGCGGTTCAACTCCTCGGGCATCGAGCGATCAAACGACCGCATGCCGGCCTCCACGTGTCCCACCGGGATTCCTGCCTGCGCGGCGGCGAGCGCGCCCGCGAGCGTCGAGTTCGTGTCACCGTAGACCAGAGCAAGATCGGGCTCGAGCTCGGCGAGCACCCGCTCGAGGGCGACCAGGATGCGCGCGGTCTGGGCGCTGTTCGAGCCGCCCCCGGCCCCGAGCTCGCGCGCCGGCGCCGGCACGGCCAGCTCGTCGAAGAAGATGCGGGAAAGCTCGTCGTCGTAGTGCTGGCCGGTGTGAACGATCGACTCGTCCGCCACCTCGCGCAGAACGCGCGACACGGCGGCCGCCTTCACGAACTGGGGCCGGTTTCCGACGATCGTGACGATTCGGGCTCGCACGATCCCAAGCTCACCCGCGCGCGGCCGTAGGATTCACGCGATGGGGAGGAAGCTTCTCGGGGGCGCCGCCACGGCGGTGAGCCTTGCGGCGGACCTCGCGCGCCACGTGGCGTGGTTCGTGTCCCACCAGATCGAGCGTCGCCCGCGCCAGCGTCGCTAGAGCGCTGCCAGCTCCTCGTCGATGCGGTCGCGGAGGGCGGCCTGGGCCTCGCGGGTGAGCTCGCCCTCCGGCAGCTCGATGTCCTCGATCGCGGCGATCGACTGCACCTCACGGGTGGTGGAAGCGATGAACGCCTCACCGGCCACGCGAAGGTCGTCCATCGTGCAGGGCCGCTCGCGCACGGACACCACCTCCATCACGCGTGCGCGGGTGATGGAGGCGAGGATGTGCTCGCTGAGCGGCGGCGTGGTCAGAACGCCCTCGGGGTCGACCCAGAAGAGCGAGGAGGTAGGCGCCTCGAGCACCCGGCCGTGCGGCGTCACGAGCAGAGCTTCGTCGAACCCGCGCTCCCGCGCCAGGCGCCCGCACAGCATGTTGGCCCCGTAGGAGAGCGACTTCACGCCGTCGAGCACCCGCGTGGGCGCGTACTGGACCACTCCCAGCCGCAACCGCTCGGGCGTGCTCGGCAACGGCTCGGTGAGCAGCAGCCGCTGGCCGCCGCGCGTGACCACGACCCGCAGGCAGCCGTCGAACGCGGCCCCGCCGCGAGCCTCGAGCAGCTCCGGGATCTCGGACTCGAGCTCGGCGCGGAACACGTCGGCGAGGCGCAGGTTGGCGCCCGATCGCTCGATCCGATCGAGGTGGTCGGGGAGCGCGAACGGGCGCCCGTCGTAGATGCGGATCACCTCGAACACGCCGTCGCCCCGCAGCAGGCCCTCGTCCGTGGCGGGAATCGTGGCGTCGGCGGCCGGCATCGTGGTCCCGTTCACGCAGGCCAGCTCGGCGGTCGCGGTGGCAGCGGCGCTGTGGTCTGACATGCGGCCATGTTCGCAGGTCAGACCGCGCGGATCACGGGGGCCGGCGCGGCTACGCGGCCTGCGGAAGCGACTCGGCGACCTGCGCTATCCGGCCGGTCGCGCCGTCGAGCGCGCCCGCCGACAGGAGCGCCGCAGTGGCGCTTGCCACCAGGCGTCCGGTGAGCCCGCCCGCGGGCCGCATGGACACCGAGGCGTTCAGCTCCGTGCCGCGCTCGTGGTCGCTCAGGTCGTAGCGGACGTCGAAGCCCACCGGGCCGTCGGCCGAGAGCTCGAGGGCACGCTCGTGCGCCACCCGGACCTCGACGTCGAAGCCGACGCTCACGCCCGCGACCCTGCCGGTCACGCGGCTGCGCGTGCCGGAGACGAGACGGCAGACGTCCTGGTCCCCGAGGTCGAAGTCGACCGGCGACCAGCGGCGGATCTCGTCCGGCCGCGTGAGCACCTCGAGCAGCGCGTCGGCGCTGGCGTTCGCCCGTGCTGTCGAGGTCCATTCCGCCATGCGCGCATCCTTGCGGAGCGCGCGTGGCTCTTGTGAGCGATCGCGCACGGTCGAGGAGGAGTTCACTCGAATGGCAATCCCATGCGTAGATAGTCGGCAGCGATGCTGTTGCTCACGATCTTCGCGGTGCTCGCGGGGGCGGGCACGGCGCTCACGCCCTGCGTGCTGCCCGTGCTGCCGGCGCTCCTCTCCGCGAGTGCGGCCGGCGGCCCGCGGCGGCCGCTCGGAGTGATCCTCGGCCTGGTGAGCACGCACACGATCGCGATCGTCGCGCTCGCGTCGGTGATCGACGGAGTGGGCCTGACGGACGGCTTCGTGCGCAGCCTCGCCGTGGTGGTGCTCGCCGCGTTCGGCCTCGCGCTGCTCTGGCCGCGATTCGGCCTGCTCGTGGAGCGCGCCTTCGCCCCGCTCCAGCGGCTCGGCCCGAGGAGCCGCGGCAAGGGCTTCTGGCCGGGCCTGCTCGTGGGCGGCGCGCTCGGCTTCCTCTACGCGCCCTGCGCCGGCCCGATCCTGGCCGCCGTGATCTCGGTCTCGGCCACCCAGGGCACCTCGGCCGACCTGGTCGTGCTGGCGCTCGCCTACGGCGCGGGCTCGGCAGTGGTGCTGCTCCTGATCGCGTTCGGCGGGCGCCGCGTTGTCGACCGGATTCGCGGCGCGGGCCACGGGCCGGTCGTGCAGCGCACGCTCGGAGCCCTGCTGATCGCCACGGCCGCGCTGATGGCCACCGAGCTCGACGTGCGCTTCCAAACCGTGCTCGCGAACGAGCTGCCCGCGGCGCTCTCGAACCCCACCACCGCACTGGAGGGGACGAGCGCCGTGAAGAGCCGCCTGGAGGGTCTGCGCGGCTCGCCGCGCTTCGAGTCACAGCAACAGGCCGGCCTGCCCAAGCTCGGCCGCGCTCCGGACTTCACCGGCAACGACTCGTGGCTCAACACGCCCGGCGGGCGCCCGCTCTCGCTCGCGGAGCTGCGCGGCAAGGTCGTGCTCGTGGACTTCTGGACCTATACCTGCATCAACTGCCTGCGCACCCTGCCCGCCCTGCGCGCGGGCGGTGCGGGCGAACGGCCTTCGCTACCCGATCGCCCAGGACAAACTCCTATGCCACCTGGCGAGCCTGGGGCAACCAGTACTGGCCCGCCAAGTACCTGATCGACGCCCGCGGCCAGGTGCGCTACACCCATTTCGGCGAGGGCGCCTACGGGAAGACCGAGGACGCGATTCGCGCGCTGCTCGCGGAAGCGGGCCGCGCGCGGCTGGGGGCCGCCACGCGGGCGGACCCCGTCCGGCGCGGACCCGGAGGTGCGCGCGCCGGAGACCTAGCTGGGAGCCGATCGCGCGGAAGGCTTCGTCGCGCAGGCGCCCACGCCGGGGCGGCGCCACTACCAGGACCCCGGCGAGGACCTCCCTCCGAGCGGCTTCGCCCTCTCGGGCGACTGGCGGGTGACGGACGAGGCGGCCACCGCGGTTCGCGACGCCTCGATTACGCGCGCCCGGTGGCCCGCGACGTCTACCTCGTGCTCGCCGCCCCCGACGCCCGGCGACGGCGCGTGAAGGTCCCCTCGACGGAGCGCCGCGGGGCTCCGTGACCGCCCGCCGCCAGCGGCTCTACCACCTCATCTCGCTGCCGACGGTCGGCGCGCACGCCCTCGAGCTGCGCCTGCCCGCCGGCGTGAGCGCCTACGCGTTCACGTTGGCTAAGGCCGCCGCCGCTCGATCCGCAACCATCCGGGGGCAATGCCACCGCCCGGCAACGTCGACGTGGTGCGCGACTTCATCGACGCCCTGAACGAGGGGCGGGTGGACGAGCTGATCGAGGGGGTCGACCCCGATTTCGAGTGGATGCCGCTCGAGGACAGCCCGATCGCGCACCACTACCGGGGACGCGAACAGGTGCGTCACTACGTCGAGGACTGGCTGGCCACCTTCGACTCGCTGCGCCTCGAGCTCGAGGAGGTGCGGCAGGTCGGCGATCACGTGATCACCGCCGTCCACGGGCATGGCCGCGGGCGTCTGAGCGGCGTGGAGCTGCACTCGAGCTTCTGTCAGGTCTGGAGTATCAGCGGGGGCACGCCGACGCGCATGCGCGAGTACCGGAATCTCCAGCAGGGCCTGGCGTCGCTGCCGGCGTAGGGGGAGAATCGGCGCATGGAGGTCGTGCCCCTGGCCCAAGAGGACCTGGCGGTCCTGGCGCTCGAGTGCGACACCGTGGTGGGCCACACCTGCAAGGTGATCGTCCTCGACGAGGGCGCGCCGGACCTGGCGACGCTGCGGGAGTCGGTAGCCGGCCGGCTCGACGCCGTGCCCGCCCTCACGCGGCGCCTGGACCCCGCGCGGACCGAACCTGCCTGGGTGCCCGACGACGCGTTCGACGTGGCCAACCACGTCGATCAGCCAACGCTCGAGGCGGCGCCCGACGACGACGGCTTCAGGGCGGAGGTCGCCCGGCTGTTCGAGCAGCGCCTCGACCGGGAGCGTCCGCTCTGGCGCATCGACATCGTGCCGCGGCCCGGCGGCGGCACCGCGCTCGTGTGGCGGATCCACCATTCGTTGGCCGACGGGACCACGGCCATGCGCTACGCGCGCGAGCTGCTCTGGGACCCGGAGGCCGAGGGCGCGCCGAGCCGCGGGCACTCGAGGGCCGCGCACAGCGCCGACCACGCCCGCAGGCGTGCGCACCTGGGCGGCTTCCTGCACCGCGAGTTCGCACGCAGCCGTGGGCGCTCGCCCTTCGACGGGCGAATCGGCACCCGCAGGAGGATCGCCTTCGCGTCCGTCCCGCTGGCGGACCTGCACGACGCCGTCAAGGAGCTCGACGGCGCCACGCTCAACGACGCGGTCCTGACGATCCTCGCCGGGGCGCTTCAGCGCTGGGTCGAGGGCCACCACGGGCATCTCGGGGAGGTCCGCGTGCGCGTGCCCGTGAGCCTCCACCACGAGGGCGACGACGCCTCCAACCGCGACTCCTTCTTCTCGCTCGGGCTGCGGCTGCGGGAGCCCGACCCGGTGGCACGGCTGCGCGCCGTCCACGCCGCCACTGCGAAGCGCAAGTCCGAGCACGACGCCGAGCGGCTCGACGAGCTGGCGCGTGAGCTCGGGCACATCTCCCCGCGCCTCAGGCGCTTCTGCGACCGGCTCGAGCAGAGCCCGCGGAGGTTCGCCGTGAGCGTCTCGAACGTGCCCGGCCCCCGCTCTCGCGTGGCCGTCCTCGGCGCCCCGGTGGACGCGCTCTACTCGATCGCCGAGATCGGCGAGCGGCACGCGCTGCGGGTGGCGGTCGTCTCGCTCGCCGGCCGGCTCTACTTCGGCTTCTGCGCGGACCCCGGAATCGTCGACGACCTGCAGCTCATGGCCGGGGGCGTGGAGGCCGAGGCGGCCGAGCTGATTGCCGCCGCGCGCTAAGTAGCCGGTGCAGCAAAGGGGCGGCCCGGAGGCCGCCCCTCGCTCGCTGCTCTGGGGACTACAGCGAATCTCCTGCTACTCCTCGGCGGGCCGGAGCAAGAACAGCTGGCCGTCCTCGACCGTCACCGAGGTGCCGCCGGGGGCGGCCGTCGGTGGGTGCGCCTGCACGTCGGACAGCCAGGTGTCGGCGCCGAAGATGGCGGTTGTGTCGATCACTCCGCTCGTCTCCCACACACCCGGACCGACGGCGACGCCGTCGCGTCCCGGCGGGTCGAGCTCCGCCACGCGGGTGGCGCTCGAGGCATCGGCGCCGACGGCGCCGACCGGTCCCTCGACCAGGTCGAGCCGCCAGATCGAGCCGTCGCGTCCCTTCGCCGCCATGACTGGCCGGCTGTCGGCCGTGCCGTCCTCGTTGATCATCAGATAGCGGTCGCTCGCGTCCAGGTTGTCGGGGCTGATCGCGATGTCACCGCCCTGCGCGACGATCGTGTCGGTGTTGAAGACGATGTCCAGCTTCGCCGGCTTCAACGGGTTGCCGGGATGCAGCCGCAGCGAGTAGAGCCTGCCGAGCTCGTTCACGCCTTCGTCGGCGCCGCTCGAGGAGCCCGTGGTGTTGAAGAACAGCTCGTGCCGGTTGCGCGGATTGAAGGCCGCGTCCTCCGGGCGGACGAACGTCATGGCGCCCGCTTGGTCGGCCGCCTCCTCGAGCGCCGCAGCGGTCATGCCGGCCGCGTTCGGGATCTCGATCCATTCACCCTTGACCGAGCCCGCCACGAAGTCGCGCTCGCTGTTGCGGTCAGGATCGAGGGAGCGGAACACGTACAGCTTGCCGGTGTCGAGCCCGTTGCGCGACAGCACGCCGGCACCCTCGGAGCGATCCTTCTTACCGACGTACATGTAGAGCTGACTGTCGAGCGTCGGCGGGCCGTCCTCGGTCGGGAAGACGACCGTGCGCGTGCCGTGTCCCGGCTGCACCACGGTGTTCTCCCTGGAGAAGCGCCCCATGCGCGGCAGCGCGTGGAGCTCGTCGTCATACACCGCCACGGCCTGCGAGCCCAGGCCGTCGAACGAGTTCGCGGCGGTTGCCTCCTCCTCGCCGGTCAGGTAGATCGGGCGGTCGAAGCCGTGCTGCGGCCCGGCCAGGAAGCCGGAGCAGAAGCGTGAGAGCGCCCGCGAGCTGTTGCCCACCTCCGGTGCTGGCCCGATCAGGGTGTTCTCCTCCCAGACCGTGTCGTACGCACGCTTGCCCGCGATCGGGTCGCCGTCCGAATCGAGGATCCAGCGCGAGACGAACGCGCCGCGGTTCGTCGGGCCGCCCACGACCGGCTGGGAGAGCGAAGTGGAGGGAAGCTCGTGATTCATGTAGAGCGTGTTCGTGCCATCGCCGTTCGGATGCGCGCCGAGGCCGTCCGGGATTCCGACCATGCGGTACTGCTGGCCCGGAGCGCCATCCAGCAACGGCACCCTGTCGTCCACGCTGAACAGGGGCTTGATCTCGTAGTCGTCGCCGATCGGGACCACGTAGGGCTTGATGGACGTCGTGCCGGTGGCCGTTGCCACCACCGACGCGGCGGCGGCGATGACCGCGAGCAGCGCGACCGTGGCCCGAGTGGTTATCCGCCTCTTGCTGGTCATACTCGTCCTCCCGTTGGTAGGGGCGTTCCAGACCCCCGGCAGCCAACCGAGCCGCCGCCGTGATCGCGTTACCAGCCGGTGACCAAGATGTGTCGCCCGACTCGCCATGCCCGACCTCCAATCTGGTTGGGGGAAACAGGTCGCCGCGATTGTTTGTCCGGCGCTGGCGCCGGACAACGGGACCAAGGTTCCGCACCGCCGGTCCTAGGTGGACGGACCCCACACCAAGGTGAGGGATCGACCGGCTGTTTGCAAGACGTTGACACCCGCAGGCCGCACCGCCGAGAATGGGTCAACTCGCAAGCTCTCTGGGGGACAACCATGTCGCCGCGCCTGGCGAATCCGAGGGCCAACACGGCCGTAGAGCTCAAAGCTCAGATCGACGCCGAGCGCGCCGGTATGGCGTTCCTCGTCTTTCGCGACGAGGACGGCGGCCAGGTGATCTTCAGGCTCTCGAGCGAGGACGGGCGCATCGTGCTCGGGCGTGGTCCCGCGACCGACATCGCGCTCGGCTGGGACGAGCGCGTCTCGCGCATCCACGCGGAGCTCGAGCGGATCGCCGACCGCTGGTCACTGGTCGACGACGGGCTGTCGCTGAACGGCTCGTACGCGAACGGGACGATCGTGCACGGCCGGCGGGTGCTGCACGACGGCGATCGCATCGAGCTCGGAGGCACGGTGATCCTGTTTCGGGATCCGGCGGAGGCGGATGCCCGCAGCACGGCTGCGGCGTCCGAGCGCCGGATCGGTGCGCTCCTGTCCGAGCTCCAGCGCGCGACCCTGCTCGCTCTCTGCCGGCCGTACAAGGACCACACTGCCTTCGTCACGCCCGCGACCAACGAGCAGATCGCAGCGGAGCTCTACCTGAGCGTCGACGCGGTCAAGAAGCATCTGCGCGTGCTGTTCGAGAAGTTCGGCGTCGCCGACCTTCCCCAGTACGAAAAGCGCACCCGGCTCGTGGAGCGCGCCTTCGCGAGCGGCTTCCTGTCAGAGCACGACCTCTGAGGAGCCATCGGCCGATGATCTCGCTGCCGGCGGGTACGACGATCGGTGGATACCGGATCGAGGAGTTGGCCGGGCGGGGTGGCATGGGCGTGGTCTACCGAGCGACACAGCGGTCGCTGGGTCGACCGGTGGCTCTCAAGGTGATCTCACCCGAGCTCGCCGACGACCCGCGGTTTCGCGAGCGCTTCGAGCGCGAGTCGCGGCTCACGGCGTCGATCGACCACCCGAACGTGATCCCGCTCTACGAAGCTGGAGCCGCCGGAGACGCGCTCTTCATGTCGATGCGCTGGGTGCCGGGAACGACGCTCGAGACCTTGATCAAGCGCGGCGGCGGACTCGATCCGGCGCGGGCCGCGGCGATCGTCGCGCAGGTAGGAGCGGCACTGGACGCTGCTCACGCTCACGGTCTCCTCCACCGGGACGTGAAGCCGGCGAACGTTCTCGTGACGGAGGACCCGACAGAACACGTGTACCTCACCGACTTCGGCCTGGTGAAGCGGGTCGGGACCGACGCCCATCTGACCCGCACCGGACAGCTGCTTGGCACGATCGACTACGTCGCTCCTGAACAGATTCGCGGCGAGGAGGTGGACGCCCGCTCGGACATCTACTCGCTCGGCTGCGTGCTCTTCCACGCGCTCACAGGACGGGTCCCGTTCGAGACGGACAACGAGGTGACCAAGATCTACGCGCACCTGAGCGAGCCGCCGCCGCGCCCCAGCAACTATGTGTCGGGCCTGCCTCCCGGACTCGACGACGTCGTGTCGCGTGCGATGGCCAAAGATCCTGCGGACCGCTTCCAGACGGCGGGACGGCTCGGACGGGCGGCCGCCGCTGCCGCCGATCCGGCCGGGCAGCTGCGTTCCACCGTGGAGGACGGCGCACCGCCTCCTTGGAAAGCCGCGCGCTCGCGGCGCCGAGAGGCCGGGCGGCGACGTACCTGGGCCTGGCCCGCTGCGCTCGCGCTCGCGGCCGCGGCGGGCACTGCCGTGGCGGTCGCGCTGCTGGCGGACGACGGCCCCGAGTCCGGCAGCGACGCGGGCGGTACGTCCCGTGCGCCGCCCGGCGAGGGCCAGTTCCTCCGGGCACGAGACGGGCAAACGCTGTGGCTGACGAGAGCCGGGGCGAGGTTCCCACTGGCACCTGACGAGCGCGCCGCCTTTGGGTACGAGCCGGACCAGGTGCGCGAGGTTCGCAGGGCCGAGCTGTTCGAGATTCCGGTCGTGCCACCCGACGGAACGCTCGTCAAGGGCCACGGCAGCACGGTCGTGTGGACGATCCTGGACGGCGAGCGCGTGCTGGCGACGCGGCCGGCCCCTGCCAACGTGATTGTAATTCCGCGATCCGGACTGCCTCAGATACCGCTGCCTCGAGGAGGCACCGAAACGACCGTCGAGCTCGACGCGCCCACGTTCGTCGTCGCGCGCACGCGCTTCGTGCTGGCGGGAGAGGTGCGCTCGCGGGGCGGCTCGCCGCGGGGCCGGTGTGTCTTCTACCGGATCTCCCGTGAAGGACTGAGGGAGCGCGCCAACAACCGGGTGGTCGAAGGACGCTGCCGGGCGCGGCTCAGGGTCAGCGGTTCCGGCCACGTGAGGTACTCCGTCCACTTCGTCGGCTTCCCGAAGTGGCAGGGGTCGCAGACCGCAACGCGCCGGATACCGATCCACCAGCCCTGAGACGCCCAAGCGCTCAAGCCCAGCGGGTTGAGCCCTAGCCCGCGGCGGGCGTCCGCGTCACCGGTCGGCGGGAGGGACACGTGGGCCGTCCGCTGACCGTGTAGGACCCTGAGTGTGCCCTGCGATAGTCGTGGTTGTCGGCGATCACAATCAGCCGCCGGACGTTTCCGCGGTTCGTAAAACGGCAGAAGGTGACCGACCCGTTCTGAAGATCCACGCGCTGCCAGCCGGTCGCAGCGCGCGCGAGAACGACGATGTCGCCCCACGGCCTAATCCCGCTCGAGCGGACGGTGACCGCCCCGACCGACCGGCTGATGGCTCTGACCTGGTCGTACTGCATGCTCAGCGGGGACAGCCTCACCGTGGCCCTCCGCCCCCTGGCGCCGAGTGTCCAGGGTCGTCGGACGAAGGGCGGGCTCAGGCCCAGCGGCACGTCGGGGTCGCCGAAGGCCCCGCAACAGAACAGCTGCGGGGTCACCCGGCGCGACAGGTTGAGGTTGAGGTCCTCCACCACGAAGTCCTTGAAGTTCGACCTGAAACCGAACCCGAGCCGCGTCAGGTACCTGTCCACGAGGGAAGTGACCGCGTCCTCGCTTTCGGTTGGGGCCTGTTCGAGCGCGGTCCACATTCCAAAGACCGGGCTTGCGCTGTTCGCGCGCTGGGCGAGCCAGACGAGCCACACGTAGGCCCCGTACTCGAGCGTGTCTCCCCTCTGGAACAGCGGCGTGCCGGGGCTGCTCTGGAATGCCCTCAAGAAGCCTATGCGCCCGGCGACCTCTTCCCTTGCACGGTAGTAGTGCTCCGCCCACGACGCCGCGGTCTCGCCCACCCAGCTGTGGGCTCCGGAGGTCGTATGCGCGAACTGGAGCGCGTGGAAGAACTCGTGGATCACCGTCCCGTCGTTGACGCCAATCTGCTTGTTGATGATCAGCGCGGCGCTCGAGCGCTCGGCGCCCGAACTGCTGACGATGAAAGGCGGCACCGGCACCGCCAGGCCGTAGTTGTCGCCGACCGACCGGCAGTCGTCCGGACACTGCCCGAGGGCCACCTCCGCCGTGGGCGCCGTGACGTAGACGCTGAGCCTGCCGCCGTTTGCCTCGGGGGCGAGCGGAGGCCCGAGGCCGTCGGGCTCGGGTTGCGTCATCACCGGCCACGCCTGATCGAGGTGCCGCGCGACCGTCGCCGCGTCCTGCGGGCCGGTCGCGTCCCCCGCGCAGTACCACACCGTGAACGGTGCCGCGCCCTCCGCGCCAACCTGAGGCTGGCACGTTTGGGACGTTTGGGCCATTGCGGCCGGCGAGCCGAGCACGATCGCCGCCGCCGCGAACGCGGCACCGAAGGCGCCCACGCGGCGGCGCCACCGCCGCGTCCCTGGGCCGCCGCGCTCGTGCGCCAGCTCCGGCCGCGCATCATCGCGACGATTCTCTCAGCGCCGGGCTGCCGGATGCAACAGATGCCGGGACTTCCTACCGAGCGCACTACCATGCGCCCATCCCGGAGGTAGTGATCACCGTCCTGTGCCTCCAGCCCGAGGCGGAGCAGATTCTCGACGAGCTTGAACGCTCGCCCACCTTCGGTAGCGCCGGGACCGAGAACATCGACGGCCGTCGTGGCAGGCGTATGCACGTGAGCAACGTCGAGACCGTGGAGACCGCTTGCACCGCGCTCGTGGACGAGCTGCGCGACCTCACCTGGCTCTGGCGGGAGTATGTGCGGTTCGACCGCGGCGAGTGAGCCACCTGGCCCCGCCTCTGAGAGCGGCTTGCACCGTCGAGTCCGGTCAGGACAGAAAAAAGGCCCGCACGCTGCGGGCCTTCTCTCCGACAGCGAACGGTCGAGGCTTACGCCTGGACGAGCTCGCTCGTCTTGTGCACGACGACCTCGCCGCTCGTGATCTTCGGCGCGTTCGGGAGCGCCGTCTCCAGCTTCTGCTCGCCCACCCAGTTGGATGCGAGGCGGGTCGACTCGTCGGCCTGCTCCGAGGTGTCGAAGTAGGTGATCGAGCTCATGACGCCGTCGCCGGCCTCAATGAGCGAAAAGCCACTGAAGCCGGGTAGCTCGCTCAAGCTGGGCAGGAGGGTCTCGTCGGCCTTCTTGACGAGCTCGCTGGCGCGGGCCTGGTCGATCGACTCGTAGCGCCGAATAGTGGCAAACATGAAGGGGTCCAACTTTCTTCTCTGGAGTGGAGGCTCGGTTGAGTCCTCCTGATGCGCTCAAGCCCAAGGTGACTGTCGAGGGAGCTTGAGTAGCTCGACGACGTCGGCGGTGGGTCATGGCGCAGGTCGTACCCTAGCAGCTTCTGGACAACGGTGATTTACGTAGGTATGTTTCGCTACGTTACCTTGCAGGAGGCTGGCGATGTGCCCATTCTCGGTGACCGTCGAGCACGTTCCGGATCGCGAGCTCGGCCCGCTTCTGACTCGGCTCGCCGAGGCGGGCTTCGACGATCCGATCATCAACCACATGAGCCTCGGCGGTGCCTCCGAGGCGGCGACCACCCGTACTGGCCGAGGTCCCCTGGACCTCCCGGAGGATTGGCGGCTCGTGCGGGAGCGCGAGGGCGAGTCATATGGGTGGCCGAGCGGGCGCGATCGATACAAGCCCTACAGCGTGTTCATCGGCACGACGCGCCCCGAGGGGGCAGTCCAGATCGGGCTTGGCGAGACCGTGCGCAAGAACAAGTGGGGCCGCGACCGAAAGTACGTCGTGGCCTTCCTGAGCGGTGGATCACCCCAGCAGCCGCTCGTCGAGTTCGTCGCAGCCGACAACTACGAGCAGACCCGCGAGCTGGTCGCAGTCATCCGTGGCAGCGACGGAGGACGACGCATGTACGGTATCGGTGACGCCCTTCCCACCGTCTACGCCGATCGCTTTCGAACCCAGATCTACAGCGAGCGAGTCGTCCACCCGGGCGCCTGGAACAAGATCGTGGTGGTCGCCCACGAGGACGACGACGAGACGATCCTCAACCACGCGTTGATCCAGAGCCGGCGGCGCTACCGCACCTAGGCACCCCGCAGGGGACCTGGTGATCAGGACCTCGGCGACGCGGGGGTGCCGCCAGTCCTGGTGGTGGCGTCGGGCTAGCCATTGGTCTCGGTCGGCGAATGTCCGGCCAGGATGGCCAGTAGGTCGCCGATCTTCTGGTCGCGGGCGACCGGGTCGGGGAGGGGCAGGT
>Ga0075420_100001027_pt1 | contig 23205 bp, 18 predicted proteins | sample SoiMetdeltSBSDD4_FD_75296 | JGI IMG/M metagenome (GOLD analysis project Ga0075420, IMG submission 75296) | Bulk soil microbial communities from a Populus tree surrounding site in Tennessee, USA - Soil MetaG P. deltoides SBSDD4 | ecosystem: Environmental > Terrestrial > Soil > Tree plantation...
GCCCAGCGTCACCCTGCTCCTCGGGATGGCGCCCAGGATCGGTGCGTCCAGGTACTGCTCGAGCATGACCTCGCTCGGCCTGCTTTGACGGGCTCGTTCACCGATCGACGCTGCCGCGACGCCGATCACCAGGCCAACGATGACGCCGAGCGCGAGGTTGAGCTCGTGGTTCGGGCTGCTCGGCGCCAGCGGCAGTTGAGCAGGCTGGATGACCTGCCCTGCATCGACGTTCAGGGAGCTCAGTGTCGTGAGCTGGTTCTGCAGGGCGAGCCTGGTGGCCTCCAGGGACGTGCGTCGGTTGAGCAGATCCTGCCAAAGCGCCGTTCGGCGGGGGGTAGTCACGATGCGATTGTTGAGATCGCTGATCTGGGTCGTCACCTGCTGGATGTTCGTCTGCAGCTTGCTCGTGTATTCGGAGATCGTGTCGATCGCCTGCTTGGACTTGAACTCGAGGTAGGCATCGGCGAACGCCTGGGCCCCTTCCTGAGCTTCCTTCCGACCATGGGCGACGTAGGAGATCTCGAGGATCTGGGTTTCCGCGGGGCTCGACACCGACACGTTGTCGATCAGGTCCGGGACCGCCGACCGGGGCAGACCGAGCTTCTCCGCGGCCACCTGACCCACAGAGGCCGATGTCGCGATGCGCAGCTCGGTCTGGACGCTGACCTGCTCGATGGGATTGGTTTCCAGAGGGTTGGTCAGGATCGGACGGACGAGAACCGTGGCCGTCGAGGTGTACTCCGGGATCCGTGTGTAGGAATACCCAGCAGCGAGCGCGGTGAAGACCAGGGTGACGAACATGATCAGCCACTTGCGGCGCCAAACCATGTCCATGAGGTCACGGATGTCGACGGTCTGGTTGGCGGGAAGCTCGTCCGGGTTCACCTGGACCATCCGCATGCAACGACCTCCGCTCGCGGGCCGGGCTCGACGATCGGCCGTCGGGCCAGGATGTAGAGGGTAATGGGACCTCGTACTGCAACCATCATGCAGATGTCGTAGGAGGGATACGTCATCGACGGGGTGCCTACCGAACGGACCTTATCTAGTCTCGTTGAGCGCCCTCCCCTATCCGGCGGAGTCCAGATGGTCGAACAACCGAGGCGGGTCCGGCTCCTTCTGGCCGACGAGCAGGCGCTTTTCCGCGAGGCCATGAGGGTGGTGCTCGAGAGTGAGGGCGACCTGAAGGTCGTGGCCGAGGCTCGGGACGGCGTGCAGGCCGTCATGGAGGCGGAGCGGGCGGCTCCCGACGTCGCGCTCCTGGACGCCGACCTTCCCCGCTGCGACGGGGTGAGTGCGGCCAACTTGATTCGGGAGCGTGTCCCGGCGTGTGGAGTGGTCATCGTGAGCAGCGTCGAGTCGTCCCACCTCCTGGAGCAGGCGCTCGACGTCGGCGCCCGCGGGTTCGTCACCAAGTCCTCCCCGCTCTCGGACCTGCTCAGCGTGACGCGCGCCGTCTACCGGGGCGAGACGCTGATCCCGCCCAACATGCTGGGCGATCTGGTGGGGCGATGGACGCAGAGGCGTCGCGAGCAGTACGAGGCGGTCTGGTTGCTGTCGAAGCTCACCAAGCGTGAGCGGGAAGTGCTCGGTCTGCTGATCGACGGCGCTGGCACCGAGGCGATCGCCCGTTCCCTCGTGATCAGCCCGCAAACGGCTCGGACGCACGTCCAGAACATCCTGTCCAAGCTCGGGGTGCACTCGAGACTCGAGGCGGCAGCTCTCTTCAACGATTCCGGGGTGCTGGAAGGACTTCGGCACGGGTCGCCCACCTGGGCGCGTTCGCTCTCGCGTCTCTCCGGATAGCCGTGAGCGCAGGCAACGGGAAGCGTTCGATCGTCGTCGACGAGCATTCCGACGCATGGCTGACGCCGGCATCGATCACGGTCCTGGAAGGGCTTCCCCGCCAACCGATCCCCGTGAAGATCAAGGTCCTCCACATCATCACCCGGTTCGCCGGGGGTTCAGGCGGCAACACGCTCTTGTCCGCGATCGGGATGGATCCCGAACGGTTCGAAACCTGGATCGTCGGCGGGGAGGGCAGTGAGCTCTGGCGGCGAGCGGAGGAACTGGGTGTGCGCACGGTGCGCGCACCTCGACTGCGGGAGCGGGTCGCGCCGGTAGACGACGCCATCGTTCTGTGGCAACTGTTCCGACTCATCCGGCGAGAGCGATTCTCCGTGGTGCACACCCACTGCGCGAAGGCGGGATTCCTGGGACGGCTCGCCGCATGGGTCGCCGGTGCCCCCGTGATCGTCCACACGTTCCACGCGTTCGCCACCCACCCGTTCATGGGTCGTGCGAAGCGGGTCTGGTTCGGGGCCCTGGAGCGGGCCGTCCGTCCGCTGGCCCATCGGTACGTCGCCGTTTCACCGCTCGTGGCCCGGGAGGCGGTCGAGAAGCAGCTCGCCGAACCGGGCACCGTGGAGGTCGTCCCGTCAGCGGTCGAGATGGGTGAGATCCCTCTCGTTCCCGACCCAACGGTCCGTCCGCAACTCGGGATCCCCGCCGACACGCCCATCGTCGGCTGGGTCGGCCGGATGGTGTACCAGAAGGCGCCGTTGGACTTCGTGCGCATGGCGGCTCTCGTCCGCAGGACCCATCCTCAGGTCACGTTCGTCATGGTCGGTGACGCATCCCACGAATCGAGGCCTCTCGAGCATGCCACCCGTCGGGAGGCCGCGCGGCTCGGCGTGGACGTGGTGTTCACGGGATTCCGACACGATGCTCCCCGGATCGCGTCCGCGTTCGACGTGTTCGTCGTCTCCTCCAGGTATGAGGGTCTCGGTCGCGGGCTCACGGAGGCCATGGCAGCCGGTCGGGCGGTCGTCGCGACGGCGGTGAACGGTGTGCCGGACCTCGTCGTTCCGGGGACGACCGGTCTGCTGGCCGACGCGGGAAGCCCGGCTTCCCTCGCCGAGGGCGTCCGCTGGTTGCTCGACCATCCGGACGAGGCGGCGCGGATGGGAGCCGGGGCGCGCGATCGGGTCCGCGAGCTCTTCGACCAGCGCACGATGTGCGTGTCGCTGGATCGGTTGTACTCGCGGCTGCTGGGTGTCCCGCCGATCGAAGGCCGAGGCGTCGGGCATGAAGCTTGACTCCGGACATCGAGCGCGCCGCGCGGCGTCGAACGACGACGTGCGGCCGGTCCTGATCGAGCTCGCCGGTCCGGCTGGGGTCGGGAAGACCACGCTGCGTCGCGAGCTCCTGACACGCGATCCCACCATCGAGTTCGTCGGGTTGCTCGGCCGGGGCCAGGTCGCCCGCTCGTTCGTGCGAGAGGCCATCCCGCTGCTGCCCGCCTACCTCACCGGCTACCGGGGCACGCGCTGGTTCAGTCGAACCGAGGGCAAGGCCATCGGACTGCTCCGCGGTTGGCAACATGCCGTCGACGCAGCGTCACGGGGACGCCGGACCCTTCTGATGGATCAAGGCCCGGTCTTCCGACTGGCCGTCCTGTCAGAGTTCGGCCCGCCCGTGGCCCAGAGTCGGGCCTTCGCTCGAGCGCTCGAGCGTTGGAGCCGCGCCTGGGGGGACCGACTCGGCCTTGTCGTCCAGCTCTCTGCCGCCTCCGAGGTGCTGCTCCACAGGATCCGAACGAGACCGCAGGACCACGCAGTGAAGCAATGGGCGGACGAACCCGCCCTTGAACGCGTGCATCGATACGAGGCCGCGATCGATCGGGCGATCCAAGGGATGGGATCCGGGTACGGCCTCACGGTGCTGCGCCTGGACACCTCGACCCAGACGCCCTCGTCGCTGGCGGACGCCGTCCTGGCCGCCGTCGAAGGACGGCGTATCCATCGTGGCTGATCAGCAGCGGCTGCTGCGACGCGCGTCCGCGCGCCTGCTCGCCGACAACACCCTGACGAAGAAGGCGTCCCTCAACGTCCTCGCTGCGGGCGTCGACTACGCGGCTCGGATCCTCGTCGGTCTGCTCCTGAACCCCCTGCTCCTATCGAGTCTCGGCGACACCCTGTTCGGCGTGTGGCAGGTCCTGTTGCGGCTCGCCGGCCAGTCCAGCGCCGCGAGCGGTCGTCCCGCGGAAGCGCTCAAATGGGTCGTTGCCCATCGACAGTCATCCGACGACTACCACGACAAGCGCGTCCAGGTCGGCAACGCGGTCGCCGTCTGGTTCCTCTTCCTGCCGCTCCAGCTCCTGATCGGAGCCGTCCTCGTGGTCTTCGCCCCCACGTGGCTCGACGCGCAGCCGACATTGGTGTTCTCCATCCGAGTCGCGACGCTGATCCTGGTGGTCAACCTCGTCCTCCAGAGCCTCGTCGACGTGCCGAGGGGCGTGTTGCAGGGGGAGAACCTCGGATACCGGCGTCTCGGCTTGTCCACCTCGTTGGTTCTCGTGGGGGGAGCATTGACCGCTGGTGCGATCGTGCTCGGGATGGGGCTCGTCGGGATAGCGACGGCGTCGCTCGCGGTGACGGTGCTCTCGGCGATCGTCTACTGGCACATCACGGCGAGCCAGGTCCCGTGGTTCGGCATCGCCCGGCCGCAGCGGAGCACGGTCCGCCGGTTTGCCGGGCTGAGCTGGTGGTTCCTGGTGTGGAACCTCGTGATGCGGGCGATGCGCGCGGGAGACGTGATCGTCCTCGGCATCGCGGGTTCGGCGGCCTTGGTGACCACCTACTCGTTGACCAGGTTCCTTCCCGAGGCGGTGACATCCGGCATCGCGATCGGCATCTCGGGAGTGATGCCCGGCCTCGGCGGCCTCGTGGGATCGAGGGAATTCGCGAAGGCGAAGTCCGTCCGCATGGAGATGATGTCGGCGACGTGGCTCGTCACCACCATCGGCGGATCGCTCCTCCTTGTCTGGGAGCGATCGTTTCTCGGTCTCTGGGTCGGCGAGCGCTACTACCCCGGAACGACGGCCATGGTGCTCATCGTCGTGATGGTGTTGCAGTTCGCCCTTATCCGCAACGACTCGAACATCATCGATCTCACGCTCAACGTGCGTAGGAAGGTCCTGCTCGGGCTCGGCTCCGCCATCTTGTGCGTCGGGCTCTCATGGTTCCTCGTCGCCCGTGGATGGGGGATCGTGGGGCTCGTCTTGGCGTTCATCGTGGGTCGATCGATCCTCACGCTGGCATACCCCTTGATCGTTGGCAGACTGCTCGATCTGTCGCCGATGGGGCAGATCCGTGGGGCGATCCGACCGGGGGTCTTGACCGGTGTGCTCTTCTCGGTGACGGCGTATGTAGGAACCCAGGTCCGCGCCGATTCGTGGATCACGCTCGTGGCCGGTGGCGCCGCCACGGCCATCGTCGTGGCGCCGGCGGCCGCGTTCGGCGGCCTGAATGCTCGCGCACGTCGACGTTTATCCGCACGCCTCATCCGCCTCATCCGCCTCACCTGAGGAGCGTCAGATGCCTGATAGATCGCAACGGCTCGCGATCCTCACTTCCAGCTTGGGAGGCGGGGGAGCTCAGCGTTCCATGGTGAAACTCGCCGGGGGCATCGCCGATCGCGGCTACGGGATCGACCTGGTTCTGGGACACGCCGACGGCCACTACGCGAGCGAGGTTCATCCTTCTGTCCGGATCGTCGACCTCGGGGCGCGGAAGATGGTGCTCAGCATCCCATCCTTCGCCCGGTATCTCCGTCACGAGCGGCCTCGGGCGGTGCTGTCGTCGCTCAACCACGTCAACATCGTGGGCTTGTGGGCGCGCCGCCTGTCACGCGTGTCAACGAGAATGGTGGTGAGCGAGCGGAACACGCTCTCCATGGCCAAGCACGGATCTTGGTGGCGACAACGCCTCCGCCCGCATCTGATCGGACGCTTCTATCGATGGGCCGACGCGATCGTCGCGGTGTCCGAGGGCGTGTCGGAGGACCTGTCGACGGCGACGGGTCTCTCACCCGAGAGCATCGCGGTCATCCCGAATCCCATCATCACTCCGAACGTGCGGCGGATGGCCGAGGAGAGTTTGGACCATCCGTGGTTGTCCGACGGCGAGCCACCGGTCGTGCTGGCCGTCGGCCGCTTGGCCCCGCAGAAGGACTTCGGGACGCTGATCGCAGCCTTCGCCGAGGCCAGAGGAACGACCGGTGCGCGCTTGCTCATCCTCGGTGACGGGCCGGAGCGCACGATCCTGGAGACACTCGCTCGGGGTCGAGGTCTACAGGCGGAGGTCGCCATGCCTGGCTGGGTAGATAATCCCTACCCTTTCCTCCGTCATGCTGCGTTGTTCGCGCTCTCGTCCAGATGGGAGGGGCTCCCGGGCGTCCTCATCGAGGCGCTGTTCTGCGGCGTTCCGATCGTCGCCACCGATTGCCCGAGCGGCCCTCGTGAGATCCTCGAGGGCGGCCGACACGGACGCCTCGTACCCGTGGGGGACGTTGATGCGCTCGCTGGAGCGATCCAACACGGTCTGGCAGGAGAGATCGCGCGTCCATCTGCCTCTAGCTGGCAGCCGTATGAGCAGGAGGCCGTCGTGACGCGGTACCTCGACGTGTTGATCGGGGCCTAGCATGCGGAGGGTCGCTCGCTCGGCTCTGCTCGTTCTGATCTTCACCATGCCCTGGGAGAACGTGTACGAGGTTGGCGGGGCCGCGAGGGTGAGCAAGCTCGTGGGCGCGGGCGCATCGCTCGTGTGGTTGCTCGCCGTCGTGGTCACCGGAACCGTTCGCCGACCTCGCCCCGTGCACGTGGTCGTCCTGATGTTCGCGACGTGGAACCTCCTCAGCCTCCTGTGGAGTCAGGACCCTGCCACGACGCTCGGGCAGTCGCTCACGTATGTGCAGCTGGCCCTCCTCGTCTTCGTCTTGTACGACATCCTGAGAACGCTCGGAGACCTCCGAGCCGCGATGCAGGCCTACGTCCTGGGCTGCTGGGTGACGGTGATCAGTCTGTTCGCGAAGTACGCGAGTGGAGGTGCGGAAGAAGCCGTCCGCTTCACCACCGGGACGTTCGAGGTGAACAGCCTTGGGCTCGTCATAGGGCTGGCCATCCCCTTCGCCTGGTATCTGGCCGTGGGCCAAAGGGAGCACGCCCGTCCGAGCCTGTTGACGATGCCGAACCTCGTCTACATCCCGGTCGCGGTGGTGGCCGTGCTCCTCACCGGATCTCGATCGGCCTTGGTATCGCTGCTCCCGGGGATCGTCTACGTGATCTTGTGGCTGTTCCGTCTGGGCGTGTCGCGAAGGCTGCTCGCCGTCGTCGTGGTCGGGGCGGCAGGTCTGTTCTTGTTGTCGGAACCGGTCGTTCCGCAACGAACGATCGATCGCCTCGCGACGACGGGTGAGGCATTGACCACCGGCTCCTTCGGAGGTAGGACCAACACGTGGGAGGTCGCCTTCCAGACCTTCCAGGACCACCCACTCATCGGGATCGGCAGCGGAGCGTTCAAGACCCCCGGACTGGAGAAAGCTGCACACAATGTCGCGCTGCGATTCCTGGTCGAGATCGGTCTGATCGGCTTCCTGCTGTTCCTCGCCATCTTGTTGCTCACGGCCCTGGAGATCCGAGGGCAGCCGCGGATGCTGGCCGGGCTCTGGATCAGCCTGTTGACGATGTGGGCCATCGGCGCCGCCGTGCACAACTTCGAAGACCGCAAGCAGACGTGGCTCGTCTTCGCGCTCGTCGCCGTGGGGGCGGGCCTGCCGCGCCGACAACCCTCTCGCCCCACGGTGGAGCTCGTGGGAGCCCAGAGCTTGGTGCGGCAGTCCTAGCCGCGAGGAGGTGCGATCATGTTTGCCCTGGTAACGGGTGCCGCCGGCTTCGTCGGCAGCCACCTGTGCGAACGACTGGCCACCGACGGTCACGGCGTCCGGGCCGTCGATTGCCTGACGCCGTACTACGCCGAAGAACAGAAGCGGGACAACCTCGATGCGCTGCGAGCGTTCGATGGGTGCGAGCCGCTGGAGGCGGATCTTCGGACAGCCGATCTCGCGCCGATGCTGGACGGCGTCGACGTCGTCTTCCATCAAGCGGGGCAACCGGGGGTTCGGGCGTCGTGGGCGGAAGGGTTCGAGCTGTACGTGGAGCACAACATCCTGGCCACCCAGCGCCTGCTCGAGGCCGTTCGAGGGACGCCCCTGCAACGGTTCGTCTTTGCGTCGAGCTCCTCCGTGTACGGTGACGCGCTCTCCTACCCGACATCGGAGGACGACCTCCCGCTCCCGCAGAGTCCGTACGGCGTCACCAAGCTTGCGGCGGAGCATCTCTGCGGCGTCTACGCACGACAGTGGGGCGTCCCCACGATCTCGCTCCGGTACTTCACCGTGTATGGACCGCGCCAGCGACCCGACATGGCGATGCACCGTCTCATCGAGGCGGGACTCGCTGGCGACCGGTTCCCGCTGTACGGCGACGGACGCCAGGTGCGTGACTTCACCTTCGTCGACGACGTCGTACGGGCGAATCAGCTCGCGGCCGAGCAGGACGCCCCCCCGGGCTCGGTGCTGAACATCGCGGGAGGGACGCAGACAACGCTGGCCGAGGTCGTCGAGATCGTCGGGGAGCTGATCGGGGGATCGGTCGTGGTGGATCGGCGGCCACCCCAACCGGGCGACGTGGCGAGGACGGGCGGCTCGGTCGAGAGCGCGCGCGGGATGCTCGGGTGGACCCCCCGGGTCGACCTCCGCGAGGGGCTCACCCTCCAGGTGGAGTGGCACGAGAGCAGACGAGTAAGGGCTGGATCACCGGCCCGATGACCAGCCGTTCCGATCCCCGCCGGCGACCTGACCACCCATCGACCGTGGTCGAGTTGTGCGGCCTCCCGGGCGTCGGCAAGACCATCGTCGCCGATCACCTCGTCGCGGCGCTGGCCGAGGTCGGCATCGTGGCTCGTCGCGACGACCGCGGGGTCGGCCCGGATGTGGGGGCCGGGCTTCGACTGGGCCGCAAGGCTCGCTTGATCGCGTCGACGGCCGTCGTCCAGCCGGCCACCTCGGCGCGGGCCGTCGTCCGGATCGCCGCCGGGCAGCATGCCGGCCGGGATGCCGTAGCCAGGCCGGTGCAGTGGCTCGTCAACCAGGGCGTGCTCGCGCGGGCTCGGCGAGGCACAGGCGTGCACGTGCTGGAGGAGGGCCTGGTGCAGGCCCTGTGGTCGGTCGGGCTCCGAGGAGAGGTCGAGCGTCTGCTCGGCGTGCTCGACACGAGTGCTTCCTGGGACGAGCCGGACGTCGTCTTGGCCGTCGAGGCTCCCCTCGACACCGTTCGTCGACGCATCGAAGCGCGGTCTTCGGTCCACAGTCGCACCCAACGGCTCCCCGAAGCGGAGCTCCTCCGCGAGCTTCAGCGGGGTGACGAGCTCCTCCGGGATCTCCTGGAGTGGTGGCAGCGACGCCGAGGGTCCGATGCCCTCCTGCGCCTGTGCAACCCGGCGGAGGAGCAGCCGGACGTTCGACCCATCGCCCTCCGCATCGCCTTCCGCATCGCCTCGAAGGATCGGACCTAGATGCGGATCGGGACGGGTGCCCGATCGGTTCTCCGTTCAATACCCCGCCGACCGAACGACGCGGGTGGTCTCATCCCTTCGACGTAGCTCAGATACGACGTTGGCCGCGTGCCCCTTACGTCGAGCGCGGGCTACCTTGGCCCTCGGTAGCAGGCGAGGACGTACGAGGCTTACGGAGTGATGGCGCAGTGGCAACGGACGAGAGCGGGACCACGCAGTCCCTGGACGACGTCCCGACCATGTCGACGGCGGGCGAGGACCGAAGGCCGTGACCGCCCTCGCCCTCGACGTCTTCCGCGAGCTCGAGCGGTCCGGGATCCCCCACTGTGTGTGGAAGGGCTCGATCCACCTCGGTGATTCCCTGGAGGGTCGATCGGACCTGGACGTCCTGGTGGATCCTGCCCGACGAGAGGACCTGCACGGGGTCTTGGCTTCCCTTGGATGCCGGACGAGTCGCGTGGCGCCGCGAAGGGCGGATGTAGGCGTCGAAGACCTGATCGGCATCGACCCCGAGTCGGGTCGCGTCCTGCATTTCCACGTGTATCACCGTCTCGTGCTCGGAGAGCGGCATCTGGATCGCTACCGACTGCCCTGGGAGCGATGGGTGTTGCAGTCGAGGACCCGTATGAGCGGGGTCTGCGTGGCCGAGCCCGCCGTGGAAGCCGTGCTCCTGCTGATCCGCGCGTCGTTGCGACTCACCCTCGTGAACCGGTCCCTGTCCGCAACCGGCCTCACGAACCGGACCCTCCGCGGGGAGTTCGAGTGGCTGATCGGACGCTCCGACCGTGCCGCGTTCCTGAAGACGCTGGAGGGTCGGCTCGGGAAGCGGGCGATACCCATCGGGGAGCGAGCGCTGGACGAGGGACCCACGACGGTCGTGCTCGCGCGGCTGCGTCGACTCTGCCGGGACCGGCTCGAGTCGCAGGCTTCGGTACGCGGGGCGCGCGGCATGATCCGGCGATACCTGCGCATCCTCGCCTGGGCACGCCGCGGCGTCTCTCGGCGCTTCCTCGAGCGTCCGGCGTTCCTCGGCAGGGGACCGTACGGAGGGGGGATGCTCGTCGCGGTCGTCGGCGCGGACGGCTCCGGGAAATCGACCCTGGCGCGGCACGTGCGCACGTCCCTGTCGCCCAAGCTCGATGTCATGTACACCTACCTCGGGAGCGGCGACGGTCCTTCGTCGTTGATCCGCTGGCCCATGAAGATGGTCCACCGCCGTCTGCACGGCTCGAAACGTCGGCACGAAGGTCGCCCCAATATGCGCGCGGACGTCTCGGGTCCGATCGAGGCGGCCAGGGTGCTGTGGGCGCTCGCCCTGGCGAACGAGAAGTGGCGCAAGCTGCAACGGGCGATGCTCGCGCGGAGCCGGGGTCTGATCGTGATCTGCGACCGCTACCCGCAGACCCAGTTCCCCGGGCAGAACGACGGGCCGCTGCTGTGGCCGTGGCTGTCGTCGCCATCACCGATCCGTCGAGCCCTCGCCGTCTACGAGGCTCGCCCCTATCGGCTCGCGTCACGGTTCGTCCCCGATCTCGTGGTGCGTCTGAACATCGACGAGGCCACCGCGCTGGTCCGAAGGCCGGAGCTGGATCCCGCCTACCTCCGCCGGCGCATCGAACTGGTGAGCGTCCTCTCGTTCGAGGAATCGCTCTTCGGCGTGGTCGAGATCGACGCGACCAGACCAGAGCATGAGGTGCACACCGAGGCGATGAGTGCGATCTGGGCACGATCCTGACATCGAGAGGGGACCGGATGAGCGTTGAGGGTTCGGCACCGGGATCGTCTGATCCGCGAGGACGTCGGCTTCGCGTCCTTCGACTCTTGCTCCAGATCGTGGAGACGAACGCGCCGTTCCAGGAGCTTTCCAAGCCGATGGCGAAGTACCAGGACATCACGCTCTGCTCCTTCTTCCCGGCGGAGGCTGATGTTCCCTCGGACCTGCGTCTGGTGGAGGGGGACGGGACGGTCCGGGGGTTCCTTCGGGCGCTCCGTTGGGCCTTCGCCGCCAAGGACTACGATGTGATCCACGCCGAGACGCCGCACGTCGCGTTCTTGTTCCTGTTGGGACACGTGTTCGATCGGCGTCTCATGCGCCGTTCCGTCTTCACCGTGAGCAATTCCTACATGAGCTGGAAGCTTCGAAACAAGCTCCTCCTGCTGCCGGCGTTCGCGTTCTTCCACCGGGTCGTCTGCTGTGGGGAGGCCTGCTACCGGAGCTTTCCCGCCTCCTATCGCTGGCTGGCAGGCCGACGGTATCGATCCGTGCCGAACGGGGTCGACGTCGCGCGGATCGATGCCTCGATCGCGGCGGGCTCACGCCCCCACGCGTCTGCGTTCACGGTGTTGTCCGTGAGCCGTCTCGTCCCGATCAAGAACCATCTCACGACGCTGCGCGCCTTCGAGGGGAGCCGAAGCGACGGCGACGAACTCGTGTTCGTCGGTGAAGGCAGCGAACGTGGTGCACTCGAGTCGGAGATCGCCGCACGCGGACTCGACGGAACGGTCCGATTGGCCGGTCTCCAGACCCGTGAGCAGGTCTATCAGGCAATGGCTGCCTCGGACGTGTACGTCTCGGCGTCGTTCGGGGAGGGTCTCCCGATCGCCGTCCTCGAGGCGATGGTCGCGCGCTGTCCGGTCGTCCTGTCCGATATCGATCCTCATCGCGAGATCGCCGAAGGGGTCGACTTCATCCCGCTCGTCGATCCGAGAAATGTCCAGGGTTTCGGTGACCAGGTCCAACGGATCCGGTCGCTGTCACCGGACGCGCGAGCGGAGCTCGGTGAACGGTGCCGCGCGCACGTCGAGTCGCGGTTCGCGTTGGCCAACATGCACGCGGGCTACGATGAGGTCTACCGGGAACTGGTGGACGAGCGCCGGGGCGACCGAGCCGACGTTCGTCCGCGATCCGAGCCGGTCGCGGCGCACGGGGAGCGGTCCATGCGGTCCGTGGATGGACGCCCTCCCTCCCATGAGCGAACGGATCGGATCGAGCGTCGTCAGGGACGTTCGGAACGCCACGTCGGGTAGCCGAACCGCCGCAGCAGGGGGTAGGTCACCAACGTCGCGAGGAACCGGTCGAGGGCGTTCAGCTCTCGCCTCCACGCGTCGTCCCTCGTGAGCACCAGCTGGGTGGCCTCGGTTCTGCCGTGACCGTCAGGCCCATGCGCGAGGGGCACGTCAACCGGTTCCCCGCGGCGCAGTTCCTGCGACGGTGGAGACGTCCCCACGAGACGCGCGACCCCCTCGATCGCTCGCTGGGGGTCATCGGCGAACGACTCGTACCTGACACGCACCGAGCGTCCGTCGGCGTACCGCCGCGTGATGGCCAAGGCGGAGTGATGCACGAGCGACCAGTAGACGGATGTCCTGATCGATTCGATCGGACGGAAGCGTGCGGGGGAGCGCCCGGCGAGCTTCCGGCGCGTGAGCAGGACGCCTCGCGGATCGCGCACGACGTGCACGCAATACGCCTCGACGGTCGGCGCCCGGATCAACAGCGCCGCGTCTCCGAGGTTCTTCGAGGAGTCGACGAGGATCCGTGCCTCGGAGACGTGAGCGAACGCCGCATACAGGTCGGTCAGCACGCGAATGTATCGGCCCTCCGGCGTCCGCCGATCCGCCGGGACGTCCCGTCGAAGCAGGCCTCGCGTTCGCCACCAGGATCGCTTCACGGGCGCGACGCGATCCTGCAGTCGCGCAAGGTGCTCCGGGCTCGGTTGCAGGTAGGGGGCGCCATCGACCAGGAGTCGAGACCAGATCTCGCATCGATCGTGAGGCTGCCCGCAGCCGCATCGTCTGCCCGCCTGCATCGAGGGCCCCCAGAGCCTCCGGAGCTCCCCCGCGAACCTGGCGCCGGACATGAGCCCGAGCGTCCGCCCCACCCGAGTGGTGCCGCCCCGCGACGAGCCGATGACGTAGAGGACCGAAACGCGATCTGCCGCCGTCTCCATCGATCGGGGAGGATAGAGGTTCGTTCGAGGGTCGGCGTTCGTCCGCGGCAGCGCGGGCGGCCACGAACGGCGGTCCGAGCTCGGTCGTCGACCGTAGCGCGGCTACGGAGACGACGGGATGCCCGTACGAGCCGGGCGCCGGTACCCTTGGTCCCGCGCCCGTCGACCGGGCGTCCACGATGCCCGACGACGCATGAGGAGCGAGGTGACGGCCAAGCCATCGAGTACCCGGGGAACCACGGTCGCGGTGCCTGACGTCGGCCCACCGCTCCAGCTGGTTCGTGCCCTCTGCGACGCCCTCGAGGAGCAGGCGGTCGCGTACTGTCATTTCAAGAGCAACAACGAGATCGCTCGATCGGCCGCCGGTCTCAACGACCTCGACCTGCTCGTCGCTGCGAGCGAGGCCAGCCGTTTCGAGGAGCTGGTGTCGCGCCTCGGGTTCAGGAGGGCGCGGCCCCGGCCATCGCTGCGGGTGCCGGGTGTCGAGCACTGGTACGGCCTCGATTCCGGCACCGGTCGACTGGCGCACCTCCACGTCCACCTCCGGCTCGTTGTCGGCGACGACATGACGAAGAACTACCGGCTGCCGATCGAGCGCTCCTACCTCGCATCGACCACGCATGACGGCCTCTTCAGGATCCCGTCCCCGGAGTTCGAGCTTGTGCTGTTCGTCGTGAGGATGGTGTTGAAGCACGGCCCGTGGGACGTGGGCATCGGTTCCCGCAGCGCTCTCTCCGACAGGGAGCGAGACGAGCTGGGGTCCCTCTTGGGGAGGATCGATCCGGGCGACCTGCGGAACGTCCTTGCAACCTCGGTCCCGATGATGAACGAGGCGTTGTGGGAGGCATGCATCCGCGTCCTGAAGGCCGACGCCTCCCCGGCCTCCAGGATCCGCACCGCGTACGAACTGCAGCGGTGCCTCGCACCGTTCGCCCGGCGCCCGCAGCTCGTCGACTCGGCCCTGAAGCTGTGGCGCCGGCGAGCGCGGCGCCTGCGGAAGCGGCTGGTGGGCGAGCCGGGGAAGGTGCTGGATCGGGGCGGCATCATCGCGATCGTCGGCGGGGATGGGGCCGGAAAGACGAGCGCGGTCGACGACCTGCATCGGTGGCTCCGTCCCTTCAGGACGCGTCGGGTGCACATGGGCAAACCCGCTCGGTCCGCGACCACGATCGCCGTGCGAGGCGCGCTCCGGGCGTACCGCCTGACCGGGCTCGGCCGCGGCACCCGGGGGGGAGCCCCCACCATCTCGACGGGAGGAGGCGGGTTCCCCGGGTACGTATGGCTCCTGCCACAGGTCCTCCTCGCGCGGGACCGCTACCGCTTGAGCCGGAGCGCCCGTCGGTTCGCCGATCGGCCCGGCATCGTGATCTCGGATCGATTCCCGCTGCCGTGGGTCGAGAAGATGGACGGGTCACGTGCGTCCCGTTTCCTCGCGGCTCCGCAGGTCTCGCCGCTCGCCCGTTGGCTGGCCCAGCGTGAGCGGTTGTACTACGACAGCATCCTCCCGCCGGACCTCCTGATCGTGCTGCGGGTGCGGCCGGAGGTCGCCGTCGACCGAAAACGCGACGAGGAACCCTCCGATGTACGCGACCGCAACGCCGAGATCTGGCAGGCCGATTGGGAGGGGTCACACGCCCACGTGCTGGACGCGAGCCGGCCGAAGGACCTGGTGCTCTCCGAGCTAAAGCGGACCATCTGGTCGAGCCTGTGATGGCCGACCTCGACCGCGCACCGCTCGAGGACCGAACCGCTCTCGGGGCGAGCTCCCGCGCTACTGATACTCCACGTGCAGGACCGCCGGCACGCCGGAGTCGAACGTGTGGGCAACGCGTCTCCCGGTGCCGGTGATGATCAAGACGATCGCGTTGCCGTTCGTCCAACCCGGGCGGCTCACGAGCTGCTGGACGACCGTCGCCAGGTTCGGGGTGCGCTGATCTTGGCCGGCGGCGCCGACCGACGTCCAGATCGGGACCGACCAACCGACCACCGCCGAGGTAGTCGCTCGCGCTGAGATGTTGCCGATGGTGGTCGTGAAGGTCCCGGGGTTATCCGCGGCTTCACCCTTGATCGTGAGCGACGTGACGGCAGTCGCGCCTGTTGCCTGGGTCGTGAACTGGACGTAGGCGTTGGTGATCGTGGCGCCGGGCGGCACGGCGACTCCTGCGAACCGCAGTCCGACCGTCTGATCCGCTCCGTTGTCGCGCACCATCTCCAGGTCACCGCTGTTCAGGAACATGGTCTTCGTGGCTCCGCCCGCCTCCTCAGCGTCGTCCGACGACGCCGCGATCGGTACGTTGAGCGTCGTACCGCCCCCGGACGGGCTCGAGACGACCGTCACGTCATCCTGCGTCGAGAGCTGTGAGTCGTTGCCCGTCAACCGGAGCACGTACGTTCCCGGATCCGAGAACGTGGCGGTGGTGACCGGCGAGGTGGCGTCGCCGAAGGCCACGGTTCCGGGTCCGCTCAGCTTGGTCCACTGCGATGTCAGATTGGGCGGGGTCGGCTTGCCGTCGTCGGTCACCGAGCCGTTCAGCGACACCGCATCCGGGAACTGCACGCTCTGATCGGGACCGGCGTTCACGACCGGGGGGTTGTTCCCCATCGACGGCAGGTTCACCGAGAACTCGTACATCTTGCCGTCGTTCTCGTTCGGATGGCTGTTGTTGTCGACGCCCCGAGCCACCATGAACAGGTTGTTCCCGCCGCCGGAGGTGGCCGGTGCTACCGCCACATCTTCTGGATGCTTCGACTGTGCCGAGGAGATGTCGATCGTCGTGAGGAGGGTGCCGCCCAGGCTCACCTCGATCATCGTGGTGGACGAGCGCCCATCCGGGACGAGGAGCGTGTTGCGATCGGGGTGGTACCCGAGGCCTTCGGCGTCTTGCACTCCGAGCGCCGAGACGTCGAAGTGCGTGATGACGTCGTCGCCGGCCCCCTCGAAGGTCCCGTTGGGCCCGGGTGAGATCCGATAGATCTCAGCGCCCAGCCCATCCGCCGTGAACAGGTCCCCTGTGGACGTGGCGAACGCGACGTCCTCTGGGTCGGTGTTGCCGAAGGGGATCGTGGAGAACGAGGTCCGCACGTCGTCCGATGTTCCGTACTTCCCGTCGTTCCCTGGGAGATCGATGAAGATCTTTCGTGCGGAATCGTCGGAGATGAACAGCCGACCGGTTGCGGGATCGAACCCGAGACCCGTCGGCTCCTTCGTGAATGGACGAATGTTGGCCGTGTCATCGAGCGTGCCGTCCCGATGGATCTTCCAGAGATTCACCTGCGCCCAGATGCTCATCTCTTCGACCTCTGAGTCAGCCACGAGGAGACGGTCTTGGGCCGGCAGGTAGGCGATGCCGGATGGGTCGGGGCTGGGAGGGTTGAGCTGGAAAAGATTGACCGTCTGGACGAGGGTGGCGGTCACCGACGAGGCTGCCCGCGCGGGGGGTACGAGGCTCAGCACGAGGAGAGAGGTGCAGAGGACGAGCACGCCGATCCGACGGATCCGCACGGCACCGATCCGAGGGCTTGCCAAGTGATCCTCTAGCACATCCACGTCCTTTCGATCGAAGATTCGGTCCATGTACGGTACGCAACTGCCCCGAGACGCAACATCATTCCGCTGATGTACGCCTCGTACAGCACGGAGGCCCCCCTCGTGCACGCTCCGTGGTCGCGGCTTCGAGAGAGGGCGGGGAGAGAAGTCCACGGGCTGACGGGCCGGCGTGCGTGCGCCGTACGGGGTACGTGTTCTACGACGTTCCACGGATGCCTGCTCACCCACGCGTGAGTGAGACTCCGGCCGTTCGTACAGCGGAGGTCGATGACGAGCGATCATGGGGAGCGGACACCTGCGCATCTTGGTAGGTCTTTTCGGCGACACGGGTCTCGGATCCGCGCCTCACGGGCGACGTGGCCGGGCAACGTCGTCGGGCGCTGTGCTCGCTCCCGCCCGTGATGAGGTCGTGATCCCATCCGGCCCGAGCGTCAACCATCGCGAAGATGGGAAGGGATGACCACGGCCGGAGCCAGAACGTCGGTGGGCCAGTTGCCCAACTTCCTCGTGATCGGCGCCATGAAGGCCGGGACGAGCAGCCTGTACCAGTACCTCCGCGCGCACCCCCAGATCTTCATGCCCGCCGCCAAGGAGCTCAGTTTCTTCGCGTACGAGCCGAACGCCCGGCACGACCTCGAGTGGTACCGGAGGCAGTTCGCGTCCGCCGGTGAGGGAGCCGTCGCCCTGGGCGAGGCGTCCACGATGTACACCAAGTTCCCCCGCCACCCGGGGGTGCCGGAACGCATCGCCGCTCGGATCCCCGGCGCGAAGTTCGTATATGTGATCAGGGATCCCGTCGAGAGGATTCGCTCGCATTACGAGCATCAGAGGAACGTTGGCGCCGAACACGCGCCGATCGAGGAGGCCGTGATGCGTGATCCGGCGTATCTCGATTGCAGTCGATACGCGATGCAGATCGAACGCTACCTCGAGCACTTCCCTCGTGAACAGCTCCTGGTGGTCACCTCGGAGGAGCTGAGGAGCGAGCGCGCGAAGACCGTCGCGAACGTGTACGAGTTCCTCGGGGTGGACCGCGAGTTCGTCCCGGACAACCTCGAGCACGAGTTCTTTCGAACCGACGAGCGGGTTCCCCATCCGGCCGCCGCGTGGCGCATCCGTCGGGCCTTGAAGCGCCGTTTCCCAGCGACGCGCCGGATCCGGCTGAACGCCGTGCCTGGGATCCGGACCCTGGGTCGCGTGCGTCATCGCGCGGCCGCGAAGTCAACGGATCACGTCGCTGGCCTGCTCATGACGGAGCAGCTCCGTGCCGAGCTCGTCGGGTTCCTGCGCGAGGACGTCGCGCGTCTCCACGGCTACATGCCGCCCGATTTCGACGGTTGGGGCATCGCCTGACCCCGATGCCACGGGCGCCGGTTTCGGAGCCTTTGCGCGCCGCCAAACGAGCGATTCCCCTGGACTGTCGGCGCCCCTCCCCGGCGTCCGAGCCGGGCGGACGCTCGCCCACACGCACCGCGGCTTGACGGCCGTTCCCTCGCCGCGGTGGGCTTCCCGCCGTACGTGTTCTACGCCGATCCGCGGATGGCGGGATCTCCGGTGCCGTTCACACTCTGTTCACGACCCGGACAGCCCCGGGCCGTCTGTGAACGTGAGGAGGCGCTCTCCGTGCTTCGTGAATCCATCGACCTTCCCGTCGAAGCGAAGCATCGAGCCCGGCCGGGTTTCGTCCCGATGCTCCCACGCTTGTCCGATGCGCTCGCGCTGGTCGTCGCCGGCGCTGCGATCGGCTTCGGCCCCGTTGTCGCCGTCTACGGTGCGGGATCCCTGCTGGCGCTGAACGTCGGAGGCGGGACTGCCTGGCGCATCAACCCGAGGGTGAGCGACGAAGCGGGGTGGGTTCTCCGACGGCTCGCCGTTGTGCTGTTCCTCACACTTCCGATAGCGGCCCTCCTCCGCGACTCGATCACGGATGTCTTCGTCCTCGGTGCGTCCTCCGTGACGCTCATCCTGATCGGCAGGGGCATCGCCTACGCGATCCAGCGTCGGGCACGTGCTCGTGGAACGATCGCAGAGCGAGCCGTGATCGTGGGGACCAGTGAGGTCGCGCTGGAGCTGGCGCGGATCCTCGATGATCATCCCGAGTACGGCTTGCGGGCGATCGGCTTCCTGGATCCCTGGAGTCAGCACGAACTACCCCTTCCCGTCGTGGGTGAGGCCGGGGATCTCGAAGACGTCGTTCGGTACCATGAGGTCGATCGGGTGCTGATCGCCTTCGGTGCTGATCCAGACACCCGACTCGCGGGCATCCTGCGGTCCTGCAAGTCGCTCGCCGTTGACGTGCACGTCGTGCCCCGCTTCTGGGAGCTCGGGGTATTCCCTTCGTCGAGGTTCGTCGACGACCTTTGGGGGATCCCGTTGGTGCATGTTGGTCGCCCCGCCCCGGGGGCCGGGGAACGAATCATGAAGCGGGCCTTCGACGTCAGCCTCGGAGCGATGGCACTCCTCGTCACGTCACCGTTGCTGGTCCTGGCTGCCGTGGGTGTCAGGCTGTCGAGTCCAGGTCCGGTCCTCTTCCGACAGCGTCGCGTCGGGCTGCACGGGCGGCAGTTCGACATCTTGAAGTTCAGGACGATGCGGGTCAACGACGAGTCGGACACGCAATGGTCGGTCGTCAACGACACCCGCATCACGAAGGTCGGCCGGTTCTTGCGTCGCACGGGACTGGACGAACTGCCCCAGCTGTTCAACGTGCTCCGTGGCGATATGAGCCTCGTTGGTCCGAGACCGGAGCGGCCGCATTTCGTCGAACAGTTCAGTGCAGGGGTGCAGTACTACGATGACCGGCATCGCATGCCCAGTGGGGTGACGGGCTGGGCCCAGATCCATGGGCTCCGCGGCGATACGTCGATCTCCGAGCGCGCCCGCTTCGACAACGCCTACGTCGACGGCTGGTCACTCTGGCGCGACATCGTCATCGTGGCTCGAACGATCGTCTTGGTGCTGAAAGGCGACGGCGTGTGACGGCGTCACGGACGGCAACCGCCGTCGGACAGCTCCCGAACTTCCTCGTGATCGGCGCGATGAAGGCGGGGACGACGAGCCTGTACCACTACCTGCGCGGACACCCCCACGTCTTCATGCCGCCCGTGAAGGAACTCGACTACTTCGCCCGGGAGCCGCAATCGAGCCACGGGATCGAATGGTACCGACGTCAGTTCGCGCCGGCTCCAGCGGAGGCGATCGCGATCGGCGAGGCATCGACGCTGTACACGAAGCATCCGAGGTTCCCCGGCGTTCCCGAGCGCATCGCGGCCCAGATCCCCGATGCGAGGCTCATCTACCTCGTCCGAGACCCGATCGAACGGATCCGATCGCACTACCAGCACCAGGTGGCTCTCGGCGCAGAGCGAGCTCCGCTGGCGGACGCGATCTTCCGCGATCCGATCTACCTCGACACGAGCCGATACGCGATGCAGATCGAGCGGTACCTCGAGGTGTTCTCCCCGGATCAGCTGCTCGTCGTCACCTCGGAGCGCCTTCGCGGAGACCGCGAGGTCGCTGTGCGCGAGATCCTCGCATTCCTGGGCCTCGACTCGACTCATCTACCCACGAACCTCGATCGGGAGTTCTATCGCAGCGCCGAGCGAACCACCCACTCCCCGTTCGCCTGGCATCTTCGCCGGACCCTGAAGCACCGCTTCCCCGCACTGAAGAGGGCCAAGGAGTTCGTCGACGCGCCCCTCGTGCGTCGCCGAGGCCGTGCCGGAACGAACACGTCCGATGCCTTCATCGTCACGGAGGAGGTCCGTGATCGGATTTGCCGGATGCTGGCGCAGGACGTGCGACATCTCCGCGATCACCTCGGACCAGCGTTCGACGGGTGGGGCATCGCGTGACGTTCGCGCCTTAGCGGTCGGCAGGAGAAGTAGCGGTCGCGTGTCGTGTGGCAGGTTGCTGCAGTCGTGGCCGATCCAAAGAGCGACCAGTGGTGGTGGCACCGCGCCTGGAGATCGGTGCTTCGGTCGGCCTCGATCCCTAGCCGCGGAACGGAGCTTCTCGAGCCGGCGAGGGAGCGGTTCGGGCGGGAGTCCACGCGATCGACCAGCGACGTTGACGTTCGGCACGATCCGAGGTAGCTCTCCTCCGCACTCGAGGTACGCCACGACTACGGGGGGCCCGATTGATGACGCGCTACAGGGGCACAGCCGTTCTGATCGCGGTCGGCGTTCTCGCATTCGGGGGCGGGGCGTTCCTCCCCAGACTCCATGCCTTCGGCCGGCCGAGCGCCACCGAGATCGTTCAGACCCTCCACGAGAAGGAGGGGATCCATCGGGGTCCGCACGATGGGGTGACGCAATCGACGAGCCCGAGTTCGGCGCCGGCGACGTCAGGAGCCTCGGCGTTTCCCACGATCCCCCCTCCATCGTCGACCCCATCGTCGAGTCCGTTCCCGACGCGGCGCGAGGCGTTGGAACGACAGAAGGTCGTCGTCGAGACCGGGACGACCGGCGAGCAGTACCGCATCGACGCTCCCGTCGCTGACACCACGTATGACTTGAGGTCGTTCACATCGACGGCGTACCCGTTCGGCGACTCTTTCCCGCTGGCTTTTGGACCCGAGTCGCCGGGAGTACGCACGGTCGTCATCGGTGGAACCGTGATCGGACAACAGCCACGGAGCCTGAGCTGGGAGGACGTCCACGACCCGTTCGGGGGCGGAGGGCTGCGGATGATCGGCGTCGATTCCCTCGTCTCCTACGACTTGCGGGCGAACAACGTGAACGACGGCTTCATGCCGCTGCCGCCTCCCGACGACCTGAACGGCGCACGGTTCCTGATCGATGGGTGCCACATGACGTGGATCCGCGACGATGCGGTTGAGGACGACACGGAGATGTCCGGCACGATCCGCAACTGTCTGTTCGACGGGATCAATACCGGTGTCTCGATCGGTCAGTCGACGCAGAACGCGGATGCCGTCGTGAGGATCAAACACTCCGTCTTCCTCTTCGAGCCCATGCGGAACGACCGTGCCGCCGACGGGTTCGGTCACCAGACGCTCTTCAAACAGAAGCCGGGCGGTCGCGTTCGCCTGTCCAACGTCGTGGTCTGCTACCCGGAGAACCCGATGAGCCCGAGCCGCCTGCGGATCTTCCCCCCGGGTCATTACTCGAACGTCCGCATCGTCCTGGGTTCGGATTTCGTCGGACGCTATCCGGGGCCTCGGCCACCTGGTGTAGCGGTTACCCGGGACTGGTCGGCATGCGAAACCGCAAGAGCCGGCTGGCTCCGCAGGCACTGATAGAAGGACGGACCGGAACGGTTTAACTCGTTTCGAGCCCGCGGAACCCCTCGCGGCCTGCGGCGACGCTCGACGCGGTGCAGGCGACGGCTAGCCGGCGGCGTCGGCTACTGCGTCAAGGGGTGCGGGTTCGGGGAGCACGAAGAGGTCCGACGCGCCAGGAGGCCGCTGCAGCGGCCGCCGTCCCATCGAGTAGTACGCGAAACCCGCCGCCCAGCCCTGGTCCTCTCGGAGCACGTTCCTGGCATCCACCAGGATGGGCGTCGCCACGGCCTCTCGGAGAGCCTTCAGATCCAGATGACGGAACTCGGCCCACTCGGTCGCGATCACGACACAGTGCGCTCCGATGGCGGCGACGTAGGGATCTGGGGCGATATCGAGTTCCGGCACTTCATGCTGGGCATTCGCCGACGCCATGGGGTCGTACGCCACGACCGAGGCGCCCAAGTCCCGGAGACGCCGCGCCAGCTCGACGGCCGGCGAGAGTCGAGCGTCGTCGGTTCCGGCCTTGAAGGCGAGCCCGAGGATGCAGATGCGCTTGCCCTGGAGGTTCCAAAGAGCGTCTTCGATCTTCTCGACCGTCGCCTCCATCGCCTCCCGGTTCACGCGGTCGACCTCGCGTAGGAGACCGAAGTCGTAGCCGACACGCGCCGAGAGTCGCTCAAGCCCCAAGACGTCCTTCGGCAGGCAGTAGCCGCCGTAGCCGAGACCCGCTCCCAGAAAGGCCGGGCCGATGCGAGGGTCCGCACCCAAGACCTCGATCACGTCCCGAACATCGGCACCGAGCCGTTCCGACAGCCGAGCCAGGGCGTTCGCGTAGGAGATCTTCATCGCCAGGAAGGCATTGCTTGCATGCTTCGCGAGTTCCGCGGTCCGTACGTCGGTTTCGATCAGCAGCGCTCCGTTGGACGTGATGGGCTCGTACACGCGCCGAAGGATCGAGGCGGCGACCTCGGACGAAACGCCGACGACGATCCGATCGGGGAACAGGGCATCGTGGAGTGCGTGACCCTCCCGGAGGAACTCCGGGTTGCT
>Ga0075420_100001028_pt1 | contig 23199 bp, 22 predicted proteins | sample SoiMetdeltSBSDD4_FD_75296 | JGI IMG/M metagenome (GOLD analysis project Ga0075420, IMG submission 75296) | Bulk soil microbial communities from a Populus tree surrounding site in Tennessee, USA - Soil MetaG P. deltoides SBSDD4 | ecosystem: Environmental > Terrestrial > Soil > Tree plantation...
GTTTGCCGGCCAGATGAAGATGCAGAAGAACATAGTTAACTTGGTTGAGTAAGGGCTTGTTTGCTTCGTCACCTTTGCGAGCTTTTTGCTTCAAGTCAGCCGGAACAGTATTCCACCAGTCATCAAATTTTCTAACCATATCAAGATTCTAAGAACTGAACTTATTAAGGGTTTTCCGTCTTGCAAAACGGTGTTATATTAATAACTCGGAAAATTTTTGCAACCCCATTAGACATATAAGGATTAAGAAAAAGAGCAAGCTTGTGCCCTTCGCAATCCCTGAGTTGCATAATGCGTATAGAGCTTACAGGCAATTTTTGGATTGCAATCCTCCTTCCCATCATGCACGATACATCTTTCCTTTCTTTAGAGGTTCATATTTCGCATACCGTAAGGTAGATGTACTTCGAACTGTAGAGATTGCAAAGGCAATTTCTTCTAATCCAAGCTATATCGATATTGGATGTGGATACGGCGACTTTCTAGATAAAGTGCGGCAGCTCTTGCCTAATGCAAGAGGAATAGAAAAAGATGGAAGCATTTTTTATGCATTTCAGATTTCAAGGCCTGATTATATTAGCCTGATGCAAGCAGAGGATCTGTCTCAGTCTTTTGATGTGGCGTTTGTCGGCTGGATGGAGCCAGGACAGGACTTTCGTAGGTATGTGGCCAGATATGCCAAATGTGTTATTACAACCTTTGATACGGGCGGCCAGTGCGGCATAAACGGTGCCTGCGAATATGAAGAATTTGGCTTCCAAAGGGTTGCATGGTGGAGGACTCCGTCGTGGATAGATGTAAACACAGAGCTCATGAACCGCTATTATGCGCCTTCCCTGGACTCAAGCAAGAAGGAGGAGTTAGCAAAATTGCGCACTGCACACAACTTTTGGTATGTGTATTCAAAGCCAGAATTTACAGCCAAGATCAAGTCAGGCCTGCAATGGTGGTCAGAAAAAGCAGAAAATCCAATTGGTAGATATGAATTTGAGTCTGTTCTTGATGAGTGTGGCTTTCATTACATGGAGGATCTTCCCGGACTTTCAAATAACAGAAAGCTGTGGGAAGTGAAGTTTGACTAAATGCCCTTTAACGTTGAAGATCTGCGCAAAGCACAGCATGAATTGGCGAAATTTATAGAAAATGCACGGTCACAGTACCATGTACGCTATATCTTCCCTTTTTTTAAAGGGTCATACTTTGCTTACCGCAAGATTGATGTTCTGCGCATTGTTGCTATTGCAAAGGGGATATCAAATAATCCCAGGTACCTCGACGTAGGGTGCGGTTACGGAGATTTTCTAAGGCAGATACGGAAGTTTATTCCAAGCGCTGAAGGGATAGAGAAAGATGCTAGCATTTTTTATAGCCTTGGCATCGTAAAACCCGATTATATTGGCATTGCTGACGTACATTGGATAGACAAAAAATTTGACCTTATCTTCGTGGGTTGGATGGAGCCAGGACAGGACTTTCGCGATCCGGTTGCACGTAGCACTGATGTTATTATTACAACACTTGATCAGGGTATTAGCTTGCAAGCCGAATTTGACGGCCATGGCTTTCAGAGAGTTGCATGGTGGAGAACTCCATCATGGGAGGACGTCAACACGGAGATCATGAATCGATACTATACAAAAATGGCACAAAGTACCCGAACTAAGCTTGCAAAGATGCGAGGAGCACACAACTTTTGGTATGTGTATGCTAAGCCACAAAAAATACAAAACGTCAAGGCAGCACTTAACAGACAAGTTGAAAAAGAATCGCATTTCGATCACGGATATGATTTTGAATCCACACTTGATGAATGCGGATACGGCTTTTTACAAAAGCTGGAAAATCCCACAATGCTAGAACCAATGTGGCAGGTGCAGTGGGATTAGCAAGCTTTAAAGAGAGTATTGCTGAGAGCTCTGTATAGTAATAATAAATTGAAAGTTAAGGTTTTGGGAGCGGCAAAGGAGGTCGGCCGCTCTGCATTTCTAGTCAACTGTGACCATTCTAACATACTGATGGACTATGGTGTCATGCTCAAGCGTGAGCCCATTTTTCCAATGCACGTCAAGCCCAAGGAAGTTGATGCTGTAGTTATCACTCATGCACATCTGGATCACTCCGGCTTTGTTCCTTCCTTGTACTTGTCAGGCTCAATGGATATTCCAGCACTTGGCACCCTCCCAACTTTCGAGCTTTCTGAATTGCTTATTGAAGACATGATTAAGATCTCTGGATTCTATCTACCGTTTGAATACATTGATGTTATGACGATGCTTAGGAGCTCCAAGAATCTGCAATATAGAGAACCTTACATGGTTAATAACGCCAAGGTGACACTCCATGAATCGGGCCATGTCGTAGGTGGTGCAACCATTGTGGTAGAAAACGAAGGCAAGAAGGTATTTTATAGTGGTGATATCAACACCCGTGGCTCAAAGCTTTTGCGACCTGCTGACCTTGACTTTGGAGAAATTGACCTGATGATACTGGAGAGCACTTATTCGCAGTCAGAACAGCAAGCCCGTGAAGAAGCTGAAAAGGAGCTCATTGAATTTGCATATGATGTAATAGAGCGCGGTGGGACTCTTTTTGTCCCGTCTTTTTCAGTCGAGCGCGCACAGGAAATAGCATGTGTGCTCAAGGCCTACAATTTCAAGCATAAGGTGGTGATGGATGGCATGGCTCTTAAAGCAAACCAGATAATGAGTCGCCATCCTGCATTTCTCAGAGATGCAGAAATGTTCAAACGAGCCATAGGAGAGGCTGAGTGGGTACAGGGTTGGAGTAGAAGGCGCAAGGTTGTAGAGGAGCCATGCGTAATAATTTCGCCGGCAGGCATGCTGGTCGGAGGGTCTGCAATATTTTACACTCAGCAGATAGCCAATAGCGATAAGAATGGAATTGCAATTGTGTCATACCAAGGTGAAGGGACACCTGGCAGAATGCTCCTAGAAAAGCGTGTTGCCAACTTTGATGGCAAAATAAGAAAATGCTACGCTGATGTTAAGCGCTTTGAATTTTCCGGTCACAATAGCAGGAGTGAGCTTTTTGAAATCTTGGATCGTGTCAAAGGCAACCCAAAGGTGCTGACTGTGCATGGTGATGGCCCATCATGCGTCAAGTTTGCCGAAGAGATAAAGGAAAAGTATGGCTATGATGCACATGCACCTGAGCAAGGAGAAGTGGTCGAGATTTGATCATCAAGAATACTGACCCTTACAAAATGAAAAAATGTGTATCATGCAAGCGCGATATTTTAATAAACTCGAAATATTTCACTTACCCACTTTCTTTGCAGCTGATCTGCATAGATTGTGCAGAAAAAGAGATACCGAAAACTATTGAATTATTACAAAAGGACTTAGAAAAGATCAGAGAGGAAAAATCTAAGGGTTGATTGTATCTTTCTTTTTTGTCTGATCTGCGCAGTTAAATGGTTTGTAGATTGATTCTAGGTTGATTGACCATTGACGTGACACTTCTCGAAGTATTTGCTCTTTGCCCAATTTGAATAGCAGTCTGCTAAGAATCTTGCCTCGCACAAACTAAACGCTACCCTTGCGAGGGAAGATTTTTTTTGCATGCACAAAACTAAAGTCTGACTATTCGATCTTTTCCCTCCTGACCCACACTGTACGCCCCTTATGATCCAATAGCTCAACAGAGCAGCGCTCTAATAGCATTTTTCGGATTTCATCTGCCTCCTTAAATTTTTTCTCAGCTCGCAGCCTGTTACGTTGTATCACAATTTCCTCAATTTCAGTTCTTTCTTCATCGCTAGCTTCTACAATTTTTAGCCCAAGAATGTCCATCATCCCTTTAAGAGTTGGCAGTGCTACATCGGCCATCTCCCTGGTTAGTTTATCTGATGCGATAAACCTGTTAAGCGTTGTCACAAACCTTAGCAACTCTGCAACCGCAAGCGATGTATTCATGTCGTCATCCATCGCTGCTTCAAAAGCTCGTATTGATTCATCACATATTCTCTTTACAAAATCAACCTCGCCACCGTCGCCCACGGCAAAGTGTAATTCATAGGCGCATGTCTCTATCTGGCGCCACCTTTGGATTGACTCTTTTAACAGTTCGTCAGTATAATCAAGAGGTTTAGAATAGTGTGTTGACACGCAATAGAGTCGGAGGGGATTTGCTTTCCATGCCTTCAGCGCCTGATCTATTGTAACAATATTGCCAAGTGATTTGCTCATCTTTTGTGAATTGATGGTTACCATGCCGGTGTGAACCCAAACCTTAGCAAGTTGCTTGCCAGTGTATGATTCTGACTGGGCTATCTCATTTTCATGGTGTGGAAAAACTAGATCATATCCTCCACCGTGAATCTCCAATGTGTCACCGAGATATTTGCGTGACATTGAGGAACACTCTATATGCCAGCCAGGTCTCCCATTACCCCACGGGCTTGGCCATACCGTCTCATCCGAATAGAACTTCCAGAGTGCAAAGTCAAGTGGATTCTGTTTTGAGGGATCAATCTCTATCCTCGCACCGGCCTCTAGCTCCTCAATTGACTTTCTTGATAACTTACCGTACTCTGGAAATGACATAACCTTGAAATATACTCCGTTGAGCGTCAGGTAGGCATATCCCTTTTTCATTAGGCCATCAATTAGCTGAATCATTTCCCTGATGTGATCAGTAGCTTTTGGATAGTAATCTGCCCGCATTACATTCAAGCTGTCAAAGTCATTATAATATCTGCCAATGTATCTCAGAGAGATTTCCTCTGCCTTCTTGCCTTCTGCTTTTGCGCGGTTGATTATCTTGTCATCTACATCTGTAAAATTCTGTACAAAAATCACTTTATAGCCTCTTGATAGCAAGTATCGCCGCAATACATCAAATATGATGATTGTTCTTGCGTGACCAATATGGGAGTTGTCATATACTGTGACTCCACAAACATACATCCTCACCAGATGGTTTTCTGGCTTTAGCTCCTCTACTTGCCGGCTAAGTGTATTGTATAATTTCACTATTGCGGTTTTGGAAGTGCTTGTCCCTGCTTTTTACTTTGCTAGGCATCAATGTAAATGCCGTCTCCTCTAACGTCTACATTGTAGGTCGTCAGCTTCACTCCTTCCAGATAGTCGAGCAATTCCCCTGTTTTGATGTTGTAGTGCCACGAATGCAGGGGGCATTCGACCACCTCTCCGTCAATCTTTCCGGGAGCAAGCGAGCCATCCTGATGGCGGCAGAGCGCTTCAATAGCATAATACTTGCCGTTTGCATAGAAAAGAGCAATTCTACTGCCATTAATGTAAAGTTCCTTGCCGCTGTTTTCTTTAATCTCGCCTCTTTGGGCGACCTTAACAAATGCCAATTATCATTACGTTGTAATCTCTCTGGCTATAAAATGGTTATCGGACAGTCGTAAATACGCACTTCTCCGCCACATCTAAATATCTCCGCCCGTGCTATAGCACTATCAATTCCGGCATGACATCGTCATACAGGCTCATGATGGCCGGCATTCTGGCTCTTGTGGTTTTTGGCATAGCTATGGCGCTTTACGGATACCAGCAAGCTATTTATCCTGTTGACAGTGCCCTTGGATATTTGAAGAGAGCCCAGACCGCTCAGACTGCTGAAGATATAGCAAGCTTTGTGTCAAAGGCTAAGGTGGAGCTGCCAGAGAGTGGTAATCCTGTTTGGATTTTTCCCACTGCAAAAACAGATTTGTCACTCATACAAGGCAGTCTAAATGACATCGTGACACGGGCCAACTCGATAGCTACAATGGAGCCTCATAGTACGGAATATAATTCAGGAATGCTAGACATCCACGTATCCCTAGAGATTATCCAGCAAGATATGATCGATGCAATGCCGTACTTCTTCGTCAGTTTTAGCAACATCATGTTAAGCGTGGTATGGATAGCGATAATACTTGCACTCTTTATCCTCATAAGAAGGGGGAGATCAAGGTTCCGAGAACAAGAGTATGAAAACCAGTAGATTTATTGCATGTCCCATCATTCATAAATTGTGCCCGGAAAAATAGCGGATACCAAGCTCACAGAGGATGGTAGGCGCTCATATGAGTGGGCTTCAAGCCGCATGGGCATAGTTGACAAGATAAGAGCAATGAACGATAGCAGTCAACCCTTGGTCGGTTATCGGCTTGGATTTTGTCTCCACATTACAAAAGAAACATCAGTACTTGTAATGGCTGCAAAGAGCTTGGGTGCTGATATTGTAATTTGTTCAGCAAATCCTCTGTCGGCCCAAGATGACATTGCGGCTTTTCTGTATAGCAATGGCGTAAACGTTTACGCTTGGCGTGGCGAGACCGAATCAGAGTATAAGCAATGCATGTACGATGTGCTTGCCTTTAGGCCTGTAATAGTGACTGATGACGGAGGTGATCTCCATTCAATGGCTCATCATAGAGGGGCAAAAGGGATTATTGGTGGTACCGAAGAGACAACGTCCGGTGTAAAGAGACTAGTCGCCCTAGAAAGGACGAGCAGGCTCCTTTACCCCATTATAGCGGTTAACAACGCGCGTACAAAATACCTTTTTGATAACAGACATGGCACTGGACAGAGCACAGTTGACGGCATAATACGTGCAATTGGTATACTATTTGCAGGCAAGGATGTAGTCGTATGCGGATACGGGTGGGTCGGCAAGGGCGTTGCGAATCGAGCAAAGGGCCTTGGTGCTACAGTGATTGTTACTGAAGTTGACCCTATAAAAGCAATTGAAGCCAAGATGGATGGATTTGAGGTTTTGCGGTTGGTCGATGCTGCTTCCGCCGGCGACGTTTTTATTACGTGCACTGGCCAAACATCTGTCATAAGAAAAGAGCATTTTCTTAAGATGAAGGATGGTGTCATTTTGGCAAACGCTGGTCATTTTGATGTAGAGATCGACATTGGGAGCCTGCGTAGTATCAGCGACTGCTCCCCTATGCAAATTAATCCAAATATTGAGCGCTTTGATGTTAATGGAAAGAGGCTGTTCCTGCTCTCAAAGGGACGAGTGGTCAACCTGGTTGCTGGTGAGGGCCACCCTCCAGAAGTGATGGCTCTATCATTTGCAAATCAACTACTATCTATTTTATACATTGCAAAAAACCATGACAAGATGGAAGTAAAAGTGCATGGCGTGCCAGAACAAATAGATCAGGATGTTGGAGGTTATGCACTTGACTCAATGGGCATCAGAATAGATCAGATGACAGAGGAGCAAAAGCGCTACCAGCAGTCCAGTTAGGTTAAAATGCTGTGCATTGATTGCAAGTATAATGCCGGACACGACCAGTACCCAAAGCACAGTCATTACAAGCGCACTCCCTTATGCAAATGGCGAGATACATCTAGGTCATATAGCCTCTACCTATCTCCCGGCAGATATTTTCACACGCTTTTTGAGACTTAATAGGTTGAAGGTCTACCATATCTGTGCTACTGATGATTTTGGAACTCCTATCTTGATAAGATCGGAGAAGGAAAAAAAGAGCCCACAAGTTTATGTTGAATACTGGAACAAACACGATAAAGAAGATTTTGAATCATTAGGTATTTCATTTGATTTTTTTTACAAGACAAGCTCCAAGGAAAATGTTGAGTTTGTCCAATATGTTTTTAAACAATTACTCAAAAACGGCCATATATATGCCCAGAGCGTAATTCAGTTTTATTGTACCTATGACAACAAATTTTTGCCAGATAGATATGTAATCGGACGATGTCCTTACTGCAATGCAGAAAACCAATACTCAGATTTGTGCGAAAAATGTGGTCGTGTCCCTGATCAGATACTGGAGCCCAAGTGTGCAATATGTGGCAGGCCACCTGTCAAAAAGGAAAGCAAACACTACTTTTTCCGTCTCTCAAACTTTAAAGAGAAACTGAAAGACTGGCTCTTGTCAAACCAGCACTTGCAGTCCGACGTCAAAAATTATGTGATCAACTGGATAAACGAAGGGTTGCAGGATTGGGACATTACACGTGACCTCTCATGGGGAATACCAATACCACTGCCTGAGGCAAAGGGTAAGGTCTTTTACGGCTGGTTCGATAATCATTTGTGTTATATCTCATCGCTTGTCAAGTTCGTTAAAGATAGTGACAGCAATGGTAAGAAATTTTGGAACGAATCGCAGATTTACCATTTTATCGGCAAGGACATCATCTATCACCACTACCTCTTTTTGCCCGCAATACGCCTTGGCATCAATTCCGAATACAAGCTTCCAGACTATATCCCTACAAGGGGCCACCTTATGCTGCAAAACCAAAAGATTTCAAAGAGTAGAAACTGGTATATTGGTTTGAGGGATTTCACTTTAGCGTTTAACCCTGATTTTTTGAGATTTTATATTGCATCCGTAGTTGCATATTCCCAGGATGATCTGAATTTTGACTTTGATGCATTCTATGAAAGGATAAACAATGAGCTGATCGCTAGCATCGGCAATTTCATAAATAGGGCACTTTCATTCACACATAAGTCGTTTCAAGGCATAGTACCCAAGCCATCAGACATTGACTACGCCGTAGAAAAAGAGTTGGCGACAGCAGTGGATGAAACAGGCAGGATGCTGTCAAGCAATGAGATAGACAAGTCGCTCAAGAGGATCCTAAAATATAGTAACTATATGAACCATTATTTCCAGACAAACTCACCTTGGACAAACAAGGATACTTCAAATACAACGGTGTATGTATCGGTGAACGCAGTACGAAGCTTGGCAGTTTTGCTTGAACCATTTATTCCGTTTTCGTCTGAAAAGGTATGGGCCCAGCTCAACCTTGAAGGTGGCGGCAGTGTTCACACGCAGAACTGGGAGTCCGCCAAGGACATCAGAGCAATTCCCCCAGGTCATAAACTTGGCAAGGTAGAGCCAATCTTCCGCAAGATAGAAGCAAAGGAAATAGAGCAGTGGAAGAATAAGCTAGGCAAGCCGCAATGACAAGACGCGGACTCATGCTGGGACGCTTTCAGCCCTTCCATAAGGGTCACCTAGCGCTTACAAAACAGATCTTAAGCGAGTGCGATGAGCTGGTGATAATGATCGGTAGCGCACAGTTCAACTTTATCGACAAGGATCCTTTTAGTGCCGGCGAGAGAATGCTAATGATTCATGAGGCATTGAATGAAGCAGGGATAGATCTCTCAAAATGTTATATTATACCTGTTCCAAACGATGAGAATAATGCTCGATGGCTTGCTTACCTACGGTCAATGCTACCACCATTTGATGTGCTATATTCAGGTAACGATTTTGTAAAGCACCTTGCACGCTCTCAAGACCCCGGCATTGCCATTGAGGACCCTGTTTTTGCAGAAAAAGAGAAGTATAACGGCACAAATATTCGACATCTCATGCAAGACGGTAAGCCTTGGGAACATTTGGTACCCCCTGCAGTCGTGAATGTAATAGGGCAGGTTGGAGGCATTATGCGAATAAATATACTAGCTCACTCAGATAGCAACCCACAGAGGTGGTAATAGGAGGAGACATGGTGATGGGTCATAGGGCATGCCCTATCTGCCTTTCGTGTGGTTCAAAGAAGTTTAAAGTTATAGATAAGAGCGAAAGTCAAGTAATTGTCGAATGCTTATCTTGCGCCAAGCGTATCACTATTTAGTTCAAGAGGTAATGACTAAGGATGACGACAGTCTCGTCATCTAGATTTCAATAATGAGTAATATTTTTTGATGCGAAATAGGATGGTTAAAGGCTCTTTCTCGATTGCAGGCTTCAGGCCTAACATGCCACTGAAGGTTATATGTATACGTGCACTCAATACACTAAGAGTTTTGATTACGTTGATGATGTGACCAGTTCCCTCAAAAGCAAGTCGTTAATTTGGCTAAGTCTAATGATAAGTTAGATGATGAGAAATACATTTAACGTGCTAGGAGTTGCAGGCAGCATTCGGCAGGGATCTTACAGCACACAAGCACTTAAGATTGCACTTGAATATGCCAAGAAGCAGGGCGCAGAAGTTCGTCTATTAGAGCTCAATAGACTGGTGTTGCCCCTATACGACCCAGGTGCTCCTGCGTCAAACGAGGTGGAACATGCAACTGAGGCTATAGCTTGGGCTGACGCTTTTATCCTTGCATCGCCAGACTATCATGGCTCAGTGTCCGGTGCTCTTAAGAACTTTCTTGATTACTTTTATGAAGAGTTTGCTGGTAAAGTATTTGGATACATTGTCGCATCCCATGAAAAAGGTCTTACCGTTATGGAACAAATGCGCACTGCAGTACGCCAGTGCTATGGTTGGAGCATGCCTTATGGGGTTTCGATAAATGGTCCACAAGACTTTACAAGGGATGAGATAGGGAATACAAAATTGTCAAATAGATTGCGGATGATGGCACGTGACTTGGTAGTATACGGAACGCTACTTAGGGATCAATTCATGCGCGATTTTGGATCTACTGAGCCGGATACATTTGCAGCATATTACAGACCGTAGAAGAAAGGATGATCAAAGTAAGGCTAGGACTTAACGTCTTTGTCTTCTAAGGCACAATTAAGTCAACTCCAAGTAAAAAATCTTTCACCTTCAGCTCGTAGATTTATTCATAAAAAATTATAATACAAAGGAGTACTCTTGACCCTTCATGCCTCCTCATCTCACTATAGTTTCCTAGATGTCGCTTTCTATTTGTGATTTGAATTTGTCGATTCTCTCTTACGGGATTTGATTTACGAAGCCCGACCAGTGTTTGCCACAATATCATATCATGCATTTCAAATGGTACTTTTCTTGTAATAAGGTGTGTGACTCGATTCTAGAATAGCCGGTCAATTTACCTGCTCCTCTCCAATATAGTAGCATGATACCTGTTACTGAAGATGTGCTTGTCAGCGCAGTTGAGAGAGTAAGCAAGAGCGTTGTCAACATTGCAAGCGTGAGGATGCTCCATGACCAGATGTTTAGGATATTTCCAGTAGAAGGAGTAGGCTCTGGTGTAGTGATAGATGAAAATGGTTATATCCTTACGAACAACCATGTGATCGACGACGCAGATAGGCTTAAGGTTACACTACCCGATGGCAAGGTGCTCAGAGGAAAGGTCGTTGGAAGTGATGAGACAACTGACCTTGCAGTCCTCAAAATAGAATCAGAAAAGTCGCTTCCAGCTGCACAACTTGGTAGCTCCGACAACCTAAAGGCGGGTCAGATTGTGATTGCAATTGGTAACCCTTTTGGGCTCACTGGAGGGCCTGCAGTTAGCGCTGGCATAGTAAGCTCATTGAATAGAAGCATACAGACAAGAACTGGCGTGTTGGAGCTAATTCAGACAGATGCTGCCATTAATCCCGGCAACTCTGGTGGGCCGCTTATCGATACAAAGGGAGAAGTGATTGCTATCAACACAGCTAATATGCCTTATGCACAAGGTATAGGGTTTGCAGTTCCCATCAACATCGCCAAGTCAATATTGAAGGAATTGATAGAAAAAGGTAAGGTAACGCGACCATGGATCGGAGTTGCATCAATAAAAGTCACTCCTCAGCTTGCACGGTACTACGGGCTTCCTGTGACCGATGGGGCACTCGTTGCACGAGTCGAGCCTTATAGCCCAGCTGACGATGCAGGGCTAAGAAAAGGAGATATTATCGAGGAAATAGATGGCAACTTGATAAAAGACCCATCTGAAATCGCTACATACGTTCGCAAAAAGCAAGTAAATGACCAATTACGGGTAAGTATCAACCGCTATGGGCGCCAATTTCAACTCCCGATTCCTGTAGACGTGCGCCCATAAAAATTCATGAAAACACTTTTGAGCGTGAGTGATGATAATCAATTCAGTGTCTGACTATGATTCAATGGACGAGCTGATTAAGGAGATCGAGAAGGAAGAGGCAGCCATAGTGATTACTAAGGATATACGGAAGTATAGAAAGCCTGTCACCGTGATATCTGGGCTTCAAGAGAGAAAGGATTTGAAGGAAATTACGAAGCAGCTAAAGACCAAGATTGGGACAGGAGGCACATTCAAGGAGGGACAGATAATCCTCCAGGGAGACCACCGCGAAGCGGCTAAGGGTCTATTGGCTGAAATGGGCTTCAAGGAAGAGGCAATTGAGGTGTACTAGTAGCATTTTACTTACCTGCTCTCCAGATGATTACTTTATGCTTTATATCGTGCAGGAGCGCTTGTAATATGCAAGTGGAAAGCGATAGTACTGCCGAATCAACGGCAACAACAACTCTTAAGGACGAGACCCATATAGAGAACTTTGCAGCAGAAAAGCAGGTAATCAATGGTAAGCCTGTGGTGACTGCTCAGGTTCTAGTAGAAGATGATGAGGAGGATAACTCACAAGAGTCGCTTAGTGCAGGTGATTTTCATAACAACGATAACAAGATCTTGGCCTTACTGAATGAAGCTGGATCAAACTACTCATTTAAAGGCTTGATGCGCAAGCTTAACCTTCATCAGCAAAGTTTGTCTCGAGCACTCCATAGACTAGAAGGAATGGATCTTGTGGAAAAATCTCCATTAGGTTATCGGCTTAGCAAGGCCGGCGCAAGTGCAATATCAAATACCGAGTTATTACAACAAAAGAGACCAAGGGGCAGAGAGTATATGCAATTATTACAGACCTATATCCCACTAAATATCAAGACCTCAGAAGTTATGCGCTACTTGATCGGCCGATGGTTTAAGAACCTTAGATGGATAGGCATGATAAGAAGTGATACAGGTTATACACTACAGTGGATAAGTGATGATGGCTCGTTCCAAATTAACCTTAGATTGATTGCAGAATATATTGTCATCGAGACGAATGCATCCACTGAAAAAGAAAAAGTGCAGGCCATGGTGGGATCGTATGCCATCTATGAGCATATAACAAAGGTGATGCAGAGCAAGTTTGACGAGTACGCGTTGGTTCAACGAAACACAAGTGTAATCAATTAGCTTTACCAAGTGGCTATATTATCAGAGATAGCGCCTTTGCAGGATTTGAAAACACTAGCCAAAAGCTATATCGCCGCTCTTGTTGAGAGTTCTTGCTATGTGTATCACCATAATCGTAGATGCTATAATTGCCACAACGATGGATGCAGGCAAAATTCTCATAAATACAAGCAGCAGTCCAGCTACATAATACGAGCCGTCTACCGAAAATGGCCAGAAAATCTGATTTGCGGGATGGTGGAGCCAGTCGACTAAAACATGAGATACAAGCTGCCTATAGCAGCAGACCCAAAAAGGCTGCATTGGTCTTTACATTAGTACGTCCACATATGCCCCACCTTTCAAGTCCAAGCTTGCCTATTATTTTTGACTAATATCATTGTGAGGACAACGTTTATGGTTTTGGCTCCATAATAGAGTGCAATACCCACCTGTTGGGAGAACTAGAGCATGGAAAATTCAAACCGCAAAATACCGACCAGCCAAATATCCATGCTATCCGCGGCTCGATATCAGGGATGACTGCACCCACTGTCAGAGCCGCAAAATGCAGTTTTATGAAATTTAGTTTAAGCACCCAGACAAAGGCAACATGAAGAGAGGTAAGTGTCATGATTTTATTTTGTTTCTCATCTTGTTTTATCCTTAAGAATTTCTTGTTAAAGAAAGAGGACCTTCTTCGTCCCTAGTTGATTCTTTTATTGATTCTATACGTCTGATTTAGTAATGCATACATATGTGTAGAATATCTTCATCGTTTGAGAACAAAATTAGTCATTTATCCATTAGGTATATTCTATATCGGCACCATCGCAATTAACACAAACCCTCATCTGACCTAGCAACAAATTCTCTATTGAGACACAGTGAGGCGCTAAACGGACTGGCAATATGCACCATTTACGAAGCGATAACGAGACAAAATGGGAGTTGTGACTTATTTCTAAAAATGCCGGTCAATTAATTCCCTAACTTGCTCTATTACTATCGGGAATGACAACAATCGTTGGTATCAAGACCAAAGAAGGAGTCGTACTAGGCTCTGACAAACGTGCAAGCAAGGGATTCTTCATTGGCTCAAAAATAACACAAAAGATAGCCAAGGTAGATGACACACTTGCCGTAGCAATAGCGGGCCAACTATCTGATGCAGAGTATTTGATTAAAGTAGCTAAGGCAGAACGCAAGCTGATCGAGCTTCGGAGAGGCTTTTCTCTCACTACCAAAGAATCTGCAAGGTTGATTGCTAATCTTGCATATTCGGGCCTAAAGAACTATCAGCCCTATTTTGTGGAACTGTTAGTCGCAGGTGTCGATCAGGAAGGTGGTCATATCTATGCAGCAGATATGAGTGGCGCAATAACAAGCGAGGATTTTGCCTCCTCAGGTTCAGGCTCTCCTATTGCATATGGAGTCCTTGAGAGTATGTATCACAAAGAAATTACAAATGAACAGGCTCAGGCTGTAGCTACAAAGGCAGTAGCTGCAGCGATGGAGCGGGATCCTGGCTCTGGCAACGGCATAGAGGTGCTTGCAATTCCAAACGTATTGGCAACGGTGGAGGTGAAAAAGTAGGAATGGCTGAAACAGGAGGAGGAGGAGCAAACTTTGCCGCTGGAGGCAGGTATCCGTATTATTATGGGCCAGAAGGGCGTTTGGTGCTGGTCGACAGCGCCCTTGAAGCAGTAAATAGGGGATCAACCACAATAGGGATCAAGACTCCTGCATTTGCGCTCCTAGCAAGTCACATCAAACCTGTCAGACCGCTAATAGATCCTGCCGAAAAGATATTCGTAGTTGATGGCCATGTTGGTGCAACTGGCTCTGGGTATATTGGTGATATATTGCAGTTAATAGATGAGCTGAGACTTGAAGCACAGAAGCACCGACTGAACTTTGAAAGTCCAATAGATGTCGGCTCACTTGCAAAGCATCTTGGGTCATTTCTGCATAACTATACTGTGTATACGGTTAGGCCACAGGCTGCCTCCGTGATCATAGCGGGCGTCGATCAGACTGGAGTCCAACTCTATCAGGTTGATCCAAGCGGGACATTCTTCCGCGGTTCTGGCTTTGCAATAGGCAAGTCATCTGATATAGCTCTAGATGTAATACAACGCGAGTATAGTGCTGACATGAGTATCGAGCAAGCCGCTGCATTGAGTAACAAAGGAATAGAAAAGGCACTAGGTGAGAGACCTGTTGTAGAGATAGGGGTGGTCAGCGCAAAGGACGGCCGCAGGTTCCAAAAGCTGCCTTAGCTTTTATTTTGGGCAGCAAGTGGCTTTAATTCTGGCCGCCTCCACTTGTTTGCCCAACGCGCCAGATCTTTTATTATGACACCAAGCTCTCTCGCCTGAGGTGTGATACTATATTCGACCCTTGGTGGCACCTCAGGGTAGATCTTTTTTGTCACAAGGCCCTCACGCTCTAGTTCCAGCAGCCTCTCTGAGAGTACCGTGCTGCTGATGCCTGGCAATGATCTTTTCAATTCATTAAATCTAATCACTTCTTTTGTTTTCAGGTTTTTCAAAATATGGAGTGACCATCTTCTACCCAGCAACTCCCATACATCCACTACTGTACATGTATCTCCTGTCCTTAGTTGTTCTTCTGGTTCTTCTGTCATACCTAGTAGTGATTACTTACTTACTAATAAAATTATTGTAATTCCCTAAGAAATCTGCTTAAATTCTGAAGTTAGATAGTGATGAGATAAAGAATCCTAGATAACAGGAACATATATTCTGCCTCTTCCATCATACTCCATTATATCTGTGGCAGGCACGATTATTCAAAGAGTAAGAATAACATACTGTGCTCATAATAAGACCTATTCTTTGTTATTCTAATGTTCAGAATCGATCTTTGGAGTAAGATTTTTAATGCTTTTTTGATAAAATTACTAGTGCTTAAAGCAACGTTAACTTATGACAAAGGCACCATAATCATCCATGGTCTCGCCCATCTTCCATTTGCAATATTAGATCCGAGAACAAACGTGCTAAGAGCACTTGCTTTACACTATTCCAATATTATAGAATACCTCAAGCAAAGTGGCATAGAATATTCAGACCATGTTTTGTCAGAAGAAACGATGATGTTTTCGTCATCGCTGTCACCATCATTGCCTCTATCCTTGAGGGACTATCAGAAAAAAGCTGTTGACAACTGGATACGTGCAGGCTTGAGAGGATGTATTGTTTTACCTACTGGTTCTGGCAAAACTATTATCGGGATCAGAGCCATAGAAAAAGCAAATTCCACTTCGCTTGTTGTCGTCCCCACACTTGACCTGATGGATCAATGGACTGCAACTCTCTCAAAGTATTTTCCAAACATCAGAATAGGAAACCTTGGCGGAGGTAATGATGACATACAATCTATTACCGTATCGACATATGACTCGGCTTACATACGGGCATCTTTTCTTGGCAATAAATTTTCGCTTATAATATTTGACGAGGTACATCATCTCGCAGCTCTTGGTTACAGAACCATAGCAGAGCAAATGGCCGCACCTTATCGTCTTGGTCTTACCGCCACGATTGAAAGAGAAGATTATCTGCATAGAGACCTCCCAAGGCTTGTTGGAGAAGTTGTCTTTCAAGCCAGTCCAGACGACCTCGCTAAAAATAAACACCTTGCTTCATATGAAATTGAAAGGAGAATGGTTGAATTGCTCCCAGAAGAGCTGGAAGAGTACAGAAGAAATATGAGCATATATCAACAGTGCATTAAGAAGCTCACCTTTCAAAGGTATGCACTTTCCCTTGAAAAATTGATAATGATGTCTGGGAAAAATAGAACAGCTCGGGAAGCTTTGCTAGCGCGAAACAAGGCAATGAATATTGCACTTAACAGCAGGGCCAAAATAGAAGAGTTGAGAGAGATCCTTGCAGAGAACAAAGGTGCCAAGACGATAATATTTACTCAGCATAACAGTCTTGTCCATGATATATCTGACAAATTTCTAATTCCACTTATAACTCACAAAACAATCAAGGAAGAAAGACAAGATGTCCTCAAGGGATTCAAAGAAGGCCGATACATGGCTGTAGTCACGTCCAAGGTTCTAGACGAAGGAGTTGATATTCCTGATGCAGAGTTGGGTGTGATCCTAAGTGGTACTGGAAGCGCAAGAGAATTCATACAAAGACTTGGAAGATTGCTAAGACCTAAACCGGTAAATAATAACAGTGATACCAGCAGTAATAGTACTGCTGATTCTAGCAGTTATAAAGGCTATAAAGAAGCTAGGTTAATCGAGATAATTTCTTCAGAAACAAAAGAAACGATTACAAGTGCAAGAAGAAAGAGAGCCTTGAAGATGATGCGTGGCACTGATAATCATGACCCTGCAAAAGAGGAAATGCGTAAGAGTACTTAGGACCAATATGGCCAGTCTATTGTAACTGCTTGTAAAAGCCCCTCTCTTTTACCAATTTTCTCTTCGATCCAAAAGACGCTATACAAGACGTACAACATCGAAAAGATGACTCCGACCCTGGTGCCAGTATTTGGCAGACTCCTTGGTTCTTTCATGACTTTTTGAATTGCTATCATGTCATGATTATGACTATTATTATTAGCAGGTTCATAGGATAGAAAGAAAAAGGCTTGAAGAAGTTGTTATGCCAGGGACTTATCTCAACTCATTATGCATGTCAAGAGCTCTACGTAACAGCCATGACATCTCAAATAGAAGAATAAAGAGTAATAGATTTATACTACTTATTTAGTATCTGTGTTCGGGCTTCAGTAACTTCATAAAATGCAGAAAGGGAATAGAAAGAAGCTGATGACGTGTGAAAGGGCAGATCGAGAACTGTAGGGAGGGTTTCTCGATCTGGCCCTTCTAGCCCACTGGACCTGGAGAGTAGATTTATCGATACACTTTCTCAAACGCTGAGGGGCTAACAATCTTATTCTTGTTTCATATCAGGATCAAACTCACAGCCGTGATAGTATAGTTGACATTAAAATAACCAAAGTGCCAACTACTTTGCGATAGAATATGCTAACTCTACAATTACTGCGAGTCAGAACTAGAAATGGAGCGATATTTCCCCTATTCTGCACCAAAGAAGAGGATGTAGAGCTAGCAAAGAAGATTATCCATGAATTTGAACAAACATGGAAGAACAAAGAGAAGAAAGCTGTGCTTGAAGATAGAATCTCAACGATAGAAGAATCGGATGCGGGTAGCGATTACAAATTGGTGAGAGGATTGTATGCTCTCTTGGAAAGGAGATGCACATTCAAAAGTAGCGATAGCAATAGTGATATTGGAACGAACGACAACACTGTAATCAGTCCCACTGTAGATCCACCGCGTATTAGAAAGGCTGTGTTTGAAGAGTCATCTAAACGGGGTTTTGCACTAACTGAACTAGAGAGACAGGAAATTGCAAGTTCTGTGGCCTCCAAATTTCACCTACCCTCTCATGATATTGTATTAAGAACGATGTGGAGCGATTTAGATGATAACCTAATACTTGAGCACTTTGACACAATTGGCCCCGAAGCTTTGGTGGGATGGTATAATTTGTCGCTTATGCAAACTTTGCTCTTCAACTGCACAAAGCTTGATTTTTACATTTCAGGCGGTTTGAATTGGAAACGTGTGCTAAGGACTGTAAAGCGACTTGGTTTGATGTACCATTTACAACAACCTCAACAACAACAACAAGAAAATCGAATAATCTGTTCTCTTGAAGGACCATTGAGCCTCTTTAAATTAACAGATAGATACGGAACATTACTTGCAAAGCTGCTTCCATCAATAATTTTCACTTCTGGTAAAAAAGGAGGGCATGGCAATTATGGTGGTGATGGTGGTGGTGAATGGCATCTAGATGCATGGATCGTAAGGAAAACAATGGATGGGAGGAAGATATTTGAATTCAAGATCTCAAACAATGAAATTCCAGAACTGCTGGCAGATCCCTATCCTTCCTTCCTTCATGGTTTCAGTACGGAAAAGGAAGAAGAAGTTGCAATGCCATCATCTCCCTACAATGATCATAATAGCTTTGATAGTGCAGTTGAAGAGAAATTTGCTAAGAGATTTGAGCAGGCCGAAACTGGATGGAGGTTGGCTAGAGAACCTGATCCACTGGTGCTATCAAATGGAGGCGCTTTCATTCCCGATTTTGTGTTTGAAAAATATGACAGGAAGATCTATCTTGAGATCGTCGGATTCTGGACAAAAGAATATCTCGAGAGAAAGCTGCAAAAGTTAGCTGATATTTTTATTTCAAGCGATATGAAGAAGAAGAGAACAACGACTAACTCCAATAATTACAAAAAGACGGATCTTCTATTTATTGCAGTAAATGATGACTTTGCTTGCTCAAAATCATCTTTTTCTTCAATAGTACCAAAAGAGCAATTGATATTCTACAAGAACGATACCGTTCCTGTAAAGCCCGTTATTGATTATTTGAAGTCCATAGATAGAGAAATGATCGAGAGAAGAGTCAATGATCCTAATTTGAAAATTGATTTGGGTAAGGATGATGAGGGTGATGATTCAGTTATTTCAATCAGTGAAATAGCACAAAGGTATTCGATCCCTGTGGAAGTAGCACGGAGAATTTCTCTAAGAGATAATAGGGAAAAGTACATTGAAGCAGGAATGCATCTAATACCCAAGTCCAAAGCACACAAGTTAGAGTCCATGCTGGTTGGAACAAGCAGGTTTATTGATGCTTGCTCAATTCTGTTAAGGGAGGGTATTCCAGAATCCTGCCATGCTGATCTCATCGCCAAGTTGGGCTACGATGTGCGATGGCAGAGCTTAGATCCAAATACGGCAATCATTGCAAAAAGAAGGGACTGACAATTACTCTCTTCAGTAATAGAGAAAAAGCAAGCCAAAAGATAGAAAACCAAAACGTTTTAATTGGTTTCACAAAGAGTTGGGTTACATGCGCCCGGGTAGTATAGAGATTCTTGGTTGCTTCCAATAGAAACCAGAATCGTTCAATCCGGTCTAGTATGGGGGACTGTCACTCCTTCGACCCGGGTTCGAAATTCGGTTTGGAGAAGAATACAAAGAAGAAAAAACAACCGAACGAACATCCCGGCCCGGGCGCTGCTTATACCTTTTTTCAGTATTTCAAATTCAAATTTTGAAAAATTACAACAACAAAACTTGGGAATCTGTAACAGCCTCCATCTCAGACCTGATTGCACAATACTGTATAGCACCAACCAAAAGTCTGCACCTGTACATTCCTGCTAAGTTCCTGTCTCAGTATCTCTGATTCTCCTCTTTCTTTTTCATCTAATAAAGACAAAGATGAATTTCAGGGTATGAATATCCCCCATCTTGTGCCTCCAGTCTCTCTATAGTGAGATAAACTAGAGCTGCTTGGAAATAACATTTTCATCGTAAATTGAACAATAGGAAACACGAATGTGCTTTGTGGTATATACACCCTCACGCTCCTTGTCCTGTGTAAACCTAGCTCTCTCCTCGCGCTTCCTTGCTAGCCGATTTATTATCATCTCTTCAGTGTTTGGCTTCACTAAACAATAGATTGTAGTAGTAATCATACAGCGGGTAATCGATGAAAGATTACCTTCCTAAAAGCACAAATCAACCCAGGTAACAAGCCAGAAGTAAATAAAACCTTTCAGATATAAATAGACGCTATCAGATATGCTGCAAACGACTTGGAAAAGGTTGAAGCCATAATGATGCAAAACTAGGAGCAATTGAAGAATAGTAAAGACGCATATGAATCCGGGAAGTTCTTTGGAGAGCTTGATGGCTTGGAATGGCTGCAGTGACAAATGGCAAGAAACTCTTGACAATAAAGAAACAGGTGGGGCAAAAAAGACACCGCTGTAGCGTATGAAGCAAGGAGCTAAATATCGAGAGAACAAGCGAATATCCCTTGGCATGTTGAAAGTGATTGATAGCAAATGTGGATTGCTAAAGAATTGCTTTTTAATCTTGTATGCAAGCAGAACAACTTCTATATTTTTTCCACTTCTGTTTCATGGTTCCCACTTTTCAGTATGATTTGGTCAGAAAAAATACGGTATCATGTCTTCTGCAGTGACTAATAAAAACCCCGATTCATCTTATTACTCACTGAACGAAATAGTCAACTGTGACCCTAAATTATCCTATCTCTGATGCAGGATTGAATAAATCATCTATAGTTCTACTTCGTAATGCATTAAAATCTCCTAGCTTTTCAATAAAGCTGGAGATGGCAAACAGAAGTCTAACAAAGATAACCATTCAAATTTTAGAGGTTGTAAATGGTTATGGTGATAATGAGGGTGTTAGTCTGACCAATATAATGAATAAATTATTTCTTAGTCATGAGCAAACTAAGGAGTATATTATGCTTCTCATTGAGGATGATTTGCTTAGTTACGACTCAACAATACGTACATTTAAGACTACTGAAAAAGGTCTTACATTTCTTCAATCCTACAACAAGATAGACCAAATACTAAAGAAACAAGAAATCTAGACGCAGGAAAAAGAAAAAGATTAACATGTATTTTTACTAACTTTTTATTGCTTAGTTGAATTAGGCTCTATTGTTGATAGTAACAGGGTTGGTTGTTACTTCCTATATTGTGATGACATCATGCTCTTTGAATTTATTATCTCTGTGATTCTTGTGATTATGGTGTTTTTAACTAATATCTCAGAACCAACGGTTTGCCCATAAATAATGCCTTGTATGAGATTATGCCAGTTGATACCATTTACGTCCTCTCCTTCGTTCTAGCCCTATGCTCCTGGCTTGGCTCAGTATAATCAGCAGATAAATTTTTGCTTTGACATTAGATATCCACCAATATATATAATCACTTATGTAAATAATTCAAATGAGGATACTATTTGGGAGGTCTATGCCCAACCAGAGAAATATATGAGAATTTTTCTACGTAAAGGTAATTAATAAATGCCATCCTTTGCAGTCGGGGAGTTTGAGCAAAACAGATAGTATCAATATAATTCTGGTTATCTTAGAGACCGCAAATCAAAGCATTGACGATGATGTCAATGAAAAAATGTTGACTAAGAGAAGGAAGACGATGACTACCCACATAATGTATACAACTTTATTTAACCATCCTAGATTGAAAGAATATTGGAATGCTCTAATTCAAAAAGGCTTGCTTATCTACGACGCAAATGTCGAGAGATTCAGACCTACTGAAGAAGGTCGTAGTTTTCTAAAAGTCTACAGGGAGATGGATTATGATGTAATAAAGGCAAGACTGCTTCCACGACAACGAGAGACAGCAACAATAAATCCTGCTACTACAAGAAACATCTTGATCTCTAAATAAAGACGCTCAAAAATGCGCCCAGAAATGCAGGTAAATTGGATTGAATTATCAATCCAAATAGAGAAGCAAAGTGAGGAGGATGACGACACAACAAAGCTTATCTAGGGTATGCAAAGTCTAATCACAGAAATCAAAATGCTCCAGGAGGGCGATAGCTAGTTAGCTATTATTTTGATACTATCTTTTTACCATACTCTTTTCCAATTCCTCTCACAATCTTTTCTGTTTCATTTCTTCCCATACTACTTCCTTTAATCCAACCATCTTTCTAAAGGAATTTGCAGTAGCAGGACCAAAACCTGCATAATGGTTGTTAGCGGCTACAATTGCAAGTTTTGCCTTCTCTTTGAGTCTATCTAGAGAGTCTGACCACATCTTAAGTTCTTTAGTTCGGTCTTTTTGTATCCTGCCAAAGTTTCTCTCATCAATGCTCCTGTCACCTATAAAGCGTAGGTAAACAAAGTCTGAAGTCAATTCTGCAGGAGTTTGAATTGTGTCAAGTTGACTCCAAGCCAAACAGATGTTGTTCTCAGATAGGAGGTTGTAGAAGTCTTTGTTGTCAAACCAAGATTTGTGTCTGATCTCAATCGCATATCGAAAGTCAGTGTCAAGCATGTGAATTAATTCTTCTAGTTTCTTTAGACCCTCCTTTGCGGTCAGTGATGGCGGCAGTTGTAGCAATAGTGCTAGTAGCTTTGCACGTAGGGGGCGCATGACATCAAAGAAATAATGAAGTTCCTTCTCAGAGTCAGGAGAGGCAAGTCGCTTTTCATGTGTGATTAAACGGGGAAATTTGGCTGTAAACCTAAAGTTGTCTGGAGTTATTGAGGCCCACCGTTTTGTCATAAGAATATTAGGTGCATTATAAAAAGAAGAATCGATTTCAACAAAATCAAAAACCTGACTATAGTACTTCAGAGAATCCTTCCTCTCTAGATTTGATGG
>Ga0075420_100001032_pt1 | contig 23152 bp, 17 predicted proteins | sample SoiMetdeltSBSDD4_FD_75296 | JGI IMG/M metagenome (GOLD analysis project Ga0075420, IMG submission 75296) | Bulk soil microbial communities from a Populus tree surrounding site in Tennessee, USA - Soil MetaG P. deltoides SBSDD4 | ecosystem: Environmental > Terrestrial > Soil > Tree plantation...
GCAGCATCTTCGAGTAGTCCATCTTGTACACGTGATCGCCAGATAGAACGATGACGTGTCGTGGGGCCTCACGTTCGATGGAGTAGAGGTTCTGATATACCGCGTCGGCGGTTCCGAGGTACCAGTGCTCACCCACCCGTTTCTGAGGCGGCAGGATCTCGATGAACTCGCCAAGTTCCTCGCTCACGACACTCCACCCCATCCGGACGTGACGACTCAGCGAGAGCGACTTGTATTGGGTTGCGATGAAGACGCGACGCAGACCTGAGTTGATGCAGTTGCTGAGCGTGAAGTCGATGATACGGTAGGGCCCGCCGAAGTACACCGCCGGTTTGGCTCGATCCTTCGTGAGGGGATACAGGCGCTCTCCTGCGCCGCCAGCCAGCAGGATGACGAGGATATCGTCGAGTTCCATGACACGGTGCCCGCCCCTCTCCGGATGGGCGCGCACCAGGGGCGCTTGGAGCCGTCACGGAGGGGCTGCGATCTTAGCACGCCGTCACCACGGCTTTGGCGACTCACCAAGAAGTCCAGCCCCGGCCATTCCCGAAGAATCCGGCCAGTTTTGGGGCCGATTGCCGTTTGACTTGCCGCCAGCCACTGCCTATGATCAGGCGATTCGGTTTCTTGGATAACCCCGCATGGGGCCCTGTGCCCAGCGGAGGGAGAAGAGGCATTCATGCACGGTCGTCGCGCCCTCATTTTGACTGTCGCTCTCACATTCGTATGCAGCGCGTGGCCCGTTTCAGCGCAGCGCAACAACAACAACCAGCGGCAACAACAACAGCCGCAACGTCCGCCGCAGGAACAGCAGGACGTTCAGGCGCTGGTCACGCTTGTCGATACCGCGCTCCTGGCGGACACGGGGGTGCCCGTGCCGGCTCCAGGTGCACAGGCCCCGCCGGCGCCAGTCACGCCGAAGCCGCTCGCTCTCGGCGCTCCTGACAAGACCGAGGGAGAAATATCAGTCAAGTGGCAGTCGAACCACTTTGTAAAGGGACAGAGCGGTGACACGTACGTTCCGTTCACGATTGCTGTCGACAAGGGACAACTGGCCAAGGGCGCTGCGCTCTACGTCCGCATCGTGAGTGTGGAACAGGCGGCGGCATTCGCGTCGGCAATGGTTGCGATGGCGACGCCGCCGAAGGATGGCAACAAGCCCGCGGCCGCGCCTCCGCGACCGACATTCCAGTGGGACAGCGTCCACTTCCTTGATGCGCCGGACGGTCAGCTTTCGCGAGCAGTGCAGCTCAAGCCCGGGCAGTACATCGCCTTCATTGCGGTCAAAGAAAAATCGCCGGCACCAGCCGGAAATCAGCGAAACAACGATCGCAATCGAAACAACGATAAGAATGCTCCGCCAGCTCAGGGTGCCGCCGGACCAGTCGGATTGCTACGACACGAGATCACGGTACCGGACTACAACGTCCCGGATCTGAAGACCAGCTCTGTCATCGTGGCCCAGTCGGTCGAGCCGCTGAAAGCGCCGCTTCCCGCCGACCAGCAGGAAGCCAATCCTTACGTCTTCGGACCGATGCGGATCGTGCCGTCTCCAGACGGGAAGTTCTCCAAGAGCGGAGAGTTGAGCGTGATCTTCTGGATCTACGGCGCGAAGGAAGCGGCATCAGGCAAGCCTGACGTGGTGGTCGACTACAACTTCCACCAGCGTCTGGCCGAAGGAGAGAAGTACTTCAACAAGACAGCGCCCCAGCCGCTGAACGCCCAGACGTTGCCACCCGAATTCAGCATCGCGGCCGGTCATCAGTTGCCAGGAAGCCTCGTTATTCCACTTTCCAGTTTTCCGGCGGGAGATTACCGACTCGAGATCAAGGTTACGGACAAACCCTCGGGGAATATGTTGACGGAAAGCGTGAACTTTACGGTTCTACCGGTGTAAGACCGCTGGAGGATGGTTGCCGGCGGTAATCGACCGGCCCGCTTATGGCCGTGAGAAGGGCATAAACAATGATGCGGATTCGATCCTGGTCATGTATCGGGGTCATGGTGTTGGCGGGTGCAGCCACCCCCGCACGCGCGCAAGTCGTTGCCCTTCCGCAGCTCGCTCTCGCTCCGCAACTGAAGGCGTCGAGCAATGCTGCTCCTATCAAACCATCCGAGCTGAATGGCGTTGTCCAGGACGAGCTTGGAAAGCCACTTTCGGGTGCCGTGGTTTCCGCCCTCGGCTCAACGTCGGCGTTTGCTGTCTCGAACGAGGAGGGAAAGTTCACCTTCCGAAATCTACCGCCCGGACCATACTTGGTCCGGGCGCACCTTCAGAACTACTTGCCCTCGCGTGGTCGAGTGGTACAGGTCAGCGCTGACGGACGTGCGCTCTCGACCATCGAGCTCACTCGGAAGGCCGGTACCACCGACCCATCGGTGATCGCTGCCGGCGTCGGTCTCGTCGATCAACCCACAGCATCACCTGCGGAATCCGACGAACGGCACGACCACGACGAATTGGCCTGGAGGATGCGCCACCTGAGGCGCAGCGTCCTTAAAGAAGCTGAGTCAACCATCGCCGGCCTCGAGGGTGACGATTCATTGCTCGGCGATTCGATCTCCACGATGAGCCGCGCGGTTGGCGACTCGGCGAGATTTGCATCCTCGCTGTTTTCTGATCTTCCGGTGAATGGTCAACTGAATCTGCTGACGTCCACTTCTTTCGATCGTCCGCAGGACTTGTTCTCTCTGAACGGCCTCGCTCCGCGCGGTGTTGCCTACGTGTCTCTCGAAGCTCCGGGCGCGACGGGCGACTGGCGGATGCGGGGAACACTTACGCAGGGCGATCTGGCGTCGTGGATTCTTGCAGGTTCGTACATTCGTCACCAGCCATCAACCCATGCGTACGAGGTGGGCGTCTCCTACTCGATGCAGCGCTATCTCGGCGGCAATGGCGATGCACTGGTAGCCATGCGCGATGGCAGCCGCAACGTTGGCGCCATGTACGCCATGGACAACTGGAAGGTCACGCCGGAACTGCAGTTCAGCTACGGCGCGAAGTACGCTCGCTACGACTACCTCGAAGACCGGGGATTAATCAGTCCTCGCGTGACGATGATTCTGCAGCCGGACTCGAACGACAGTCTCAAAGTTCGGACGACGTTGATGCATAGAGAGGTCGCACCCGGCGCGGAGGAATTCATTCCCCCGTCGGTCGGTCTCTGGCTGCCGCCGGAGAGGACCTTCTCGCAGGTGTCACGGGCTTCGTTTGTCCCTGAGCGTCACGATCAAATCGAGCTCGCCGTGGATCGGGAGTTCGCGAACAACGTGGTCGTGGGTATTCGTGCCTTCAAGGAGCAGGTCGAGGATCAAGTCGTCACGGTCTTCGGGTTCTCGCTTGCCGATACGCCGGCGGAAGTCGGCCATTATCAGGTCGGTTCGGCGGGCGACTTCGGCGCGCACGGCTGGGGTGTGATGTTTTCGCGCACGATGGGCGAGAACTTTCGCGCCACTGTCGATTACACCCAGGCGCAGACGACGTGGCGTGGCCGGTCGACGGATACCGACAACCTGGCCGGGCTGGCGCCCTCGGTGCGGCGGACGGACGAGACCATTCACGATGTGACCGCGTCGCTCCAGAGCGTCTTTGCCCCCTCGGCAACACGTTTGCTGGTGGTTTATAAGGTGAACACCGCATACGCGGCGCCGCGGTTGGGCGACAGCGAACCGAACGCTGGTGTGCGCTTCGATGTTCAAGTGAATCAGGCGTTGCCTTTCCTGAACTTTACGAACGCCCAATGGGAAATGCTCGTGGCCGTGAGCAACCTGTTTAAGGAAGCCCTTTACGAGAACTCCGTGTATGACGAGCTCATGGTGGTGCGCCCGCCGAAGCGAGTCCTGGGAGGAGTAACGGTCAGATTTTAGGCAGACTTTTGTAGCTGAGTTCCAGCTACGAACCATCGGGGAGCGGCGCTCCCCATTTTTTAGCGCTGTTTTTGACTCCATTAAGTTGGATGACACGTTCTAGTGATTGGATCTTTTCGTCATGGCCGGCGACTTGGAGCCGGTGGTCGCGACCCGCGTTACCGGTGACCGTCGTGTCGGCACTGTTGTGTCTCGGCATAGCCAATATCAATGCCCGCGCAACATGGCACGAAGTCGAAGACGGGGTTTTGTGGACCTCGGGGTCAGACGGTGTGGTCGCCGATGAGGTCGCCAAGGGAAGCCCTGCTGAGCGCGTGGGGCTGAAGCGTGGCGATGTGCTGCTCGCCATCGATGACCAACCCGTCCAGGGCGCAGGCGACGTCGTCGATGTTCTGCACGATGCCGGCGATGAGAGGACTCTTCGCTACACGATTCTTCGTCTCGGCACGCGCGAGGTGCTCGACGTTCGTTTGGCGCCCGTACCCAACGGTCCCGGCGCGCTGTATTTCGTGCTGGCGGCGGTGGGTGTTTTCACACTGCTGGTGGGAGGTGCGGTCAGACTGCGACGGCCGCGCGACCCGGCGACCCTCCACTTCTTCTGGATGACGGTCGCGTTCTTCGGAGTGTTTACCTTCTCGTTCAGTGGACGTCTCGATCGGCTCGATTGGGTTTTCTACTGGGCCGATGCGGTGTCGATTCTGGCGTGGCCGCCGATGTTCCTTCACTTCACGCAGGTGTTCCCGGAGCGGCGACACCGTTGGAGTCGAGGTCCACTGGCCCGTGTCGCTGTCGCGATGTTGTACGTTCCGGCGCTCGCGCTCGGGAGCGCTCGGGTCTATGCGATTGTCACGACTTCGGGTGATCCGCAAGCGTTTGTCAGGCTCGAGTCGCTGCTCGATCGCCTCGTGTACTTGTACTTTGCTCTTTGTCTCATTGGCGCGTTGATCAGCCTGCTGCGCGCGCGCTCTCAGGTCGGTACGATGACCGCGCGCCGCCAGTTGCGGTGGATCGCGTGGGGTACGGCGCTTGGCGCGGGCATGTTCGCGGTCGGGTACGCGCTGCCGTACGCGCTGGGCGTTGAGCCGTCGTTGCCGATGCAACTGTCGGCGGTGCCGTTAAGTCTGATTCCTCTCGCCTTCGCGTCCGCGATTGTCCGTTACCGGTTGCTCGACATCGAAGTCATCGTCAAGCGTGCGCTGGTCTACATCACAGCTTTTGCTGCCGTGGTCGTGATCTACGCGGTTGTGCTCGAAGCTGTGCGGACGGTGCTTCTCAAGGGAAACGGATCGAATCAGTGGGTACTGGCTTTGTTGGCGATCCTCGTCGCGGTCGTGCTCACCCCGCCGATCAAGGACTTCGTTCAGAAAGTGCTCGACCGGGCCTTCTACCGCGATCGTTACGACTATCGACGCGCGCTGATCGGGTTCGCGCGCGATCTCAACAGCGACCTCGATCTGCATCGCTTGTCCGAACGCCTCGTTTCGCGCGTCGTCGAGACACTCCTCGTGGACCGAATGACGCTCATGATCGCGGATGAGACCGCACCCCATTTCGGCTCGATGCGGTCGTCCGGGTTCGGCGATCGCCATCCTCCCGCGCTGCCGAAGCGATCGGCGATAGGACGACGTCTGAACGACGGTAACATCGTCGCCCTCGACGATCCGACAGCCGTCGGCCGCTTCACGCTCGAAGAGATCGAGTTCTGGCGCGATGCCGGCCTCTATTACTTCGTTCCTTGCGTCGCAAGCGAGAACACCATCGCCGTGCTTGCCGTCGGCCGGAAGGACACAGGCGAGCCTTTGAGCAGTGAAGACACTGGTTTGCTGTGGGCCGTGGCCGGACAGATCGCGACCGCACTCGAGAACGCCAGACTGTATCGTCAACTCCACCTGAAGGCGGTCGAAGTCGATCGCATGCGCGCCTTCAACGAGAACATTCTCGAATCACTCGACAACGGCCTCCTCGTGCTTGATCTCGACGATCGCGTGGTTCGCTGGAATCAGGCGTTGGAGCAGCTCTATGGCGTTTCGAGAACGACAGCTTCAGGTTGCACATTGATCGAGCTCTTCGATCCAGCTTTCGTAGAGGCGGTGCGAGCTGCCCGCCGCGATACGCCCGAGGGTGCGACGTTGTCCCGCATCCCAGTCGTCGCTCGGGGCACCCGTGCTGGTCAGACACTTGTCGTGAACGCCGCCGTCGTACCCCTGCGCGCCGAGGAAGGACAGGCAATGGCGACTGCGGGAACCATCGTCATCGTCGAGGACGTGACGGTGCGAGTGCAAATGGAAGAGCAGTTGCGTCTGTCGGAGAAGATGGCGTCGATCGGATTGCTGGCTGCCGGCGTAGCGCATGAGGTGAACACCCCGCTGACTGGCATTTCGAGCTTTACGCAGATGCTGCTCGAAGGCGCAGACCCACAGGATCCGCGCACACGGCTGCTCGAGAAAATCGAGCGTCAAACATTCAGGGCTGCGAAGATCGTGAATGGTCTGCTCACTCTCTCGCGACCGGCGTCGAGCGATCGGTCCTCGCACGACATCAACATGGTGATCACGGACGTGCTGGGACTGCTCGAGCACCAGTTTGAAACCCATCGCATTCGGGTGCGGCGCGACCTGAGCGAGACGCCGGTCGTCGTGTTGGGTCTCGAGCACAAGTTGCAGCAGGTTTTCCTGAACCTGTTCCTGAACGCTCGTGATGCCATGCCAAAAGGAGGCTGGTTGTCCATTACTACTCGTGCGGAGGGAAATCGCGTAATCGCCGAGGTATCCGACACCGGATCTGGAATTCCGAGCGAGTACCTCGCGCGAATCTACGATCCGTTCTTCACCACGAAGGCGATCGGGCAGGGCACCGGCCTGGGCCTCTCGATCACTTACGGCATCGTCCGCGAGCATGAAGGGACCATCGAGTGCGAGAGCAGAATTGGTCAAGGAACGACATTCATCCTGTCGTTTCCCGCCGGGGTCATCGAGCGGTCACCGCTTGCAGGCCAGGGTGTAACAGGCCGGGTAGCTGGTCCCGGTCAAGGTCTTTTGTGATGCGGCGCAACGGTTCGATTCTGGTCGTCGACGACGAAGAAATCATGCGCGAGATCCTCGACGCGCTCCTGGCGCGCGAGGGGTATCACGTCCGGCTGGCGGCGAGCGCCGAAGAGGGTCTCGATCTGGCTCGCTCCTTCCCCTTTGACGCAGCGATCGTCGACGTGATGATGCCGGGTATGGATGGATTGGCCATGCTCGAAGAGTTGAAGAAGCAGGACGACGACCTCCCCGTGCTGATGGTGACGGCCTTTGCGTCCGTGGAGACGGCGATTGCTGCCATGAAGCGTGGCGCGTTCGACTACATCACCAAGCCATTCAAGAACGACGAGGTGCTGGTCGTCGTCAGGAACGCGGTCGAGCGACGTCAGCTCATAGCGGAGAATACGGCGCTCAGGCAGAACCTGCAGGCGCAGTATCAGAAGTTCGCCGGCATCATCGGACGCAGCCCGCGCATGAAGCAGGTCTTTGATCTGATCATCCAGGCGGCACCGAGCCGGTCGACGATCCTGATCACAGGAGAGAGCGGAACCGGAAAGGAACTGGTCGCGCGCGCGATCCACTCGAACTCGCCGCGCGCCGATCGCGCTTTCGTTACCGTGAACTCGGGCAATCTGCCGCCCGACCTGCTCGAGTCGACACTCTTCGGTCACGTGAAGGGCGCTTTCACGGGTGCGATCTATCCGAAGAAGGGTCTGTGCGACCTCGCCGACAAAGGCAGCATCTTCTTCGACGAGATCGGAAACATTCCACCCGACACGCAGGCGAAGTTGCTTCGCGTCATGCAGGAGCGCGAATTCATGCGCCTGGGCGGGATGGAGACGATCAAAGTCGACGTCCGGATCATCGCGGCGACCAACTGCGACCTCCGCCAGATGGTGGGAGAAGGGCGATTCCGGGAGGATCTCTACTACCGCCTGCACGTCATCAACATCTACTTGCCGCCGCTGCGCGAACGCAAAGACGACATTCCGTATCTCGCGCAACACTTTCTCGAGAAGTACGGGGCCGAGAACCGCAAACCCACGCTTGATCTCACGGCCGATGCGCTCGATCTGCTAATGGAATACGACTGGCCGGGAAACGTTCGCGAACTCGAGAACGTTGTCGAGCGAGCGGTGGTCCTCAGCTCAGGCGCTCACATCGGCCCTGACCTCGTGCCGGAGCACGTCCGGTCGGCGCCGATGTTCCATATTCCGAAATTCGTGGTGCCACCCGAAGGGATCTCGTTCAAGGATGTGATCACGAACGTCGAGAAGCGCCTGATCGAGTCGACCCTGGAGGCCGCCGGTGGCGTTCAGAAGAAGGCAGCGGAGCTCTTGAAGATCAAGCCGACGACTTTGAACGAGATGATCAAGCGCTACGAGATCGGGACCAGGCGACGAAAGGCCGGAACCGAAGATACCGCGTCACGATCGCGACCGTTCCCCGCCGCGGAGCTGACCAGGGAATGAAGCGTAAGTTCAAGAAGTGCGGCGCAACCGACCAACCAGCCGTTCGAAGCGCCCGATGACGGCATCCCATTGATGGTGATGCCGGATATAGCGGCGGCCGTTCTCGCCCAATCGCTCTCTGAGCGCCCGGGCTCTTAATTCAGTCAAGGCACCAACAAACTCCGCGCGGTTCGAGTAGTACAACCCGGCATTCGCCCGTCGACAGTGCTCGACGGCCGCCTCGTTGCTCGCATTCGCCAACACCGGCGTTCCGACCGCCAGGCTCTCGAGCAACGACTGTGAAAGAAGGTCATCGGAGGCGGGTGCGATGGTGACCGACGCTGCTTCGTATGCCGTCATCCGCTCGCGATCCGGGAGCACGCCGGCGAGTCGAAGATATGGCGCGTCGGGGACCGTCATCATCTTCACGCCCATCAACACGAGACCCATATCTTCGGAACGGTTCGAGGCGAATGAGTCGAAGTACTCGAGCATTTCCTGACAGCCGTTGTCACGCTCGACGCGTCCACCGTACAGAGCGAAGTTGTCGTACAGGCGATGGCGCCTGCGGAAGGGCACTCCCCGGCCGGCCAGGTAGCTTTCTTCCAACCCATCGTCGATCGCGGAATCGTCTTCCGCTGTGATGACGTCAGCCGGATCCTGCTGATGCCGCGGATACGTTTGCTGTGGTGGAGGGTCTACACCGATCCCGATTATCTCTTCGAACTGCGGAGCGACACCCACGTAGGAGTGGACCAGTTTGCGCTCAGAGCTTGAAAAGTACGCGACCGCGCGAGAAGAGGTCAGGGCATCGGCCCACAGATCGAAACGCAATTCTGGGCGAAGTTGCACGTAAGGAAACAGCAGGTTGCGTTCGGGCGCGATCTCGAGACCGCTGACGGTCAATGGGTGCCATATGCCGAAGAAGACGAGCGCGTCGTAAGAGCGGTGCTGTCGTTTGACGTGCTCAAGCAAGCCGCTGCTCCAGGGGCCAACGTGGCGCAGCCAGGTCAGTTCATCCGAACGATATCGCGGACCCTCACGGAGGCGACGAGAAAGCTCAATGAACGTCGATCTCTCCGGCATGGTGCTCACGGCGAATCGCCGCACGAGAGCACCTCTCACGCGATCAGCCCCCTCTGAGTACTCGTTCTTCCATGTCGCAGAATCACGCGCCGTGGTGGTCAACACATCGACGTCATGACGTTTGGCGATCTGCTCGGCAAGCAATCGGCAGGCGTGCTCGGCGCCGGTGCTGAACTCAGCGCCGTAACGCGGTGTGATGAACGCGAACTTCACGGCAGTGCCCGTCGCTCAGGAACGGTCGGGGGGAACTGATTCAGGCCGTTCGACGGCCTCGATCGGCGAAGCGGGAGCACTTTCCGGGGCGGTCGAAGCGTCCGCCGCTGGAGAAGAAACGGCCTGGAGTGATTCCTCGCGCACCGGCGTCGGCTCGAAAGGAGGCGGTGACGGCGCGACCGTCTCAAACGAATCGGACGGGACCAAAGCGTCGACAGACTCCTCGAGCTGAGAGAACGCTTCGACTGGCCCTTCATCAGCGGCCGTCGATGACAGGCTGACCTCATCGATCAGCTCCTCAGTCGTCGCATCGTCTTCGAATTCGTCTCCTTCGGAGTTCTGGTCCATGCTCGCTGGACTCGCGACAGTTGAAATCGGCGCACCGGTGACATCTCGCAGCTGTCCGGATCTACGCCCACGCCGTCGACGCCTGCGGCGCCGACTTCCTTCTGGGGCCGCCTCGGAGGACGTCTGTTCTGTCGGCGGCGTCTCGTCCCTTGGCACAGGGCTTGACGATGGGGGTGGCGCGACTGTGGTCTCTGGTATGCGCGCAGCACTGGGGCGGGTCTGTTGTTGGGTGTGCTCGAGACCCCGCACGCGACGTTCGTTGAAGTCGACTCTGGCCGTCAACGATTCCACACGATGGGCGAAATGTTGGTTATCGATCTCCACTCTCGCGACGTCCGTCACCAGGCGACGAAGGATTTCGAAATGGAGGGCGTTCCATTCCGTTTGGCGGCGTCGCAGTTCCGCTTCTCGCGCCTCGGCGGCCTTCGCGCGGCGCGTGTGTGTGTTGAGGGCCTCGACAATGACCGCCGGATTAAAAAACAGTTTCAGGAGCGGGTTGAGCAACTTCCGGATGCCACGCAGCAAGCCGCTGTCCGAGTAGTACAACGCGGATTCGGTAATCGTCTCGTCGCGGTCCGGTTCGGATGGCGCCGTGTCGGCTGGCAAACCTGCCGCGCGACGCAGTTCGTCCATGAGCGACGGTTTGATCGTGCGGGGATCGAGGATCGCCTCCAGCCGACGGGCGGCGAGCTCCTGAATCTGTTGCGCGGTGAGGTCGATGCCCTGCCGTTCAGAGATCCGCGAACGGATCTCGCGCATGATCTGCTCGACGTCGGGTTGATCCCGATGCGTGGATTCCTGCTGTTGCGGCTGCGCCGGCGCCGGCCGGCGATCACCGCCGCGGCGGTCTGGTCCACGCCTGCCGCGATGATAGTGAGGTCGGCGCGAATGCTGTTGATTGTGATCAGGTGGCATCGTCCATCAGCCCTGCTTCGACGTGCGCTCCGGGACGACGGGAGGCGTCCCCGTCACTGTTCAGGGCGAACCGGGTGAGCAGGACCGCTGGTGTCCAGGCGCGAGCCTACCAGGTCACTACACGTTGGCCGACGACTGGAAGCTGCGAATGGCGTCAGCCTCGTTGTCGTGGGTTTCGAACACCGTCAGCAGCTTGGTAATGGCCAGCAGATCGGTGATCCGCTTCGTCAGGCTCAGGAGCTTCAGGCTGCCCCCCTGACGGCTAACCGTCGTGAAGGTACGAACAATTTCTCCCAGGCCGGCGCTGTCGATATAAGGGACGTCCGCCAGATTCAGGACGAGCTTCTTTCGACCCTGCAACACCAGACTGTTGATCTTGTCCTTGAGAGCCTCGTCTCCCTCGCCGAGGGTCATCTTTCCCTTGAGGTCCAGGATGGTTACATCACCGGCGGATCGTTCCTCGATCTGCATATTTCCTCGAATGTACTGCCCGTAGAAAGAACGGATTCTAGCACAGACAAACAGGGCCAGACTCGCGTCTGGCCCTTACGAAATCTGGCGACCACTACTCGGAATTCCAGACGAGCCGGGTGATTTCGACCCGATTCTCGCGACGCTACACTCCTCCAGCCCCCGCAAATTTCCGCTGCTGGAAGCATTCCTTGCAAAACACCGGACGACCCTGCGTGGGGCGGAAAGGCACGGTTGTGTCTTTGCCACACGCCGAGCACTGGGTCTGCGTTTCGACCCGGTCCCTTGCCGGTGCTGGCCCGGCACTGGCCCGGTTGGCTCGCTTAGCCTTACACGTCTTGCACCGTTTCGGCTCGTTCTTGAACTGCTTATCAGCGAAAAATAACTGCTCGCCTGCAGTCCAGATAAATTCTGAGCCGCAATCCACGCACCTCAAGGACTTATCTTGGAACTCCATCGGTCGCCACCTCGTGCTCGTCGATCGCGGGACCGCTTGCTCTTATTCCGTCTCGCGGCGGAGTTTCTTACGGTTCCGCTTACGCGCCAACGCCTGTTTGGCTCGGCGCTTGTCACCCGGCTTCAAGTAGAAAGAGTGCTTCTTGATGTCCTTGATGATGTCTTCCTGCTGAACCTTACGCTTGAAGCGACGGAGTGCGCTCTCGATCGACTCGCCTTCCTGAATCTTGACTTCGGCCACGCCTCGAACACCCCCTCACCGGCCTGGTGGTTCCCTGTGACAACCAACGAAAAGTGGCGAATATGCTAGGCTATCACAGGCAGGCGCGGATTCTAGGCGCAAGACGCCCTTACGTCAACGAAATAGTCGTGTGCCGGCGATCGGTTTTGCGCACGAGGTGTTGGTGGGACGGCTACAAGCTCATCCGATTCCGGGCTAGTCGCTCAACCTCCTGTCTTTCAGGCAGTTAGCCTGTTCCTCATGAAGATCCTCGTCATCGGCGGCGGTGCGCGGGAGCACGCCTTGGCCTGGAAGCTCTCTCGCGAGCGCAGCGTCACGACAGTCTTTTGTGCTCCGGGAAATCCCGGAATCGCCTCAGTGGCCCGCTGTCTCGATGCGGACGTTGGCAGCCCTCGCGAGTTGCTGGATGTCGCCAGGAACCAGGCGATCGATCTCACGGTCGTCGGTCCGGAGCTTCCCCTGAGTCGTGGAATTGTGGACGTCTTCGCCGCCGAAGGCCGAGCCATCGTCGGTCCTTCGCAGGCCGCGGCGGCACTCGAGTCGAGTAAGGCGTTCGCCAAGGACTTCATGGCGCGCCACCAGGTGCCAACCGCTCAATACCACGTGTGCGAATCGGCGAGCTCCGCTTTAGCGTGGCTCGAAGCCGATCGGTTTGGGTACCCATTAGTGTTGAAGGCAGACGGCCTGGCCGCCGGCAAAGGTGTGGTGATTGTCCACGACCGTGCCGCTGCTGCTGCGGCAGTCCGATCCTTGATGGTCGAGCGAAAGTTCGGAAGCGCCGGCGATCGAATCGTCTTCGAGGAGTTCCTCGTTGGGCAAGAAGCCTCGTATTTCGTGCTCGCCGACGGCACATCCTTCATCGCCCTTGGGTCTGCGCAGGACCACAAACGAATCTTCGATGACGATCAAGGACCAAACACAGGGGGAATGGGAGCATTCGCACCGAGCCCGCTGGTGACGTCCGACATCGAGCGGCGTGTGGTGAACGAGATCGTGTGGCCCGTGCTCGACGGGATGCAACATGAAGGACACCCCTACCGCGGGTTTCTGTATGTTGGTTTGATGCTGACGGCAGATGGTCCCAAGGTCGTCGAGTTCAACGTGAGACTCGGCGATCCGGAAACACAAGTCGTACTTCCAATGCTCGACGAGGAGCTGTCCTGGTTATTAGGTGAAGCGGCGATGGGGGCGTTGCCGTCGAGGGCCGCTCGGTTTCACGCCACGACAAGTGTAGGCGTCGTCCTCGCTGCGGCGGGCTATCCAGAAGCAGTTGAGACCGGGCAGCCGATTACGGGGATCGATCAGGCAGTCTCGGTTCCCGACGCGCTCGTATTCCACGCTGGAACGAGCAAGCGCGAAGGGCAGCTCGTTACGTCGGGCGGACGCGTCCTGACCGTCGTTGGCACGGGGCAGAACTTCAGCGCCGCAATCGACACTGCGTACCGAGCCGCTTCGCGGATTCACTTCGAAGGCATGCAGTTCCGCCGCGATATCGGTCGGAAGGCGCTGATAGGACACCGGGTGTAATTTCCATGGAATGCAAGGGAAATTACACCCGGTGTCTTAAGTACTCGATTATCACATTCGGCTGTCGGGTGAATCAGGCAGACTCGTTCGCCATTGCGCGCGACCTTCACGCGCGCGGGGCGGTTGAAACCACGCCGCAGGACGCGGAGCTGGTGGTGGTGAATTCCTGCTCTGTCACGGCTACGGCCGATCAGGGCGTCCGGCAGACGATCCGACGAATCGTGCGCGACAACCCAGGGGTGCGCGTGGTCGTCACGGGCTGCTACGCAACTCGGCGCCCCGACGAAATCAGCGAGCTTCCCAATGTCGCGCACATTGTCTCGAACGACGACAAGGACGATCTCGTCGAACGTCTCGCGCCCTCGCTCGGGATACCTCGCCATGAAGCGACGACGTCCGTTCGCTATGGGAACGGCGACGGCCCCTGTGGCGACTCACTCTCTCCCGGTGCCGTCGGACGTACAGCACTGACACTTCGCGTTCAGACCGGCTGCGATGAGAAGTGCAGCTACTGCATTATTCCCAGCACTCGCGGCACTGGACGATCGCGGCCACTGCATGCGATTAGCAAGCAGCTCGAGGAAGCGATAGCGTCCGGCTATCGTGAAATCGCGATTGCCGGCGTCCACCTTGGATCGTACGGACGAGACCTTCAAGACTCGACATCCCTCTCAGCGCTAATTCGTGTGCTCGCAGAGTGGAATGCCGACGTGCTCTTTCGGATCAGTTCGCTCGAGCCGATGGATTGCACATCGGAAATCATCGATCTCGTGGCCTCGTCACCGCGACTGGCGCCCCACTTTCATCTGCCGTTGCAGCATGGCTCGAACCAGATCCTCAGAGCTATGCGACGTCCGTACACGTCGATGGCGTATGCGAACTTGGTCGCAAGCATTCATGATCGCCTTCCGCATGCGTCAATCGGTTCCGATCTGATCGTCGGATTTCCTGGCGAGTCCAACGCGCACTTCGCGGAGACAGAAGGGCTGCTCCGCGATCTTCCGCTTACTCATCTCCATGTCTTTCCGTACTCGGATCGACCAGGGACCGATGCCGCCTTGCTCGGAGGCAGAGTTGATGGTGCAGTGATTCGTGATCGAGGTCGTCGTCTTCGTGACATCGGTCACGAGATGTCGGTGCGATTTCGACAGTCGCAACGGCGAACGGTTCGTCGCGCGTTGACCGTCGACGATGGGTGGTCGGCCGTGACGGATAACTATCTCAAGGTCAAACTGGATCGTCGCCACTCGCGAAACGAGTGGGTTCAGGTCGCGATTGACTAGAGATAACTTCCAATTCCCAACCTCCAACTCCCAATTTTTGAACTGGCGGTTGAAGGGACACGAGACCTTTTGGAAGTTGGATTTTGGGAGTTGGGAGTTAGCGAAGCAAGAGCGCCATTTGCTGCGCCGCTGACTTATTCGATCCGCCCTCGACGATTAATTGGCCGCACGCGGCTCGGATATCACGACCTCGACTCTTCCTCACCGAGACCGTGAGATGCCTCTCGGCCAGAATCTGAGCAAATCGATCGACGCGCGCGTCGGGAGGACGTTCGAAGGGAATCCCAGGTGCGGCGTTGAGCGGGATCAGGTTGACCTTGGCTTTGATGCCCCACAGAAGCTTCGCGAGACGGCGCGCGTCTTCTGGTGTGTCGTTGACCCCGTTCAGCAGCACATATTCGAATGTGATACGGCTGCGCTTCTTCAATGGAAATCGACGGCACGCATCCAGGACGGCCGCAAGCGAGTACTTCGCATTGGGGGGTACCAGCGCGGTGCGCTGCTCTTCCGTCGTGGCGTGAAGCGAGATTGCCAGGTTGGGCATCAGGGGCTCGCGAGCCAGCCGATCCAGTCCAGGCACGATGCCGACCGTCGATAAGGTGATGCGTCGCGGCGAGATCGACAATCCCTCTTCGGCGTGCAGCATTCGCAGCGCCTTCATCGTGTTGTCATAGTTGTGCAGAGGTTCACCCATCCCCATCAGCACGATGTTGAAGGGCTGGTCGAGCAAACCAGTCGCCACCGCAAGCGTGATCACCTGGCCGACGATTTCCCCCGGTGAGAGGTGACGAACCAGCCCCATCTTTCCCGTCAGGCAGAACCCGCATGACATCGCGCACCCGACCTGGGTCGAGACGCAGAAGGTCATGGCAGGCGTGTCCGGGATGAAGACCGACTCAATCCGGCGCCGGTCGCCGAGCTCGAGGACGAACTTCCTGGTGCCATCCGTTGACAGCTGTTCGCTCACAAGCTTTGGCCGGCCAATGGCGAATCGCGACTTCAGGGCTCCCCGGAGGTCCTTTGACAGATTCGTCATCTGGTCGAAGTCGGTCACGCCGTGACGGTGGATCCAGCGGTACAACTGTCTCGCGTGGAACGAGTCGTAGCCGCGTTCCTGGAGCAGCCGCTCAAGCTCGGGCAGGTCGAGCTCGACCAAGTCGGAGGTGGGGGGAGTCATCTATCTCTCGCGTTTTCTAGAAGATGCGAGCATCCGATTGTAGCGCGAAACGACCCCGGGGGTGATTTCGTTGGGAATCGCGCGAAATTACCCCGGGGGTTCATTGATTTGCCAAGGCGCGCGTGCTATGATGGGCACGTTCTTCTAATTCCATGTCTGTCAATGGTTTGCGGCTGATGTCGCGGTCCGATGACAGGCGCGTCCTGGCAACCGCCGCCCTCAAACGCATCCGGTGTCTCAATCAGCAATCGTCCGCGACGTCCTCCCGAATGGTCTCCGACTCCTTACCGAGCGGATGCCCCACGTGCGCTCCGTAAGCATCGGCGTGTGGCTCGCACGCGGGTCCCGCCACGAAACTGAGGAGCAGAGCGGCATCGCTCACTTTGTCGAGCACATGCTGTTCAAGGGGACCGGAACCCGCAGTGCCGAAGACATCGCGCAGACCGTCGATTCCATCGGCGGGCAGATGGACGCGTTTACGGCCAAGGAATACGCGAGCTACTACTTCAAGGTCCTGGACGAGCATCTGCCCCTGGCGGTCGAGGTCCTCGCCGACATCGTCATGAATCCGGCGTTCAGCAGTGAGGACATCGGGCGAGAGAAGAAGGTTGTCCTGGAAGAGATCAAGATGGTCGAGGATACGCCCGACGACTTGGTCCACGAGCTGTTTACGGAAAACCTCTGGCCGGCGCATCCGCTCGGCCGTCCCATCCTGGGAACCAAAGACACTGTCGAAGCTCTGACCCAGGAGGGACTGCGGAAGTACTTCGCTGAAACCTACTCGGCTCCGAACCTCATTGTGGCGGCGGTCGGTAACATCGAACACGAACGCGTCCGCGACCTGGTGCAGCGCGCCTTCGAGAAACTCAATTCGAGCAGCAACTCGGTCACCGAGGCGCCCCCTCACGTCGTGCCGACAACGGTCATCCGCAACAAAGAGCTCGAACAGAGTCACGTATGTCTTGGGACCGGCAGCTACCGGCAGGACCACGACGAGCGTTACTCTAGTTACGTTCTCAATACTGTCCTCGGTGGGTCGATGAGCTCGCGGCTGTTTCAGAACGTTCGCGAGAAGCGCGGGCTGGCGTACGCTGTGTTCAGCGGGCTGAGTGCTTACCGGGACGCGGGTTCGATCACAATCTACGCGGGCTGCGCCAACGGCGCTGTCGGCGAATTGATCGACGTCGTCATCGCTGAACTGCAACGGTTGAAGGACGAACCGTTGCCGGAATCAGAGCTTCGACGCGCCAAGGATCATCTCAAGGGCAGCCTGATGCTGAACCTGGAGAGCACCTCCAGTCGGATGTCGCACTTGGCTCGCCAGGAGATCTACTTCGATCGCCAGTTTGGACTGGATGAAACACTCGAAGGTGTCGAGCGTGTGTCCACTGACGATGTGCAGCGAGTGGCGCAGGATCTGTTCAGGGACGCCTCGTTGGCAGCCACGGTTGTCGGCGCGGTCAACAGCTTGGCGATACCGCGAGAACGACTGGCGCTTCGATAGTTTTTTCGTGCGGGGGACTTCGTAGAGGGGCAGGCCTCGCGAAGCGGGGCAAGAGATACTGGCAGCAGTGAAGCGCAGCTGCCGCCAGGCGGCGTGAGGCGTGAGGGGGAGCTTCACTCTAGACTGATGATCTCGCTCAGATGATCCGGCGTTACACGCATCCTGAAATGGGTCGCATCTGGAGCGACCAGCGGAAGTACGAAACCTGGTTGCAGGTCGAAGTGGCCGCGGCCGAGGCCATGTCGAGGGCCGGGATTGTTCCGCCGGATGCCGCACGCGACATCCGCGAACGCGGCGCCTTCGACATCGCGCGTATCGAACAGATCGAAGAAGTCACGCAACACGACGTCATCGCTTTCACCACGGCGGTTGCTGAGCACGTCGGTCCGTCCGCGCGCTGGCTTCACTTCGGTCTCACTTCTTCTGACGTCATCGACACCGCACAAGCGCTTCAAATGCGGGAGGCGTGCGACCTGCTCCTCGCTGGCCTCGACCGGCTGATGCAGGCTGTCCATGCCCGCGCGCTCGAGCATCGACGCACGCCGATGATCGGGCGCACGCACGGTGTCCACGCCGAGCCGATGACGTTCGGTCTCAAATTGGCGCTGTGGTATGCCGAGCTCACTCGAGATGTGGTTCGTCTTCGACACGCCCGTGGGGTCATTGCCGTCGGCAAGCTGTCGGGTGCCGTCGGTACCTTTGCGCATCTGCCGCCCTCGGTCGAGAGCGACGTCTGTCGCGCGCTGGGGCTGACTCCGGCGCCGGTCGCATCTCAGGTCATTCAGCGCGATCGGCACGCAGAGCTGGTCTCTGTGCTGGCGATCATCGGGTCGTCGCTCGAGAAGTTCGCCCTCGAAATTCGTGGGTTGCAGAAGACTGAAATTGGCGAAGTCGAAGAGCCGTTCGGCAAAGGTCAGAAGGGCTCCTCGGCCATGCCCCACAAGCGCAACCCGATCGGCTGCGAACAGATTGTCGGGCTGGCGCGCCTGCTTCGAGGCAACGCCACCGCCGCGCTCGAGAACAACGCGCTCTGGCACGAGCGCGATATCTCCCATTCTTCGGTGGAGCGCATCATTCTGCCCGACAGCTTCATCGCCTTGGATCACATGCTGCGCAGGTTCACGCGCATCGTCTCTGGGATGGTCGTCTATGTCGATCGGATGCGAGAAAACCTGTCGCGATCCCGGGGGGTCGTCTTTTCGGGCACCGTGCTGCTGGAACTCGCGAAGCGCGGAGTATCGCGCGAGCAGGCGTATGAATGGGTCCAGCGCAACGCGATGCGGTCGTTTGACGAGCGGCAGGATTTCAAGTCGCTGCTGTTGGTGGACCCCGACGTATGCGCGGTGTTGACACCCGCTGAAATCGAGCGCGCGTTCGACCTCGACGATCAACTGCGGCACGTCGATCACGTGTTCGAACGTGTGTTTCAGGAGGTAACCGTCTGATGCAGGCTCGCGTGTTTGTCACCCTCAAGCCTTCCGTCTTCGATCCACAGGGCACGACCGTCGCTGAAGCACTTCACACGCTTGGTTACGCCACGGTGCGCGACGTGCGTCAGGGAAAGTACTTCGAGCTGGAGATCGATGCCCCAAGCGCCGACGAAGCGCGCCGCCTCGCGTCAGAGGCCGCTGACAAACTGCTATCGAATCCTGTCATTGAGAGTTATCGCATCGAGGTGACATCGTGAAATTCGCCGTCGTCGTTTTCCCCGGATCGAATTGCGACCACGACACCTATCACGTTGCCAAGGAAGTTCTCGGTCAGGAAGCTGAACTCATCTGGCACAAGGACAGGAGCCTCGGTCGCGCAGACGTGGTGATCCTGCCCGGCGGGTTCGCACATGGTGACTACCTGCGGACAGGGGCGATCGCGAGGTTTTCGCCCATCATGCAGGAGGTCTCGAAGTTTGCCGCTGCTGGCGGTCCGGTCCTCGGGATCTGCAATGGTTTCCAGGTGCTCCTCGAGGCGGGGCTGCTGCCGGGGGCCATGCTCCGGAATCGAAGCCTGCAGTTCCGGTGTCAGTTCCTTCATGTGAAGGTTGAACAGACGAACACGCCCTTTACGCTTGCGTCTCGACCCGGTCAGATTTTGAAGATGCCGATCGCTCATGGCGACGGCAACTATTACGCCGAACCTGATGTCGTCTCACGATTGGAACGTAATGGACAGGTCGTTTTTCGCTACGTCTCACCCGCCGGCGCTGTGACTGACGAGGCCAATCCCAATGGTTCGTTGAACAACATCGCCGGCATTTGCAATGAGGCACGCAACGTCGTCGGGCTGATGCCGCATCCGGAACGTGCGTGCGAGCTGGCGATTGGGAGCGCAGACGGGTTATCCATTTTCGAATCGATTCTCAAAAAGACCCCCGGGGTAATTTCCGGCGCCGAAGTCTCGGAAATTACCCCGGGGGTCTTTTCATTGGCTGCCGGGTCCCAGACTGTCCTGAACAAATGACTCCCGACCCTATTACAGATTCCGTCCTCGAACGTCACGGCGTGACCCGTGAGGAGTACGGCCGCATTGTCACCATGCTCGGACGTGAGCCGAACCTGACCGAGCTGGGGATTTTCTCTGTGATGTGGTCGGAGCACTGCAGCTACAAGAGCTCGCGGGTCCACCTCAAGACACTTCCCACGACAGGACCACGAGTGCTCCAGGGCCCGGGTGAGAACGCGGGTGCAGTCGACATCGGCGACGGGCTCGCGGCAGTTTTCAAGATCGAATCACACAATCACCCGTCATTCATCGAGCCTTATCAGGGTGCGGCCACCGGCGTCGGGGGAATCATTCGCGACATCTTCACGATGGGCGCCCGTCCAATCGCCCTGCTCAATTCACTTCGATTCGGCCCCCTTGATGACCCGCTGGTTCGCCGAACGATGTCCGGTGTCGTGTCGGGCATCGCCGGGTACGGCAATTCCATCGGTATCCCTACGGTCGGTGGTGAGATCGCTTTCGATCGCAGCTACACCGGCAATCCGCTCGTCAACGTGTTCTGCCTCGGCATTGCGAAGGCCGACGAGATCATCAAAGGCACCGCCTCCGGAGTGGGCAATGCCGTCTACTATGTCGGCGCAAAGACCGGTAGGGACGGCATTCATGGCGCGACGATGGCGTCCGCCGAGTTCGACGACACGCTGAACGAGAAACGCCCGGCGGTCCAGGTCGGCGACCCGTTCATGGAGAAGCTTCTCCTCGAGGCGTGCCTCGAGGTGATGAAGACCGACACGTTGGTCGGTATCCAGGACATGGGCGCGGCTGGGTTGACATGCTCGACGTGCGAGATGGGTTCACGCGGCGGCGCAGGTGTCGAGATCGACGTATCGAAGGTCCCGCAGCGGGAAACCGGCATGACACCGTACGAAATCATGCTCTCCGAATCACAGGAGCGAATGCTGCTGGTCGTCAAGAAGGGTCGCGAGGCTGAAGTCGAGCAGATTTTTGACAAGTGGGATCTGCATGCCGTGCACATCGGCGAAGTGACCTCTGACGGTCGTCTTCGCGTCAAGAATCACGGCCAGGTCGTCGCCGACATCCCGAACCGTTCGCTGACAGACGAGGCGCCGATGTATCGTCGGCCGATGTCCCGGCCGGCCTATCTGGAATCAGCGCAGCATCTCGACCTTGCTGAATTCGGTCCTCTGCCGTCGCCGCGCGATGTCTTCAGGCGAATGCTTGCCTCGCCAGGCATCGCAAGCAAACGCTGGGTGTATCGACAGTACGACCACATGGTGCGAACCAACACGCTGCTCCTTCCCGGAATGGGTGCCGCCGTTGTGAGGGTGAAGGGGACGCAGCACGCGTTGGCCATGTCGGTCGATTGCAATGGACGCTTTGTGTATCTCGACCCGTACCTCGGTGCGCAGCTCGCAGTGGCCGAGGCATCCCGCAACGTCGCCTGTGCCGGCGCTCTGCCAATTGGTGCCACCAACTGCCTGAACTTCGGCAACCCTGAGAAGCCGGAGATCATGTGGCAGTTTGGCCGTGCGGTGGAAGGCATGGGTGCGGCCTGCCGCGCGCTCGACATCCCGATTACGGGCGGAAACGTGAGCCTGTACAACGAGACCGACGGCCGGGGTGTCCTACCCACCCCGGTGATTGGCGTCGTCGGGCTGGTTGAAGACGCCGGTCGCGTTGTCGGACGCGCATTTCGCTCGGAAGGCGATGTGGTCGTGCTCCTTGGCGAGACTCGAAACGAGCTTGGCGGAAGCGAGTTCCTGCACGTCGTTTACGAGCAAATTCGCGGCGTGCCGCCCCAGCTCGATCTGTCCCGCGAAGCCGCACTTCAGCGCGTGCTCGTCGAGGGAACGGGTTCAGGCGTGATTCGTTCGGCGCACGACTGCGCCGAGGGTGGCGTGGCTGTCGCTCTGGCGGAATGCTGCTTCGACGCCGGATTGGGCGTCGACGTGGACCTTGCTGCAGTTTCCGATGCATCTGCGGAATACCGCGAGACCGCATCTCTCTTTTCCGAGTCGGCGTCGCGGGTTGTCGTGTCGGTTGCGCCGGGACACGCCTCGACGCTTCTCAGCATGGCCGCCGCGGCTGGCGTGCCGGCAAAGCAGATCGGTCATGTTGGCGGAAAACGGATCGCAATTGCAGTCGACGGGCGACCGACCCTCAACGAGTTGGTCTCTGATGCCGAGCGCATTTGGGCCACCGCGATCGAGTCGTGGTTCGAGCAACGTCGGGCTATTGCATGACGTCGTACACTATTAACCGATGAGCCTTCTCTGATGTTCGACAAATTCCGCGACGAGTGTGGCGTTTTCGGAATCTTCGGGCACCCTGAGGCGAGTAATCTCGCCTACCTCGGCCTCTACGCGCTCCAGCATCGGGGTCAGGAGAGCGCCGGCATTGCCGCGTCTGACGGTCACCTCGTGCGCGTCTCGAAGGCGATGGGTTACGTGAACGAGGCCTTCGACACGACGACGCTCGCCAGGCTTCCCGGTCGCATGGCAGTCGGTCACGTGCGGTACTCGACAGCGGGCGAAAGCCGGCTAGCGAATGCACAGCCCATTCTCGTCGATAGCGGGCATGGGCAGATTGCTGTCACTCATAACGGCAACATCGTCAACGCCACGGAGCTTCGCGATTTCCTCGTGCGGCAGGGCGCGATTTTCCAGGCGACGACGGACACCGAAGTCATCGTCCACCTGTTCGCGCGATCTCGAGAGGAAGGCGCGGAGGCCGCGATTATCGACGCGCTTGCACAAGTTCGCGGTGCCTATTCCCTCGTGATGATGACGAGAGACCGGCTGATTGGCGCACGCGATCCACATGGATTTCGGCCGCTGGCCATCGGCAGGCTCGGCGACGCCTGGGTCATCTGCTCTGAGACATGCGCCATGGATCTCATCGGCGCGACCTACCTCCGCGACGTCGAGCCGGGAGAGGTCGTTGTCATCAGTGAAAGTGGGTTGAAATCACTGCGTCCGTTTTCACCGGCGCCGAAAGCGCAGTGCATCTTCGAACACGTCTATTTCTCGCGGCCGGACAGCTACGTGTTCGGCGAAAGCGTGAATGAAATTCGGACCGAGTTCGGTCGCAAGCTGGCCCGCGAGTCGGGTATCGAGGCCGATGTCGTCGT
>Ga0075420_100001034_pt1 | contig 23146 bp, 19 predicted proteins | sample SoiMetdeltSBSDD4_FD_75296 | JGI IMG/M metagenome (GOLD analysis project Ga0075420, IMG submission 75296) | Bulk soil microbial communities from a Populus tree surrounding site in Tennessee, USA - Soil MetaG P. deltoides SBSDD4 | ecosystem: Environmental > Terrestrial > Soil > Tree plantation...
TCTTTCGGCGACGCGTGCGCCGTCGGTGAGCTGCGCCACGTTGCTCGTCGCCACGGTGTCGCCCGCCTGGAGTCCGCTGGTGATCTCGATCAGATCACCTACCGTCTGGCCGGTGGTGACAAGGCGTTCTTCGGCGGTGTGGTCGCTCTTGATCAAGAACACGCGAGTGGCACCCGTCACGTTGGTGAGCGCTGCCGCCGGTACAAGCACGGCAGGCGTTTCGGATGCCTGCTCAATCTTCGCGGTGGCAAAAAGTCCGGGCTTGAGCTGGCCGGAGTCGTTCGGTACGACCGCCTCGACGACCAGCGCGCGTGTGTCGGTCCGCAGGACGGGTGAGACGTAGCGAATCCGGCCGGTGAAAGTCCGCCCGCGGAACGCGTCGACCTCCAGCGTAACGGCGCGACCAGCGGCGACCTCCGAGAGATACTGCCCTGGCACCGTGAGCTCCACCCGGAGGGGATTGATGCGAATGACCGAAGCCACCTTGGTACCGCGGGTGACATAGTCGCCCATCGAGACGAGACGCTGCTCGACGAGGCCGTCGAACGGCGCTCGAACGACGGTATCGGTGACCGCCTTTTGCGCCAGCGTCATCCGGGCCCGCGCGGCCAGCAGCGACTGGTATTGCTGCTCGGCCGAGTTGCGCGCGATATCGTACTGGCGGCGCGCGGCTTCCGACTGGGTTCGGCTTCGGTCGAAGTCGGCCTGCGGCAGGAGCTTTCGATCGAGAAGCATCTTCGCGCGCTCAAAATCGGCCTGTGCCAGGTCGTAGGCCGCCTTGGCGTTAGCCACTTCAGGTACGCGATCGATCTCGAACCGTCCCCCGTTCGTCAGTCCCAGCCGCGCCTCGATCTGTCCGGTATTTGCCTCCGCCTCCTGGGCCTGGGCCCGGACCTCGACATCGGTGATTCGAACGAGCTCGCTGCCTTCGTTCACCCGGCTGCCGCGCTCGACCGGCGTCGCCACCACGCGACCGGAGACTTCGGCCGCGACTTCGGCCTGTTCCTCGGCAGTCAGCGTGCCTGTTACCGCAACGAATCGCGAAATTGGACGTTCGACCGCCATGGCGGTGGCTATCGCGATCGCGGTGACTTCGGTTGCTGATTTCGCGTCGGCCCTCGCGTCAACCCCGGCGTTCGAGCCGCAACCAGCGGTGAGTACTATTGGCGCCAGCAGCCATGAAAGAGCGGCGAACAATCTGGACGGGCGAGAGCGAACGGTCACGATGAAACTCCTTGGGGCACAGAGAGGCGCGCTCTTGCGGATGCCGTGGACGCAGTGGCGTCGGGAGAGAATTGCATCGGACGAACGTGCACTGCGGCGCCCGCACGCAGACCCGCAATCGTGGTGCTGATGGCGTCGCGAATCAGAGCGTCGGCATCCTCCCCGGGCGCCAGCCGATCGGAAAGCCTGAGCGATGCGACTCCAATCACGGCCGCCCATAGGAGGCGCAGCGCCACTTTCGGATAAAGCATGGCGGGGAAGAGACCTTCGTCCACGCAGCGTTGCACCCGCGCCAGCAGACTGGTCTTGATCTCCGACATGAACGAGAACCTTTCGCTCTCGGGTCCGATGCGTGGCACGCGGCGGTCCAGAAACACGAGCGCGAAGTACTGCGGCTGTTCCTTGCTGAAGGCGTAAAACCGCCAAGCCGTGTCCGCAAGGTCCCCCAGGGCGTCCGAAGTGGCCGGCATCGCCAGGTGGGCAGCGCCAAGCTTGCGGAACCCTTCCTCGGCCAGCGCAAGGAAGATGTCGTCCTTCGACGGGAAGTAGCTGTAGATCGCGCCAGGGCTGTATCCCACCTTCGACGCGACGTTCCGAATCGACACCTGGGCGTACCCATGGGTGACGAAGAGCTCGAGCGCCGCGTCCAGGATGGCCCGCCGGATTCTCTCGGGCGGTTGCTGCCGGCCTGCCTGTCTGCCCACTATTTCCCTCTGTTCCGGGACAAGAAGAACTGAACCTATTAAACACTGTTCAATACGACGACTGCGAGGATTAGGTTTCAATGTCCGCTAAGTCACTCGCAGCGAGGTGGAGCAGGACGCTCGCTGGTCTGAGGCGTAGCTCCGTTAGAAGTGGGATTCAGGGGCGCAGGTGAACTTATTTCAACTCGAATTCGATGAATTCGATCAGGGTCGTACCGGTATTCTTCACGGCCCTCGTCTGTCCTGCGTCCTGCCAGATGAAATCGCCTTCGTATGGCGCCATGCCGCGGTCGGCCGATCCGGGCACCATCTCGGCTAGCACGCCGCCGTGGACGTAGATTCTGAGACCCGGAGCTGTTTGCGTGATTTGTCCGGTTGCCTCTCCCGGTTTCAAGGCGACGCGCCAGGCCCTGAGCCGCGCGTTGTCCATGATCTGGGTGTAGCCCTTGACACTCGAGCGGTCCGACACCGTGGTTCCGGCCGGTGCGCGATTCTTCAGGATGAAGGAGATGTTGTGGAAGGGCGTCGGCCCGACATTGGTCGCCTTGTGCGTGCGCGGGCCGTTCTTGGTCACATCCGTAAACGTCGCACGGCCAGGTTCGCCGTCGCCGCCCGCACCCGGCGCGCTCACTTCCGACGAGCCGTAATTCTGATTGGTCTGCGAGGCCGGAGTCAGATTCACAGACACGGAGTCGGCATAGTGGATGTGGTAGCCGGTGTTGCGTCCGGGCGGAATGTTGACGTTCAAGAGAATGAGGTAGTCGTTGGAGAAGACCGGGATGTGGAACGGCGCCCTGTCCATGGGCACCGGCTTGTCGTCTATGGGTACTGGCTTGTCCTCGTGCTGAGCGGACGCCGGCTGCGACAGCGCGCACGCGAGCGCGAATAATGACGCTGAAACGACCTGCCTCATAGCGCTCCTCCCGAGTTTGGGTTTGGCTCGGATAGTACATCACCCTGACGCTTGATGCAGAAGCACGGGGATCACGCGGAGAAAATTCGCGATCAATCGACCGGCTTCATTTCAGAGAGCAGTGTGGGGATGAGCTCAGATACGGTCGGATGAATCGGTACGGCGCGCTGAAGCACGTCGTACGAAACGTCCGCGTTGACGATGTCAAGCAGGCCGTGGATGGCCTCATCTCCGCCGGTGCCGAGAATCGCCGCGCCGAGAATCTTCTTCGTTGCCGCGTCCACGACAACCTTCATGAAACCCAGCGTTTCAGCCTTCTCGACTGCCCGTGACACCTTACTCATAGGGCGCTTGCCGATCAGCAGCGGGCGGCCACGTGCCCGCGCCTCGGCGGCAGTAATGCCGACGCGGCCCAGGGGCGGATCGATATACAAGGCATACGCTGGCACGCGTGCGTTTACGCCGCGGTGTTCACCGTCGAGCAGATTGGCCGCAACGATCTCGAAATCGTTATAGGCCGTGTGCGTGAAGGCTCCCCGGCCATTGCAGTCTCCAAGCGCCCAGATCCCGGGAACGTTGGTCGTCAGATCGTCGTTCACGGTAATGTAGCCGCGGACATCGGTGGCCACGCCAGCCTTGTCCAGGCCGAGGTCATCGGTGTTCGGACGCCGACCAACTGCCAGCAGGACGTGCGATCCGATGGCGTCGGGTGATCCGTCGGCACAGTCAATCGAGACCTTCACGCCGCTCTCGTGTGGCGCAAGGCCGATGCACGTCGCACTCGTGCGAACGACGATGCCCTCACCCTGAAGGATGTTTCGAACTTCGCCTGAGACATCCTCGTCCTCTCGAGCGATCAGGTGCGGCGCCTTTTCAACGACGGTGACGTCAGCCCCAAACCGCCGGTACATCTGGGCGAACTCGAGGCCGACATAGCTGCCCCCGACGACGACGAGATGCGACGGCACATCTTCAAGTGCCAGGATCGACGTATTCGTCAGATAAGGCACTTCGCGAATGCCTGGCATGTCGGGGATGAGCGCGCGCCCGCCGACGTTGATGAAGATGCGTGGCGCTGTCAGCGGCTGTTGATCCACGCGGACGACATTCGGGCTTTCAAACCTGGCGTGACCCTGAAACACCGTGCAGCCGTCCATGTTCCGCAGTCGTCGCTCGATGCCCGAACGGGACTTGGCTGATACCGCATCCGCGCGTGCCTTCACCTTGGGCATGTCGATCTGCGGTGCACGCTCCGAGACCACGCCGTAATCCGCCGCCCTCCGCACGAGGTGGGCAGCGTAGGCGCTTGCAACCAGCGTCTTGGTGGGCATGCAGCCTGTGTTGACACACGTTCCACCGAATAGCCAGCGCTCGACGAGGGCTACCTTCATGCCTGCGGCTGTCAACCGGCCGGCGAGTGGCGGGCCGGCCTGGCCAGCGCCAATGATGATCGCGTCGAGCCGCATCACGGTAACGCCACCATGACAAGAAGTGCGCCACCGATCGCCACGGCGTCCTCGATGAGCGCAGCAGGACGGTCGCGTCCGAATGCCGCAGCGAGCCGCGCTCGCAACGCATGTCCGCCGAGCGTTCCAATGGTCGCACCGGCGATCCCTGCGACGAGTCCAGTGACAAGCGCTCCGCCGCTCGCCCCGATGGCTCCACCGCACAGTGCTCCTACGACGATCCGCGTACCAAAGGGCATGGGCTCGGTGCGGCTGGGAGTCGTGGGCAGTTGATCGATCACCAGCTCGCCAAGAGCCAGCGCCGTGAAGACCCATGGTGTGAAGGTATAGCCAAAGAAGGCGAGCGGCGTCGACCCTACATCGAGCCAACCGGCGCGCGAGGCCCAACTGACAGCGGCCGGTGCGGTCATGCTGCGCAGGCCGGCGACGAGTCCAATCACCAGCGGCAGGACGAATGCTGTCATCGAAGCATTGTCGTCCTAAAGGCCAAGACTGTGGTCAGGCATCACTTGAGTACTGCGCGAACTGCTGATGCCGATGGCTGCTAGGATGAGCTGGATACGCGACCACGGCACTGGAACGCCGTGACACGACGTTTGCACGCAGCACTGAGCGCACGATGGCAAATGCCGAAGCACGCCGGCTCGATGAGGATGCCCGGCGTGTGAAGAATTGGAAGCGGTGGGGGCCGTACCTGAGCGAGCGGCAATGGGCGACCGTCCGTGAGGACTACTCGCCGGATGGCCGTCTGTGGGAGAGCTTTCCGTACGAGCAGTCGCTGGCTCGCGCCTACCGCTGGGGTGAGGATGGGCTGCTCGGTATTAGCGACCGGGAGTGCCGTTTGTGCTTCGCGCTGGCGCTCTGGAACGGCAAGGACCCACACCTCAAGGAACGGTTGTTCGGCCTCACGAATCCCGAGGGTAATCATTCCGAAGACGTCAAAGAGGTCTACTTCTACGTCGACGCGACGCCCACTTACTCCTACTTCAAGGCCGTCTACAAGTACCCGCAAGCGGAATTCCCGTACAAGGCGCTTCGCGAGGAAAACCGGCGCCGCGGCCGGCACGAACCGGAATACGAGCTGACCGACACCGGTATATTCGGCGGCGATCGCTATTGGGATGTGACGGCTGAGTACGCGAAGGCGTCTCCTGACGACATCCTGATAAGGCTGACGATCGCTAACCGCGGCCCGTCACCCGCCCGGCTGCATCTGCTGCCGATCTTGTGGTTCCGTAATACCTGGTCGTGGGGGGCCGCCTACGATGAAGGGCGGTGGCCCAAGCCGCACCTCACGCGCGCCGACGAGCGGAGCGTGCTCGCTGTCCATGCGACGCTTGGCCGCTTCCGGCTGACCGCAGGCGATAGCCCGGATGGCCGGCCACCGGAGTTCTTGTTCACCGAGAACGAAAACAACGCGCGACGACTTTTCGGCTCACCCAACGAGAGTCCGTACGTCAAGGACGCCTTCCATCATTACATCGTTAACGATCAGGCAGACTCCGTCGGGCGTGATGGAGGCACAAAGGCGGCAGCAGTGTACGTGCTCGATTGTCCCGCTGCAGGTGAATGTTCCGTCGAGCTGCGGCTGACGCGAGAGGACGAGGTGCATGCGCCGGTGTTCGGCGACTTCGATCGGGTATTTGCGGATCGCAAAGCCGAAGCCGACGCGTTTTACGCCGAGAGTATCCCGCCGAATCTGCCGAGTGTGGAACAGGCCGTTAACCGGCAGGCCTATGCCGGTCTGCTATGGTCGCAGCAGTTCTATCACTATGTCGTTTCTGACTGGATCGATGGCGATGCGAAGTTGCCGTTGGCGCCCGACGTGCGCGCAAGGCGGATCAACCAGGATTGGCGGCACCTCTACAGCCGCGATGTGTTGAGCGTGCCTGACAAATGGGAGTACCCTGCGTTTTTCGCATGGGACCTGGCCTTTCACATGATCCCGATGGCGCGGATCGACCCCGAGTCTGCGAAGAAGCAGCTGCTCCTGCTTTTGCGCGAGTGGTATCTGCATCCTAACGGGCAGCTGCCGGCTTTCGAATACGATTTCTCCAACGTCAATCCGCCTGTCCATGCGTGGGCATGCTGGCAAGTGTTCGTACGGACCGGCGGCACTGACCACGCGTTCCTGGAAAGAGCCTTTCACAAGCTCCTGCTGAACTTCACCTGGTGGGTGAATCGCAAGGATCCCGAAGGCCGAAACGTCTTCAGCGGCGGGTTCCTCGGCATGGACAACCTGGGAGTGTTCGATCGCTCTCGTCCCCTCCCAACAGGCGGGCAGCTCCAGCAGGCTGACGGCACCGCCTGGATGGGGTTCTATTGCACGAGCATGTTGCGGATCGCCCTGGAACTGGCCCAGCGCCATGATCCCGCGTATGAGGACATCGCCAGCAAGTTCCTCGAGCACTACATATTCATCTCCGACTCGCTCAATAGTTTGGGTGGTCGTGGTCTGTGGGACGAAGACGACGGGTTTTACTACGACCAGTTGCTCCTCGGGGGAACGTCCACACCCTTGAAGCTGCGCGCGTTGATTGGGCTCATTCCGCTGCTCGCGGTGCAGATTCTCGACGAGGACCCTCTTCGGTCCGCCCTGCCGGACTTCTCGAAACGTGCCGACTGGTTCCTGGCGTATCGGAAGGACTTCATAAAGGGGGTCTCCGAGTTCGAGGTCCGGGACGTTGCGCCGCATCGTCACGCGCTCCTTTCGCTGCCGGGGCGGAAACGCTTGGAGCGAGCTCTCCGGTACGTGCTCGACGAGAACGAGTTCTTGTCCCCCTATGGCGTTCGCTCGTTGTCTCGAGTGTACAAGGATCGCCCGTACGTGTTCCGCGCGCCCAGCGATGGCCGCGAGTACACGGTGGCGTATGTGCCGGGTGATATGGACTCTCCGGAGTTCGGTGGAAATTCGAATTGGCGCGGGCCTGTATGGTTCCCCATCAACTTTCTGCTGATCGAGGCTCTGCGGGAGTACCACCGCTTCTACGGCGATGACTTCCAGATCGAATGCCCGACGGGCTCGGGTCAGTTGAAAAACCTCGAGGGCGTCGCGCGCGAGCTCGCGGAACGGCTCGCATCATTGTTCGTGCCGGAGGCGGGTCGAGTGCGGCCTTGTAACCGCTCTTTCGCACGCTACGCAGACGATCCCCACTGGCGTGACTACATCCTCTTCTACGAATACTTCGACGGGGACACCGGCCGCGGCCTGGGAGCAAGTCACCAGACCGGCTGGACCTCCCTTGTGGCGCCCCTGCTCGAGTACTGCACTAGACGTCGCGCACGGGCGGAACGCGTTGAAGACCGCGCGCGTGAACCGGCTTGAGTTGAGCAATGCGCGAAGCAATGCCCACGGAGCTCGAGGCGCTTTTCCGGCGCGAATCGCGCCGGCTCATTTCTGTGCTCACTCGTATCCTCGGCCCTGGCAACCTCGAGCTCGCCGAGGACGTGATGCAGGACTCATTTGTCGCGGCGATGCGCGAGTGGACGGGACAGGGCGTCCCCGACAATCCGTCGGCCTGGTTGTTCACGGCCGCGCGGAACCGTGCTATCGACGCGATCCGCCGCGAGCGGACGCGCCGAACCTTCGCGGCTGACCTCGCCATGTACCTGGACAGCGAGTGGACCCTCGCGCAGACCGTTGACGAGGCGTTTGCCGAGAACTGGATGAAGGACGATCAGCTTCGCATGATCTTCATGTGCTGCCATCCGAGGCTGCCTGTCGAGAGCCGTGTGACGCTGATCCTCAAGACGCTATGCGGTCTGTCCGTACCCGCGATCGCCCGGGCGCTGCTCACGACTGAGTCGACGATCAACAAGCGGCTTTATCGTACGCGGCAAGCCCTGCGGGATGTGCGATTCGAGCTGCCGTCGGAAGCGGATCGGCCGGCAGCGCTGGATACGGTACACACGTCGCTCTATCTGCTGTTCAACGAGGGCTACTTGTCGACCAGCGACAAGCCGATCCTCCGCGAGCTGTGCCGCGACGCGATGTTGCTCGCCAGGCTCCTTGTAGACGAGTCGTCGGTCGCCAACAGCCAGACGGTTGCGCTCCTCGCACTCATGTGCCTCACCGCCGCGCGATTCGATGCGCGCATCGACGACGACGGCCGGCTCGTTCCGCTGGATCAACAAGACCGTTCGCGTTGGGATCGCTCGCTCATTCGACAGGGGTACGACTATCTCGCACGTTCATCGATGATGGAAGCCGTGGCGGCCACTCGCTTTCATCTGGAGGCGGCCATTGCCGCCCGACACTGCGAAGCTCCGACGTTCGACCAGACCGATTGGCGATCCATCTGCAGTCTCTACGATCGGCTGTTGGAGATCGACGCGTCTCCGATGGTTGAAATCAACCGCGCTGTGGCGATTTCGTATCGCGATGGACCTCAGACGGCCATTCCGCTCGTGGAGAACATTCGCCTGGCTGGACGTATGCCGCACAGCCATGTCGTCGCAGCGGTGCTTGCGAACCTCTATGCGCGGGCAGGCTTGGAGGAGCCTGCCCGGCGCTTTCTGGACGAGGCGCTCGCGCGCGCCCGCACCGAGCACGAGCGCGAACTGATTGCGCTGCAAATTGGGCGGGCGCAGTCCTAACCCATCTGCAGAATAGGGCGCACGACGACGCTGCCGGTCGGGTTGTTGCGCAGGAATGGAGCCTGTTTCGCGAGTTCCGCAGCCTGTTCGAGCGATTCGGCCGCGATGATGGAAAACCCGCCAATCAGCTCCTTCACCTCCGCCATCGCCATATCAGTTTGAACCCCGCGCCCATTGGCGCGCACAACGACCCCATCACGGCCCAGCGGCGCTCCCGGGTTACGAAGGTTGCCGGTGGACTCGAGCTGCTTGAACCACTGACCCCACGCTTGCATGGCCGCGTCGATTTCGGCCTGTGGTCTCTCGCGCCACGAAGGGTCGCCGCCTTGATAAATCAACAGAAAGTCCGCCACGTCCGTCTCCTTTGCCAGAACCAACCGTGAATTCGGCGGTTATATCTCAATGACGCGCGACCTATCTCTATTAGGACACGCCAGCCGCGCCGTTCAGGCGTCGCATCGCCTGATGCTTGCACCCGATCGGCGTGCCCTGACGTATATACAGCAGGCATATGACGGGTGCGCTCGCGGTGGCCGAGGACCTGGATCAGACGCTCGCGCGAGCGCAGGACGGCGACCCCGCTGCTTTTGCAACCGGTCCGCCACCACCAGGCGATGGTGTTCAGTCTTGCCCTTCATGCCCTCCGCAGCCGTCAGGCCGCCGAGGACCTGGCGCAGGAGGTGTTCGTCGAGCTCTACCGTAATCTGGCGAGACTCGAGTCCGCAGCGCACGTGGCCGCCTGGCTCCGCCGTGTCACCAGCCACCGCTGCATCGATGAGCTGCGCCGCCCGCGACGCCGTCTCGAAGTGTTCACCGATGTCTTACCTGACCGCGGCGAAATGCCGGTGCCGCCCGAGCCCTTCCTTGCCGGCCGCCTGCGGCAACTCGTTGGCGAGCTGACGCCCGTCGCGCGCATGGTCGTCGTGCTGCGCTATCAGGAAGAACTCGAGCCGTCTGAGATTGCCGATGTCTTGCAGATGTCCATCAATACCGTGAAGAGCCATCTGCGCCGTTCGCTCGCGGCGCTGCGCAAGGGACTGGAAGCATGAATCTCGATGACGACCTGCGGTGCGCGTTGAAACGACAACCCCCATCGCCCGACTTTGCCGACCGTGTGCTCGCGCGCATCGCGCGGAGCGACCTCGAAGGGGGCAGAGGAACGGGGGAAAGCGGAAAGCCGGGACTTGCGGCTTTGCGCTGGCTGGCCGCCGCCGCGGCGCTCACCCTGGTCGTGGGTGGTTCCATGCGGTACTACGCGTATCAGCAGAGTGTCGCCGAGGCGGAGCGTGTGAAGGCCGAGATCCGCCTGGCGCTCCAGATCACGAGCGAGAAGATCGCAATGGTGCAGCTTCGGCTGGCGACAGGGTCCACGTACGAACGGTCCGGGAGGAACCCATGAAGAAGGTTACGGTCGCAGTACTCGTGTCGCTGCTTGTGGTACCGGCGGTCGCGCTCGCACAGGGCGCCCGTCTGCAGCTCGATCATCTTGACCGCCTCGCCAAGGTTGCCGAGGAGCAGGTCAACGTCACCATCGACGCGGAAATGCTGAAGCTGGCCAGTGGATTCATGAAGAACGGCAGTGACGCCTCGGCGGTGAAGGAGATGGTCAGCGAGCTCAGGGGAATCTATGTTCGCAGCTTCAAGTTCGGAGGCCCGAACGCATACAGCGCGGACGATGTGAATGTGATTCGGAAGCAGCTGACGGCGGCGGGATGGGCACGTATGGTGACGACTGAGAACAAGCGTGAGGGAGAGCTGGTGGAGATCCACAGCTGGCGCGAAGGCAATGCCTCCGGCGGTCTTGCCATTCTCGTCGTCGAGCCCGCAGAGCTCACCGTCGTCAACATCGTGGGCCCGATCGACCTGGCCAAGCTCGCCGCGTTGCAGGGGCAGTTCGGTATCCCTCCGCTGCCATCGGCACCGGGTGCGTCAGCGCCCAGCCCGCCACCACCACCATCACCACCGCAGCCCCCGCCCGTCCCCGGTCGCCGGTAGCCGACGCGCGGTTCAAGCGTTGTGTTCAGCTAACGGCACAACTTGCACCGCGGCGTCGCCGACCTCCTGCAGAAACCGATTCAAGGTCGATCCTTTTACCAGGATCTCCCATCGGTTTCGCGCGGTCTGTCCGAACACGACGTGGGTGATCCCCTCACGCTTTGCAAACTCGATCAGTCCGTCGCCGGGTCGGTCTGCCTTGACGCGGACGACGGTCGCGCCGAGTTGCTCGGCAAGGGCGATATTGCGCTGTAGCGCATCGCGGTCGCGGACGTTGATGCGTCCGGGTGCTTCCCGAGGCGTCTCGACATAGACGGCGTACCACCGTGCGCCGAGACGACCGGCAATCCTGGCGCCCGCACGGATCACACGGGGCGCGTCAGAGCTCGAGCTCATACACACCATCACGCGCTCTGGTATGAGAGCCGGCTCGAGTCCCTCCCGCTGGCGACGCGAGGCCGCCTTCTCGCCGATCTCGTCCGCGACGGCCCGCAACGCGAGCTCGCGCAAGGTGGAGATGTTGGCCTCACGAAAAAAGTTCGTCAGCGCCTGCTCGACCTTCTCAGGCTTGTAGACTTTGCCCTGACGCAATCGACTTTGTAGCTCTTCGACGGTCACGTCGACATTGACGACCTCGTCGGCTCGATCGACAAACGTATCCGGCACGGTCTCGCGGACGCGGATTCCGGTCACACGGCTCACGGCATCGTTCAGCGTTTCGAGATGCTGGATGTTGACGGCCGTCATCACGCCTATACCTGCGTCGAGCAGCTCTTGAACATCCTGATAGCGCTTCTCATGACGGCTTCCTTGAGCGTTCGTGTGCGCCAGTTCATCGACGACACAAAGCTGCGGCTTTCGAGCGAGCATGGCGTCCAGATCCATTTCTTCCAGCGTGACTCCGCGGTACTCGACGCGACGCCGCGGAATCACTTCCAGCCCGCCGATCAGCGCTGCGGTGTCTGCGCGGCCGTGTGTCTCGATGAAGCCGATCACCACGTCAACACCTTCCCGCCGGAACGTATGCGCGTCTTCGATCATCGAGTACGTCTTGCCAACGCCGGGGGCGGCACCGATGTAGATCCGCAGGCGAGCACGCTGCTGGGGTTGCAGCTTCGCCAGCACCTGCTCACCCGTGAAACGGCTGTCTGACACCTCGATCCGATCCTAGCCTTCACTTTTCAGTTGCACATGGGTCTTTACGAACTCTTTATGCCTTTTTGCGGGTCCCTTTAGGCAGACCGGTCGTAACCTCGATCACATGGAGAAGGACAGTCGCTTCATCAATGCTCCAGTGTGGCCGTGGACGGTCACGGGGTGGCTGCTGGCTGTCACGTTCGTCATCATGCTCGTGTTCGCGCGGAGCCAGTGACCACACAGATGGATTGCCTGATGCGCGTCGCGGCCACGATCGTGTGTGTCGAGGCGTTATCCGGTAACGCTACGGCTCAGAATCAGAACGCCGCTTCCGCCGATCCGAATACCGGCAACATTACCGTTACCGGCAGCTTCGACGCAGTCAGCACGTACATGTTCCGCGGTATCCGACAGAACTCGACAGGCATCGCTTTATGGCCGGTCGCTGATCTCGGGTTCGCTGCGTACTCGGGTGATGGAAGGCTCAAGAGGGTCGCAATCAATCTCGGGTCTTGGAACAGCCTGAATACCGGAGATACCGGAAGTGACGGACCGACCGGGAAGCTCTGGTACGAATCCGACTTCTACTCGAAGCTGACGCTCGGCTTCAGCGGTAGCACCAGCCTGGCGGCGTTCTACACGGCCTACACCAGTCCGAACAACACGTTCACCACGGTTAAGGAAATCGCGTTTCAGTTCGGCGTCGATGACTCTGGGTATCTCGGACGGGCCGCACTCAAGCCGTATGTGCTGGTTGCGTTCGAGTTCGGCACCGCGCCGGGCATCGGACAGGCGGATGCCGGTGCCCGTGCTGGCCGGTATCTCGAGCTCGGCATCGCTCCCGGTTACGCCTTCTCTCGGGCGTCGCTGACGGTGCCGGTCAAGGTCGGCCTAAGCCTGGCCAATTACTACGAGCTGAACGTCGGCACGGCAACGGCACCCATATTCGAGGACCCCAGCTTCGGCTACGCCAGCGTGGCGGGGCTTGTCACCGTGCCGCTCGGGGGCACCATCACGTTCGGCGCGTGGAATGTTCACGGCGGTGTTGAATTCCTGGCACTCGGCGAGATGACGAAGGTGGTGAACGGTGGAGACGGGCATCGGGTGCTTGGGTCAATCGGCTTCGGCTTTGCGTACTGAGGTGGCACTCATGCTGACGGTCGGAATGATCGTGCTTGCGCTCGTCACGTTCGCGGCGATGGTCGGCTTCGTCGTGTTGTGTGATCGCGTCTGAGAGGACCCATGACGCTCATCTCTCTGATCCTCAGTGTCGCGGCGTTTGTGTACCTCGTGTACGCAATGCTGCGGCCTGAAAAGTTTTGAGGCGTCCGTGAACACCGATTACGCGGCGATAGTCATCACCATCCTGTTGACCGTCGCGACCAGCACCTTGCTTGGTGGATACATGTACCGCGTGTTCACCGGCGGCCACACCTGGCTGGATCCGATTCTCGAACCCATTGAGCGGCTGGTTCTCCGGCTGACAGGCGTGGACCCGACCGAGCAGCAGGACTGGAAGAGCTACTCGATCTCGCTTCTCATCTCGAACGTGTTCATGTGGCTCGCCACGTGGACGATCGTCACACTCCAGCAATACTTGCCCCTCAATCCCGACGGGATCGGGAACATGGCGCCGACGCTCGCCTTCAACACGATCTCGAGCTTCGTGACGAACACGAACCTGCAGCATTACAGCGGCGAGACCGGATTGTCGTACTTCTCGCAGATGTTCACGATCACGTTTCTGCAGTTCGTCACGGCAGCGACCGGCGTGGCGGCCGCGGTCGCGACAATTCGCGGCCTGGCTGGGAATCGCCTCACCTACCTCGGCAACTTCTACGTGGACATGACCCGTGCCACCATTCGCCTCTTTCTGCCGCTGGCGGTATTGGTTGCCATGCTGGTGATGTGGCAGGGCACGCCGCAGACGTTCGACGGAGCCGCGACTGCGACTACTCTCGAAGGCGCGGAACAGAAAATCGCGCGCGGCGTCACGGCTGGCGTCGTGTCGATCAAGCAGCTCGGCACCAACGGCGGGGGCTACTTCGGGCCGAACTCAACCCACCCGTACGAGAACCCGACGCCGCTCTCGAACTTCATCGAGACGTGGTCGATCACCATCATCCCGATGTCGATGGTGGTGCTGCTCGGTTACATGGCGTGCCGACGCAAACTCGCCGTCGTCATCTACGCGACGATGCTGGCGATCTATCTGCCGATGGTCGTTTTCGGCGTGGCGCAGGAAGTTGGCGGGAACCCGGCGATCACCGCCATGGGTGTGGACCAGTCTACGGGCGCGATGGAAGGGAAGGAGGCACGGTTCGGCGCCGCGTTGTCCGCTCTGTGGGCGGTGACGACGACCGTGACGTCGAACGGATCAGTCAATGCGATGCACGACTCGCTGACTCCACTCGGAGGCTTGATGCCGCTCGTTGGCATGTGGTTGAACAACATCTTCGGTGGCGTGGGGGTGGGCTTCATCAACATGCTGATCTTCGTCATCGTAGCCGTGTTCGTCGCCGGCATGATGATCGGCCGCACGCCGGAGTTCCTCGGCAAGAAAGTCGAGGCGAAGGAGATGAAGCTGGCAAGCCTCGCGCTGCTGTGGCACCCGCTCGCGATTCTCGTCGGCACGGCGGTCGCCTGCTACGTCTGGGCCACCACTGCGGATCCAAACGGCGCGCTGACCTGGCTGAAGAATCCCGGTCCGCACGGTTTTTCGGAGATGCTCTACGAGTTCTCCTCGGCCACGGCGAACAATGGCTCGGGGTTCGAGGGGCTCGGCGACAACACGGCGTTCTGGAACATCTCGACGGGCGTCGTCATGCTGCTGTCGCGATACATCCCCATCATCGCGCCGCTGGCGCTGGCCGCTTCGTTAGCGGCGAAGCCTGCCGCGCCAGAAACGGCGGGATCGCTGCGTGTGGACAGCGCCACCTTCGGTGTCACGCTCTGGGCGGTGATCGTGATCCTCGGTCTGCTCATGTTCATGCCGGTCGCCGTACTCGGCCCGATCGCGGAACATCTGGCGCTGCAGTAGGGATGTGTAGGGCGGGTCCTTTTGGACCCGCCCGGGATTGACCATGTTGAACGAAATCAAACGGGGCATTTTCTTCACCCTCGTGACGATGGTCCTTCTGGGCGGTGGATATCACGTCGTCTTGTGGGGAATCGGGCGGGTAGTATTTCCGGAGCAGGCCGAAGGAAGCCTGATCCGACGCGACGACAGCGGCGTCCTCGGTTCGCGCCTGATCGCACAGAAGTTCGAGCGGCCCGAGTACTTCCATCCGCGTCCGTCGGCGGTCGATTTCAACGCCGCTTCGACAGGCGGGAGCAACTTCGGACCGTCGAATCCGGAGTATCTGAAGCAGGTGCAGGAGCGGCTCGAAGCGATCACGACCCGGGAGGGCGTGGCAGCGAGCCAGGTTCCTTCGGAGATGGTAACTGCCAGCGGCGCAGGCGTAGACCCGCACATCCCGCCGGCGGCTGCCGAGCTGCAGGCGGCGCGCGTGGCGAACAGCCGGAGCCTCGACCTTACGGGCTTACGTGAGCTGATCACCGCGCACACCGAAGGGCCGACGTTTGGGTTACTCGGACGCCGCCGCGTCAATGTGCTGGAGCTGAACCTCGCGCTTGACGAAACGTTCGGCACGCCGGCGCCAGCAGACGGCACAACACCGGTTGAAGAACAGTAAGCCATGGCACAGCATGTACGTCCGGCTAAGGCCGGACACTACGTACGACGAGTTTCAATCTGGGATCCTGCCATCGTCAGTCAGGCGGTCCTCGATTCGTTCCGCAAGCTGGATCCGCGGGTCCAAGTCAAGAATCCCGTGATGTTCATTGTCGAGGCCGGCAGTCTGGTGACGACCGCCATATGGATTCAGGAGCTGGCCGGAGCGAGTGGAAACCCGCTGTTCACCGGACAGGTGGCGTTCTGGCTGTGGTTTACCGTGCTCTTTGCGAACTTCGCGGAAGCGATGGCAGAAGGACGCGGCAAGGCGCAGGCCGCCACGCTGCGCAAGGCAAGGACCGAGACCACCGCTGTTCGCCTGCTGCCAGGCGGCCAGACCCAGACGGTCAACTCGAACAGTCTCCGCGCCGGCGACATCGTTCGTGTCGAAGCGGGGCAGTTGATTCCGAGCGACGGCGAGATCATCGAGGGCGTGGCAAGCGTCGATGAATCCGCTATTACGGGCGAATCCGCACCGGTGATCCGCGAAGCGGGGGGCGATCGCTCCGCCGTGACGGGCGGCACGAAGGTCCTCTCAGACTGGATTGTCATGAGGATTACCTCCAACCCTGGTCACACCTTCCTCGACCGCATGATCGCGCTCGTCGAGGGCGCCGTGCGGCAGAAGACCCCGAACGAAATTGCGCTCAACATCCTGCTCGCGGTGCTGACGCTTGTCTTCCTGCTCGTCGTAGTCACGCTCCAGCCGTTCGCCATGTACGCGGGGACGTCCATTCCGATTCCTGTTCTGATTGCCCTGCTCGTCTGTCTGATTCCGACAACCATTGGGGCCCTCATCTCCGCGATCGGCATTGCAGGTATGGATCGGCTCGTCCAGCAGAACGTGCTGGCGATGTCTGGGCGCGCCGTCGAAGCCGCTGGCGACGTCGATACGCTCCTGCTCGATAAGACGGGCACGATTACGCTGGGCAACAGGCAGGCCACCGAGTTCTGTCCGGTTTTTGGTGTCAGCGAGGCGATGCTGGCTGATGCCGCCCAGCTCTCATCGTTGGCGGACGAAACTCCCGAGGGGCGTTCGATCGTCGTGCTGGCGAAAGAGAAATTCGGGCTTCGCGCCCGTCCGCTTGGCGCACATGAGTTCGTCCCGTTCACGGCGCACACCCGCATGTCAGGCGTGGATTTCGACGGCCGAACGATCCGAAAGGGTGCAGTGGACGCGATCGAGCGACTTGTGCACGAGTTCGGCAACTCCATGCCCACCGACTTGCGGGCCCAGGTCGATAGCATTGCCCGCGCAGGAGGGACGCCGCTGGCGGTAGCGGAAAACGGCCGCGCACTTGGCATCATCCACCTGAAGGACATAGTCAAAGGTGGCATCCGCGACCGGTTCGCGCACCTGCGTGCGATCGGCATCAAAACCGTCATGATCACTGGCGACAACCCGCTCACCGCTGCAGCGATCGCCGCCGAAGCGGGCGTGGACGACTTCATGGCCCAGGCCACGCCGGAGCAGAAGCTGACGCTGATTCGTTCGGAGCAGGCCGGGGGGCGCATGGTCGCGATGACTGGTGACGGCACCAACGACGCGCCGGCGCTCGCGCAAGCGGATGTCGGTGTCGCGATGAATACAGGCACGATGGCCGCGAAGGAAGCCGGCAACATGGTGGACCTCGACTCGAATCCGACGAAGCTCATCGAGATCGTGGAGATCGGCAAGCAGCTGCTGATGACCCGCGGCGCGCTCACGACATTTTCGATCGCCAACGATGTGGCGAAATACTTCGCGATCATCCCGGCGATGTTCATCCTCGCGTTTCCTCAGCTCGAAGTACTGAACATCATGAGACTGGCCACGCCCGAATCCGCGATTCTGTCGGCCGTCATCTTCAATGCCGTCATCATCGTGGCGCTGATTCCACTCGCCCTTCGAGGGATCGCCTACAAGCCGCTCGGCGCAGCGGCGATCCTGCGCCGGAACCTCCTCGTCTACGGCGCCGGTGGTGTCGCGCTGCCGTTTGTCGGCATCAAGGCGATCGACGTCGTGCTCGTCTTTGTGGGATTGGCGTAGCGGAGGAACCGTGGGGCGGGCCTTACGGCCCGCCTGGCGCGGCGTAAAGCCGCGCCCTACGCGAGATCGGCGAAGCGATAGCCGACCCAGGGTTCCGTCAGGATGTACTGCGGCGCGGCAGGGTTCGGCTCGATTTTCTTGCGCAGCGCTCCCACCAGCACGCGCAGGTGTTCGGGTTGGTCGGCGGCGTGCGGGCCCCAGATGGCTTTCAGGATCGTCCTGTGCGTCAGCACCCGGCCTGGATACTGCGCCAGATACGTCAACAGCTCGAATTCCTTCGGCGTCAAGCGGACTTCCTCGCCGTCCCGTAGCACTCGGAAGCGCGCACGATCGATGACCAGCCCACCCCGCACGATCGGTTCGCTGGCAGGCGACGGGCTCTCGACTCGCCGGAGGGCAGCACGGATTCTGGCCAGCAGTTCCTCGGCTCCAAACGGCTTGGTGACATAGTCATCGGCGCCCGCATCGAGCGCGCGCACCTTGTCCCCTTCGGCGCCCCTCGCGGACAGCACGAGAATCGGCACGCCGGAAGACTGCCGAACCGCCACGGATACATCGACACCGTCCATGTCCGGTAGACCGAGGTCGAGCACGATCAGGTCGGGCTTGTCGCGCTCCACCGCCTCGAGTGCGGCCCGGCCGGTCATCGCCGAAAACACCTCGTATCCTTTTGCCCGCAGGAGTGGCGCGACCGTGCCGATGATGTTCGGCTCATCGTCCACGATGAGAATGCGCGCGGCCATTGAAGACGTCTAGGATGCCATCGTCGCGGCGCGGACGCGTCCCGGGACGACCAGTGAAAAACGAGCGCCCCCTTCCGGCGCGTTCTCCGCCCAGATCCGGCCACCCGCCGCGTGCAGCAGTCCCCGTGTAATGGACAGACCCATGCCGGTGCCAAATGTGGCCTGCCGAGCCGCCCGTCCTCGATAGAAGCGTTCGAATAGGTGTTCGAGCTCGCCCGGATCCAGGCCTGGTCCCCGATCGGTCACCGAGATGTGCAGGCCGTCGCCTGTCACCTGGGCGCGCACGAGAATCGGCTCGTCGGCAGGTGAGTACTGCGCGGCGTTCTCGATGACATGCGACAGGGCCACAGAGCTCAAGCGCGGATCGATCTCGACTTCCAGTTCTGCGTCGGCCTCCACGCGTAGCTCATGTGCCTCGACGGCATGCCTGACATGGGCGAGGGCGGCGTCGAGGATGTCTGCAGCCGTTACCCACTGGCGCTCGATTTCGATCGCTTCGGCATCGATACGGGCCATGTCGAGGATGTCCTGGAAGAGACTGGTCAGTCTTTCCAGCTCGGTCATGGCGGCGGTCGCCTGAGTGCGACGTTCATCCGCAGGCAGTTCTCCGCGGAGGTTCTCCACCGCGACGCTGATCGCGGTCAACGGCGTTCGAAGGTCATGACTCAGGGCGGCAAGGAGGGTGGCGGCCAGGTCGGCCTTCTGACGTACGAGCGCTGCTGCATCACGCTCAGCGAGAAACTGCGTGCGTTCGATCGCGATGGCGACCACGCCGGCAACCGCATCGAGCGTTCCGACATCGAGCGTCGACGTAGCCGCGGCCAGGAGTCCGACGGCCCTTGTTCCGTGTCGCAACGGCACGATCAGCACGTCGTTCCGCTCGCCGACGCGGACATGCCCTCCGTACGCGCGCTGACGAGCGTCGAATTCGAGGGTTCCTCGGGCTTTTGCAAATGCTGTGTTGAGCATTGCGACGTCGAGGACCACTTCCTCGTTGCCGCCCTGGTGAATGCGCCACCCATGGTCAGCGGGCAGGCAGATGGCAATTCTGGCCAGCTCGAATCGGCGAGCGACGTGACGGGCGAGTATCTCGATCGCGCCGGCCGTCTGTGTTGTCAGCAGCACATCGCGCGTCAGGTCGAACAACCGTGTCACTTCGTTCCTGCGCGCAATCGCATCGCGTGCGCGGTCCTGCGCCGCGGCCGACAGGTTGCTTGCGATCACCGCGACCACGAGGAACGCGAACAGCGCAATCCAGTTCTGCGGATCGACGATTGTGAACGTTCCAACTGGTGGGAGGAAGAAAAAGTTGAGCGTCAACATCGCGATGAGCGAGACGACGATTGCCGTCCTGAGCCGAGCGAGCGTCGCGGCGCCGAGTACGACTAGGAGAAGCGCGAGTGCCGCGGTGGTTGGACTGACGTCCGGCAGTGCACGCAACGCGACAGTGACGGCCGCAACGGCCGCCAGGCTGCTCAGCAAAACGAGGAGCTCGCGTGCTCTGAAACGACGAAACATGAGCTCATCTCAGATTCTGCCACTTGCCGAGCGACTCGCGAGCGATCGCCAACTTCTTATGGACTCTTTACGCTTTTCTTACGCGCGACGGCCGTATGGTGGTGTTCAGGGACGAACATGCACACCGTTTCGTCGTTTCGTGCGTCCAGCGTGGCGCCCGTTCAAATCCGCACGGTCATCGCGGATTACCTCGCCTTCGAGCGAGCGCAGACCCACCGCCGCCTGTTCGTCGCGCGGTTTGGTTTCCTCGCAGTGCTCGTAGGCATCATTGGGCTCGGCTTCCATTTCCTACCGCCGCTCGCCGCGTGGCTCAGCATTGGAGTGTGCGTTGTCCCTCCTTCATGGGCTTGGATTGCCGAGTTGCGTTGTGACTGGCGACTCGCCCGAAGGCTGAACGAGCTTCCGGGTGGCGCCACGCACGTGGTTGTCCCGCGTCGCGGGGAAGGTCTCGGGGCAAGAAAGTCATAAAAAGTTCATAAGTACAGCCCAGCCGATTGGCGTCATTCCTGCCACCTCCTCCGATAATGCGATCAGGTCGCCAAATTCGCCCACGTGCGAAACGGGGGAACCGCTGGAAGCGAATGTTGCTTCCTGGGGCGCATCCGTCACGCCAAAGCCCGGTAGGGCGGAGGCGGATGGTAGAGGACTCCAACCTCGAGCCCGTCAGCTAACCCCGTCGGCGATTGGAGGGTGCGTGTCCACATCGTCCGCTGCATCCCGGCCCCATGCACTATCGCAGGTCCTTGCGGACCGCGATCGCCTCGTTCCGCTGACATTCACCGCAATCGGCGTTGTCTTCGGTGACATTGGCACCAGTGTGCTGTACGCGATGCGTGAGTGTTTCTTCGGCTCACACTCGGTGCCGCCGACTCACGACAACGTCCTGGGTGTCCTGTCGCTGATCATCTACTCGCTCGTGCTCGTCATCTCCATCAAGTACGTCGGAATTGTGATGCGCGCCGACAACCAGGGCGAGGGCGGCGTGCTCGCGTTGACGGCGCTGATTCCAGGTAGAGCGGGGGCGGGCGGCGGTTTACCCAGATTGGCGGTCGGCCGGCCGGTGCTGATTGCACTTGGGATCTTCGGGACGGCGCTGCTTTATGGCGACGGCATGATTACGCCTGCGATCTCGGTCCTCGGTGCCGTTGAGGGTCTCGAGGTCGCGACCCCGTTGTTCCGGCCGTACGTCGTCCCGGTTACGGTCGCGATAATCGTCGGGCTCTTCCTGATTCAGAGGTACGGCACGCACCGGGTCGGAGGCCTCTTTGGCCCGATCATGGTCATCTGGTTCGTCGTCCTCGCCGGCCTCGGTCTCGTGTGGATTGTCCGACTTCCAGCGGTCCTGGGAGCCTTCGATCCTCGCCACGCGGTGGCGTTCTTTGCCGCCAACGGCTTCACCGGCTTCGCGGTCCTCGGGGCCGTGTTTCTTGTCGTGACGGGCGGCGAAGCGCTGTACGCAGACATGGGCCATTTCGGCAGGTTTCCGATACGTTTTGCGTGGTTCGCGTTGGTACTCCCTGCGTTGATCCTGAACTATCTCGGCCAGGGAGCATTACTGCTGCTCGACCCTGACGTCGAGCATCCGTTTTTCCTGCTGGCGCCCTCATGGGCGCTGCTGCCTTTGGTCACCCTTGCGACAGCGGCGGCCGTCATCGCCTCCCAGGCACTGATCTCGGGGTCGTTCTCGATTACGCGACAGGCGATTCAGCTCGGTCTGGCGCCGCGACTCGAAGTCGAGCACACCTCCGCCTGGGAAATGGGCCAGATTTACGTGCCGCAGGTGAATTGGGCGCTCATGTTCGCAACGGTATTTATCGTGATCGGATTCGGATCGTCGAGTGCGCTCGCTGCGGCCTACGGGATCGCGGTCAGCCTCACGATGGTGATCACGGTGTTGCTGCTGTATGCGGTCATGACAGAACGGTGGCATTGGCCGAAGCCGGCTGCTGTGGGCGTCACGCTCGTCTTTCTGAGCATCGATCTCGCATTTCTTGGCGCCAATGCATTGAAGATTTTGCAGGGTGGATGGGTGACGCTCGCTGTTGCGCTCTGGCTGTTCACGCTGATGACGACCTGGAAGACGGGACGTCAGCTTGTTGCGGAACGGCTCACTGCGCGCGCAATTCCACTGGATGACTTCATCGCGATGGTGACTTCCCTCCGACCCGCCCGGGTGCCCGGTACCTCGGTATTCATGACCGCGCAGCCGACCGGAACGCCTCCAGCGCTTGCGCATAACGTCCGGTACAACAAGGTTCTTCACGACCATGTGGTCGTGCTGACCGTATCAACCGCGCAACAGCCCCACGTGCCACCGAAGGACCGCATAGTGGTTGAGCGGCTCGGCCATTCGTTGTTCAACGTCCGTGTGCAGTACGGGTTTATGGAGGACCCTGACGTACCGACGGCACTGGATCAGGCACGGCAGCAGGGGCTGGAGCTCGATGCGGACGATCTGACCTACTTCCTCGGGCGGGAAACCATCATCGTCACGCGCCGGAGAGGCATGGCGATCTGGCGCGAAAAGCTGTTCGTGCTGATGGCGCGGAACGCAGTTCGAGCGACGGGATTCTTCCGGTTGCCACCGGAGCGCGTCGTGGAGCTTGGTGTTCAAGTCGAACTGTAGGCTCACCAGATATTGCCCGCACCCGCTGACCTCGACCCTCGACGCATTGACGGTCACGGCGGCACTTGCGTTCACGGTCATGCCGGATGCGGAGAGCATCACCGAGTTGCCATTGGCGTCTTCGACTCGCACCGAGCCAGGGTTGTCCTGCAGCGTGATGCGTTGACCGCCGGGGGTTTCGAGAACCAACGCGTTGTTGTTCCGATCGTCGCGGATGCGCAACGTGATGCCGTTGCGCGATCGAATCAGCTTCACGTCGGCCGGCGACTCCGCCGGCGGGCGCGACTTCGCGTTCCACAAAGCGCCGATTACGTATGCCTCCTTCACGTCGCCGTGTTCGAACGCAACGAGCACCTCGTCGCCGACTTCCGGAACGAACCAGGTGCCGCGATTCCGGCCGCCATCATCGTCGCCACTCGTGCCCAGAGATCGTCAGCGATGACGCCGGTCGGGGACGACACG
>Ga0075420_100001037_pt1 | contig 23120 bp, 16 predicted proteins | sample SoiMetdeltSBSDD4_FD_75296 | JGI IMG/M metagenome (GOLD analysis project Ga0075420, IMG submission 75296) | Bulk soil microbial communities from a Populus tree surrounding site in Tennessee, USA - Soil MetaG P. deltoides SBSDD4 | ecosystem: Environmental > Terrestrial > Soil > Tree plantation...
GCAGCCATGCGGCGCGCGGCTGGCGCCGCTTTCGGTGCGCCTGATTGACCATCGGAGCTGGCGCCAGCTGCGGGAGCCGCCTGGGAGCTCGCGGCTGCGCCGCTCGTCGCTGCAGGCACTCGTGCCGACTCTGTCGGTGCAGAAGGCCGAGATCCCGCCGAGGCGCCCGACGCGGTTTCGTCGATCTCGCCGAGCACCTCATCGACAGCAACGACATCGCCTTCGTGCTTGACCTGGCGGGTGAGCACACCGCCTTTGAGCGCGGGCACCTCGACGGTAACTTTATCCGTCTCCAACTCGACCAGCGTGTCGCCCGCGGCGACAGCCTCCCCCTCTTTCTTGAGCCAGCGAGCGATCGTCGCTTCGACGATGGATTCCCCGAGAGGGGGGACCTTGATCGATATCATTCCGCGGATCCAGTGGAGCGGTTGTGGTGGCCATGTGCGACCACGTGCCGAACGTGACGCGGAATATAACCCTCGAGGAAACGCGTGCGAGCGCTGACGATCGACGAGCACGGCGATCTGGATCAGCTTCGGTATCGCGACGATCTGCCCGTTCCCGAGCTTACTGCGTCCGACGACGTACGGGTGCGCATCCGCGCCGCCGCGCTGAACCATCTCGACCTCTGGGTCGTTCGCGGCGTCCCCGGCGTTCGCATTACGCCCGGGTGGATTCTCGGATCCGATGGTGCCGGCGTCATTGACGCAATCGGCCCGGCCGTGACCTCGGTGCACGTCGGCGATCACGTGGTCATGAACCCTGGCGTGAGCGATCGCACGTGCGAGTATTGCCGGACGGGCGACAATCCCCTCTGTCTCGCGTACGGCATTCTCGGCGAGCATCGACCCGGGACCATTGCTGAATACGTCGTGGTCCCGTCGGCAAATGTCCTGACGATTCCAGACCACGTGAGCCTGACCACGGCGGCGGCGTTTCCGCTTGCGACCCTCACGGCTTGGCGGATGGTGGTAACTCGCGCGCGTGTGCAGTCGGGCGAGGACGTGTTGATCCGAGGCATCGGCGGTGGCGTCGCGCTCGCCGCGCTGCAGATCGCGAAGTCGGCCGGCGCGCGTGTCTGGGTGACCTCGCGAAGTGATGCGAAGCTCGAGCACGCACGCGCTATGGGCGCCGATGAGACGCTGAACGAGCACACCGTAGATGTCGCTCGGGAGGTCCGGGCGCGAACCGGGAAGCGAGGCGTGAACGTCGTGCTGGACTGCGTCGGCGAGGCAACGTGGACGTCTTCGCTCGGATCGCTCGGCAAACGTGGGCGGCTCGTCACGTGCGGGGGGACGTCGGGGCCACACGTGCAGACCGATGTGCGTCGGATGTTCTGGAATCAGTGGACGCTCATGGGGTCGACCATGGGAAGCGACGCGGAGTTCGAGGCCATCGTCGGTGAGCTGCGCACGGGCCGGCTCATGCCGCCGGTCGACTCGGTGTACCCGCTCACCGCTGGACGCGAGGCGTTCGCGCGACTCGAGTCGGGCGATCAGTTCGGCAAGGTCGTCATCGACGTCGCGGAGCCATGAGCGCCGACGCGGCGCAGTTCACGGCCGAGGAGCAGCGGACAATCCGGACGGCCGTCGTCGGGGGGCAACCGCCGGAATGCCCGCGATGTGGCGTGCAGCTCTCCGCTCGCACGATCGGCGGTGGCTCGTTCGGCCTCGGATACGCCCGGCGACGTGAATGGCTGATCTGCCCGAAATGCCATCGAAGTGCCATCTTCGATGTGAAGCGCGGTACCCGAAACTGAAGCGACACGGAGTCACGGCATGACATTCCTGGAGCGACTGCAGAGCAGCTTCGCCCAGTTCGCAGAGTTCGTCCCCGCGCTGTTCGGCGCGCTCATCATCCTCTTTGCCGGCTACTTGTTGGCGAAGCTGATCGAGCGAGGGACAGAGCGGTTGTTCCGCAGATTGCGGCTCAACTATCTGCTCGAACGCGGCGGCGTGATGGAAGCGGTGGAGCGTTCCGGGTCGCACTTCAATCCGTCTCGCGTTCTCGCGAACCTGATCTTCTGGTTCGTGATGTTCGTGGTGATCATGATCGCCGCGAACGCGCTCGGGATGGAGACGCTCGCCGACGTCTTCTCGGAGCTGGTTGGCTACATCCCGAGCATGATGGCGGCGATCGTCCTGTTGATCGTCGGCATCGTGCTCGGCCGCTTCGTCGGTGGGTTGATTCTCGCGTCGGCCGGTGGAATTCAGGGCGGACCAACGCTCGCGCGTGTGGGACGTTGGGGCGTGATCGTGCTCGCGATCTTCATGGCGCTGCAGCAGCTTGGCATCGCAAACGAGATCGTGGTCACGGCGTTCGCCATCCTGTTCGGGGCGGTAGCGCTCGCCCTCGCGCTGTCGTTCGGGCTCGGCAACCGCGAGCTCGCCGGCGAGATCACGCGCGAGTGGTGGGAGCGATACAAGGCCGAGCGCGATGCGATCGCGGCGGCGGAGCGCGACGCGGACCTGGCGGACGAGCGTGATGCCGAGGGGAACCCCGGCCTGGGCGCCGGCGATGGCCCCGAATGACACGATAATACGACACGGAGACGAACGGGTTGCACGCATAACGCGAGGACAATCAGCCATGACCGAAACCGCTACGATTGCCGGTGCACTCGGGTCCGAGCTCTCGCTCGAACAACTCTGGATGCCGTTCACGGCGAATAGAGCGTTCAAGCGCGCGCCGCGCCTTCTCGCCTCGGCAAGCGGCATGTACTACACGTCGGTGGACGGGCGCCAGATTCTCGACGGCACCGCTGGCCTCTGGTGTGTGAACGCCGGCCACTGTCGTGAGCCCATCGTGCGTGCGGTTCAGCAGGCCGCGGCGACGCTCGACTTCGCTCCCGGTTTCCAGATGGGCCATCCGTACAGCTTCGCGCTCGCCGAGCGCGTGTCGCGGATGCTTCCGGGGGACCTGGATCACGTGTTCTTCGCCAACTCCGGGTCTGAAGCGGTCGACTCCGCGCTCAAGATCGCGATGGCGTACTTCCAGGCTCGCGGCGAACCGCAGCGAGCGCGATTCGTCGGCCGACTTCGCGGCTATCACGGCGTCGGATTTGGCGGGATCTCAGTCGGCGGAATCGAGACGAACCGACGCGCATACGCCGCGCAGCTCCTTCCGCAAGTCGATCATCTTCCGCACACGCACGATCTCTCGCGCAACGCGTTCTGCCGTGGCCAGCCGGCGCACGGGGCCGAGCTCGCGGACGATCTCGAGCGCATCGTTCAGGAGCGTGGGGCGGACACGATCGCCGCGGTCATTGTCGAACCGATGGCTGGCTCGACCGGCGTGCTCATTCCGCCGCAGGGCTACCTAACGCGGCTGCGCGCGCTCTGTGACCGGTACGGGATTCTCCTCATCTTCGATGAGGTCATCACCGGCTTCGGCAGACTCGGCAAGGCGTTTGCGGCCGATTACTTCGGCGTGATGCCCGATCTCATGACGGTGGCGAAGGGGCTCACGAACGCGGCGGTGCCGATGGGAGCGGTGTTCGTGACCGGGACGATCTACGACACGGTCGTGAATTCGACGCCGTCGGGCATCGAGCTGTTCCACGGGTACACGTATTCCGGTCACCCGTTGGCCGCGGCCGCAGGGCTCGCGACGCTCGAGCTCTACGAGACGGAGGGTCTTTTCGATCGTGCCGCGGAGCTCGCCCCGTACTGGGAAGACGCGCTACACTCGTTGCGCGGGCTTCCACGCGTGATCGACATCCGGAATCTCGGGCTCGTCGGTGGCATCGAGCTCGAGCCGCGCGCGGGGGCGCCCGGCGCCCGGGCGTTCGACGTGTTCGTCGATTGCTTCAACCGCGGAGCGCTGATTCGTGTCACCGGTGACATCATCGCGCTCTCGCCGCCGCTGATCATCGAGCGGCAGCAGATCGATTCGCTGATGGAGACGCTCACGGCAGCGATCGGGGCGGCGGCGTAGGAGCGGGAGTCGGGGATCGGGAAGCGGGAAGCGGGATGGGGGATGGAGGCCGGGGACTGGAGAGCGGAGACTTCGCACGCGCGTGAACCTCACCAACGAGGCAATTGGCAATGCGCAGACAGCGAGCGCTTTGGTCCCTGGTTGTTGTTTCGGTGCTCGGGCTCCTTGTCGCGACACCCGGTTCACTCCCGGCGCAGGCGAGCAGTTCGACGCCGTCAAAGCCGCGGGTTCGTGATCTCGGCTTGCCGATTGGCGGGACAGCTGGACCGCTCGATGCCATCACGGACGTCGCCGGCGTCGAGGTCGGGCACACCACGCTCATCTCGGGCAGCGGCAAGCTCGTCGTCGGACAGGGGCCGGTGCGCACCGGTGTCACGGTCGTTCATCCTCGTGGGAAAGCGAACCCTGATCCGGTCTTCGGCGCGTGGTTCACGCTGAACGGAAACGGCGAGATGACCGGCACGACGTGGCTGCAGGAATCAGGGGTGCTCGAAGGGCCGATCGCGATCACGAACACGCACAGCGTCGGCGTCGTGCGCGACGCGATTCTCCACTGGCAGGTGGGGAAGCCCGGAATGCAGCCGTGGGGGCTTCCGGTCGTTGCCGAGACGTACGACGGTGGCCTCAACGACATCAACGGGTTTCATGTGAAGCCGGCTCACGTGATCTCGGCCCTCGACGGCGCGCGAGGCGGCGCGGTTCAGGAAGGGAACGTCGGTGGCGGCACCGGCATGGTCTGCCACGGGTTCAAGGGTGGGATTGGGACGGCCTCGCGCCGCCTTTCGGCGGAGCAGGGCGGATATACCGTCGGTGTGCTCGTGCAGTGCAACTACGGCGCTCGGCGGGATCTTCGGATTGCCGGCGTACCCGTGGGTGAGGAAATCCAGGACCTGCAGCCGTGCATCGCCAGCGGCGAGTCGAGCGCGACGGGCGGAGGACGGCCGGCGTGCCCGCCGTCGGTGCGCGACCGGAATGATGAGGGCGCGGGTTCGATCATCGTCATCGTCGCGACAGATGCCCCCGTACTTCCGCATCAGCTCAAGCGCATCGCGACGCGCGTTTCGTTAGGCATCGGCCGAATGGGTGGATGGGGAGCGAACCCATCGGGTGACATCTTCGTGGCGTTTTCGACGGCCAACCCGGGCGCTGCGCGATCGACGGACACGACGTCGGTTCGCATGCTCGCAAACGGGCGAATGTCGTCGCTGTTCACCGCCACCGCGCAGGCGACGGAGGCGGCGATCGTGAACGCGCTTCTCGCGGCGGAAACGATGACGGGTGCAAACGACTTGCGCGTATTCGCGCTGCCGGCCGACCGTCTCAAACCGATCATGGCGAAGTACGGACGATAGGTTTTATAGAAGAGTCTGCTTTGCCTGGAGACGCTGTGCGTCGTCTCACCAAACAGGGGTGATGCACGACGGCTGGCGGGTGCTCGGAGTGAGTTTGTAAGTGTCGGTGTATGAACGACTTACAATGCTTCACTCGCGTTGCCATTCGCCTCCCGTTCGGGTATACTTCTCCGTCCGTCCGAAGAGCGCTTTTCCCCCCGTAGGACCACATGACAGGCCCAATCAATCGCGAGCGAATTCTCCCGCGTCTGATCGACGAGGAGATCAAGGAATCGTTCATCAACTACTCGATGAGCGTGATCGTGTCGCGCGCGCTTCCCGACGTGCGCGACGGTCTCAAGCCAGTGCACCGGCGCATCCTGTATGCGATGAACGACCTCGGGCTCCTCCCGAATCGGCCGTTCAAGAAGTCCGCGACCGTCGTCGGCGACGTGCTCGGCCGGTTTCACCCCCACGGTGACGGCGCTGTCTACGACGCGCTCGTGCGCATGGTGCAGGACTTCTCCTTGCGCTATCCGCTCGTGGACGGGCAGGGGAACTTCGGGTCGATGGACGGTGACCCGGCGGCTGCGTATCGCTACACCGAAGCGCGGCTCATGCGCATCGCGACCGAGCTGCTCGCGGACATCGACAAGAACACGGTCGACTTCGCGCCGAACTTCGACGATCACCTCACCGAGCCGAAGGTTCTCCCGGCGGGTATTCCGAATCTGCTCGTGAACGGCTCGTCAGGCATCGCGGTCGGCATGGCGACGAACATCCCGCCGCACAACCTGAAGGAAGTCATCACCGCGACGATCGCGCTCATTGATAATCCCGAGATGACCATCGGTGAAATTCGAAAGGTCGTCAAAGGACCGGACTTCCCGACCGGGGCGTACATCTACGGGCGCGACGGGATCAAAGACTACCAGGAAACCGGCCGCGGCAAGATCGTGATGCGCGCGCGCGCCGTCATCGAAGAGAAGGAGACCTCGGGCAAGTCGCAGATCGTCGTCACCGAGCTTCCGTATCAGGTGAACCGCGCGAATCTCGTGCGCGATATCGCGGACCTCGTGCGCGACAAGAAGCTCGAGGGCATCAGCGACCTTCGCGACGAGTCGTCGGACACGACCCGCATTGTCATCGAGCTCAAACGCGACGCGATACCGCGCGTGGTGCTGAACCAGCTCTACAAGCACACCACGATGCAGTCGACGTTCGGCGTCATCATGCTGGCACTCGTGCCCGACGCCCAGACCCGGCAGCTCGTGCCGAAGGTCATGGGCATCAAGGAGGTGCTCGAGCACTACATCACGCACCGCCACGAAGTCATCGTCCGGCGGGCGCAGTACGAGCTCGACAAGGCGCTCGAGCGTGAGCACATCCTCGATGGTCTCAAGATCGCCGTCGACAACATCGACGAGGTGATCAAGATCATCCGCAAGGCGGATGATACGCCGAAGGCGAGCGCGCAGCTCCAGAAGCGGTTCAAGCTTTCGGAGCGGCAGGCCGAGGCGATCCTCAACATGCGCCTCGCGAAGCTGACGGGACTCGCGATCGAAGAGCTCGAAGCGGAGCTCAAGGAAGTCCGCGCGCTCATCAAGGACCTGCGCTCGCTGCTCGAGTCGAAGCCGAAGCGACTCAAGATGATGAAGGAGGAGCTGCAGAAGATCGCCGATAGCTATGGCGATGCGCGGCGCACCGAGATCACGAGCGACCAGGGCGAGTTCACGATCGAGGATCTGATCGCCGAAGAGGACATGGTCGTGACGATCTCGCACACCGGGTACATCAAGCGGACACCGGTCACGACGTATCGTCGTCAACGGCGCGGCGGGCGGGGCTCGAGCGGTGCGGACCTCAAGGAGCTCGACTTCATCGAGCGCCTGTTCATCGGAAGTACGCACGACTACCTGCTCATCTTCACCGAAGACGGGCGCTGCTTCTGGCTCAAGGTGCACGAGTTGCCGCAGGCAGGCCGCGCAACGAAGGGCAAGCCGATCGTCAACCTGATCAACGTCACGCCCGACACGCAGATCAAGGCGATCGTGCCCGTGCGTGAATTCAACGACGAGAACTTCCTTCTGTTCTGCACGAAGGACGGCACGGTCAAGAAGACGAAGCTCAGCGAGTACTCGAACCCGCGCACGACGGGCATCAAGGCCATCAAGATCGAGAAGGGCGATGAGCTGATCGACGTTCAGGTCACGAGCGGGACGAACGACATTGTGCTGGCCACGAAGCACGGCCTCTCGGTGCGTTTCCACGAGAGCGACGTCCGCGACATGGGTCGTGACACCACCGGCGTGAAGGGCATCGAGCTCCGGCCGGACGACCTCGTCGTGGGGATGGTCGTGATCAAGCGTGAGGCGACGCTGCTCGTCGTGACCGAGAAGGGCATGGGGAAGTGCACGCACATCGACGACTACCGCGTGCAGAAACGTGGCGGCAAGGGCATCCTCACCGTGAATCGGACGGAAAAGACCGGTGACGTGGTTGCACTTATGGAGGTCCTCCCTGAGGACGAGATCATGCTCATCACGCGTGGCGGGATCGTGATCCGCTCGTCGGTCGATCAGGTCCGCGTGACGGGTCGCAATGCCCAGGGCGTGCGTCTCGTGTCGCTCGACGACGGCGACGCCGTTACGGCGGTTGCCCGCGTCGTGTCGGAGGACAAGAGCGCCGGCGAGGGCGACGGCGAAGAGGGCGACGAGTCGGACGGATCGGCCGACGAGTAGCAGTCCAACCCCTCGGAACAGCGCAAGCTCGACGGGGCCTGCCCACGGGCGGGCCCCGTCGCACATCGAAGCCGGAACTGGGGCTGGCGGCACGCCAGCCGCCGGTCGGCCGCTACACCACTGTGGCTGGTGCGCCACGCTGTTGCGTATTGGCGAGTTCGTATTTTAGCTAACCAATTGATACAAAAAGGCTTGCAAGATCGAATGTAGGGCTCGCTGTATGCACCACGGGCGTGCCGTCCGCCATAGCACGCTCCCTTACGCGCCCCCACACTCCATTTCGTGAACGCCTCTCGATCGACGACCGCCGTACCGGCCTCTGGGGTATCGACCCTCGATGGCTAGCGCGCGCATCGTAGTCGCCGACGACGATCCGGCGATCCTGCAGACCATGACGTGGGTGCTCAAGGAGCAGGGCTACGACGTCGGCTCGGCGTCGACCGGCCGCGACCTGATGGCACTCCTCGAGGAGCGCACCCCCGATCTGCTCCTCCTCGACGTCATGTTCTCGGACGTGGACGGATTTCAGCTGCTCGAGCAGATCAAAAACGACGAGCGATGGCGAGACATGCCCGTGCTGATGATCTCGTCGTTGCCGCCCGAAGATGCGGCAGTGAAGACGCTCGGCCTCGGCGCATCCGACTATGTACGGAAGCCGTTTCGCGTCCGCGAGCTGCTCGCGCGTATCCAGGCGCAACTCCGCACCCGCGCAATCCTGCGCTCCGCGTACGAGTCGCTCCGTCTGACCGAAGAGGAGCTCGCACGCGCGAGGGCCGAGGCTGAAAGCCGACGCAAGCTCGTGGACATCCTCCGAGAGGTGACCGGTGACCTCACGTCCGACGAGATCTACCACGTCCTCGCGCGTCGAGTGGCGAGGGCGCTCGATCTCACGCGGTGCTCGGTGATCCTCGCGCGACCTGGTGACCGCACCGGCGTTGTCGCGGCGTCGTTCGAGCACGCCCTGGTCAAGAACTTCGAGGTGAGTCTCGATCGTTATCCGGAGATACGTGCTGCTCTCGAGACCGGGAATCCGGTCCTCGTGGAGGATGTGCACTCGAGCCCGTTGTACGCCGAGATCCGCGAGCGGTGGCGCGAGGAAGGGACGCGTGTCCCGATTCGCTCCGTCATCGCGATGCCGTTTTCGCTCGCGGACGCTCGACAGTCGGGCGTGTTCTTCCTCCGCCGCGGCGCCGATGAGGAGCCGCTGAAGGAAGATGACGTCGCGTTCGCCGATACTGTGGTTCGGGCAGCGGTCGCGGCCGTCCAGCGCGCGAACATGATGGAAAGTACGCGTGCCGACAATCGCCGCCTCGAGGCACTCGCGCAGACCGATCCGCTCACCGACGCGCTGAACCGGCGCGCATTGACCAAGCGGCTCAACGCGGAGCTCGAGCGCGCCCGCCGCTATGACTCGATGGTGACGCTGCTGATGATCGACATCGATCACTTCAAGCGCATCAACGACACGTACGGGCATCTCGTCGGCGACGACGTGCTCATGGGTCTCGCCGCGCTGCTCCAACACGAGGTCCGCAGCGTGGACCTCGTGGCGCGATACGGCGGCGAGGAATTCGTGATCGTGCTTCCCGAGACGCGTGAGGACGGCGCGGTCGCGTTTGCGGAACGTATCCGCGAGCGCATCGAGACACATCCGTTCCTCGTCGCCGACGGTCCCACGCTGCAGGTGACGGCGAGCATCGGCGTGGCGACGTTCCCCGCGCCACGAGTCGCGACGGTCGAGGACCTGTTCATGCGCGCCGACCAGGCGCTCTATCGCGCGAAGGCTGAAGGACGCAACCGGGTCCGGAACTAGTCGGAAGGCGCTACCCGGTCCGCCGCCGGGGTTGTCGGTCGCCCGGAAGGTGTGTACGCTCTAGCGACCATGCTCCGCGGGCGCCTCGTCCACCGAACCCTGGAACCACGTCGTGCGCATCATCGTCCGGGCGGTCGCATTCAGTGCGGCCGTCTTCGTCTGCGCGTCCCCCATTGGCGCGCAGGACTTGCTGAACAGTCGGCGCCTTCTCCCAGTCGGGTCCGGAGTCGCCGCGGTCACCCGTGTTGGAGGTGCGCGGTTCGCCCCGTACGCCGAGGGGACGTGCTCGTGCATCGGGCCGGATCGGTCCTCATCTCCGCTGCCGCCGACGGTGCCGCTTACCGTGTCGTCCGAGTGGGTCGTTAGGTAGACACCGGCGTGACGACGATGATCGGACGTGGAACAGCGCGTCGTGGCGGGGTGGCCGCGTTCGTGCTTCTCGTCGCCACCGCCGGCGCGGCATGTCGGCGGGGCGATGGCAACGGCCCGGCCGCTGACTCGACCGCCGCGGTGGTGGGGTCGATCTCGACGTTACGCGTCAGCTCATCGGCCGACTCGGGTGTTGCGGCCGGACTGGCGGATTCACTGTCGCGCGAAGGGTGGGACGCCGAGGTCGGGCCACGGGACGCGGCGGGCAACACGTGGCCGGTGTACGTGTCAGTTCCCGGCGACGGCACGTTGAGTGGGCTCTCAGGGTTCGCGCTTCGGCGGCACGGACTGTCGGGCGACGTCGTCCCTCCGAGAGCGTCGCGCCGATCGCTGGCCATCCGCGTCACGCGCGTGAACTCCGGTACGCACGGGATGACGGCGCACGTGCGCTGGATGCTCAGCGCCGACCGGCGAGCGGTGCTCGTCGTCGAGGACCCGAGCGCGGTCGAGAACGAGCCGCTGCCTAACGGGTTCGCAATGGCGACCGAGGGGTCCCCGCTCATCCAGCGGGATAGTGTCTGGGATGTCGCGCCGTCGCCGGACTGGACGCAGGTCGCGTACTCCCGGGCCTACACGACCGCGCCGAGCGAGACCGATTCCCTCCCGCCGAGTGAATGGCACAAGCTCGCGGGCCGCGTGGGATTGCTGGAGTCGATGGTGCGCAAGAACGTGTTCCCGACGAGCGCCATGGTCGTGACGTATGGTTCAGCGCGCCCGTACATCGTCGACGTCACGTCGCCAACGGCCGGAGACACTGCGTCCGACGTCGGGCTGCAGATCGCCGAAGGCTGGCGGCTGGCGTGGGCTGCCGGAGGGACGCGGCTCGCGATCGGCGCGCCGTCGGAACTCATCAACGACGACGGGATTCCCGCTCGGTGGCGGCTCGTCGAGCCGGCAACGGGTGCGCCGCGCGGCGAGGCCGACCCGGCGGCGCTCGTTCCGCTTCGCTGGACCGAAGGCCCGACACTCGATGTCGGGACGCCGATCGACATGCAGCAACGCCGAGCATTTCGACTGACGAACGGTGATGTGGAAAGCGAGGACGGGTGGGTCCGCGTCTTCGCGCGTGACGGCACTCGGCTTCGTGCCCCGCGCATCGTTGGGCCGGGCGTCGCGCTCACCACGACGGCGAACGGAGAGTTCATCGTCGCCATTGCACCGGACCCGAACGCGAAGTCCTACGAGCCTCCGAACCACCTCGTCGTGTACCAGATCCTCCGCCGATGACCTTCCGGCCTCGTTTCCGCGCCATGACCCTCGCCACGCTGGCCGCAGCGGCACTCGCGGTCGTTGTCCCGGCCGCTCTCGCCCAGGGCAGGACGCCGTCGGTTCCGCTCCCGTACCGACCGGGTGTCGATGTCACCGATTACGACATCACACTCGACCTGCCTGAGCGCGGCGCCGTCATCGAGGGCCGGGCGGTGCTCGCCGTTAGGCGAACGGCTCGGGTCGATACGCTCGTGCTCGACCTCGTGTCGTTGCGCGTCGATAGTGTGCTGGTCGACGGGCGAGCGGCGCCCTTTGCGCGGACCGATTCGGTGATTCGGGTCCCGATCGATCGCATTGCCGGCGACTCGTTCTCCGTTACCGTCCGCTATGGCGGTGAGCCGAAAGACGGGCTGATCATCCGCACGGACAGCAGCGGCCGGTGGACGGGATTCGGGGACAACTGGCCGAACCGTGGGCGCAACTGGATCCCGGGCATCGATCATCCGTCCGACAAGGCGACCGTCACGTGGACGATCCGCGCGCCGAGCGACCGGAAAGTCGTCGCGAATGGAGAACTGGTCGAGGAGACGCCGCTCGCCGCCTCGGCGGGGTCGCCGCGAACCCTAACGCGATGGCGGTCGGCGCGCCCGATTCCCGTGTACCTCATGGTGGTCGCCGCTGCGCCGCTCGTCTACTACGATCTCGGTCGCGCCGGGTGCGGCATCGGCGAATTCGACGCGTGCGTGCGGCAATCCGTGTACGTCGCCCCGGAGCTACGCGACTATCTCCCGGGGCCGTTCGCGCACGCGCCATCGATAGTGCGGCTGTTCTCGACTCTCGTCGGGCCGTACCCGTACGAGAAACTCGCGCATCTGCAGAGCTCGACGCGCTACGGCGGGATGGAGAATGCCGGTGCGATCTTCTACTCCGACCGCGCGTTCCGGCGTCGGTCCGTCGGCACCGGGCTGATCGCGCATGAGACCGCGCACCAGTGGTTCGGGGATGCCGTGACGGAGCGAGAATGGTCGCACGTGTGGTTATCGGAGGGTTTCGCAACGTACTTTGCCGAGCTGTGGAAGGAGCACGCGTTCGGTGACAGCGCGTTCCGCGCGGGCATGACAGGAATTCGAAATCAGATCATTCGCGCGCAGGAAGTCGCGACGCGACCGGTCGTCGATACCACCCAGACCGACCTCATGGCGCTGCTCAACACGAACAGTTACCAAAAGGGTGGCTGGACGCTGCACATGCTCCGCGCGCTCGTCGGTGATTCGGCGTTCTTTGCCGGCGTTAGGTCGTATTATCTTGCGAGCCGGCACTCGACGGCGCTCACTGACGACCTGCAGCGGGCGATGGAGGGTGTGTCAGGACGCCCGCTGGGCTGGTTCTTCAACCAATGGCTGAGGCGCCCAGGGTTCGCGGAAATCACGACGTCGTGGCGGCATGATGGAGCGCAGCGTCGCGTGGTCGCGACGATCGCCCAGGGGAATCGCTTCGGTCACTATCGGTTTCCGATGACAGTCGCCATCACCGACGCGAGTGGCCGCGAGCGGCGCGCGACGATCGACGTTCCGGCAACCGCCACGACGACGGTCGTTGTGCCGATCGAGGTCGATGCCGCGCCGCGCTCAGTGGTCTTCGACCCCGACGTACGCGTTCTCGGAACGTTTCAACCGCGGTGACACGAGGGCGCAGGGCGGTGGCGACGACGAGAGAGTGGACGAGACGAACGCAGCGCCGCGATCGTGACCTGCGCCGTCAGCGGAGCCTCCGCTCCGTCATCGAATCGATCAGCGGAGAGCTCGAGCTTCGTCCGCTGCTCACCCGCATCGTGCATCAAGCCTGCACGCTGCTCGAGGCGGATCACGGTACGATCGGGCTCGTGGACGAAGCGCGCGGCATCGTTCGCACCGAGGCCGGGTTCAACATGCCGCCGAACGAGCTCGGCACGGAGCTCGGGATCGGCGAAGGCATCGCCGGACTGGTGCTCGAGGCTCGACGCCCGATCTCGTTCAGCCGGTATGGCGACGTGCCGCGCCCGACGCAGCAGGGGATGCTGAACGACTCGATCCTCGGGATGCCTATCGAGTGGCGCGGCTCCATGATCGGCTTCTTCGGCATCGGCCGTTCGCCGAAGCCGCCGAAATCCAGCCGAGCCAAAACGGCGCGCCCGCGCGCGAAGCGGTTCACGAAAGGCGACGTTTCTGCCCTCGCTGAATTTGCCCGGCACGCCGCGCTCGCGATCCGCAACGCGCGGGTGTACGAGCTGGAGCAGCAGCGAACGGAGCGCCTCCGGGTCATCACGCGCGTTGGCGGCATCATCACGTCGGACCTGCGGCTCGGCGACCTGCTCAAGAAGGCGGCGGATGCCGTTCACGAGCTCCTCGGCTACCCCAACATCGCCATTGCGCTCGTCGACCCCGACGACCCGCGCACGCTCGTACTCGACACGTTAGGCGGCCACTACCGGTCCATCATCCACGGCGAGTACCGTTTCCCGATCGAGCAGGGCATCATGGGTGAAGCGGCACGGACGCGTCAGACCGTGCTCGTGAACGACGTGCTCAAGGATCCGCGGTACCTCCACACACCCGGCGGTCCGGACGTGTACGCCGAGGTTGCCGTTCCCATCCTGTTCGGCGACAGCGTGCTGGGCGTGCTCAACGTCGAGACGGATGATCCATTGACCGAGTCCGACGCTGAGCTGCTCCAGCTCGTGGCCGACCAGATGGGTGTCGCCATCTCCAACGCTCGGCTCCACGCCGTGGCCCGCGAGCTCGCCGCGAACGAGGAGCGAAGCCGGCTTGCTCGAGAGTTGCACGACTCGGTGACGCAGCTCCTGTTCAGCGTGACGCTGATCGCGCAATCGCTCGGCGCGGCGTGGCGACGCGATCCCGAGGAGGGCGAGCGCCGCGTGGAGCGACTGCTGCAGCTGAGTCAGACGGCGCTCGCGGAGATGCGCGCGCTGCTCAGTGAGATGCGCATGACCGGGAGCATGACCGATGCAAAAGGCGAGGCGCCGGTGGCGCGGGCAGCGGCCGTCCTTGGCCGACACGGGCTTGTCGGCGCTCTGCGACGTCACGCCCGCGAGCTCAGCGCGGACGGCTTGTCGGTAACGCTCCATGCCCGCGGATACGTTCCACTTCCGAAAGAGCAGGAGTTCGAGCTGTTTCGTATTGCCCAGGAAGCGCTGCACAACGTGGCGAAGCATGCGTCGGCGCGCGTGGTCGACGTGTCGCTGACGTCGTCGGCGGAAGGCACGCTCTTGCGCGTTCGCGACGACGGGGCAGGATTCGACGAAGCGCAGGTGCGTGCGCCGAAACGCTCGGGGTACGCCGGGCATGGACTGCGGACGATGCGTGAGCGCGCCGACTCACTCGGCGGCAGACTCGGCATCGCATCGTCGCCCGGAAAAGGCACCGTCGTCGAGATCGCCATCCCGTCGGGATACGCGACGAGCCGCAACGTGAGTAGCGAAGCAAGGAGCGATGCATGAGGGACCCGGTGCGAGTGTTGATCGCCGACGATCATCAGGTCGTGCGCGAAGGCTTGCAGATGATTCTCGCCGAATCGGATGGCGAGATCGTGGTGGTAGGGGAAGCGGCCGACGGCGAAGAGGCGGTGCGCCTGGCGACGACGATGCGGCCCGACGTCGTCCTGATGGACCTGAGCATGCCGCGCATGGACGGTCTCGAGGCGACGCGAAGGTTGCGCGAGGCCGGTGTTTCCGCCCGCGTGCTCATTCTCACGAGCTTTGCTGACGGCGAAGGGGTGCGAGACGCGGTCCGTGCGGGTGTCACCGGCTACCTCATGAAGGACGTGGCGAAGGCCGACCTGCTGGCCGCGATCCGTCGCGCAGCCGATGGCGTCCCGACGCTTCATCCGCGCGCGCAACAGCATCTCATGAAGGGACTCGCCGAGCCCGAGACGCCGTCGCCGTTCAGCGTGCTCACGCCGCGCGAGAAGGACGTGCTGACGCTGCTCGCACGCGGTGAGAGCAACAAGCGCATCGCGGCGGCGCTCCACCTCAGCATCGGGACGGTGAAGGGCTACGTCAGCGCCATCTTCGAGAAGCTCGGCGTCGACGACCGGACACAGGCCGCGTTGCTGGCGGCGAAGTTCGACTCCCGCCGCTCGAAGCCGCGCGCCGAATCGCGCTGACATAACGCGACGCGCGCTCAGCGCGCACGCCTACTGACCAAAGTCAGGGGTCGGCGCCCACCCGGGAGAGCCGCGTTCCCCAGCCATCTCGGGCAGAGGGTCCGGGCTGCCGTCGGCTGCAGGCGTCGTCAACGTTGGTGTTTCTTAACGACGCCGCCAACGATGGCTGCATCGCGGCGCAGGTGTGGCGCCGCGTCCCAATACCCTGGAGAACACCGACCATGTCCGCTTGGCCATATCGCTTAGCGCGGGAGCAGCGCATGATGCGCTCCGTGCTCGCATCGTTGTCCGTCGTGCTGCTCGCTGGTGCCTGCGACTCGGATGACTACGACGACGAGAATCCGATTCAGCCCACCCCGCCTCCCACGGCGACCGTCGTGAGCGCGAGCGGAGCGATCCTCGCGAAGGTGGATGAGTTCCGCGCGCTCGTTGGCGAGCCGCGCAACGGTGGCACGGTTCCGGGTCCCGCGCCGTCCGGACGACGCGAAGTCACGTGGGATGGAGTCGCCGGGGCGAACCTGAACACGAATACGTTCCCGGGCGACTTCTTCGCCGTGACGACGCGGCTCGGACTCATCACGGCCACGCCGGGCACCGGCCAGCGGGTCAGCGACAACGATTTCGCCGACATCAACACCGCATTCGGCGACGCGTTCAATGCGTTCAGCGGCACGAAGACGTTCGCGGCGATCGGCAGTCAGGTCATGGACGTGACGTTCCAGGTCGCGGCGGCAACGACGCCTGCCGCGGTGAGCGCGTTCGGCGTCGTGTTCGCCGATGTCGATGTCGCCGACGCTACGAAGATCGAAGCGTTCGACAAGAGCGGCAGAAGTCTCGGCGTGTTCGCGGCACCCGTGCGCAGTGATGCTACCGGTCACTCGTTCATCGGGATCAAGTTCGCGTCGGCGATCATCACCCGCGTGCGCATCACGTCAGGCACCGGGGCGTTAGGCGCGCAAGCGCTCGATGTGACGAGTGGCGGGACGTCGGACCTCGTCGTGATGGACGACTTCATCTACGGAGAGCCGGTGCCCCAGTAGCCACCGGTCATCCCTGAGCAAAGCGAAGGACCCTCGTCGTCCCGACCGAGGCCCTCTACCGGGACGATGAGGATCCTTCCCTCGTCGCTGGCGCTCCTCGAGGGCAGGCGCCTGACGCCGCAGGATGACGCCGAGGCGTCTCAGAGACCCATACGCATCAGCTCGACCTTCAGGCACCGGTCCTGCACAACGTCGATTCCGGCACGAGCCAACCGCTCGGCCGCGTCGTCGTTTCGGATGCCGAGCTGCATCCATACCGCGCGTGGGCGCTTCGCGATGATGTCATCCACGTGAGGCGGAACGTGCTCCGGACGCCGGAAGACGTTCACGATGTCAATGTCGCCCGGGACGTCAACCAGCCTCCGATACACCGGCTTCCCGAGGATCTCCGTCACGTCCGGGTAGTACACCGGCACGGGAACGACCTCGTACCCGGCGTCCTGCGTGTACTCCGCGACGAAGTGAGCAGGTTGGTCTCTCCGTGATTCCGGCTTAATGCCGAGGACCGCGATCCGACGACTCGCGCGAAGCAACGCGCGGATCTCGTCGGTCGACTCGAGGAGATGATTGTGCCAGTCCGTAGCAGGCGAGATGTGCATGGGTGGTGTCGCCCTGCGAGTATCGTGCGCGCGAATCCGAGGCCGTCGCGAGATGACAGCCGAGCCCGCCCCCGGTTAGCTTATACGGCTCACCCTCACCGTACGTGGTGGAGGAAGCTAACCGGATGCGAATGCTCGTTCTCGGCGCAGGCCTGCAGGGCTCGGCCTGCGCTTTCGATCTCCTTCAGACTCCCGACGTCCGCGAGGTTCGACTCGCGGACCTCGTCGTAGACCACCTCCACCCCAGTCTCGCTCCGTTCTCGGGCTCACGGCTGATCCCGACACGTCTGGACGTCCGTTCGCACGATGGCGTGTTGGCACTCATGCGCCAGTCCGACGCGGTGATGAGCGCGATTCCGTACTACTTCAACCTCGCGCTCGCCGAACTCGCGGTCGAAGCCGGCGTGCATTTCTGCGACCTCGGTGGCAATACCGAGATCGTGTTCCAGCAGAAGACGCTCGATGTCGCCGCGAAAGCGAAAGGCGTGACGATCATTCCGGATTGCGGCCTCGCGCCGGGAATGGTCAACGTCCTCGCGCAGTACGGCATCAGCCAGCTCGATACGGTGAGCGCCGTTCGGATGTTCGTGGGCGGGCTGCCGCAGAAGCCCGAGCCGCCGCTGAACTACCAGATCGTCTACTCACTCGAGGGCGTGCTCGATTACTACACGACGTTGTCGTGGGTAGTGCGCGACGGGAAGCGAAAACAGGTGCGCGCGCTGTCCGAACGCGAGACCGTGAAATTCGCCGAACCCGTCGGCGAGCTCGAGGCGTTTCATACCGCCGGCGGCCTATCGACGATGCCGTTCCGGTATGAAGGGAAGATCCCGTCGATGGAGTACAAGACGCTTCGCTATCCCGGACACGCTCACATCATGGAAGCGATCCGCGAGCTGGGGCTGCTCGACCTCGAGCCAGTGGACGTGAAAGGGGTCAAGGTCGTTCCGCGCGATCTCGTCGTCGCGGCCATGGGTCCGAAGCTCAAGAAGCCGGCCGGGAAGGACCTCGTCGCGTTGCGCGTAGTCGTGACCGGCACAACGAACGGCTTTCCCCGCACGCTGTCGTGGGAGCTCATTGACCGGTACGACGAGCAGCATGCCATCAGCGCGATGATGCGCACGACGGGCTACTCGTTGTCGATCACGGGGCAAATGCAGGCGCGCGGTGAGATAACGCCGCCAGGCGTTCACACGCCCGACGAGTGTATCCCTCCGCAGCGGTACATCGATGAGCTCGCGAAGCGAGGAATTCGCATCTCGTCTCACGACGAGGGCCCCGGGCCGAGCGAGTAGTCGCTCGGTCCGGAGGCGACGCCTAACGGCGGCCGCCGAGGAGGCCGCCCAGCACGCTGCCGAGGCCGCCGCCGCTCGTGCCTCCAAGCCCACCAAGGCTTCCGGCGGCCATACTCGCGATGTCGTCAGCAATCTGACCATCGCCGTCGCGATCGAGGATCGATGCCAGCCCGCCGAGACCGGGAACCTGACGCTCGAGGTTGGACTGCTCGCGTTGCAGGACTGGCCCGGCGGAGCCGGCGGCGCCTGCCTGGCTCGTGCGCGCGCGCGCGAGAGCGGCCATGACGAGCGGCGCCAGCATCATCAGCAGCTTTCCAACACGCTGCGAGTCGAGCCCGGTGGCTTTGGCGACGCCCTGCTCGATCGGTGCCTGACGCTGACCGAAGATGTGCCCGAGGATACCGCCGGCCTTGAACGCCATCGGGTCCGTGAGCGCTCGCTGCGGAGCGTCGAGCAACGAGCCATCGTGATCACGTGTGAGCGCGGCGTCGAGCGATGCCGCCCCCTGCGGTGTCGCGGCGTTACGCGTCAATCCGCCGAGGAGCAGCGGGAGCGCGACGGCCATCGCCTTCGCGGTCGTTGCTTCGTCCGTTCCCAGCTGCTGGCTCATCTGTGTGAGCGTGTTCCCGCTGAGCTGACTGCCGATCATATCGAGAATCGCCATACAATTGCCTCCAAGTCGAATTCTGACGCCCGAATCGCGAAACCGCTCATGTCGTGCACAGGGCGTTCCGGAGGGATGTAGCCGTGCCGAGTCACAACGGTAGGACCGGAGCCGGTTGGACTGGCGCACGTTGTCGCAGGCCGCTCACAACCACGACGAAAAACTCCCGCGGCGTCAGCCGTGACGTCGCGGGAGTTTGAAGAGCAGGCCCGTCGCGATTACTCTCGGGCGAATCCGGCGAGCGTAGCGCCCGACACGTCGATTGCCTCGCGCGCGTTCCAGCGATCTCTTCCGTTGTAGATGAACGAGAAGGCCAGCACCTCGCCGTTTCTCGCCGTGACGTACCCGGCGAGGGCGACCACGTCGTTCGTGGTGCCGGTCTTCGCATGCAGGTTACCCTGCGCCGGCGTGTAGCGCATGCGGTGCCGGAGCAGCTCGGACTCACCCGCCACCGGGAGCGACGCGTGAAAATCCGCGGCCCATGAAGACCGGTGCGAGTACGAGAGCAACTGGACGAGCGAGCGTGCCGAGGCACGATCGAGCGTCGACAGGCCGCTCCCGTCGGCCGTGTGAACTTCCTGCGCAAGACCGCCGACCTTGTCGGTCATGAATTTCTGAAGCAGCGTGTTCCCAAAGGCCGCCGATCCAACGCGCTCCGGGCTGACGGCATACGCAACATCCCTGAAGATCAGCTCCGCGAAATGGTTGATGCTCTCGCGGTTCATGACTGCGGCGAGCCGCGTGAGCGGCGGGGACGCGAGCGATGCGACGCCGACAGCGCTTGCCGGCGCGGACCCGACGCGGACGTTGCCGGACACCGTGATCCCCTGCGCAGCGAGCGCCGAGACGAGCGTCCCGGCAACCCACGGTGCAGGGTCGTCGATCACAACCAGGTATGCGCGCGAGCCCGCGCGTGACCCGATCCAGCCGCGAACATCGATGCGGCCGTCGGTGAGGCGCCGGATCGTGAGCTTCGCGCCTCTGCTACCAGCGATGACGCGTGTGTTGTTGATCACAGGCACGGTGCTCGACGGCGGATCGAGGCTCACCGACGTTCGCCCATTCGGGAGCGGCGCGATGACCACGGTCCCCAGGTTCTCGTTGAGCGAGAGCGCCGACACGCGGGCGGCATAGCCCGACTCGAGATAGCGTGACAGCCAGCCATCGGGCACACGCTTGGACTCGAACGCACTCGCGTCGGCGATGACGTCACCCGTGATGCGCTTGATGCCACTCGCGGACACCATGCGCGCGAGCGTGACCATCGGGCCTTCCGCCGGAGCGCGGTAGAAACGCGTGGACAAACCGGGGTCGCCACCGCCGCGCAGAACGAGGTTGCCATTCAACGTGCCGTCGGGTCCAACCGTCCCGTCCCGAAGCACGGTCGTCGTGAACTGATGCTCCGGACCGAATGCGTCGAACGCGAGCGCCGCCGTGAATAGCTTCATCGTCGACGCAGGCACCATCAAGGTCCCCGGGTTCATCGAGAAGAGCGTGTCGCCGCGCGTGAGCGACACGATCATTCCGCCCCAGGTGCCGCTGCGAACCCGAGCGTTCAGGAACGTCTCGATATCGGCGGAGAGAGCGCTGGCTGATGCGGGGGCGGTATAACGAAGGGGCGGGGGAGGAGTTCGGCGCGCTGTCGGGCGCCGGGTCGCCTTCGCGCGCTTGGTCGCGCGGGCCGTCGGGCGAGTCGTCGTCGACTTGGACCGGGCTCCGGATGAGCCTGTCGTGCCGTTCTGAGCACCTGCGCTCGCCGAGACCGAAATCAGGGCCGCGAGAGAGGCGGCCGCGAGGCGCCGCGCGCCGATCCGAGTGGGTTTCAGAGAGATCACGATGTCAGACGTGGCAACAGGCGTTCCGGGCACAGAATTACGAGCGGAGCCGACCGCAGCACGGCCGAGTCAGCCCGATATCGGTGATACCACGCACAACGTCTTTTGTGCGCTCTGGACGGACAACCGCGGATCTGGCCTTGCCGGGCTCGGCTACACCTTGATGAAGATATGTCGTCGATGCAGCACCCAGAGGATCCCGAGCCACACGAGGACGAAAGTGAGGGCGAACAGCAACGACGCATTCTTCGGCGCGAGCCACGACGCGTAGAATGTCTGGTGAATCCACGCCTGAAGCGCGATCTCACGCCCACCAGATTCGACCTTGAGGATGGAGTAGATCAGTCGCGCCATCATCCCTGACCCCACGAACGCGACGATCGGGTTCATCCCGTAAATCACGAACGGCTTCGTCCACCCGGCGACGCGGTGCTCATCGATGAGCCACATGCATGTTGCCAGAGTCACCGCCGCCATGCCGCCCGTGAACAGCACGTACGAGCTGGTCCAGATGTTCTTGTTGATCGGGAACGACCAGTGCCACATGAGCCCGACCATCATCGCGATGCTGCCAACTGCGAACATGCCGGCGAGCCGCTCGCTGAGCGACCGCGGTGAGGCGATCCACCGCCCGCAGATGATGCCGAGCATCGCTGTCGCGATCGCGGGGAACGTCGAGAACGGTCCCTCCGGATCCCAGGTGCGTCCGCCGACCCAGAGGTGATTGCCGAGCCCTCCCCAATCGAGGAGCAGGCGGTCGAAGTAAGCCGCGAGCGTGGCCGAGGGGTTGCCGAGGACATCGACGCCGAGGAAGCCGTCCGGCGGCACGGGGAGCAGCGTCATCGCGAACCAGTACCCGAACAGCAACGCGGCGATGATCCCGACCTGCTGCTTGAGACTTGTCCGCAGCGTCAGGAGCGCTGCGAATGTGTAGGCGAGCCCGATGCGCTGGAGCACGCCCATGATCCGCCAGTTATAGAGCCGATCGACAACCCGGTCGAGGAACGAAGGATCAGCGTTCCCGGGCACTGCGGCCCAGCTGAAGAACGGAAACCCGTTCAGCAGCAAGCCAGCGAGGAAGATCAGCGCGCCGCGACGAAGGATCTGTCGCCTGAGCGCGCCTTCATCGTCACCGCGTGCCCGTCGCGACTCGAGAGAGAGATGCGTCGTGATGCCGACGATGAACAGGAAGAACGGAAAGATCAGATCCGTCGGCGTCCAGCCGTGCCAGGGCGCGTGTGCGAGCGGAGGGTAGATCGCGGCCCAGCTTCCGGGATTGTTGACGAGAAGCATCCCGGCGATGGTCATCCCCCGAAACACGTCGAGCGAGAGCAGGCGCTCGCGCGGCGGGCGCGGACTCGGCGTGGGTGTATAGGTCGGCGCTGGGACGGTCGTACGTTCGGGTATCAGCGTGCCAGCGCCCACGAGTGTCCTCCTCAGCGCCGCGCGATTGCGCGTGCGAGCCGGGCCATGAAATCTCCGCGACGCCCTGGGGCACTCCACCCCTCGCCCGTGGCGGCGCAGAGCACCTGAAAGCCGTGCTTCTCGAGCACGCGCAAACCGAATCGACGAACTGTCTCCTCGTCGTCAGGACGAACGTGCCGTGGAACCGTGACTGGCCGGCGTCTACCGCGCCGTCGGACGGGACGTCAAGCCACCCGCGGCTCGCGGGGATCGCCAACCAGCCTGTGCGCCGGCGGTGGTGTCCGTGTCGCGACCGGCCCACTTGAAGAAGACCACCGTCATGACGACGTAGAACAACAAGCCTCCGGGGATCCACATGATCAAGCCACCGATCTGCTGGTCGCTCATCGGCGTCAGGCCCCAGACGCGCGGAGCGACAGCGTAGGCCGGGTAGAGCACGTGGTCAGCCATGGTGATGTAGATCGAGACGATCGACATCGGAATGACCATCAGGAAGCAGTAGAGCATCTGCCCCGGATACGAAAGACGAGGCAGCTCGGGCAGCGGACTGAGGAATGGCCACCACATGAGCACCGACGCCGCCATGAACGTCAGGTGCTGCACGATGTGAATCGAATGCTGCGCCATGGCCGCGTTGTAGAGTGG
>Ga0075420_100001039_pt1 | contig 23101 bp, 21 predicted proteins | sample SoiMetdeltSBSDD4_FD_75296 | JGI IMG/M metagenome (GOLD analysis project Ga0075420, IMG submission 75296) | Bulk soil microbial communities from a Populus tree surrounding site in Tennessee, USA - Soil MetaG P. deltoides SBSDD4 | ecosystem: Environmental > Terrestrial > Soil > Tree plantation...
GCCGGAGCCGCCGGCGCCGATGAAGCGGTGCTGCGCGCGCTTGTAGCCTTCGATCTTGGCATCCTCGAACGCCGCCCAGTCGGCGCGCTTCTCGCTGTAGCGCCCGACGAATTTCTTCATGATGTCCTCGACCGGCACGTCGACGAGTTCCGGCGGGCGGGGATGCCTGGCGACGCTCATGGGGCGCTCCTAGTTCTGTTCTTGCTGTTCTGATCGTGAAACGATTGTAGCCCGGATTGAGCGACAGCGAAATCCGGGACCGCCCTCCCCGGATGTCGCTTCGCTCCATCCAGGCTACAAACGCAACCGCAGCCGTCACCTGTTGGCGACGCCGAGCACCTGCCGCGCACGCTCCACCACCGGTGCAGGCGTTTGCAGGATCTGATCTACCAGCTTCGCAATCGCCTCGGGCGACAACGGCTGGATCTCCATGTTGATCTTCCCGGTCTCGGCCAGATAGGCCGGGTCCTTCACCACCGCGGCAAACGCGGCACGCAACACCGCCACCCGCTCGGGCGCGGTGCCGGGCGCCACGAACAGCGGGCGCCCGTACGACCAGGGCCCGAAGATCAGCCGGAACAACTGGCGGTCCTCCTCGCTCTTCACGAGGTCGTAGGCGTTCGGAATGTCGGGAAACTCGGGATGCTTGGTGAGCCCCATCTGCACCGGCACCGCCAGCCGGCCGGATTTGTACTGCTCCCAGTAGTCGGTCTTGAGCGCTGAGACGAGCAGGCCGCAGAAGCCGTCGGTCTCGCCGCGCTCGGACGCGAGCCGGATGTCGCCCAGCGAGCCGTAGCCGGTCACGACCTTGAACTTGATGCCTGTCAGCGTGCCGAGCACGCGCGCGTCGATGGTCGATCCCGACGCCGGTCCGGTCGAGCCCACCACCACCTCGCGCTTCTTGAGATCCTCGAAGGTGCGCAGATCCTTGGCCCAGAACCCGCAGGTCGAGATTTCCGTGTTCAGGCTACCGAGCCACACGAAGCTGCGCGGATCGAAGCGCGAATTCTTCGGATCGATCAGCGGCTCGATGGTGTTGACCGGGTTCGGCATGCCGAACACCGAGCCGTCCTTGGGCGCGATCGCCGCGAGATAGTTGGTCGCCTTAAGCGAGCCCGCGCCCGGCATGTGCTGGAGCACGATGTTCGGGTTACCGGGGATGTGCTTGCCGATATGGCGCGTGAGCATGCGCAGGTAGAGTTCGAAGGTCGAGCCCGGCCCATAGCCGACCACCGCCTGCACCGTCTTGCCCTTGTAGAATTTTTCCGCACCCTCCTGCGCAGTCGCGGGCGCCGCGGCGGCGAGCAATGCGGCAATGGCAAACGCGCAGCACGGGCTGAAAGCGCGCACCAAGGACGCCATCGTCGCCTCCATTGTCGGACCACGAGCCGCTACGATGCGCAATCGGGCACGGCGGCACAAGGTGGGTGCGCCGCGGTCGAGAGACGCGGCGGCCCGTCGCAGCTTGGCGGAGGCCGCGCCTCATGCGCTAAGATCGCCGAAAATGGGAGAAACGACCCAGGAGAACGACCCATGTGGCTCCGCAACTGCTGGCAGGTGATCGCGTTCGCGCGCGAGATCGGTGCGACGCCGCTGGCGCGCACGGTGTGCGGCGAAAAGATCGTGCTGTTCCGCACGCAGTCGGGCAAGGCCGCCGCGCTCGCCGACCGCTGCCCGCACCGGCTGGCGCCGCTGTCGCTCGGCCGCGTCACCGGCGAGCAGATCCAGTGCGGCTATCACGGGCTCTGTTTCGACACCGAGGGCCGTTGCGTGCGGGTGCCGGGCCAGGACTCGGTGCCGCGGCAGGCCACGGTGCGCCGCTATCCGCTGATCGAGCGCCACGCATTCGCGTGGATCTGGCTCGGCGACGCAGCGCGCGCCGACCCCGCCACTATACCCGACGTGCCCTGGTGCGATCATCCAGCCTGGGCGGTGTCCGACGGCTACCACCACTTCGGCGCCAACTACCAGCTCGTCAACGACAACCTGCTCGATCTCTCGCACGAAAGCTTCGTGCACGAGGACACGATCGGCAACGAGGCGGTGGCGGAAGCGCCGTTCACCGTCAATCTCGACGGCGACCGCGTGCGCATGCACCGCGACATGTACGACATGGAGGCGCCGCCGTTCTACAAGCGCACCACCGGCTTCACCGGGCGCATCGACCGCTGGCACACCAACACGTTCGCGCCGCCGGGTCTGCACATCATCGAGAACGGCTCGATGCCGGCGGGCTCCACCGACAAGAGCGCGGCGCTGGAGCGCAAGGTTCTCAACTTCATCACGCCGGAGACCACCACCACGACGCACTACTTCTGGGCGATCGTGCGCCAGTTCAATATCGACGATCAGGCGCTGACCGACTACATCCGCGACGGCATCGCCAAGACCTTCGACCAGGACAAGACGGTGCTGGAAGGCCAGCAGCGCATCATCGGCGGCGACCCCGATCGCACGGTGTTCCCGGTAACGATCCGCGTCGACGCGGCGCCGATCCAGGGCCGCAAGCTATTGGCGTCGATGATCGCGCGGGAAGCGGGTGCTTTCGCGCCAACAGCACCGGCGCAGGGCTGAAATCCTTCGGTCGTCATTCCGGGGCGCGGACGAAGTCCGCGAGCCGCGGCGCCCGGAATGACAACTGAGCGTGGATTACTGCCGCCAGGCGGTGAACGCCTCGGCGAAGGCGCGGTCGCCGGGCGTGCCCTTCTCGACCGCGAGGATCGCGCGCCGCTTGTTGCTGTAGACGACCGGGATGTCGAACCAGCCGCGCTCCTTGAGCATCCGCATATTGTTCTCGCGGTCCGCGTCAAAGGACGAGAGCCCGATCAGGTAATAGCTGTCGGTGACCTTGACCGCGTGGCCGGCAAGCGGCGAGCCGCGCGTCTGCTCGGTCTGCTTCATCAGGATGCCCGGAACGTTGGTGACCGAGCCCGGCGGGAAGTCCTGCGGCAGGCGGAACATGATCTCGACCGTGTGGCTCGCCGGCAGCGACTGGTCGGTATTCCGGCGCAATGACCAGGTCATGGTCAGCTTGCGGTCGGGGATCTCGACGTCGGCGCGGATCGCAACCTCTTCCGGCTGGCCAGGTCCGGGCGAGACGCGCTCGGTGCGCCAGATCGCCGAGCCGACGAAGCGCTTGCCCTGCGGATCGGCCGGGTCTTCCTCGTAGAGCACGACTTTCTGGGCCACGGCAGCGCCGGTGGCGGCGGCGCCCGACGGCGCAGCGGCGAGTGTGGGTTGCGACTGCGTTGCGGCGGTGGGCGCGCCACCGCCCTGGTCCAGCCGGGAGGTGTCCTTGTTGCTGCGGCTCTTGGTCGCCTGCGAATCGTCCGCGACCTGGGTCACCGGCGCCGACGTGCGGGCGGAACGGTAGAGCGAGGCCATGTTCGGCCATTGCCACACGATGACGCCGCCGAGACCGGCGAGGATCAAGAGCGTGAGCCCGATCCGGACGTATTCGCCAATCGAGCGCCGCGGGGCGCGCTCCATGGCGGCGCCGCCCGACCGCGCCTTGGCCGGCAGCGTTCGCGGCTCCTCGTAGTCCGCGCCCTGCTCCAGCATCGGCTGTTCCGGATAGTCCGAAAGCGGCGCGCCGTGCGGATCGTAGGAACGGGTGTCGATGCGGTCGTAGTCGTGCGACGGCGGTGGCGCGGCGCCGTTGTCGCGGCGCGGGCCTTCCTTCACGACGCGCGGCAGCGGATCGTGGTCCTCGCCGTTCTCGGAGACGACGTCGCGGAAATTCTTGAGCCCGGAGTCCTGAAGCGAACGGCGATCCTGCTTTGGCGCACGCGCGGTCGGACGCGGCGGCATGTTGGGCGCCTGTTCCGACGGCAGTGGCTGATCGAACACTGGATCGACGTAGCGCTCGCCGCCGAGCATGCTGCCCGCCGCCGCCGCCGCAGCGGGTGCCGGCGGATTCGACGAGCGCAATGTGCGCGCCGTTGTCGGCTGCCGGCCGTTCGCCGATTCGCGGGGCTGCGGCTCACGCGCCTGTTGCTCACGTGCTTGTGGCGCGTGACGCGTTTGCGGCTCCGCCGCGTGACGTGGCGACTGCTCGTCGTCGTCCGGTGCGGCTGATGCCGGCGGCGGATCCCAGCGCGGGAACTCGGGTGCGCGGACGCGGGTGGGCGCCGCGCCGTTGGCCGGATCGACCCACGTCTTGCGCGCTGCCTCGGCCTCGACCTTGCGGATCGATTCCTCGAGCGCGAGACGCTCGCGCGTCACGTCGTTCTCGCTCAGCGGCGGGTTAACGCTCCGCAACTGCGCGACCAACGCCGTGCGAGCGCGCTCATACAGGGCTCGCCGGGCATCCCCGGTGTTCTTCTCAAGCCCGGCAACCGCCCGAGCTATCAGTGGGTAGTAGTCGGCCATCGGTATCCAGCATACCTTCTTCGCCCCCCGATTCCCGAACTAATTCTCAAATGGATTGGTCACCAAGATCGTGTCCTCCCGCTCCGGGCTGGTCGATAGGAGTGCCACCGGGCAACCTACCAACTCCTCGACGCGGCGTACATATTTGATCGCGGAGGCCGGCAGATCGGCCCAGGACCGCGCCCGGGCGGTCGGGGCCTGCCAGCCCTCGATCGTCTCATAGATGGGTTCCACCCGGGCCTGAGCATGCTCCCCGGCGGGCAGATAGTCGATCTCGCGCCCATCCAGCCGGTAGCCGACGCACACCTTGATCTCGTCGATTCCATCGAGGATATCGAGCTTGGTCAGCGCCAGCCCGTCGATACCGCTGGTCCGGACGGTCTGTCGCACCAGCACGGCATCGAACCAGCCACAGCGCCGCCGGCGGCCGGTAACGGTCCCGAACTCCCGGCCGCGTGCGCCGATACCGTCGCCGATCGGGTCGCCCTCCATCAGCTCGCTGGGGAACGGACCGGCGCCGACGCGCGTGGTGTAGGCCTTGCAGATCCCCAGGACGTAGCCGATCGACGACGGCCCCATGCCGGAGCCGGTCGCGGCCTGGGAGGCGACGGTGTTGGACGAGGTCACGTACGGATAAGTGCCGTGGTCGATGTCGAGCAGTGCGCCCTGCGCACCTTCGAACAGGATGCGCTTGCCCTCGCGACGCTTGTGATCGAGCAGCGACCACACCGAGTCCATATAGGGCAGCACCTTCGGCGCAATGGCGCTCAGGTGATCATAGACCGCGCTCGGCGCGATTTCGTCGATGCCGAGCCCGCGGCGCAAGGCGTTGTGGTGCGCCAGCATGCGTTCGATCTTGCCGCCCAGCAAATTCATGTCGGCGAGGTCCATCAGGCGGATCGCGCGCCGGCCGACCTTGTCCTCATAGGCCGGGCCGATGCCCCGCCCGGTGGTGCCGATCGCCCCCTTGCCGGAGGCCCGCTCGCGGGTCACGTCGAGTTCCTGGTGCAGCGGCAAGATCAACGTCACGTTCTCCGCGATGCGCAGGCTGTCGGGCGAAACCGCGACCCCCTGCCCCCGCAGCCGGTCGATCTCCTCCAGGAGCGCCTTGGGATCGAGCACCACGCCGTTGCCGATGACCGACAGCTTGCCCTGCCGCACCACGCCCGAGGGCAGCAGCGACAACTTGTAGGTGTTGCCGTCGATGACCAGCGTATGGCCAGCGTTGTGCCCGCCCTGGAAGCGGACGACGATGTCGGCCTGCTCAGACAGCCAGTCGACGATTTTTCCCTTGCCTTCGTCCCCCCACTGGGAGCCGACCACGACAACGTTGGCCACGAGCCGTCCTTTCCCGTAACGGCGCGATAACAGCGCTTTATTGACAGAGATGGCCTGACCATCAGGCATTCCCGGGATAATCGATGCCGCCTCGCCAGGCAAGATGGCGAGACCCGCAAGACATCTTCCGCCGGGCGCCCCTCCCTATACGGGCGGGCGCCCTGCCCCGTCGACGCAACCACCTCTGGGGACGAATTCCGCTCTCCCGATGGCAATCCCGCGGCAACTTAGGGGCGATCCCTTTGTCCGGCCGACGACATGTTATAGTGATAGGTGGGATGGATGGTCACACCACAGAAAGGGGATTGGGTATGTTGCGCATTGGTACGTTGCTGGCCGCTCTCATCATTGCCGGGCCGGCATTTGCGGAGGCCCAAAGCGACTGCGCGTCGGACGACCACGAAGTGGCGATTCCCGCCTGCACGCAGCTGATCCTGAAGAATTCGAAGGACGCGACCGCCTATTACAATCGCGGCGTCAGCTATCGGGAGACCGGCAAGCTCGACCTCGCGATGGCCGATTACACGCGCGCCATCGAGCTCAATCCGAACTATTTCGAGGCCTACAACAATCGCGGAAATCTCTTCATGGCGCGCGGCGACAACCAGCGCGCCTTGCAGGAATTCGACGCCGCCGTCAAAATCAATCCGAAATACGCGATCGCGCACAACAACCGCGGCGAAGCCTACGAGAACATGAACCAGTTCGAGAACGCGATGGCCGCCTACAACCGCGCGATCGAGATCAATCCGCGCTACACCCGCGCCTACGCCAACCGCGGCGACATCTGGCGCAAGATGGGCAACAAGGACAACGCGGCCGCCGACTACAGGCACGCGCTGACCATCGACCCGGACAACGCTCTGGCGAGGGCCGGCCTCAAGATCCTGGGCATCGCCGTGAACTGATACCGGAGCGAGCCATGTTGCGGATTGGTGCCCTCCTGATCGCCCTCGTCGCCGCGGCGCCGCCGGCGCTCGCGGAAGCCAGCCGCGACTGCCAATCGAACAATCATGAAGCGGCGATCCGGGGCTGCACGCGGCTGATCCAGCAGAACCCGCGCAACGCCGTGAACTACTTCAACCGCGCGATCAGCTATCGCGAGCTCGGCAAGGTCGATCTCGCGCTGGCCGACTACGACCGGGCGATCGAGCTCAACCCGCGGTACTACGAAGCGCTCAACAACCGCGGCACGATCTATATCAGCCGCGGCGACAACGAACGCGCGCTGGAGGACTTCACCCGTTCGACCGAGGTGAATCCGCGCTATGCGATCGCCCACAACAACCGCGGCGAGGCGCTCGAGAATCTGGAGCGGCTCGAGGAGGCGCTCGCCGCTTACGGCCGGGCGATCGAGTTCAATCCGAAATATGCCCGCGCCTACGCCAACCGCGGCGACATCTGGCGCAAGCTCGGCAAACGCGACGACGCGATCGCCGATTACCGGCACGCGTTGAGGCTCGACCCGCAACAATCGATCGCGCTGGCCGGGCTGAAGATCCTCGGCAACACGTCGGCATCGACCGGCCCGGTCGACCCGCCGCCGCAGCGCGACCCGTTCGCGCGGCCCGAGCAGGTCGCGCGGCCGGCACCGACCCAGCCACCGCCGCGCGAGAAAGGCGGCAGCACCGGCACCGGGTTCTTCGTCTCGCCGCAGGGCCACATCCTGACCAATCACCATGTGGTCGAGAACTGCAACTCGATATCGGTCGCGCTGAACGGCGAGGTCTCGCAATCCGCCCGCCTGGTCACCAGCGATTCCAAGAACGACCTGGCGCTGCTGACGACCACCGGCTTCAAGCCCGGCTCCGTGGCGACCATGCGCCTGGGCGTACGGCTCGGCGAGAACGTCTTCGTCTACGGATTCCCGCTCTCCGGCTTGCTGGCGAGTTCTGGCAACTTCACCACCGGCAGCGTAACCGCCGTCGCCGGCCTCGGTGACGACACCACGATGCTCCAGCTGTCGGCGCCGGTACAGCCCGGCAACAGCGGCGGCCCGGTGCTCGACCAGCACGGCAACGTGGTCGGCGTGATCGTATCGAAGCTGAATGCGCTGAGGATCGCCAAGGTGACCAGCGGCGATATTCCGCAGAACGTCAACTTCGCGATCAAGTCGCTGATCGCGATGAGCTTCCTGGAATCCGGCAATGTCAGCGCTTCGGCGACCGCCCGCACGGCCAAGCTCGACGCGCCGGAGATCGCCGAACAGGCGCGAGCGTTCACGGCGCAGGTTCGTTGCAATTGACGATTCGGACCGTGCGCGGGCGCTTGCGTGATGCAAATTCCTGTTGCGCGTACCCTTTATCGCGGGCAGCTTTACCGCGGGCGGCAATGGGGACTCTTGAAATGCGTTTGTTGTTGTCGATCAGCCTGGCGCTCGTGCTGGGCTCAACCGCTATCAGCCTGACGAGCACCGCCGCCGCTATCAGCCTGACGAGCACCGCCGCCGAGGCGCAGCGCTATCGCGTCGTGTGCGTGGCGCCGGGTAATTCCGCCTGCCGAACCGCATGCGGCAGCAACACCCACGCGGTGGTGTGCTTCGCGCAGATCCAAAACGGCCGCTGCGTGCGCTATTGCGGGCCGCCGCGCTGAGGCACGGGTAGCCCGGCGCAGTCCTCTCACTCGCCCTTGATGTTGGCGGCCTTGATGATCGGCCACCACTTCTTGATCTCGGCGTCCTGAAACGCCGCGAGCCCTTGCGGCGTCTGCTGTTCCTTCGAGGCAACGTCGATGCCGAGGCCGGCGAAACGCTTGCGTATCGCCGGATCGGCCAGCGCCTCGCTCATCGCGCCGTTGAGCCGCGCCAGCACGTCCTTCGGCAAGCCGCGCGGCCCGAAGAAACCGAACCATCCCGACATATAAAGTCCGGGCACGCCGCTTTCGTCGGAGGTCGGAATATCCGGGATCGCGGCCGAGCGCTGCGGCGAGAGATTGGCGAGCACCTTGACGGTGCCGGCCTGCACCTGCGGCAGCGCGGCCGCCGCCTGCACCACCAGTAGATCGACCTGCCCCGCAAGCAAGTCGGTCATCGCCGGCCCCGCGCCGCGATACGGAATGAACTGCACCTTCTGGCCGGTGGCCTGCTCGAACAGGATGCCACTCACCTGCGCCGCCGCATTCTGGTTCACGAAAGTGATCTTGCCGGGGTTGGCCTTCATCCAGGCGACGAGGCCTTTGAGATCGTCCGCCGGCAGCGCCTTCCTGGCGATCATGAGTTGCGGATTGACCGAGAGCAGCCCGATCGGGTCGAAGTCCTTCTGCAGGTCGTAGTTCAATTTGTAGATGATGCTGCCGACATGGGTGTCCCACTGCCCGATGTCGATGGTGTAGCCGTCGGGCTGCGCCCGCGCGACACGTCCGACCGCGATCGAACCGCCGGCGCCGCCGACATTCTCAGTCACTACCGGCTGGCCGAGGCTGGTGCGCATCCGATCGGCCATGATGCGCGCGATGGCGTCGGTCGAACCACCGGGCGGGAACGGCACCACGAGCGTGATCTGACGGGACGGAAAGGTCTGCGCGTGCGCGCTGACAACGATAGCGGCAGCGACGAGCGCTGCGGATACAATCCTGAGCATTCTCATCCTCCCAAACTTTTTGATTGGGAGGATGATAGGCCGCCGGCTAATGGCCGGTAAGGGGCAAATCGCTATGCTGATGGCGGCGGTTCGACACAGCGATGAGGCCCGGCCACTAGCACCCGCGCCCCCGCGGACCGCTGTTGATCGGAGCGCGGCAACCGGCTCCGATCAGCGTGTCAGAACCGCACCACCCGGGCCGACTGCACCTGCGGCAGCGCCCGCACCTTGGCGAGCACGTCCGCCGGCATGTCGCCGTCGATCTCGATCAGCGCGATGGCGTTGCCGCCGGGCGCTTCGCGGCCGACGTGGAACGTCGCGATGTTGATGCCGGCGTCGCCCATGGTCCCGGAGAACTTGCCGATGAAGCCCGGCTTGTCGAAATTGGTGATGTAGACCATCGACGGGCCGAACTCCGCGTCCATGCGGATGCCCTTGATGTTGACGATGCGCGGGCGGCCATCGGCGAACACGGTGCCGGAGACATGCCGCTCCTGCCGCTCCGTCGTCACCGTCACCGTGATCAGGCTCTCGTAATCGCCGGCCGCCTCACGGGTGACTTCCTCGATGACGATGCCGCGCTCCTTGGCGATCACCGGCGCGGAGACCACGTTGATGTCCTGCAGCATCGGCCGCAGCAGGCCCGCGATCGCCGCCGAGGTCAGCGCCTTGGTGTTCATGCTGGCGACGTGGCCTTCATAGGCGATCTGCACCTTGGAGATCCCGCTCTCGGTGAGTTGGCCGGCGAACGAGCCGAGCTTCTCGGCGAGCGCCACGAACGGCTTCAGCTTCGGCGCCTCTTCGGCGGTGATCGACGGGAAGTTGACCGCGTTGGAGATCGCGCCGTTGAGCAGGTAGTCCGACATCTGCTCGGCGACCTGAAGCGCGACGTTCTCCTGCGCTTCGTTGGTGGAGGCGCCGAGATGCGGCGTGCAGATCACATTGGGATGGCCGAACAGCGGGTTGGTCTTGGCCGGCTCCTCGACGAACACGTCGAATGCCGCGCCCGCGACCTGGCCGGAATCGAGCGCCGCGCGCAGCGCCGTCTCGTCAACCAGGCCGCCGCGCGCGCAATTGATGATGCGCACGCCCTTCTTCATGGTGCCAATCGAGGCGGCGTCGACGATGTTCTTGGTCTTGTCGGTGAGCGGCGTGTGCAGGGTGATGAAGTCGGCGCGCTTGAACAACTCGGCAAGCTCGACCTTCTCGACGCCGAGGTCGCGCGCGCGTTCGGGCGACAGGAACGGGTCGAACGCGATCACCCGCATGTGCAGTCCCTGCGCGCGGTCGGCGACGATCGAGCCAATATTGCCGCAGCCGATCACGCCGAGCGTCTTGTTGGTGATCTCGACGCCCATGAAGCGGTTCTTTTCCCACTTGCCGGCCTGGGTGGAGGCGTCGGCCTGCGGAATCTCGCGCGCCAGCGCCAGCATCATGGTGATGGCGTGCTCGGCGGTGGTGATCGAATTGCCGAACGGCGTATTCATCACGATCACGCCACGGGCGGTGGCGGCCGGGATGTCGACATTGTCGACGCCGATGCCGGCGCGGCCGACGACCTTCAGCTTCGACGCGCGCTCGAGGAGCTTGCCGGTCACCTTGGTAGCGGAGCGGATCGCGAGCCCGTCGAAATCGCCGATCATCTCGGCGAGCTTCTCCTTGTCGGGACCGAGCTTGGGCATGAACACGGTGTCAACGCCGCGATCCTTGAAAATCTGGACGGCGGCGTCGGAGAGAGCGTCGGAGATGAGGACTTTGGGGGCCATGGGGGCTACCTGTGTGTTTCCCGGGCGCGGCGCAGCACGAAGCGAAGCGGAGTGGTGCGCTGCAGACCCGGGATCGTTAAGGATTCGGAGTCTGGAATGATCCCGGATCTGCGGTGCACCACTTCGTGCTGCACCGCGTCCGGGACACGGCTACGCCGCCTTCGGCAGCGCGTCCTTGGTCTTGGTGAAGGCCCAATCGAGCCACTGCGTCAGCGCCTCGACGTCCTTGGCCTCGACGGTGGCGCCGCACCAGACGCGCAGCCCGGGCGGCGCGTCACGGTAGCCGTCGATGTCGTAGGCGACGCCCTCCTTCTCGAGCACCGCCGCCAGCGACTTCACGAACGCCGCCTGGGCGTCGGCCGCGAGCGCGGTCACCGCCGGATCGACCACCTTGAGGCAGACCGAGGTGTTCGAACGGATCGCGGGGTCCTTGGCGAGGAAGTCGATCCAGGGCGTACGTGCGACCCAGTCGGCGATCGCCTTGGTGTTGGCGTCGGCGCGGGTGATCAGGCCCTTGAGGCCGCCGATCGATTTCGCCCACGCCAGCGTGTCGAGATAGTCTTCCACGCACAGCATCGACGGGGTGTTGATGGTCTCGCCGTCGAAGATACCTTCGATCAGCTTGCCGTTGTTGGTCAGCCGGAAGATCTTCGGCAGCGGCCACGACGGCGTGTAGGTCTTGAGGCGCTCCACGGCGCGTGGCGACAGGATCAGCATGCCGTGCGCACCTTCGCCACCCAGCGCCTTCTGCCAGGAGAAGGTCACGACATCGAGCTTGGCGAAGTCGAGCGCCTGCGCGAAGCAGGCGGAGGTGGCGTCGCAGATCGTGAGCCCCTGCCGGTCCGCAGGGATCCAGTCGGCATTGGGGACGCGCGCGCCGGAGGTGGTGCCGTTCCAGGTGAACACCACGTCGGTTGCGAAATCGACCTTGGAGAGATCGGGAAGCTCGCCGTAGCCGGCCTTGAGCACGGTCACGTCCTTGAGCTTGAGCTGCTTGGCGACGTCGGTCACCCAGCCTTCGCCGAAGGATTCCCACGCCATCATGGTGACGGGGCGCGCACCGAGCAGCGACCACAGCGCCATCTCGACCGCGCCGGTGTCGGAACCCGGCACGATGCCGATCCGGTAATCGGCGGGAACCTCGAGGACCTCGCGGGTGAGGTCGATGGCGCGCTTGAGCTTCGCCTTGCCGATCTTCGATCGATGCGAGCGTCCGAGGACTGCGTCAGTGAGGGCTTGAAGGCTCCATCCGGGGCGCTTGGCGCAGGGGCCGGAGGAGAAATGCGGCACGACAGGCCGCGTAGCGGGCATCACATTGGCCATAACCTATCCTTCCAGATAGATGCCCCTCGGTGGGGAGGGGTGTCCCGCCGCCGGAGATAAGGAAACAGCCGCGCGCCGTCAAGCGTTTCCACGGGGCGAGAACAAAGTCATCGTTTCCGGAAGGTAAGCCGCGTCAGACCTTGACGGTCAGAACTTGACGCCGGCGCCCACGCGCGCGGTGCCCATATCTGCCTTGACGCCCTGGGCTTCGGTGAATCCGATGTATTCGAATTCGGCGCGCACGAAGAAACTGGGCATCACGATGATGTCGACGCCGACGCCGGCCGACCAGCCATAGATGAAGTGCGCGTTCTTCGTCTCACTGGCGGAGAATTCAAACGGAGTAACCACCGGGACGCAGGGCTGAGTGCAAGGGAGCGTTTCAGTCCCGGAGACCCGTGCGGAGCGGAAAATGTTGGCACGGCCGACCGCAACGCCCAGCGTCGCATAGGGCAGGAAGTTGCCGACGACCCAGCCGCCGCGAACGCGCGCCGAGCCATAGTCGGTGATCCGCATCGAAGCCGCACCTTCGGCGGTCAAGTTATAAACGACGCCGTTGGCGGTGGCGACGGCACGGCTGATCGGATCCGACGGCGCGTTCGCGAAAAAGCCGCTGGCACGGTTGTAGTGAAAGTCGATACCGACGATCACGTCATCCCATTGGGTGTTGTATCCGAAGAAACCGCCATAGCTGATCCCTGAAGGATTGGCGGTTCCCAGCACGCCCCATTGGGACACGTGGTGCTGATTCTCCACGGCCAACTGGCGCAGCATCTGCGCCATCAGGCCTTCCGTCGCTTCCTTGAAGTCCATCTCCGTGCTGCTGCGGCCGATCTGGCCGCCGACATAGAAGCCGGACCAGCGGGCGTATTTCGGCGCAGCCGGAATGAACGGCGACGAACCGCGCAGGGTAGGCACATCGAAATCCTGGGCATTTGCGTGCGTCACGAATCCAAGCAGGCAAAGAACTACAAAACAACGGCGCATGACGGCCTCTTTGATTCGCGCAGATACTCCCTGCGCCACCACTGCCATCATGATTGATTAACCTTAATGAGCGGTTAGCTCCGCCCTGCTCGCGCGTTCGCGAATGCAATTTCGCAAACAGAAAATTTGCGAACAGAAATGCACGAACCGCGAAAAACAAAACGGCGCGGAGAGATCTCCGCGCCGTTGCAACATTCGATGTGCAGGTTCGACGTATCGGTACGTGCTCGCCGATCAGCCGCGACGCATCAGCGGCGGCTGATAGACCGGCTCCGGCTGGAGCATCCAGCGCATGCCGAGCTTGAAGTCGTGCGAGTCGATTGACTTCAGATTGTAGTAGGCGCGCGGTCCACCGCCGGCGCCGCAACCCGCCGCGCCGCACAGGATTTCCGCGGTCTGCGCCGTGCCCATGTTCAGGTAACGGTAGCCGAGCTCGACCTTGAAAGCGTTGGTGACCGTGTACGCCACGCCGGCATGCGCGGCCCAGGCGAGGCTCCACTTGTTTTGATCGGCATTGGCATAACCGAATGCGGAAGCGCCAAGACCGTTGGTGTTGATACCGATGTCGGATACCGCCGCGGTCATGTGATAGGCCGCACCGATGCCGGCGCCGACGAACGGCGTGAGACACCACCACGTTCCGAGATCGATATAGGCATTGGCCAGGAACACCGCGGCCGAATGATCGCCGTCATAGATGTCGAAAGCGCGATCGGTGCCGTTGAAATAGCTGCCGACCGCTTTGAACTTCACATCGGCGCGGTATTCACCGGTGACGTCGAAGCGCAGCCAGTTGTTCCAGGCGTAACCGATACCCGCCGCGAAGAAGAACGTGTCCTTGATGTCCTTCTGGTCGATGCGCCAGGTCGCCGGCCACGCGCCGCCCGCCGTCTGCTGGAAGTCGAAAGACTTGAACTGCTGGTTGCCCACGCCGACGTCGCCGCGCAGATACCAACCCGTCGTCTCAGCAACCGGCGCACGCACCATCTGAGGCGGCGGCGCGGCGGGGAAATCGGCGGCGTTCGCCGCCGTCGTCGCAATCAGGGCGGTCGCAGCTCCGGCGAACGCCAACATTTTAGTCGGACCCATGACTTCGTCCTTTCGTCGGGCGGGGCGGACGCCCACGCAAATGAACCAACGAGACGAAGATCGCAGGAAACGGTTAAGCGTGACTTAACCTTACTTTTTAACCGCGAATATTTACAAACGTTAGCGTCGCAACGTTGTCGGTCGCGCAATACCACCGTGCGCAAAGACTAGCGGTATGCATTTGGTAATCTTTATTAACGAGCGGTTGAGGACGTCGTTCGCGGACAAACCCATCGTGATGAAAGGCACGCACGGATGCGCAAAAAAATCACGGCACCGATGATGCATCGGTGCCGTGCTGCATTCTCAACGAATGAACGAGAGCAAAAAGCCCGGTAACGGGATTAGCTCTCCTTGTCGCCGATCTTGCCGATGTGGTGCTGCGAATAGAGCTCGACGCCGAGCGTGCCGACGAGTCCGATCTGCGTTTCCAGGAAGTCGATATGATCTTCCTCGTCCTTCATCAGCTTCTCGAACAGGTCGCGTGTCACGTAATCCTTGACCGCATGGCAGTGGGTCGCGGCTTCCTCGTACAGCGCGCGCGCCGAGATTTCGGCGGCAAGGTCGCAATCCAGCACCTCCTTCACATTCTGTCCGATGTGAAGCGGGTCGAGCACCTGCATGTTGGGGAAGCCGTCGAGGAAGATGATGCGGTCGATGAGCTTGTCCGCGTGCTCCATCTCCTCGATCGATTCCTTGCGCCAGTATTTGGCGAGGTCCATGTAGCCCCAATTGCCGAGCAGCCGGTAATGCAGCCAGTACTGGTTGATCGCGGTCATCTCGTGCCGCAGCCCGCGATTGAGATATTCGATGACCCGTGCGTCGCCCTTCATGATTCCACGTCCCGTGCTGGATGAGTTGACCCCTGCCGGCGGGTGGGGGCGCTAGTTTAGTAACGCTCTAATCTGGACGTAGTTGCGGCAGCGCACAAGCGGGAAACGCCCGGCGCGGCTAACGTCAGTGAATAATTGAGAAATTCGGCGGGTTATTTGCCGTCAGGGCGGCACGGGCAGCCGGATGCGGCCGCTACAGCCTCGTCCATGATCCGCCGGATGGTACGGGCGCACCGTCCGCACTGCGGGCTGCAGCCCAGACAACCATAGACCTGACCGGCCGTGCGCGGCGGCTCCGAGCCGTTGACGGCTGTACGGACATCGCCGTCAGTGAGCACGTTGCAAGAGCAGACGATCATGGACTTTAGCGTTTCCCCAGCCCGGGTCGGATTGGTTGTTTCTGAAACCATCGATACCGCAGCGGATACCGCCCGGGCAAAGGAAAAGCGCCGTTTTTAAACGTATTCCAATCTGTTCGACTTCCAATCTGTTCGACGCAACCATTGTGCGTCGCGACAAGCCCCGTGGATTCAACGGTCTTGAGCCCTCAGGCCGCAACACGGTTAAGAGCGGCGACGATTCCGTCAACCACGTCCTCGACCAGCACCTTGTCGTCGCCCTCGGCCATCACCCGGATCACCGGCTCGGTGCCGGAGGGACGGATGACCAGGCGGCCATGGCCGTTGAGGCGGCGCTCGCCGTCCTTGATGGCGGTGCGCACCTTGGCGTTCTCCAGCGGCTTGCCGCTCGAGTAACGCACGTTCTTGAGGATCTGCGGCAGCGGATCGAAGCGATGGCAGACCTCGGACACCCGGCGGTCCAGCTTCTTCACCACCGCCAGCACCTGCAATGCGGCGACGAAGCCGTCGCCGGTGGTGGTGTAGTCGGTCATGATGATGTGGCCGGACTGCTCGCCGCCGACGTTGTAGCCGTGCTCGCGCATGTGATCGAGCACGTAGCGGTCGCCGACCGGCGTACGCGCAAGCTTGAGCTTGAGGCCGGCGAGATAGCGCTCGAGGCCGAGGTTCGACATGATCGTCGCGACGATGCCCGGCTGGGTCAGGCGGCCGTCGGACTGGAAGCTCTCCGCGATCAGCGCGAGCAACTGGTCGCCGTCGACGATATGGCCCTGCTCGTCGGCGACGATCACGCGGTCGGCGTCGCCGTCGAGCGCGATGCCGATATCGGCGCGCAGCTCGAGCACCTTGCGGCAGAGCTCCTCGGGCGCAGTCGAGCCGCAGTCGCGGTTGATGTTGAAGCCGTCGGGCTCGACGCCGATCGAGACCACCTCCGCGCCCAGTTCCCACAGCGCCTCAGGCACGACGCGGTAGGCGGCGCCGTTGGCGCAGTCGGCGACCACGCGCAGGCCTGCGAGGTCCATGGTGCGTGGCAGCGTGCGCTTGGCGAATTCGATGTAGCGGTCGTGCACGCCCTCGATCCGCTTGGCGCGACCGAGATCGGCGCTCTTGGCCAGCTTCTTGGTGAGATCGCTGTCCATCTGCGCTTCGATCTTGCGCTCGATGTCGTCGCTGAGCTTGTAGCCGTCGGGGCCGAACAGCTTGATGCCGTTGTCATCATAGGGATTGTGCGAGGCCGAGATCATCACGCCGAGGTCGGCGCGCATCGAGCGCGTGAGCATGCCGACCGCCGGCGTCGGCATCGGCCCGGTCAGCAGCACGTCCATGCCGACCGAGGTGAAGCCGGCAACCAGCGCGGTTTCGATCATGTAGCCGGACAGCCGCGTGTCCTTGCCGATCAGCACGCGGTGGCGGTGCTCGCCGCGCTTGAACACCACGCCGGCGGCCTGACCCACCTTGAGCGCGAGCTCGGGCGTGATCACGCCGTTCGCGCGACCGCGAATACCGTCGGTGCCGAAATATTTGCGAGCCATGGAACTCTTACCCCTCCCCTGCAGCGGGGCAGCAACAGCCGAAGCTTTAAGCGGGCGCCGGGTCCCAATTCAACGCCATATTTCTTAAAAAACGCAATTGTCGTTAAAACCTTGGTCCTTAAGGCATTGGCGGACATGACAAAACCCGCCGCCAGCGCAGCCGGCAGCGGGCCTGGACGGGACCGTAAAAATCAACGAACGGGCTTTTTGTCCTCCGGCGACTTCGCCGGCTGGGTGACGTTGATGGGGTCGGACGCAGGGAACGTCTCTTCGAGGCCGCGCTCGAGCGAGTTGTCCGCCCTGTGGCGTTCCTGGTCGCGCTGCTCCTCGCGCGTCTCCTGCTTGCGCTTGCGGTCGATATCCGCCTGCGACACCGCATCATTCGGAGCGGCCTTATTCCGGTGATCCATTGCAAATCTCCTGCCGTGCTCGCCCGTAACTGGGCCCTTCGGAGGTATAACGCGCAGCCTCCGCAAGCTGTTCCCCCGGCGGAACCCGCCGGTTATGGTGGCATCATGCGCAATGCCCATTGCATCGAAGACCTGCGCCAACTTGCCCGGCGCAAGGTGCCGAAGATGTTCTTCGACTACGCCGAAGCGGGATCCTATTCGGAGGAAACGCTGCGGGCAAACCGCACCGACCTGGAACGCATCAAGCTGCGCCAGCGCGTGCTGGTCGACGTTTCGCAGCGCGATCTCGGCACCACCATCGTCGGCGAGCCGGTGACGATGCCGCTGGCGCTGGCGCCGATCGGCCTCGCCGGCATGCAGCACGGCGACGGCGAGATTCTCGCCTGCCGTGCGGCGCAGGTCGCCGGCATCCCATACACGCTCTCGACCATGTCGATCTGTTCGATCGAGGATGTGGCCGGCGCGGTCGACAAGCCGTTCTGGTTCCAGCTCTATGTGATGAAGGACCGCGGCTTCGGCAAATCTCTCATCGATCGAGCCTTGGCGGCCAAATGCAGCGCGCTGGTGCTGACCATCGATCTGCAGGTGCTCGGCCAGCGCCATTGCGATGCCCGCAACGGAATGACAGTCCCGCCGGAAATCCGGCTGCGCAATGTGATCGACATCGCGACCAAGCCAGGCTGGGCGCTCGGCATCGCGCGCGGTAAGCGCAAGACCTTCGGCAATCTCGCGGGCTATACGCCGAGCGGCGCCAATGTCGCGTCATTGGCGTCCTGGATCTCGAGCCAGTTCGACCCGGCGCTGTCATGGAAAGACATCGCGTGGGTCAGAAACCTGTGGCCGGGCAAGCTGATCATCAAGGGCGTGCTCGACGTCGAGGACGCCCGGATCGCGGCCAAGACCGGGGCCGATGCGATCGTGGTGTCGAACCACGGCGGCCGGCAGCTCGACGGCGCGCCGTCGTCGATCTCGGCGCTGCCGGCGGTCGCCGAAGCGGTCGGCGCCGAGACCGAGATCATGTTCGACGGCGGTATCCGCTCCGGCCAGGACGTGATGCGCGCGCTCGCATTCGGTGCGCGTTCCTGCATGATCGGGCGCAGCTACGTCTTCGGGCTCGGCGCCGGCGGACAGGCCGGCGTGACGCGCGCGATCGAGATCATCCGCAACGAGCTCGACGTGACAATGGCGCTCTGCGGCGTCAGCCGGCTGTCCGACATCGACCGGCGCGTGATCGCTCCCTCGTGATCGTGCAATCGTGATCGCTCAATCGTGATCGAGGTGCCGTGATCGTGCCGGCATGGTTGCGCGGACGACCGCCGCCAACCACATCAAGCGCATCGCAACGGAGTTATCCGATGAAGCTTCCCGGTCCCGACCATCCGATTTCGATCGAGCCGCATCCGCAGCGCGTGCGCGTCACCCTCAACGGCCGTGTCGTCGCCGACACCACGCGGGCGATGGCGCTGCGCGAAACCACCTACCCGCCGGTGTTCTATATCCCGCGTGAGGACGCCGACATGGCGGCGTTCGAGCGCACCAGCCATTCCACGCACTGCCCCTACAAGGGCGACGCGTCCTACTACTCGATCCGCGTCGGCGACAAGCTCGCGGAGAACGCGATCTGGAGCTACGAGCAGCCGTTCCCGGCGATGACCGAGATTTCCGGCCTGCTGGCGTTCTATCCGAACCGCGTCGACAAGATCGAACAAGGCTGAGCGCGCTTCCGTCGATCTGCTCGCGCCCACGCGATCAGGCGCATCACGGCCCGGAAGCGCGATTGTCAGGCAAAAATCCCGCTGAACATGGAACTCGTCGCGGCAGGCGGCGTTCCCTCCGATCATCCCTGCAACGCAGCGATAGGAGGATTTCCCATGCAAGTTCGCGAGGCCATGAGCGAAGACGTTCAGATTGCCAGTCCGACCCAGACGATCCGTGAGGCCGCGACCCTGATGGCAAAGATCGACGCCGGCATTCTGCCGGTCGGCGATAACGATCGCCTGGTCGGCATGATCAGCGACCGCGACATCGCGGTGCGCGCCATCGCGCTGGGCAAGGGACCGGATACGCCGGTCCGAGACGTGATGAGCGAAGACGTCAAATACTGCTTTGAGGAAGACGACGTCGATGACGTCGCGCAGAACATGGCCGACATCAAGGTCCGCCGCCTGCCGGTGCTCAATAAGGGCAAGCGCCTGGTCGGCATTGTGTCGCTCGGCGACCTCGCGCTGACCGATGGTCCCGACAATGCCGGCGAGGCGCTCTGCGGCATCTCCAAGCCGGGTGGCGCGCATTCGCAATCCGCCGACAAGGCCGCGCGGGCACGCTGACGCGCTGCTCGCAAAGTTTGACAGACGCCCGCGCGACGGCTGCTGGCCGCGGCTGCGCGCGGGCGAATTTTTTTGTTGTCGATTTTGAAGTCGCTCGATGCGCGTCTTAGACTTTCGTCTAACCACCGGAAATTCTTCCATAATTTTTTGAACCAGAAGGCCCCTTCGCGCAACTAAGGGGCCCTACATGAAAATTTCGAAACAATAACAAAGGAGAATTGTGTGCTTACGGATTGCCGCGGCCACCAACTTACCGGAGCGACCGGAAACAGCCTGCCTCACTACGAGACGGCGGTGCGTGAACTGAATCTTTTCATCAACGATCCGGTCGCGACCGTCGACAAGGCGCTCGCCGAAAGTCCCGGTTTCGTCATGGCGCACGCGCTGAAAGCGTGGCTGCACCTGCTCGGCACCGAGCCGGCCGGTATTGCTGTCGCACGCACGGCGCGCGATGCCGCCTGGAATCTGCCCACGACTGCGCAGGAACAAGGCCACCTCAACGCCATCAATCACCTGATCGAAGGGCGCTGGCACGCGGCCGCGCAAGTCTTGGAAGACGTCGCGATCGAATATCCGCGCGATCTGCTTGCCCTGCAAGTTGGTCACCAGCTCGACTTCTTCCGCGGCGAAGCGCGCATGTTGCGTGACCGCATCGCGCGCGCGCTGCCGGCCTGGTCGAACAGCCTGCCGGGCTATCACGCGGTGCTCGGAATGCACGCGTTCGGGCTCGAGGAGTGCGGCGACTACACCACCGCCGAGGTCGCTGGCCGCACCGCGGTCGCGCTCAACCCGCGCGATGCCTGGGCGCAGCATGCCGTCGCGCACGTGATGGAGATGCAGGGCCGCCAGAAGGAAGGCATCGCCTGGATGACCGGCAACACCGAGGGCTGGTCGCGCGACAGCTTCTTGGCCGTGCACAACTGGTGGCATGTCGCGCTCTATCACCTCGATCTCGGCAACATCGACGAAGCGCTCAGGCTGTTCGACGGTCCGATCTACGGCGCCAACTCGCCGCTGATCCTCGAGCTTGTCGATGCCTCCGCGATGCTGTGGCGGCTGCACTTGCGCGGCGTCGACGTCGGCGACCGCTGGCAGGCCGTGGCGGATGCCTGGGAACCGCACCGCGACACCGGCATGTATGCCTTCAACGATGCGCACGCGGCGATGGCCTTTGTCGGCGCCGGCCGCAAGGACGCGCTCGCGCATGTGATCGAGGCGCAGAAGGAAGCGATGCAACGCGACGGCGACAACGCCATGTTCACGCGCAAGGTCGGCCATCCGGTGGTGCTGGCGATCAAGGCGTTCGGCGACGGCAATTATGCCGATACGCTGTGGCGGCTGCGCGAGGTGCGCAACATCGCCAACCGCTTCGGCGGCAGCCATGCCCAGCGCGACGTGCTCGACCTCACGCTGATCGAGGCGGCTCTGCGTTCGGGCCAGCAATCGGTCGCCACCGCGCTCGCTTGCGAGCGCCTGGCGACACGACCGAAGAGCCCGCTGTCGCGACTGTTCGTGCAGCGCGCGGCACAAATGAAGATTGCGGCGTGACCTGAGCACGTGTCCCGGGCGTGAGGCCCGCCCGGGGCACCAATTCCTCAGCCGTCGTATTCCTGCAGCATTTGGTCATGCGCGGACATAGCCCGTCGAAGACGGGCGTCAACGCCCTTACGATCCGCGCATCCATCTCCTTACGAAGAATGATGGATTGCCGGGACAAGCCCGGCAATGACGGACGGAACTACCCGTCGTACTCGATGTCGTCTTTGTAGACGTCGTACGCCGCCTTGTACTCCATCACCCGCGCGACGTCGGCGATGAACGCCTCGTCGTAGCCGGCGCGGCGCAGCAGGTGGAAGCCGACCTCCATGCCGGAATTGATGCCGCCGCCGGAAATGATCCGGCCGGCATCGACCACCCGCGCGCGGCTGATCCGGCACTTCGGCGCAATTTCCGCCAAGCGATCAATCGGCACCTTACCCATGTTGGAGGCTTCGAGCCGGTCCGGCTCCTTGCGGTTGGTCGCGGCCTTCCCGTCGAGCAACCCCATGCGGCCGTAGATCCACGAACCGGTGCAGACGCTCACCAGCAGCGTCTGCTCCGGCAGCGCGCGGATGAACGCGTGCAGCCGGCCGTTGTTGGTTTCCTGCCGCAGGCCGAAGCCGCCCGGAATCAGGAACGCGTCCATGTCGGGCGCGTCGTTGAAGCCGTAGTTCGGCAGCACGGTGAAGCCGGCCTGCGCCTGCACCGGCCGCATCGCCTCCGCGACGATGAAGGCGTCGAGCTCGGGATCGAACCGCCGCGCCACCGAGAACACGCCATGCGGCGCGGCGAAGTCGATGATCTCGGCGTCCTTGCAGACATAGATGCCGAGGCGGAAGCCGGCTTTCTTCGGATAGCTGCGGTGCGTGGCCATGAATGCGAACCTTTCGGTCGTCGTGGCCGGGCATAGCCCGGCGAAAGACGGGCGTAAACGCCCTGATGTCCCGGCCATCCACGACTTCAGCAAGCAACAAGACGTGGATGCCCGGCATAATGCCGGGCATGACGACGGTCGGTATCAGTCTTCCTTGAAGCCGTATTCCGGCACGTTGCCGGTCGCGCCGTAATATTTGTACGGCAGGAATTTGCCCGACATCGTGATCTTGACGCGGTCGCCCTTCGGATTGGCGACGCGCTCCATCTGGAAGTCGAAGTCGATCGCCGACATGATGCCGTCGCCGAACTCCTCCTCGATGAGTTGCTTCCACGCCGGGCCGTTGATCATCACCATCTCATAGAAGCGGTAGATCAGCGGATCGGTCGGCGGCATCGGCGTGCCGTTGCCGCGCATCGGCACCTCGTTGAGCAGCGCCTCTTCGGACTTCGACAGGCCGAACAGCTCGGCGGCCTTGCCCGCCTGCGGCTTGGTCAGCTTCATCTGCCCGAGCAGCGCGCCGACGATCAGCGTATCGGAGAAGCCTCCGATCTTTTCGCAGATCGTCTTCCACTTCCAACCCTTCTCGCGCTTGATGTCGAGGATCTTCTCAGTGAGATCGGCACGGTTCATGGTCAGCTCCCTTTCGGTTCGTCAAAATTCGGTGTCATGCCCGCGAAGGCGGGCATCCAGTGCCGACGCGTCAACGCAGCGCGCCGTGTATGAGATTGCGCCCAGCAAATCCTGGATCGTCCGCCTTCGCGGACGATGACGG